>LFIK01005343.1_pt1 | contig 10326 bp, 11 predicted proteins | sample 643401 | NCBI WGS metagenome assembly LFIK01 (sample SAMN03777447, study PRJNA286221) | soda lake metagenome | biome: soda lake; feature: Kulunda steppe; material: water; isolation source: sample T5-Br brine of Lake Tanatar-5 | place: Russia: Kulunda steppe | collected 2010-07
ACCGCACGCATGGCGCTCCGGCACGCGCGAGGGAGCGTGCGCGCCGGCGACACGTGCCGCTTCGCCGGCATCACCGGTGAGGAGTTCACCGCCACCGTCGTCACCGAGCATCCCGCAGGGACGCATGCGCCGGACGGCATCGCGGCGGTCGTGGTCGAGGTCGCCGGCCGCGCCTACCGCACCGGGACGTGCACGTTCACGGTCGAGGCGGACGATCCGCTGCGCGACGGGTTCCTCCTGCGCTGAGCGCTCCGAGGGCGAGCACCACGCCCACCGCCGCGAGCACCAGACCGACGGTCCCGGTGCGTCCGAGCAGCTGACCGAGTCCGGTGACGAGGGTCGGCAGCACGTCGGCGAGCGGGCCGGCGTCGACCTCCGTCGACGTGACCACGCGCGCGACGACCGCGTCGGGCGCGACGCGCACCGCGAGCGCGCTCGCGGCGCCGACGACGATGAGCGGCAGCCCGGCGCCGAGCAGCCGTCCGCGGCGTCCGTCCGCGCCGCCCACGACCGCCGCGCCGACACCGACCGCGAGCAGCAGCGCCGCGAGCGCGAGCGCACGGTCCGACGGGAGCCCGGCGACGCGACCGGCGAGCTCCCCGGGCGGCCGCGCGACCTGCGTGCCGTCGTCGTCGCCGAGCACGACGAGCCCGACGCTGCCCTGCTCGACGGCGATGCGCGCGAGCGTGTCGAGCGGTGCGGGCGCCTCCTCGGCGGCGGCGAGCGTCGCAGCACGGAGGTCGATCACGATCGGGCCGCTCCGCGTCGTCTGCCGGATGGCGTCGGCGAGCGTCGACGCGACCGCCGCGCGACCTGCAGGCGTGGCGAGCGTCGCCTCGGCCGCACGGGTCAGCAGCGGCCGCACCAGCGGGGCGAGCGGTGCGACCGCGGGGCTGCGCTCGACGGCGTCCTCCATGACCGCGTCGACGATCGCCCCGGCGATGAGCACCTGCACGGCGGGCTCCTCGGCGAGGGCACGCCCGAGCTCCTCCGTGCCGTCGAGGGAGCGCAGGTCCGCGAGCGCGCTGACCCCGACGACGGCGAGCGCGAGGAAGGTGGCGACGAGCACGGCGACGGTGGTGCGCAGCCGCATCCTCCGCCCCCTCCGCACCGTCCGGCCCCGCCTCCGCGGGTCCCGGAAGGTCGCGCGACCGACGCTACCGTCGACCGGGGCGCGGACCGGGGTCCGTGCGGGGTGTGTGAAGGGGTCGGGGCGATGCGGATGCGGCGGACGCTGACGGCCTCAGCGGCGGCGCTGCTCGTGCTCCTCGCGGCCTGCGCCGCCCCGGCCGAGGACACGGCTCCGGCGGCAGGACCGGCGGCACCGGTCGAGGTCCCGGCCGGACCCGAACCGGAGCCGGAGCCCGAGCCGGAGCCCGAGCCCGCGCCGGAGCCCGAGCCCGCCCCGGAGCCGGAGCCCGCCCCGGCACCCGCCCCGGAGCCCGCCCCGGCCGGGGAGCTCACGATCCGGGTGCTCGACGTCGGCCAGGGCGACGCGATGCTGCTCACCCATCCCGACGTCACGCTCCTGATCGACACGGGCCGCTTCGACCGCAGCGACGTCGTGCCGCTGCTGCGCCGCCATGGCGTCGAGCGCATCGACCTCGTCGTCATCACCCATCCGCACGCCGACCACATCGGGCAGTTCGACCGGGTCATGCAGGCGTTCCCCGTCGACGAGGTGTGGTGGTCGGGTTCGACCACGACGACCCGCACGTTCGAGCGCGCCGTCGCCGCCCTCGAGGCGTCCGACGCCCGCTACGAGGAGCCGCGCGCCGGCGCGACGACGACGATCGGCCCGCTCGGCATCGAGATCCTCCACCCTGCTGCGGGTGACTCGCTGCGCGACCTCAACGACGCGTCGATCTCGATGCGCATCACCTACGGCGACTTCCGCATCGTCACGACCGGTGATGCGGAGCGCTCGGCCGAGGCCCGCATGATCGCGCGCTCCCGCGCGCTGCTCGACGCTGACGTGCTGCGGCTCGGGCACCACGGCTCGTCGACGTCGACGACGCCGGACCTCCTCGCTGCGGTCGGGCCGAGCGTCGCGATCTACTCGGCGGGCGTCGACAACCGGTACGGCCATCCGCACGCCGAGGTCGTCGAGCGCGTGCGCGCGGCGGGCGTGACGCTCTACGGCACGGCGACGAACGGGACGGTCACGATCGTGACCGATGGGACGACCTTCGACGTGAGGACCGAACGATGAGCGAGCCGAAGATGCCTGACGACGCCGCGGTGGTCGACCGCATCGAGGACGGACGTCATGCCGTACTGCTCGTCGGCGAGGCGGAGGTCGAGCTCGTCGTCGACGTGACGCTGCTGCCGGAGGGGACCGCCGAGGGGGACTGGCTGCGCCTCGGCCTCACCGCGGACCCGGAGCGCACCGCCCAGCGTCGCAGCGCCGTCGAGGAGCGTCTCGAGCGCATCCGGCGCACTCGGGGCGGCGGCCGCTTCGGCTGATCCGACGGCATCCCCTCCTCAGGGAACGCTCAGGTCGATGACGCATGCTCCTCCGCGTCCCGCCACGTCCGGCGGGCCTGACCCGGAGGAACCGATGTCCACCCCTGAGACGAAGGCCGTGCGCACCGTCCCGGCCGTGCTCCTCGCCGCGCTCGCAGCGTCCGCCCTCGCGGCAGCCCTCCTGCTCGCCGCCCCGGGCGGGGCGACCGCCGAGGAGGCACAGAGCGATGTGCCAGCCCCGGCGGGGCCGATGCAGGAGCGTGCCCACCGCCATGCGGACCGTGACCCGCAGATGCGCGCCGAGCACCTCGCTGAGCTCGCCGGGACCCTCGGCGTCGATGCCGACGAGCTGGCGGACGTGATGGCGGCGCTCCGCACCGATCTCGACGCGCAGCGTGCGCAGATGCGCGAGGACATGGCGGGGCTCGACCGTGACGAGCGCAGGGCGGCGATGTCCGCGCAGGCCGAGCAGCGCCGTGGCCTGATGGCCGAAGCGCTCGTGGAGCTCGGCGTCGACCCCGCGCTCCTCGCCGAGCACCACGCGGAGAACGAGCACGGTGAGCGGGCGCAGCGCCAGCAGCACGGCGCCCACCGCATGGCCGGCCCGCGCTGACCATCGCCCGACGCTAGGCCGCACCGCATCCCTCGCGGTGCGGCCTAGCGTCGTGCATGGCTGGAGGTGCTCCATGGAGGATGACGGGCCGGTCGTGCTCGTCGTCGAGGACGACGGGGCGGTGCGGCGCTCGCTCGAGCGGGCGCTGCCGCTGCACGGGTTCCGTGTCGTCGCCGTCCCCGACGGTCTCGAGGCCATCGCGGCGATCGGCCGCGAGCGGCCCGACGTCGTCGTGCTCGACGTCGGTCTGCCCGGACCCGACGGGCTCGCGCTCACCCAGCGGCTCCGCGGGGACGGCGACGACGTGCCCGTCCTGATGCTCACCGCCCGCGACGCGGTCGGTGACCGTGTCGCCGGCCTCGAGGCCGGCGCGGACGACTACCTGACCAAGCCCTTCGCCCTCGAGGAGCTCGTCGCACGTCTGCGGACGCTGCTGCGGCGCCGCACGCCCGAGGTCGGTCCGCTGCGTCGACGTGTCGCCGACGTCGTGCTCGACGTCGAGGGGCGGACGGTGCGGCGCGGGGAGCGGAACGTCGATCTGACCCGCACGGAGTTCGACCTGCTCGACCTCCTGATGGCGACGCCCGGACGGGTCGTCGCTCGCGACCGCATCGTCGACGCGGTCTGGGAGGGTGAGGACATCGGACCGAACGCCCTCGAGCAGCACGTCGCCGGGCTGCGGCGCCGCCTCGAGGCCGATGGTGGGGCACGCATCGTGCACACCGTGCGCGGCGTCGGCTACGTGGTGCGACCGTGAGCCTGCGCACCCGCTTCGCCACGGTCGTCGCGGTGACCGTGACGGTGACGCTCCTGCTCGCCGGGGTCGCCCTGCAGACGATCGCCGCCGCGGTGCTCATCGGCGCGGTCGACGACGACCTCCGCACGATCGCCGCGTCCGTCGAGCGCGACCCCCGCGGCATCCTCGCGCTCACCGCTCCGGGCCGCGGTCGCCTCGGTGGTGCAGCGGGGCTGTTCCAGATCATCGACGCCACGGGGACGGTGCAGCGGATGCGCGGGCCGCTGGCCGCCTCCGACGGTGACGTCGCCCTCCCCGTCGACGCGGCCGCCCTGGCGGTGGCGCGCGGGGAGGAACCGTCCGCTCTGGCGACCGTCGACGTCGAGGGGGTCCCGCTCCGCATGCTGACCGTGCCGCTCGGCGACCGGTTCGCCCTGCAGGTCGCCCGGCCGATCGACGAGGTCGAGGCGGTCGTCGCGAGGCTCCGGCGGGCGACGCTGCTCGTCGTGCTCGTCGCGGTCCTCGGCGCGACGCTCGTCGCGCGACGCGTCGCGGGGCGCGCGATCCGACCCGTCGCCGACCTGACCGCATCGGTCGAGCAAGTGCGCAGCGGGTCCGACCTCGCGGGACGCTCGCTCGTGGTGCCGGGCGCCGCGGACGACGAGGTCGCCCGGCTCGCGCGCGCGTTCGACGCGATGCTCGCGCGGCTCGACGCGGCACGGCTCGCGCAGGAGCGGCTCGCCGCTGACGCCGCGCACGAGCTGCGCACCCCGCTCACGAGCCTGCGCACCAACATCGAGGTCCTCGTCGGTGCGTCCGCCTCGGGTGAGGAGCGCCTCGGTCCGGAGGAGCGCGGGCGGCTCGCGGCCGACCTCCTCGGTCAGGTCGAGGAGCTCACGGTCATGGTCGACGGGCTCGTCGCGCTGGCACGCATCGACGCCTCACGCACCGACCATCGGGAGCTCGACGTCCGTGCCCTCGTCGCGGACGTCGTCGACGCGGCCCGCCGGCGTCACCCGCAGCGTGCGACCGACCTCGTGCACACCTCCGCCGGCGACGCGCCCGTCGTCGGTGACGAGCGTGAGCTCGCACTCGCCGTGTCCGCGATGCTCGACAACGCCGTGAAGTACGCCCCCGACGGTCCGATCGAGGTGGAGGTCACGTCGGGCGACGAGGTCACGGTGACCGTGCGCGACTGTGGTCCGGGCGTGGACGCGGACGCGCTCCCGCACCTCTTCGAGCGCTTCTACCGCAGCCCCGAGGCGCGCTCCGCACCGGGTGCGGGGCTCGGGCTCGCGCTCGTCGCGCGTGTCGCCGAGGCGCACGGCGGCCGCGCACATGCGCGGACCGTGGAGCCGTCCGGGCTCGCCGTGTCGCTCGTGCTGCCGACGTCGGGGACCGCGCCTCAGCGCGCCTGATGTTCGTCGTCGCGGCGCCGCAGCGTCGTCGCGAGCAGGACCGCGCCGACGGCGAGGAACGTCGCCGACCACAGCACGCCCAGGTCGACACGTCGGGCGAGCTCAGCATCGAGCAGCGCGAGTCCGGCGATCACGACGAACACGACGCCGACGACGAGCGCGACCGGGTCGAACGGCGGGCGCTTCGGCAGGGTGCGGTTCGGGGTCTCCATGCGGTCCTCCATCGGCTCGGTCGGGGTCGGGGCGTTCGCGGTCGGCTCGGTCGCGTCGCTCATCGGGTCACCGTCACGTCGCCGATGGCCTGGCGGACCTCGAGCACGAGCGTCCCGCCGCTCCCGTCGCCGAGCGCGACCGTCTGACGGTCGCTGACGCCCAGGCCACCGCTGCGTGTCGCGTCGAGGATGCGGATGCGACCGATGCCGAGTTCCACGTCGCTCGTGACGGTCACGCCGTCGGGGACGAGGATCCGCAGGTTGCCGACGCCCATCTCGACGGTCACCGTCACCGTGCCGGCCGCAGCGATCTCGTCGCCGAGCGCACGCAGGTCCACGACGAAGCTCCCGGCACCGAACTCGTAGACACCGTCGGCCGGCAGCGCAGCGAGCGTCTCGGGCGCCTCGGTCCGCTGCTCGGCCTCGCCGACGATCACGCCGTCACCGTCGACCTGGACCCACCGGAGGTCGTCGGGGAGCTGCGGGAAGAGCGCGCTGAAGGCGACGATGGGTGCGAGCAGCGCGCCGGCGAGGATCAGCCCGCGGCCGCGGCCGAGGAACGCGCCGACGACGAGCCCGACGCCGATGACGAGCAGCGTCGCCGCGAGCGCACGGCCGATCGTGATGCCGGGTACGCCGAGCGAGTTCGCGAGCAGCGTCCCGCCGAGCGTGACGAACGCGGCCCCGAAGGTCGCCGGTGCGACGCGGGAGCGGGAGCGCAGCTCCTTCAGCCGTTCGGACCGCTGCTCGATGTGCTGCTCCCAGTCCTCCGCGACCTCCTCGACCTCCTCGCCCCAGCGCTCGAAGCGCTGCTCGATGCGCTCACCGAACGACTCCGCCTCATGCTCGATGCGCTCGCCGAACGCCTCGGCGCGCTCCTCGACGTCACCGATCCGCAGGGCCAGGTCGATGTCGCCGTCGCGGCTCGAGCGGTAGATGAGCGCACCGATGCCGATGAGCACGAGGGGCAGCACGATCCCGCTCGTCGAGACCCAGGCGATGCGTGCCGAGAGCGGGCTGAGGACGGTGGCGAGCAGGATGAGCGCACCGACGCCGACCAGCACGACGCCTGTCCAGAAGCGTGCGCCGCGTCCGTCACGACGCTCGCGCGGGGGGAGCGGCACGGCGGTGCCGTCGTCCGCGGGGATGATCAGCCACGCCGCGAGGTAGGCGACGAGCCCGAAGCCGCCGCCGAAGACGGTCAGCAGCACGAACGCGAGCCGCACCCACACGACGTCGATGTCGAGGTGGCGGGCGAGGCCGGCGGCGACGCCGCCGATCATCGCGTTCTGCGTGTCGCGCTGGATGCGGGGGCGCGCGGTGGGGTCCTGTCCGCTCATGGTGTCCTCGTCGTCGTGGGCCGCCCTCGATCCGGGCGGTGCCTCCGAAGGCTCGCGCATCCGCGGTTCCGGACGCCTCAGGGAGGACCCTGAGCCGTCCCTGGGGTCCGGGGGCGGCGCCGGGGACCCTCCGCCCGCGTCCGCGGGCCGCATGTGCGACCATCGTGGCATGAGCGACACGCTGCGGCAGGGCCGGTCGTCCCGTCCTCGCGGGACGGCGCGACGCCCTGCGCCCGTGCTCGCCGGCGTCGCGTCCGACGCGGCCGTGCGCCTCGGGCTCGACCCGGTCGTCGTCCGGCTCGCGCTCGTGGTGCTCACCGCCGCCGGCGGCGCGGGCGTGCTGCTCTACGGGATCCTGTGGCTGCGCCGCGCGAGCGACCCGCGCCCTCCCGTCCCCGCTCCGCCCGTCGACGCGGCCGGGGCGCTCGGCCTCGCGATCGGCCTCGGCGGGCTGCTGCTGCTCCTGCGTGCGCTCGGTGTCTGGTTCGGCGACGGCGTCGTCGTGCCGGTCACGCTCGGGGCGGTCGGCTCGTTCCTCATCTGGACGCGCAGCGACGACCGCGACCGTGCGCGCATCGCCGGCGTGCTCGGGCTGCGCGGCGGGCCGCTGCGGGTCGCCCCCGGGCGGATCGCCGCCGGCATCGTGCTCGTCGCGGTCGCGATGGTCGCCTTCGTGGCCGCGAACGATGCGCTCGTCGCGGTCCGTCAGCTCGGCGTCGCGCTCGTGGCGGCGAGCATCGGGATCGGGCTCCTGTTCGGCCCGTGGGCGCTGCGGCTCGCCGAGACCGCCCGCGAGGAGCGGCGCGCCCGCATCCGCGAGGAGGAGCGCGGTGAGATCGCGGCGCACCTGCACGACTCGGTGCTGCAGACGCTCGCGATGATCCAGCGCTCCGGGGACGACGCTGCGCGCATGGCGGCGCTCGCGCACCGCCAGGAGCGTGAGCTGCGCCGCTGGCTCTTCGAGGGCCGCACGAGCGACGATGCCTCCACGCTCTCCGGTGCGCTGGACGCGGCGATCGCCGTGCTCGAGGACGCGCACGGTGTCGCCGTCGAGCTCATCCGCGTCGGCGACGCGCCGCTCGGACGCCCGGCGGCCGCGCTCGTCGCGGCGGTGCGCGAGGCGGTCGGCAACGCGGCGCGGCACGCGGGTGTCGCGAGCGTCGCCGTGTACGTCGAGGTGACCGACGACGAGCTCGTCGCGTTCGTGCGCGACCGCGGCCGGGGTTTCGACGCGTCGGCGATCGCCGACGACCGCTCCGGGATCCGCCACTCGATCCGGGGCAGGCTCGAGCGGCACGGCGGACGGGCGACGCTCACGACCGCGCCCGGTGAGGGCTGCGAGTGGGAGCTCGTCGTGCCGCGCGACGACGACGCGGACGACGCGGACAGCGCGGCCCACGCAGGGGAGGGTGAGGCGGATGGGTGAGAAGACGCGCCACATCAGCGTGTTCCTCGTCGACGACCATGCGCTGTTCCGCTCGGGCGTGCGCGGCGAGCTCGGCACGCGCGTGCACGTCGTCGGCGAGGCCGGCGACGTCGACGGGGCGATCCAGGGCATCCGAGCGACGCGGCCCGACGTCGTGCTGCTCGACGTCCACCTCCCGGGCGGTGGCGGGGTGGCGGTGCTCGAGGCGGTGACGAAGGAGCTGCCCGACGTGCGCTTCCTCGCGCTGTCCGTCTCCGACGCGCCGGCCGACGTGATCGCCGTGATCCGCGCCGGCGCGCGCGGCTACGTGACGAAGACGATCGATGCGGACGGGCTCGTCGACGCGGTCGTCCGCATCCACGCGGGCGACGCGGTGTTCGGGCCGCGGCTCGCCGGCTTCGTGCTCGATGCGTTCGCGGGCGCGCTGCCTGCGGGCGGCGCGGCGGACGAGGAGCTCGACCTGCTGACCGCCCGCGAGAAGGAGGTGCTGCGCCACCTCGCGCGCGGCTACACCTACCGCGAGATCGCTGGCCGGCTCCACCTGTCGGTCAAGACCATCGAGACGCACGTCTCGTCGGTGCTGCGCAAGCTCCAGCTCTCCAACCGCCACGAGCTCGCCGCCTGGGCGCTCGGCCGCGACCTCCTCTGACGCGCGGGGCAGCCGAGGGCGGTCCGCTCAGCCGACGAGGCCGACGAGGCGGGCGACCAGCGCGACCACGACCCCCGCGCCGACGGCCACGGGCAGCCAGCGACCGACGGTGCGCACGCGGCGCAGCCACCAGCGTGACCGCGCGCCGAGCGCTACCTGGAGCCGGTCGGCCGGCAGCAGCCAGGCGAGCAGGCCCGCGCCGACGATGCCGGAGAGGATGATGAGCTGCCCGCCGACGTTCTGGTCGACCCAGTCGAGGACGCGGACGTCGCCGATGCGCAGGTCGACCGGTGTGAAGCTCAGCGCCGACGGCATCGCGAGCACGAGCAGCCCGCCCGTCACGACGGCGACACCCTTGACGCGCGTGAGGCGGAACTCCTCGGCGACGGCGCTGAGGATGACCTTCAGCCCGGCGAGGCTCGAGCTGAACGCGGCGACGAAGAACAGCACGAAGAACGCGACGGCGAGCGCCGCACCGTTCGCCATGCCGTCGAACGCGAGCGGCAGCGTGCTGAACGCGAGCTGGCTGCCCTCGCCGGGGTCGAGCCCGTGCGTGAACACGAACGGGAAGATCATCCAGCCGGCGAGCAGCGCGATCGCCGTCTCGGTCACGGCGATGATCAGGCTCGCCCGCGGCACGTGCGCGCGCTCGGGGATGTAGCTGCCGTAGGTGACGAGGTAGCCCTGGCCGATCGCGAGCGAGTAGAAGCCCTGCCCGAACGCGACGATCCACAGGCTCGGCTCGGTCAGCGCACCGAGGTCGGTGTCGAGCAGGAACGTCCGGGCCTCGTCCCAGCCGGGCGTGCGGCTCGCGACGACGACGAGCCCGACGATCAGCGCACCGAGCAGCGGCATCAGGACCTTGGAGAACCGCTCGATGGCGGACAGGCCGCGCACCAGCAGCAGCGCCGCGAGCGCGACGACCACGACCGTGTAGCCCACCGACGCGTAGCCGGCGGAGAAGTCGGAGAACTGGCGCACGTCGCCACGGACCGCGTCGACCGCGTAGCCGAGCGTCCAGCCGGTGATCACGAGGTAGTAGCTCGTGATCGCGACGGTCAGCGCGACGACCGCCCACCCGTACCACGCGCCGCGCGCATGCACCTGGCGGAACGTGTGCACGCTGTTGCCCTGCGCGAGCCGGCCGGCGGCGACCTCGAGGTACATCAGCGGCAGGCACACCACCACCATCGCGACGAGGTAGGCGAGGATGAAGCCGCCGCCCCCGTACTCGCCGGCGAGGTAGGGGAAGCGCCACAGGTTGCCGAGGCCGACCGCAGCGGCGGCCATCGTGAAGATGAACGCCGGCTCCGAGGACCACTGCCCGCGGTCGCGCGCGGTCTCGGTCCCCGGCGACTCGACGGCCGGGTGCGGACCGTCAGGCATCGTTCGCCTCGCCCGCAGCGTGCGCGTCGACCCAGGCGGTGCCCTCGGGGCACGACGGCTGCCACGGGCAGTGGCCGCAG
>LFIK01005344.1_pt1 | contig 10326 bp, 18 predicted proteins | sample 643401 | NCBI WGS metagenome assembly LFIK01 (sample SAMN03777447, study PRJNA286221) | soda lake metagenome | biome: soda lake; feature: Kulunda steppe; material: water; isolation source: sample T5-Br brine of Lake Tanatar-5 | place: Russia: Kulunda steppe | collected 2010-07
CACGCACACTATAACTTCCAGGTTCCCGTGCTGGCTCAAGTGCCTGCCAGCTTGCATGTGTATGCGTATGTGTATGTGCGCATACGTGTGTGTGTGTGTGTGTGTGTACGCGCGTGTGCACGCGAATGCCCAAGCACACGGCCTGAAATGTGCACACTTGCCTGTGCGCGGTACGGGGACACGAGGCCGATGTCCTCCTCCTGCGCCCCACACTCCAGCAGGCCGCGCACCAGGCGGCCCACCAGGCTGGCTTCACCTGTGCATCCCATCACATACATAAATGCAAGCACAGACTCACACATGAGCGCGCTCAGATGTGCATGCACGCTGGGCATTCCTACGCACATCCCCATACAAGCAAGCAGCACATGCACGCATCCGCACAGCATCACACATGCGCTCCCATGTGACAGGCCCTCCCACAGGCGCACACTGTGGAGTAACCACACTGTGACACATTTGCTTGCCCTATCATGCTAGATTTGGTTCGCATAAGTAGGTTCACAAGGTTCACAAGGTTCACAAAATTCACAAGATTGGTGCAAGGAGGGACACAAGGACGGACACAGGAGCAGGAGCGTGTGCACATCACAAGCCAGTTAAATCCAAGCCAGCTGTTGTCTGCCACTCCTCTCTCCCCCACCATCCCCCCTCCCAGCCAGCGCGGCAGCAGGAAGTGCTTCCAGGGTTGGTGCCGCTGCCTGGCTGTGCTGCCACTCCAGCACGTCCCACACCCTCAACATGCTCCCAGCTTGTAGCCTAATCCCTCTAGCTCAAATCCAACAAACCCATGGGAACGTTGCTTGCACATGTACTTGCGTGCCAGCACTTGCCTGCACCCCACTGAGCTCCCCGCCTTGCTCCCCAATTTGTCCCTGTCTTGCCCCGACCAATCCCAACTTGCTCTTGCAACCTCTCCCCCTGTCTGCTTACACATGTACTTGCGCGCCAGCACTTGCTTCCCCCGATGTGCTCCCCACCTTGCTCCCCATTGTCCCCACCAATCCCTCCTCGCTCCTCTGCCACCTCTTGCCCCATTTCGCCCCCCGCCCCTAACAGCTGCCCACACCTGGGTTGGACACCGCCCCATCCTCCTCGCGCTCGACGCAGCTGGCTACGCATGTGGTGTCCAGGAACACCACACGTCGCTCTGGATCCAGCACCTGCAGCTTGCAGCAGCGTGCAGGATTCACAGGGCTGCTTGCATGCGCATGCATGCACCAGATGCGCTTGCCCAAGAACGCTCGCCAGGTCACACAGGCCGAGGGCGCGGCAAACAGATCGGACGTGCTGTCTGGGTGGATCACCCAGGCCGAGGATGTGGAACAAGGACTGGATGCGTCAGCGAGATCGATCACCCAGGCCAAGGGTGCAGCAATCACAGGACCGCATGCAAAAGGGCTGGATGCGCTGGCGGGCTCACCCGGGCCGCAGCACCTGCCAGCGACCTGTGGCCCACACGCGCCCCACAGCCATTGGCCAGCCCTGCCTGTACCCACTGGCGCAATGCACGCAAAAACCGGGCCGAGGCAAAGGTCTCGCTGCAGCAGGCACAGCACAGAGGCCACCTCCCCAAACTCAAGCAGGCGCCAGCTGGCAGATGGGGCATCAAAACATCGCTGGCTTCACCCTGAGTCCGCTCAACAGACAGCGCCCTTGTCGCTCACCTACTTGCCACTCCTGTTTCGGGCAGCTTGCTCCCCTGGAGCACTGTACGCACACAATAAGACGCACAGCCTGCTCCGGCACGTCTGGGTGCTTCACTGCTGCTCGCGCGCTTGCAAAAGCATGCACACGCCTGCACACGCCCTGCGCCCCACCCCCCACCTGCAGCACCCAGCCTGGCAAGGACGAAGGCGGTGCACCGGCTTCTGCGCGTGCAGCCAGCAGGCGCGGCAGGCGCAGCCGACCCTCCGCCACCGCCTCGGAACCGCACAGCAGCGCGCCGTTGTAGACGAGGGCGTTGCTGAGGGACATGATGTCGCGCGCCATGCGGTACTGCCGGCGCAGCGTCACGATGGCCTGCACAGGACGCGCACGCAAGAAGGGAGTGGCGGCGAGCACACAGTTGCTCGCACTGGGAGACGCGGCCAGGGTAAAGGGGTAAAGCCCACACCCACACAGCGGCATGTACGTTGCACACGTGCGCCGGCATGCATCCACACCCACGCACATTGACAGCCCCAACCCCGAACCCACCCACAGCTGCCTAGATACATGCCCGCACCATTGCATGCCCAACTGCGCACTTTGGGTGTGTCTTCCCAAAACCTTGACATCCAGGGCAGCGGAACAGGATCTCACACAGAGCACACGTACACACACGAGACCATTCCACACATGCAGAGCGCATCCACAAACCTGCAACCACCCGCATGGGTTTTGCTGCTTACCTGCGGGTGTGCTCTGATGTGCACGTGTGGGTGCGCTATTCTACACACACGTGTACTCTGCTGGCCATGGCTGTACTCTGTTGTGTAGGGGTGCGCTCTGCTGCGCGCCCTGCTGCGCACCTGTGGGTGTGCTTCTGACAGGCGGCGGAAGAGGCTCTCCCCGAAGCCTCCCGCCAGCGCGGCGGGGCTGACCACTAGGGGGGGCAGCTGGTAGTGGTCACCCACCAACACAAAGCTGCGTGCCAAGGCCAACGGGCCCAGGCAGGCCGGCAGGCTGACCTGCACGAGCACACATTCATTAGTGTGCAAACGCTAATGACGTATGCGTGCGTGTGCACATGCATATGCGTATGCTGCTCGTACCCATGCGCATGCACGTGTGCGCAAACCTGGGTGTATGCACGTGGGCACCTGCACACACCTGTGGGTGTGGGGTTGCAGCATGCACAGCGTGCATGTTTCAATGTTAACGACCACGTGTGTGTGTGTGTGCGCGCGCTTCAGCTTGTGCTAGAAGCTGTACATACGTGCGTGCTTGCCACCAAACTCCTGGGCCTCCAGCACTTGCTCGGCCAATCACTTGCTGAAGGCCATGCAAGCACTGCACACCTCATTTGCCTTGTTAAGCAGAATCACGCACATACCCACTTGGTCCTGAGCAAGTGGGCCAAGCATGCTATCGGTCCTACCCAGGTGTGCCAAGCATGCTTCTGGCCCTGCCCAGGTGTGCCAAACACACTCTAAATTACATGAATACGAGCACCTAAGGCATCAAAACTTCTCAAGCCAACCTTGACATAAAGTTCCCACACTTGCTCACGCACCTTCCCTCTGCAAATCACATGCCTCTATGGTTTCCATCACACCCACCACACCTTAAGCAGCACCATGACCATATTCTCACCCAGACCGCACGCATCCACGCACACACATGCACGCACACACACACACGCACGCACACATGTGCACACCCACCTACACTTATACACACAAATGTACAAATATGCACGCGTACATGCATGCATGCATGCACGGACCCACCCACCCACACGCACGCACGCCCATGCACGCTCGCACTTACACGCTAGCGCGCGCCATGCGCACCTGCGACGCCTCGTCCAGCACACACACATCAAACGTGCGGCCCGCCAGTAGTGGGTGGCGCACGCCTAGACACGTGACTGCCACCACGCGCACGCTCTGCATGGCTGCCAGAAGGCCTGCGGTGGTGGTGCAGTCCCCGGGGAAGCGCGCGCCGCCAGGAATGTAGTCTTGCAGAGCGGGATGAACCTGAGAGGGGGGGGCGCAGGCAGGGTGCAGCTGAGCAGGGGTGGCGCTGGCGGGGTGCACCACAAAAAAGGACGGCGCATGCAATACAAAGTCGTTCTTCCATGGGCGGCGCAGGCGGCCCAGTCACATCCTTCTTTCATCAAGGGTGCGGGCAGCGCACGCCATTTTCATCCGCGGGACAGCCACTAGGGTGGGGCGGAAAATAGGGGCGCGCCGCTGCAGCAGGCGTGCATTGTGACAGGCATTGTGAAGCAGCAGCAGCAGCAGCAGCAGCAGCAAGCACGCACCTGGCGGGAGGTGGAGCCTGGGAGGCGAATGAAGTCGATGCCTGCGCACGCCAGCTTCAGCGCAATGTTGTCGACGGCACTGCAGCCGGGTTAGGCGCGCGAGCGGGTGAGGGGTTGAGCATGTGTGGGTGTGCTTGCAGATGCATGTCTGAATGCCTGTGTATGCTCGCAGATGAGTATTTGCACGTGCTTTTCTTTGCTTGTGGATGAGAGCATATAGGGCGCCTGTGTGTGCTTGCAGCTAAGCATTTACACACCTGCGTATGTTCACACATGCTCGTGAACGCTCGTGGCCAAGCATGTGTATGTTCACACATGCCCTTGAACGCTTGTGACTAAGCATGCGTATGTTCGCACACGCCCGTGAGCGCTCGTGGCTAAGCATGTGTGTGTGTGTGTTTGCTTGCATATGAGCAATCTGCCCGCAAATGTGCGCCCGCGGCTGAGCATGTGCGTGCGCCTGCGCATGCTGTGAAGGCCTCACTTGTGCACCGTGTGCAACTTGTGCAGCTCAGGCCGAGGTGCAGGCTGAGGACCAGGGCACAGGCCATTGAGCGGGGACAAGGATGGCAATCATGACCGTGAACGCACACCCACACCCACGCATGCATGTCATCCTTGTCCACGCACATGCAGATAAATTGAGTGCAACACATCTGCCCACACGCAATCGAGAATGCACATGCACATGCACATGCACATGCACACTCACGCACGCACGCACACACATGCACGCATGCACACACGCGCACGCAGGCACCTGTGGGTGAGGGCGGTGAGCAGCACGGGGCACACACGCACACACATGCATGCACACACACACACACACACGCGCACGCAGGCACCTGGGGGTGAAGGAGGTGAGCAGCACAGTGCACACACACACATACACGCACGCACGCAGGCACCTGTGGGTGTAGGCGGTGAGCAGCACGGTGCGCCCCGCGCGCAGGAGCGCGGCGATGGCGTGCACAATGGTGCTCGTCTTGCCCGTGCCAGGCATGCCCAGCACCAGCAGGTAGTCGCGCATGCGCAGCACGCCACGCACCTACAAGGTGGACAGAGGTGAGTGAATGAGGTAGTGTCGGGCAGGCAGGCGACAGCACAAGAGGCATGGATGCATGTGTTGCAAGGGGACACAGGGCATGCACACGCGTGCAGACACCGACTTGATACATTGTGGGACAGTGGGTGTGCCCAATGTGTTGCAAGGGGACACGGGGCATGCGCACGCGCGCTGGCGACGATGGAAAGACGTGCAGGGCATGTGAGCAAATGCCTTCTTGCGGAAAAAGGCATGCCGGGGAGCGCCAAAAGGAGCAGAGGCGTGCGCACACGCCAGGGGTACAATGGGCTCCCGTGCGCCTGCGGCCCTCTCGAACATTCCATGCACACACCGCGGTAAATTGGCGCGCTTCCACATGCACTCACACAGGCACAGAGGGCACGCACGCAGATGGCCACAGCACCTCCGCCTCAGTGCACTGCCTGGCCGATCTAGACACACCCCACAGGCACAGAAGGCACGCGTGCACATGGCCATGGCGCCTCCACCCAGATGCGCTGCCGGGCCATCCTGCGCCAGCAATCCTCCTTAAGCACAGAGGGCAAGGCGCAGATGTGCATGCAAGCGCTGATGCAACAACTCAGTAGGCATCTGCTCCCCAGCAGCAGCAGGCATCTGGTCCCCACCACAGCGTGCTGGTCCTCGTTCATGGCGGCTTCAGGCGCAGCTTGAGAATGGCCCTCTGCCATCGCCACGGCCTCGACCTCCTGCTGCTCCTGCTGCTCCTCCCGCCGCTGCTGCTGTAGCTGCTCTGGCGGCTGCTGCTGCTGTCGGCCAGCCTGAGTGGCAAGGGGCACGCAAGCAGAACACACATCCACCCCCGCATCCATGCCCTTGACTGCCTTGAAGGCGCGCGCGCACACGCAAGCAAACTCAGCAGGCTGCAGCGCGCGGCACCGCTGTGCCGTCAACCATCTTGGCGGAGAGGGTCATAAGCTGTGCCTGCGCGTGTGCACTTACAGCTTGTGGTGCGTGGGCCACCCCGCGTGGGCTCAGCTGCCCTGGATGCAGGCCTGCAAGCACTGCCTAGCTTGCCTGGGCGCCACTGCGTACTTGCCTTCAGCGCCCCTGCGCTGCTTCTGCGCCTTTTGCTCAGGTGCACAGGCGCACAGAGGCGCGCCTACCCCTAAGCGGAAACGCAAACAGTACGTGCGGAGTCAAGCGCACCTCTGGCGTGGCCGGCGCCTTGTCCGTGGCGGGCGCCTTTAGGTCCACGACCAACGCACGCAGGCGGGCGGGGATGAGGCCCTCATGGCTCATGAGGGACGCCTGCGCGAGCGCACGGTGTGCATTGGTGCATGCATGCTCAGCATGCTGGCACAGGCATGGACTTGCATGGACATGCAGGGGAAGGGGGGAGAGGCCCTCGTGGCTCATCAGGGGCGCCTGCGCGGGCGCATGCGCACGCACAAACAGTCATATTGGCACAGGCGCACTCTCACATACACATATGTAAGCGCGCACACGCACACACGCACACACGTACACACACACAACACACACACACAAGCATAAGCGTGAACTCACCAGGTTGCCGCGCATCAGGTTGAATGTTGAGGTGGGCTCATCCTTGTCCAGGCGCCAGGTGTGGCCCAAGGGGGGCGCTGCCCCGGAGCCGCCACATGGGCCACGCAGGTATTTGTGGCTCAGCCCCAGCTCCTTGCGGGCCACCACGCTGATGCGGTCCTGGGAGACGACGCAGACAGGGGACGCACACGCTCTTGTCGAAGCGCAGCAGCATGTTTGTGTGCGCATGTGTGCAAACGCATGCAAGCGCCCAAGCTGGCGTGCTTATGCAGATGAGCATGTGCCTAGTTTGCCTCCATTTCAGCTATATCAAGAGCGGGGCAGCGCATGCAATCTAGCAGCCACAGGCGCAAGCAGCTGGGGCGCTGCCTGCCGATTGATACACACGGCATGCCAGCTATGGCGCGGAGCCACCCCTCTGCTTTATGAATGCAAACATGCAGGGGTGGCTGCGGATGGACATGAGCAGCAGCAGCAGCAGCAGCAGCAGCAGCAGCACGTTCATGCAGCAGGGTGCAAATTTGCAGCACATCACACAATCAAAAGACTGAAAGCACATAGCAGCAGCATGAGCAGTGCAGTCTCCTGCCGCAGGGCCAAAAGCATGCAGCAGTGGGCGAGGCGACACAGCTGCACCCGCCGATTCAAGGCCCCGCAGCCGAGGCGTGCTAGATCTGCAACCCAAAGCTCCCAGTCCAAGCATATTGCGCGCAACGCACCTTGCTGGCCGCGTGCACGCAACGCACATTGCTGACCGCGTGCACGCAACGCACATTGCTGACCGCATGCACTGCAACGCACCTTGCTGACTGCATGCACGATGACGCGCGCAATGTTGGCATGCATGCCCTCCAGGCCCAGCAGCGCCATTTCCCCCTCGCCCAGCGCCGAACGCAGCAGGCTGCTGCAGCCGCTGCCAGGGGTGGCGTCACCGCTGCCTGTGCCTGCCTCCCCCCTGCCACTCCACAGGCTAGCGTTAGGGAGGTGCTTGGTGAAGGTGTAGCAATGCTGCTTGCCCTCCAAGGTGTCCACCAGGCCGTCATAGCTCTGCAAGGGGCAGCAGCCGCAGCAGCAGTAGCAGCAGCAGCACATGTGCAGGCAAAGCACAGTGAGGTAGGCAGGCCTCAATGGCAGAACACATACACGCAGGCGCTTAACATGTCATTACAGCTCGTCAGGAACAAAGGCAGCACATGCGAACATGTGGGCAGCAGGAGCCCAGTGGAAGAGCGCACATGCAATGGCCAGTGGCATGTAAGCGCATGGGGCAAACACTTGAAATACAAAAGCACCAGAGCCTGTGTGCCGGTAAATACACTACTGATCCATGTATTTGTACAAGGGTGGAAAATGTGCGTTTTGGCGTGTGTGTGTGATTTGTGTGTGTGTGTGTGTGATTTGTGTGTGTGTGATTTGTGTGTGTGTGATTTGTGTGTGTGTGTGTGTGCGCGCACACATGGAACCAGGCTGTTGGCATCTGCGGCCTGGGCCACGCACCACAAGGTACAGCCCTGCCACACATGTGCCCAGCGCCTCCCGCTCCTCCCCTCGCATTGTCCACATCTGGGGCCTGGCATCCCTGTGTGTGTGTGTGTGTTGGGAGGGGGGGGTGAAGGGGTAGGCGTGCGTACGTCTGTGGACGCGTGTGTGTGCATGTGTGCATGTGTGTATGTGTGCATGAACCTGTGTATGTAAGTGTCTGTGTCTATGAGCGTTTGAACCTATGTGTGAGGGGAAAAGAACCGCTGCAAGCCCGAGAGTGAGCATAGTGCGAGGACTTTTCCAATCCAATTGTAGAGAAATGAAAAAACAATGCGAGGGGCCGGATGAGGCTGCAGTAGCCTGCTTCTAACTGTGTGTGTTGGCTTTCAGCTGTGCAAGTCCCCGTAGTGGTCATATGGTGGTGCACTGGCTGTTCGTAGGCATGTGTGCCCCTAGTGGTGGTGCCCACCGTGGGTAATCACAGCCACTGAATAGCTGCCTGATCGACCCAGCAGGTGAGCCAACAGAGTCACACGCGCTCACAGCAGGGTCACACGCACTCAAAACACACGCACGCGCGCGCGCACGCACGCCAATGCACCAAGTACGCGCAGCCATACGTGTGTGCATGAAACCCTCCTGCTCACCTTCCTCCCCAACAGTCCGGATTAAAATCCGCGCAGGGCGCAACAGAAGGCTCCTTCAACCCGTGAGTCCCAAACTAGCACACTGGCACAACACATGCCACGACACTTGGCACAACACTGGGCACAACACTTTGGCACAACACATGCTCGCACACCGCACGCACGCGCACCTGCTGCCCGCCTCCTCCATGTCTAGCAGCCCCACCCAGTGTGCAAAGAATGTGCCATGTGCGCGGCTCAGGTGGGCAGTCAGGCCATGCCATTGGTTGGCGCCCATGCCGCTGCTCTCCAGCGAGCCGCCGTCCACCGCCTGCGTGAGCACATGTGTATGCATGTGTGTGTGTTCACGTTCGCGTTTGTGTGTGCGCGTGCGTGCATGTCCGTGTTTGTGTATGTGTATGATAATTGTGTGTTAGCTGTGCTGGGTGCGCTGTGCGTTGTGCAATCGTTTTGCGTGTAGAGTTTGCATGCGCAAGCATTCTTCAAGTGGGGCTACTGCAGCACTTCCTAAAAGCAAGCATTCTTCAAGTGGGGCTACGGCAGCACTTCCTAAAAGCAAGCATTCTTCAAGTGGGCCTACGGCAGCACTTCCTAAAAGCAAGCATTCTTCAAGTGGGGCTACGGCAGCACTTCCTAAAAGCAAGCATTCTTCACGTGGGGCTACGGCAGCACTTCCTTAGCGCAAGCGTGGCCAGGGGCACGCACCTTGGGGTACAGGACACGCGCACGACATAGGTAACAAGGTGCACGCGCCTTGCGGTACAGGGCCCACGCACACACCTCGTGGTACAGGACACGTATACACCTTTAAGAAAAGGACATGCACACACCTCGTGGTACAGGGCCCACGCACGCGCCTTTAAGAAAAGGACATGCACACACCTCATGGTACAGGACACCCACGCACCTTGTGGTACAAGGCGCATGCCTCCTGTGCAAAGCATCGCGAGCACTGGTGCTCGTTGTGCAGCATGGGGGGCGGCACCCGCAGGGGCCCGGCCAAGTGGGCTGCAAGGTGGTTCCTGCGCACGGAGCATGCGCAGGCGGGGCGCAAAGTATGGTTGGTGTGCGGGGAGCGGGTGAAGTACGTGCTGGCGCGGCGCAAGGCGTGGCAAGCGAGCCGCCACTTTGCCTGGATTTGTTATTGGCAGCGCAAAGCACAAAGCACACGCGCGACGCTCATAGCACAAAGGGTGGACGAGCACGAAGCCAGCAGTCGGCACCCCACTACCATGAAATGGAGCGCACAGCCGTGCCCACACAGAACATGCTCTGGCAGGGCACAGCGTGGTGTGAGTACGTGTAGCGTCGGCAGAGGCAGCGCACGCATGGAACACACGAGCATTACGCGCCGCACGCAGGCCAAGCTCGTGGTCAAGGAGCGCACAGCCAGGCGGCCAAGGAGCGCACAGCCAGGCGCACGCAGAGCATGCAGAGATGGAGGTCGGTTAGGATGATACGGAATCCCAGGGCAGAGGCTGGCACCGGCGAGGTTGGCACTGGCGTGGCTGGCACTGGCGCGACTGGCACTAGCGTGGCTGGCGAGGCTGGCACTGGCGTGGCTGGCGTGGCTGGCACTGGCGAGGCTGGCACTGGCGTGGATGGCACTGGCATGGCTGGCGAGGCTGGCACTG
>LFIK01005349.1_pt1 | contig 10320 bp, 11 predicted proteins | sample 643401 | NCBI WGS metagenome assembly LFIK01 (sample SAMN03777447, study PRJNA286221) | soda lake metagenome | biome: soda lake; feature: Kulunda steppe; material: water; isolation source: sample T5-Br brine of Lake Tanatar-5 | place: Russia: Kulunda steppe | collected 2010-07
GCCCGCGCGGCCAAACCCTTTCGGCATACCACCGACTCGGGCCACTCCCTCGGTGTCGCGCCCAATGTCCTTGCCCAAGACTTCAGCGCCGAGCGGCCTGACGAGAAGTGGGCAGGTGATATCACCTACCTGCGCACCCTTCAGGGCTAGCTCTACCTCGCGGTGATCCTGGACCTGTGCACACGCAAGGTGATCGGCTGGGCGGACCAGTACGCGCATCGACGCTGAGCTTGCCTGCACGGCGCTGCGAGCAGCGCTTGCCGGGCGTGGCGAGCCGAGCGGCGTGATCATGCACACGGATCGCAGGAGCGTTTACTGTTGCAGGGATCATCGCAACCTGCTCCGTCGCTACGGACTGGTCGCCAGCATGAGCGGCCGTGGGAACTGCTTCGATAATGCAGTGGTGGAGAGCTTCTTCCACAGCCGGAAGCTCGAGAGCATCCATGATGTGCCGCTGATGCACCCCGATGCGCTACGCCAGGTCCTTTTCGAGTACATCGAAGTGGAAAACAACCGAACCCGCGGCCATTCTGCCCTCGGATACATCGGCCCTGATACGTTCGGGGCTCGGATAGTGGCGTAATCGAGTGTCCAATGTTAGTGGGCAAGATCAGCGACTCCAGCCAGCGCCCGGGAACTTGGTCATAGGAAAGGTTGAAGGCGTGCTTCAGATACAGCAGTCCGCCCATCATCCGAGCTGGCAGTGAGGCCCGACTCGCGCCTTACGACTTCGGCGGCAGCAGGTCGGCGACCTGCTTAACGATACTGTCCCAAGGCACCCGCAAACCGGACCAACGATGGTTGTGCCGGATGATCTGATCAAGGCAAGCTCGGAACAAATCGTTACTGCGGTTGCATGGCTCGTCGCTCGGCGAAGGTCGAAGGCGAACCAAGACCTACCCGATAATGTAAGGAGACTGCCTATATCATCCAAGCTTCTTGCAATCACTACGAGCGCAACCCACTTTTTTATCGCGGATGACCATGGGCTATGGAATTGCTTGGGGAATAGCCATAAATTTAACCACAATACAGATTTCCTAAATTTTTCCAGGACCCGCAATACTCCGTCTGCCACAAGAACGCTTTCTATTTGAGATCCTCTAAGATTTTCGCACCGCGCCAAATTCTTGGCCTGCAAAGCTTAATTGAAAACGTCCATGCAATAGATAGGGCGACTCACTGCGGATTACGGTTTACGCCCTTAATTTCTGCAATCATGTCTTCCAGTACTTGGCAAGGGGCATTAAGAGCGCCAGTTTTCCACTCACCCTTACGGTCATAAAATCCTCCAAGCCCCAACTGAGCCCAATGCGAAAAGCTATAACTGACCTCAAGTATCAGGCATTCTCCTGTCTGCGGGTCTTTAATTATGTCGAACCCAGTGCATCTAGAGCCAATCGCATCCGCTGCATTGAAAGCGGCATCAATAATGTCCTTGTCAATAAACGAGTGATCATAAGATAGAGATCCGCCACCCGACGCACGAAAATCCCCTTTCCGAACCTGACGCGCAACAAAAGAAAGCTTGTCACCGACTACAACCACCTTGAGGTCATGGTCAGCGCCGGGGATAAATTCTTGCAGATACACATACCCGCGTTCACGCGCAAGCCCACGACTTTGGTCGCGTGCAAACTTAAACTCCGAGGCTCGCTTAATCCTTGACCAAAAATCATTTATCGAAGAGACCGAAGCGAGATTTGATTTGATTTTAAGTAGGCTATTTGGCCGACCGCTAACACCTATCTTGAACAATTTTTTGGCATAACGTTTTAATTCATCAGGATGCTTTAAGAGGGTAACATTATTCGCTCCAGAGCCCGTCCGCAGCTTTCCAACAACTGGAAACTCGTTAACATGATAGAGCCACTCTTCAACAGCTTTCTTACTGTATAGCGGGTAATTTTTTGGCGTTCTTAGTCCAAGCCCGTGAAACAAATAAGACTGAGCGATCTTATCATCGAAGTGGTAAGAGTCTTCAATATCGGGAAAAACCATACAGCCTGCCGCTTTAAGCCCCAGGAGAAATTTTGTCGCGAACGCCATCTCATCTGACGAATAGTGGCTAAAATGCCAAAGTACGATGTCACACTTCAAGAGTCGTTCGAAAGCGTTCAAGCTGCGCCAGTCAATAAGTTCGCTTGTGACGCCAATGTAGGCACAATATTTAAGCCATTCAGAACTCCAGGACGAAGTGTGCCTATCATGAAAGTCGGATTTTACAACACCTATAGTTAACTCATGCATATTTCAGATTCCATAAGCTGCCCCGTTTCTTATCGATAAACAAGCTCCGCGGGGCCGAGTCCCTGCAGTTTGCGAGCGAGAAATACTTCATCCCTTTCATGGCTGGGTTACCCGCAGAAGGTTACTATTATGTGGTGCAGAACAGCCTAAACTTGCATTATAGATCGCGCAATCGGATCAAAGGGAATACGGTTTTTTATTTATTAAATGTTTAACTAACAAAAGGAGGTAAGGTGAAATCCAATAAATCGGCCAAGCGCGTGGAGAATATGCTCTACAATAACGAAGATGCTGAATGAGTGGCACACCCTTAGGCCCAAAAATTCGCTTATACCTTTCTACCAGAGGGATGCCCGGCTCCAGCTCAGTCCCTTTGGCGCTATTTCTCCCGCACGATCCAATATAACCGTACGCGAGAAGCACTTTTCCACCGGCCTTGGTTAGTTTAAGACCATATTCAAAGTCAGCTCCACAGTGAACAAAGATGTCACTCAAAAACCCGACCGTTGATAAAGCGGTTCGCGAAATTAGAGCGCCATTCATATTCATGGTATCCACCTGCACATATCCTGTGGAAGGTGGGTCAGCGCGCCTCACACGAAACGGGTGCCAAGTAGTCGCCTTGATCCAGCCGCTATATGTGGTTTTATGGCTGAGGGGATCAGCGAATGCGCCTGTCACGACGTGCGGTGCACTTTCGCCGCTCTCGACATACTCACTTGCAACCCGGATTAAACGGTTTATACCGTCACTTTTTAGCCTGATGTCGTCGTTGTAAACAAACAGGTAATCGAACGCATAGCGTTTTATGGATTGCTCCCACCCGTAGCGCATGCCCCCTGCCCAGAACATGTTCCCCGATCCAGGTATGATTTCTACATCTGGAAATTGTATACGAACGGCCTCCGCTGTCCCGTCGGTTGACCCATCATCAACTATTGTATGTCTCAAAGTAACGCCTTCGTGAAGCTCCTGTCTGTGTAGGTCACCCAGTGAAGCGAGGGTCTTTTCTTTGCGATTATGACAAGTCGCGAGCGTATGAATTATCGTCATTGGGTAATTACAGAATCTAAGGTTGATTGGCGAGTTGATGCTCAAAAGCCGAAGGCTGGATAGCGTAGCAACTTAGAGCCCACCCTGCCTTTCGGTGTGTTGACTCTAACGCAGTCGAGGCAATTCCGTCCTATCACCGCGGTCGTTTGTGCCCCTGAACATAGCACTCACCACTTCCCCTCGGCCGTCGGCGCGGTGTCGGAGATACCACTCATAGGTCTGCTCCAACCCCTCGCGCAGCGGAATCTCCGCTTGCCAGCCAAGTTTCTGAAGTCGCGACACATCGAGGAGCTTGCGTGGCGGCCCATCCGGCTTGTTTATGTCGAAGCTCAACCGCCCCTCGTAACCGACCACCGCCTGAATGGTCTCGGCTAGCTCTTGGATAGTTAGATCCACCCCAGTTCCGGCATTGAGGTGACTGCGCTGTGGCTCGGTATGCTCTTCATACTCGGCCCGCGTCAATTCCATTACGTGTTGGCAGGCGGCGGCCAAGTCATCGACGTGCAGGAACTCCCGTCGCGGTGAACCGCTCCCCCAGATCGAGACCTCCGCCGCAGCGCCCTCCTTCGCCTCGTAGAAACGACGCAGCAGCGCTGGGATTACATGGCTGTTCTCTGGATGAAAGTTGTCACCGGGGCCATAAAGGTTCGTCGGCATAACGCTGCGGTAGTCGCGCCGGTGCTGGCGGTTGTAGCTCTCGCAGAGCTTGATCCCGGCGATCTTCGCCACCGCGTAGGGCTCGTTGGTCGGCTCTAGCGGTCCGGTGAGCAGTGCCTCCTCGGTCATCGGCTGCTCGGCCTCACGCGGGTAGATGCATGATGAACCGAGGAAGAGCAGGTGCTGAACATCGGCTTGGTGGGCCGCATGGATAACGCTGGTGGCGATTGCGAGGTTGTCGTAGATGAATTCAGCAGGGTAGGTGTTGTTGGCGTGTATGCCGCCGACCCGCGCCGCCGCGAGATAGACAGCGTCAATGCGAGCCTCGCGTAGGAAGGCCTCAACCTGCGCCTGACTGCGTAGATCCAGCTCAGCCCGATCGCGCGTGATGACCTCGTAGCCGTCCTGGGCCTGTAGCCGGCGGGCGAGCGCGGCGCCCACCATCCCCTTGTGGCCGGCGATGAAGATACGTTGCGGGCGTTCGCTCATCCAATCACTCCCGGCTGATGCGGACGTCGTAGCCGTGGCCCTTGAGCAGCGCGTGGCGTTTGGCCTGATCCAGATCCTCGGCAACCATTTCGTGGATCATCGCCTCGAGACTGATCTCCGGCTCCCAACCTAGCTCTTGGCGGGCTTTGCTGGGATCGCCAAGCAAGGTGTCCACCTCGGTGGGGCGGAAGTAGCGCGGATCAACCTCGACGATGACATCGCCCACCCCAACCTTCGGAGCGTCTTCGCCTTGGACAGCGGTGACCACCGCGCACTCCTCGGCGCCCTCGCCGTGGAAAGCCAGCTCGATGCCCAGCTCCAGGGCGCTAAGGCGAACGAACTCGCGGACCGAGCACTGCTGCCCGGTGGCGATGACAAAGTCATCGGGCTGCTCCTGCTGGAGCATCAGCCACTGCATGCGCACGTAGTCCCGTGCGTGGCCCCAGTCGCGCAGGGCGTCCAGATTCCCCAGATAGAGGCGCTCGTCGAGTCCCTGAGCGATATGGGCAAGGCCGCGGGTAATCTTGCGGGTAACAAAGGTCTCGCCACGGCGCGGCGACTCGTGGTTAAACAGGATGCCGTTGCAAGCGTAGAGGCCGTAAGCCTCGCGGTAATTAACCACGATCCAATAAGCGTAAAGCTTCGCCGCAGCGTAGGGGCTGCGTGGGTAGAACGGCGTGGCCTCGTTCTGCGGCGTTTCCTGAACCAGGCCGTAGAGCTCCGAGGTGGAGGCTTGGTAAAAGCGAGTGTAGCTCTCCATACCAAGCAGACGAATTGCCTCGAGTAGCCTCAAAGTGCCGAGGCCATCGACATCAGCAGTGTATTCCGGCGCCTCGAAGCTGACCGCCACATGACTTTGCGCGGCAAGGTTGTAGGCCTCATCTGGCTGCACCTCCTGGAGAATCCGCGTCAAGTTCGACGTGTCGGTCAGATCCCCGTGGTGCAAAATGAAGCGCTGATCCGGGTCATGGGGATCCTGGTAAATATGATCAATCCGATCAGTGTTAAACGACGTAGAGCGACGCTTGATGCCGTGGACCTCATAGCCCTTAGCGAGCAGAAACTCAGCGAGATAGCTGCCATCTTGGCCGGTAATGCCGGTGATGAGTGCCGTGCGAGGCAACGTTCAGTCTCCTTTGAATTCAGGAAACAGGGTACAACGTGAGCGGCCGCGCATGCGGTCCCAGCGCCGCTTGATCACCTCGACGGGCAGCCAAGGCTTGCGAACTGCCCGCAGCGCGGTGTCCAAGTACTCGCGCTTATGCATACTCTTGATAAAGAAAGTGTAGTCGAGGTACCAGCGATAATTGTCTACGAAATGGCGGTAGAACCGCTCACCGAAGACCTCACATAGGTCGTCGCGCCATATCGCCAGGGATTTTTCGATCCCGGCGCGGCGGCGATGCTCAACCGTTGTCATGCGTTCGCGCGAGGGGCAACTCCCGACGATAGCCGGCTCACCCCAGGCCACTGTAACTCTGGGATCGATACGGGCAAGGGAGATCCAGAGATCGTGATCTACGCCTGAAGAAACCTCAGGCCGATATCCTCCGACCTGACGCAGCAACTCAGTGCGGTAGATCTGGGAGCTGACCGGCGGGGTCAAACCGGCCTCCATCAGTTCGGTCAATCGCGGGTAGTCTTCGAACAAATGGCCACAAGTCGCCTTGCACTCTTCGCTAAGAGTGATGGCCATACCGACATCAGCGGGGGCTGAATCCAACGCGAAGACTAGCCTTGAGGCGAAGCCGCAGGGCCACTGGTCATCGTCGTCACAGAAGGAAAAATATTTTGCCCTTAATGAAAGAAGTGCTCGGTTCCGTGAAGCTGCGAGCCCCTGGTTTGTACTATTGGTAATCTCTTTGAAGTCTAGGCTCAGAAGTGCCTTGGTGAATTCCTCGGGCTTTGGTTGTGTGGAAGCATCGTCAATAAGTACAATTGCGTAGTCTTTTAAATCTTGATTCGCTACTGAGCGCAAAGTAGCTTGGCACAGATCCCATCTATTATAGGTTGTTACAGCGATGACTAACTTATATGATACCATATTTTTATACACAGGAGTCACGCCGTACCGACTATATCGTCAAGCCTTTTCCACATTGTATTGGACCTGTCCCTGAGTACCTCTCTGTTTTTCCTTATGGTTGACAGCACCGCCTCTCGTGTTCCTGTGTTCTTACTATCGAGTAGATTGTGCACCATCCGGGACAGCATCATAAAGTCGTCCTCATCTTTAACTACGAACTCACCGATACCATAGTCTTCGAACAAACAATCAAACTTGTGTGTCCAGCCCAGCCCGATTGCAGGCACGCCTTGCGATAGCGCGTTGACCAAACCGTGGAAACGCGAGCCTACAACCAATGCACTATTAGATATAACCCAACGAATCTCCCGAACATCGTTTAAGGCGACAGTAGGAGTCTCGATGCCTAAAAAAAGCCTCAAGCTCTCGGAGAGATCATAATCATGTTTCGTGTCATGCGCAACAAAAATTATGTCGTAATTACTTTTTTTTGCAGCGTCGAAAGAATTTTTATAAAAGGAATAAACTTTTTCTTCGCCTATTTTTTCCGCTACACGGTGACTAGGCATGAACACTACATAATGATCGTAATGATATGTGCTCCATGGTCGTTTTTGGCTAACATCAAACGTAAAGTCTGGAGAGCACACAACGTCAGCCGAACTAGGGGCTAGAGGCGCTATATGATTGTAGGAAGAACGATCGCGCGCATATATCATCGGAGAACCGCAGAGTAAATCCTTCATACAACTTTTTAAGAGGGGGGAGTTGAATGGCCCATACGACTGAGGCATAAAAACAACACTCACTCCTTTAAAAGAAGAGTACATGCTTATCGCAGTGGTGATCTTATGTGAGCCCCAGCAGTCACCATACGCGAAGCCAGATGCATCCAACACCAATGAAATATTACGCGGAGAAACATACCCAAACCGCCTCAAAAGAATATCAGGAGCGGCATTCAATAAGCTTTTCAATAGGTTCTTAAAAAGAGCCGCCGGGGATTTTCTAGAGCTTGTAAAGTGTGGCCTACAAAACAATATACCTATCTTTTGGACCATGTCTTTGCAGCACGATGAGGGCAAGACCACAATTTCGTGTTTTTCACCATATCTTTGTGCAATCGCCAACAACATAAGCATATCCCCTTTGTTGTTGAGATTGCCTGTTTTTACGAAAATTTTTCCCATAATCAAGGCCCCGCAAATGACGCGGCGAGCGGAGGTTTTGTCATGTCTGAGACACGTAGCGCATTGTACCGATAATCAAACGCTTCAGTCTGACAGCAAGAGCTCGCGGATAGAGAAGGAATAACACATTGTTTTTTCGCAGGACATTAATATTTCCTTTTATTGATCGCAAAAGTTTTCTTTTGTCCGACAGCGACGTCATTCGGTCATACCCATGAGCGGCATCAGCAGCAGTCGTTATTTCCGACAAGACGTCAACACCATATCCAGCCAATGCAATTCTTCGATACAAATCCGAATCAATCCCTTTCAACTGCGTCGTGTCCATCCCCCCCACTTTGTCCCAGGCTTCTCTGGTAATAAGGGGCGATGACCCACTGACGATACCTCCGCTCATCAATAGCTTTTCAATCAAAAAGTATCTGTTTCGCGGCGGCACGGGCTTCTTGTCTTCTTTTCGACCGCTTGGCTTTAGCTCGATCCACCACGTCCCGAGAACACCAAGGGAAGAATTTGACTGCATGACGTCAATCTGTTTTTTTAATTTGCAGCTATCAATCCAGTAGTCATCGTCATCCAGCAGCGCAATATAGTTACCTGTAGAGTGCCTGAATCCTAGATTGGATGCGACGGCACGGCCAGAATTCGTCTCTGTTGATAACAGTTTGATATGGCCGCTATAAAGCCTACTTAGGTGCTCAACTGTGCCATCATCGGAGCAGTCATCAATAACGATGATATCGAGGTTGCAATCGACTTGTATTAAAGCGCTTTCGATAGCTCTTGAAACCAGAGCTTTCCTGTTATTCGTACATATAATAACTGAAACAAGATCACTCATAAAATATTCTTTCTTTTAATATATCAGTTTACTATATTTCTACTTTCTTGACTCATGAACTGAATGCCTTTCTAATCCTGACGTGTGCTCACTGGCACCCGGCCCGTCGAAATTCAGCCCCTTTTTTGCATTTCATTGAAGCCTGCGCCCCGTGTAATTATCTCAGACGTCCGGTAACCCCCCGAAAAATGATCGAGGTGATAAGTGGAATTTTTTTCCTAACAAGGACAGGAGATTCCACTTATCACCTCGATTATTTTTCGGGAGGATTACCATTAAGTCAATGGGTTATGAATAAATCACGAGCGACCAATTAAAGCTAACTTACGTAAATATCCAAATCGTGTTTCTTGTCGAATGAATCCACAAAACTATCTTTATGCAAATTTATAATATTCCTACCCTTAAAACAGGATTCCAAAGAATAAAAATGATCCGCCGAATTTCGAAGGGCGTCACCCATTGTGCGCTGTGAACTCACCCTTAAACCGTCATAAAAATGGGCAACCCCCACAGACAATCGATTATTTTCATCTACTTTGAATCTAAGAAATCTATCGTTATCGATCCCACAAATATATACTTTATTTGCGTTTAGATACTGCGAAAGAGCAAGCGCTTTATAGCCACTTAACGATGTGTATGAAAAAGGATAAAAGGGGTTTATCATTTTCAGCGACCGAAACCCTACAATGTCAATGAAGAAATATAGCTTCATCCTTGTGTCGACAATTGGGCTGCAGGCATCGCTCCAGCTGGTCGGTACAAACGTAGGTATCTTTTCTGCCCTCAAAGTTGACCAAACCTCATCTACCTTGTCAGCAGACACAACATCTGACTTCACTCCACTATTTGGAAGATAGATCGGATCTGAAAAAACATATATGTCAGGAAGACAGCATTTACCGAGGTCCGAGAGGAGATAGCTATTTGCGGCAATTATTTTATACCCACTTTTTTTAAACCTCGCGAGCTTTTGGCTATCGATGATTTTCATAGAAGGACCATTACCAAAAACAAACCAATTCGCGATAGATTGATTTCTTAGAAATCTGCGGGACTCGAGTATACGCCGAAAATTCTTAACATACTCACGCGAGCATACTGCATAGCCCGATGAGACCCGTAGAAATTCGAACATCAAAACCTCCGTCCGTTAAAACAAATAAACCTCGTAAGAAAATAAAGCAAATATTTTACTAGATCTATCCCGATTTTCTCAAAAACTTTGATTTTCCCGACCTTTTTTTCATATTTTTCAATATCGAAGTATTTACAGAAAAGCACAAAGCGCTTCACCCTAGACGTCGGTGTGCACAAATGACGTATATATGCCTCGTAAGAGAGATCTCCGGTAGTGTCAAAAAATACACATGTATCCGATATGGATTTTATCTGATCACCCCTCCAGATCATATTTTTATATATACCCCTAGGCAATGCGCGAAGGCATTGAGTGTGCAGAAGTTTAATAATCTGTGCGTGGATGAACGATATGCATTGGTCCGCTGAGACGAAAAATATTTATAATTATATACTTTATCACTAAATAACAAGTTGAAGTGACCCCCTCCAGAACTGCACAGGTTAGAGTGCAGACGACAGGAGGGCATCATGAGCGACGAAGGACCCGTCAAACGCTGGACCGCCAAGCGCAAATCGGCGGTGGTGATCGACATCTTCAAGGGTAAGACCACGCCGGTCGAGGTAGCCCGGCAGCATGATCTCACCGTTGCCGAGGTCGAGCGTTGGGTTGAGGAAGCCGAGCGGAGCATGGAGAACGGTTTTCGAACGCGACCCAGGGACGTGCGCGA
>LFIK01005352.1_pt1 | contig 10310 bp, 10 predicted proteins | sample 643401 | NCBI WGS metagenome assembly LFIK01 (sample SAMN03777447, study PRJNA286221) | soda lake metagenome | biome: soda lake; feature: Kulunda steppe; material: water; isolation source: sample T5-Br brine of Lake Tanatar-5 | place: Russia: Kulunda steppe | collected 2010-07
GATCCTGATATTCAGGCGTTTCATTTGGCTTCTGCACGTTGCCTTTCTGCCCCGATGTTGACTGAAGGGTGTCATACAGCTCGATCTTGCAGAGTTGCTGAGGATAGGTCGAGGCTGGATGTCGCTTCACGATATCTGTTCCGGGAGAGACTGGATGCGGTTGAGGTCGTTTGCGTTCCATACTCGACAATTAAGGCCATATGAGTGGTGTTACGCGATGGAGATTGATGCGGACAAGATTGACGAAGCAGTGCTTGCGTTGCTGCATCTCACCTTGCACGACGGCGGCCGAGCATGGAAATCCTTTGATTGGGAGGCGATGAATCGACTTCATGAGAAGGGGTTTATCGAAAACCCGGTGAATAAGGCGAAGTCGGTGGTTTTCACCGAGGAAGGACTAAAGGAATCAGAACGTCTATTTCTGGAGCGGTTCGCCAAGTAGCAGGCGTTGGGTCTAGGTTCGTCGTCCAGCGCCACATTCCGCGTTCGACGATTTAGAGGACACCCAGCTACTCGATAGGATGAAGTTCATGGGTGTCCCGTACTTCGTGGCTCCCGGTGTCCGCACTCTCTAGCGGTGGGAATGACGATGCCGATTCCAACGAACTACACGATCCACCAGCTTACGCCCGACGATCTGTCATTCATGGACGGCCTGCTGGACACGTTTGGTTCAGTCTTCGACGATCTGGTGACCTACTCCGGAAATCGACCGACTCGGGACTACACGCAGCAGCTTCTTGCGCGGGACGAGTTCATCGCGCTTGTAGCGCTATGCAGTGGCGAGGTGGTCGGCGGACTTACTGCGTATGAGCTTCGCAAGTACGAACAGGCGCGCAGCGAGATGTACATCTACGACCTCGCAGTTGCGCAGGCGCATCGTCGCCGGGGTCTTGCGACGGCGCTGGTCTGCAGAGTGACGACCCTTGCCGCGGCACGCGGTGCGCATGCGTTGTTCGTACAGGCGGATACGGGCCCGGAAGACGCCGCGGCCATCGCGCTTTACAACAAGCTAGGCCGGCAGGAACGGGTGCTGCACTTCGATATTTCGGTCGATCAGAACGAAGGGAAATCCAGCGAAGGGAAATCCAGGACACCCACAGATTCCTGACTCAGATCTCGGGTATCGGATGGTTGCCTGATCCAATCACCATGAAAATGGTCACCCATAATCTGGGTTCGAACAGTTCCCCGAGCGCGGCCGGGCGCTCAACGATCCATTGCTTGCGATGTCTTAGGTGCGGGCGGTTAGCCGATCGAAGCCGCACAGAAAGGCGCGGCGAACACAGCGTGTGGTGTAGGGGTAATACGGCGCAGTCTGCGGGCAGCCCCCGTCCCTGCGGGCGCGTGGCATGGTCATCCGCCCTGATGACTGATGCGATTGTGGTTAACGAAAACCTTGGCAATCTGAGGACGGTAGTCAAAGCATGGGTATCCATCACCTTTCACGATTCGTCTGCTGGCTGCTGACGAAAGCCAGTGGCGTCCCGATGCTGGAGCAGCGCGCCGATGAGGAATGGGGCGGCCAGGCGGACTGCGAGGCTTACAGGGCGGCCACACCAGTGCTCGCTCCCCGGCCACCGCGACGGACTGCCTGATGATCGACTCCATCCTCGCCTGGGCCAGCGAACACCGCGAGCAGGCTGTCTTCCTAGTGCCTCTGCTCGCGTTCATGGAGACCTGCATCGGCTTGGGCCTGATTGTTCCCAGCCTGATGATTGTGGTCGTTACTTCAGTCTTCTACGCCAATGATTGGGCCAACATCTGGCTCATGGCCGCCATGGCGATGGTGGGTTCGTCGCTGGGCGATCATGTGGGCTTTTACGCGGGCCGAGGGATCGGCCAACGCATCCATGGTTGGCGCATCATGGAGCGTCACGCAAAGCGCTGGGAACGTGCTGAGACCATGGTGCGTCGTTACGGCGTTTTTACCATCTTCATTGGCCGTTTCATCCCGGCTATCCGTAGCATGGTTCCCGCCATGATGGGCATAACGAGATTCGACCGCTTGCGCTATACCCTCTACGACGTGGCGGCATGCAGTCTGTGGGCGCTGGGTCTGGTCGCCATCGTGCAGGGCGCGCATACACTGTTCCTGCCCTCCTGACGCCCGCTGACTGAAGTCTGGGACACCCTCAGGCTGTTCTTGCGTGATGTCTGTGTCAGATTTGGAGTTTGAGGGTGTCCCAGACTTTTCCAGACTTTTTGCACGAGCACGTCACTCAGGTTCGAAGTTTGAGGGTGTCCCAGACTTTGTTTGAGGGTGTCCCAGACTTCCTCCCAGACTTCTCTCCGGTCTAAGCCCGCGCTTCATCGGAGCACCAACTGGCGGAAATGCTGTTTATACTCGCTACTGGTAAACAAGCGAGGAATCAAGATCGTGCTCTATGTAGATATTCCAAGCCAATCAGAACTGGCTCAACTTCGAGCCGATCGCGGGGCTGCCCAGGTCAGCATCTACCTTGATGTGACTCCGGAAACGGAACAGATTGACGCTGCGCGGATTCGCCTGAAGCAACTGACCGACGACGCGGTCGCGCAACTCGAAGGGGCCGGTGTAAACCAGCGGATCATCTGGCCTGTGGAAGAGCAGTTGCAGGATCTGATGGATGACGACGATTTCTGGCGCTTGCAGGCTAATGGTTTGGCCATTTTCGTTACTCCTGACACCCTGCGCAGTTTTCGCTTGCCGAACCAGCTGACCGAAACGGTGCAGGTGTCGGACCGGTTTCATCTCAAACCGCTTTTGAGGGCGGTCTCGATGCCCCAACACGCCTTCATTCTGGCGCTGGCCGAGAACGAGTTGCGGGTGATTGAACTTCTGGGTTATCAGGCGGCGCAGGAAATTCGCGTGCCGGATCTTCCAAAAGATGCCGCGTCGGTGGCAGGCACGGCCAACGTAAATTCCCGCAGCTATTCAGGACGGCGGGGTGGTAGTGAAGGGCAGAAGTTGCTGTTGCGAAAATACTGCCGCGCCATTGATGCCGCACTTCGCGGGTTTTTGTCAGGCCGGACTGAGCCGCTGATCTTTGCTGCAACCGAACCGCTATTGTCGATCTATCGCTCGGTCAATACCTATCCGGCTCTCGCGGGGCAGGTGATCGAAACGAGTCCGGTACGCATACCTGCCCACGAGCTTGCTGCGCCGGCCCGCACGATTCTGGAAAAGCTCAATGCGGAGAGAATCGAAGAGTTTGCGGCGATCTACTCTGCGCGGGAAAATGAGGGGCGCGCGACAACGCAGATGACAAGAGTGGCCCGCGCGGCGACCTTTGGGGCTGTCGATACACTGCTGGTGGACATGGATACTGTCGTGCCGGGCACGGTTGATGATCAGACCGGCGAAATCACCATAGACGAGTCAGCCAATGGCGAGAATTACGGGATTGTCGATGAGATAGCGGCTCGCGTGCTGGCCAATGGGGGCAAGGTGCTGGCAGTGCGCCGTGCAGATATCCCGCAACAAGCCGAGCTTGCCGCGGTGCTGCGCTTCGCGATCTGAAACGTGCATAAAGGATCGCCAACGACCTGAACTGGTCCGAACCGATTCGATCGTCGCGAAAGGCGACGACGAAATCGACCCGAGGCTCTTCAAAGGGACAATCGTATGCTCTTTCAGGAGTTTCGCTGATGCCGAAACAGACTCTCGTGTTTGCCGCGCTGCTGATCGTCCTTGGCGTTGGGGCCTTCCTCTCGTCCGGCAGCGAAACCGCGCTGCTGCCGGCGTATCCTGGCCTTGCTCTCGCGATCCTTGGCGGTTGTGCGCTCGTCTTCGAAGGCTGGCGACGGCACCTGATGCACGTCGCCGCCGTTGTCGCGTTACTCGGTGCGCTGGCGCCGGCAGCGACACTCAGCATCCGGGCGGCGCAGATGAGCCCGCTTGCGCTCACGGTCAACATCGGCATGTTTGTGCTCTGTGGCGGGCTGCTCGCACTGATGGTGCGGTCGTTCATCGCCGCGCGCCGATCGGCCTGAGTTTGAGTTCAACGTAAAAATCCAGGACACCCACTGACTCGGTTTCCTACCAGACAACTATCTGGAAGGAAGTAGGGGACACCCATCTGCTCGATAGGACGAAGTTCATGGGTGTCCCGTATTCGCGTACTCGTGCGCCCCCGGCGGGTGCAGGTCAGCCCTGTTTGCTTTCGATGACGAAAATGTGTCGGAAGAAAGAAAATACTACTCCCCGGCCAGGATCCAGCCCGCCGCCTTCTCGGCAATCATCAGGGTCGGCGAATTGGTGTTGCCACTGGTGATGATGGGCATGATGCTGGCATCCACCACCCGCAGCCCCTTGACACCGCGCACGCGAAGGTGGGAATCCACTACCGCCATGGGGTCGTCGTCGCGGCCCATCTTTGCCGTGCCCACCGGATGAAAGATGGTGGTGCCGATGTCGCCGGCCAGGCGCGCCAGATCCTCATCGCTCTCGTACTGGACACCGGGCTTGACCTCTTCCGGCTGGTATTTCGCGAAGGCCGGCTGGCTGGCGATACGCCGGGTGACCCTGAGAGAGTCCGCCGCCACCTTGCGATCCTCTTGGGTGCTCAGGTAGTTGGGGGCGATGGCCGGGGCCATTCGCGGGTCACGGCTCTTGATACGCACCGTGCCGCGACTGGTGGGGTTGAGGTTGCACACGCTCGCCGTAATCGCCGGGTAGTCGTGCAAGGGCTGCCCGAAGGCGTCCAGACTCAGCGGCTGGACGTGGTATTCGATATTGGGATGGGTGTATTCGTCGCTGCTTCGCGTGAAGGCGCACAGCTGGGAGGGGGCCATGCTCATGGGACCCGAGCGTTTGAAGGCATACTCGAGACCGATCTTCGCCTTGCCCACCAGGCTGTTGGCCATGGTGTTGAGGGTCTTGACCCCGGTAACGCGGTAGACCGAACGGATCTGCAGGTGATCCTGCAGGTTCTCGCCCACCCCGGGCAGTTCTACTGAGACGGGAATATCATGCTGGGACAAAAGCTCCGCCGGGCCGATACCGGAGAGCTGCAGCAGTTGGGGTGAGCCGATTGCCCCAGCGCAGAGAATCACCTCCCGCCCGGCGCGAACCACTGCGTCCTCGCCCCCGCGCTCGACGCGCAGCCCGGTGCAGCGTGGCTCGCCCCCGTCCCTATCCAGCTCGAGGCCGAGCACTTGGCTGGAGTGCCAGAGGGTCAGGTTATTGCGCTTCTCGACGCCGCGCAGAAAGGCCTTAGAGGTGTTCCAGCGAAAGCCCTTGCGCTGGTTCACCTCGAAGTAGTCGACCCCTTCGTTGTCGCCGCGGTTGAAATCCGTGGTGCGGGGGATACCCGCCTCAACCGCTGCGGTGGCGAAATCGTCGAGCACCTGCCACTTGAGACGCTGCTTCTCCACCCGCCACCCCCCGCCATGGCCGTGATAGTCGCGGTCCCCGGCATCGGCGCCGCCGTCTGCATCCAGGCTGTGATGATCCTCGTGTTTCATGAAGTCGGGCAGGCAGTTCTCCCAGCGCCAGGCGTCATCGCCGGCGAGTTCCGCCCAGCCGTCGTAATCCCGCGAGTGGCCGCGGATGTAGAGCATGCCGTTGATGCTCGAGCATCCTCCCAGCGTCTTGCCGCGGGGATAGATCAGCGAGCGGCCGTTGAGGCCCGACTCCGGCTCGGTACGAAAGCGCCAGTCCGTACGGGGGTTATCGATGCAGTAGAGGTAGCCCACCGGAATGTGGATCCAGTGGTAGTTGTCGCGCCCGCCCGCCTCGATCAGCAGCACTCGGTTGGCCGGGTCGGCACTCAGGCGGTTGGCCAGCAGGCAGCCGGCACTGCCGGCACCTACCACGATATAGTCAAATTCTTGATCAGCCATGACACGCTCTCGGTGGCTCTTCACTCGAGGCTGTTCCGGCGACGACGTTGCAGCGCTACCCATGCCCTACCTGGCACAGGGCCCTCGCTTCACACCGTCCCCGGCGCCTCCCGTCAAGGCAATGGTCGACAGTCTTATTTATGCGTCGGCATGGCGAACTCGGCGCCCGCGTTGATCGAGTCGGACCAGCGCTGCATGATCGACTTTTGCTTGGTATAGAACCGCACGCCCTCTTCGCCGTAGGCGTGGGTGTCACCGAACATCGAGCGCTTCCAGCCGCCGAAGCCGTGCCAGGCCATGGGCACGGGGATCGGCACGTTGATGCCCACCATGCCCACCTGGATACGGCGGCCGAATTCGCGCGCCACGTTGCCGCTCTCGGTGAAGCAGCTCACGCCGTTGCCGAATTCGTGGTCGTTGATCAGGTCGATGGCGGTGGCGATATCGGGCACCCGCACGCAGACGAGTACCGGGCCAAAGATCTCCTCCTTGTAAATGGTCATCTCCGGGGAGAGATGGTCAAACAGCGAGCCGCCCATCCAGAAGCCTTCACTGCACCCCTCACCGGTGGCGGAGGTGTCGAACTGGCGACCGTCCACCACCAGCTCGGCGCCCTCGGCAATGCCCTTGTCGATGTAGCCGGTGATGCGCTGATGAGCCTGGGCGGTGACGATAGGGCCCATCTCGGCGTCCAGCTCCATTCCATTCTTGACTTTGAGGGCGCGGGCGCGCTCGGCCAGACGCGGCACCATCTGGTCGGCCACATCACCAACCAGCACAGCCACACTGATTGCCATGCAGCGCTCGCCTGCGCTGCCGTAGGCGGCGCCGATCAGGGCATCCACGGCCTTGTCCAGATCGGCATCGGGCATCACCACCATGTGGTTCTTGGCGCCGCCGAGTGCCTGGATACGCTTGCCGTTGCGCGCGCCACGCTCGTAGATCAGGTTGGCGATGGGTGTGGAGCCGACGAACGACAACGCCTGGACGTCGGGATGGTCAAGAAGTGCCTCGACGCTCTCCTTGTCGCCCTGCACCACGTTGAACACGCCGTCGGGCAAACCCGCCTGCTTGAGCAGATCGGCGAGCAGCAGCGAGGCACTCGGGTCGAGGGGGCTTGGCTTGAGCACAAAGGTATTCCCCGCAGCGATCGCCAACGGGAACATCCACATGGGCACCATCACCGGGAAGTTGAAGGGCGTGACGCCGGCCACCACGCCCAGCGGCTGGCGCATGGTCCAGTTGTCGATTCCGGTGCTCACCTGCTCGGTGTAGTCACCCTTGAGCAGTTGCGGGATGCCGCAGGCGTATTCAACGATGTCGATCCCCCTGGCCACCTCGCCCTGGGCATCCGTGAACACCTTGCCGTGCTCCCGGGTGATCGCCTCGGCCAACTCATCCCTGTGTTCATTCAACAACTGGAGGAACTTGAACATCACCCGGGCCCGGCGGATCGGAGGGGTGTCGGCCCAGGCAGGAAAGGCGGCAGACGCTGCCGCCACGGCGCTATTCACATCGGTGCGGGACGCGAGTTCTACCTGACCCGTCACTTCCCCGGTAGCTGGATTCGTAACCGCCTGGGTCTGACCGGATTCGCCGCTGGATATTTGTCCATTGATATAATGCGGGATATGGGTTGTGCTCATGATGACCTCGTCTCATCGTTGTCGGAATGGAGCTTGACGCCTACTTTCGTGGAGACGGGCGCCGTGTGCGCTTTCATGGGTGGCTAGATTAATCTTGTCGCCCGCAGGATCAATTGAGTAATTCAAATCTCTGGTATAAGCGGGACTTATAACAACTAGAATACCGAGGAGGTCATGGCATGCAGGATCTTCACTCCCTGCGCGCCTTCGTCAGCGTTGCACGGGAAGGCAGCGTGTCACGGGCTGCCGAACGGCTGCACCTGACCCAGCCAGCGGTCAGCCTCAAGCTCAAGCAGTTTCAGGAGAAGCTGGGGCTCACGCTGTTTCGCCGACACCCCAGGGGGCTTGCGCTCACCGAAGACGGAAGCGTACTGCTGATCGCCGCCGAAAAGGCCCTGGCCGGCGTAGCCGCCTTCGAGCAGAGTGCTCGAGCGCTGCACAACACGCTGCGCGGCCGGTTGAAGATCGGTACCATCGTCGACCCGGAGTTCATCCGGCTGGGGGCCTTCCTGCTACGCCTGGTGGAGCGCGCCCCGCAGCTCGAGACGGAGCTGCATCACGGCATGAGCGGCAGCGTGCTGGAGCAGGTTCGAAGCTGCGACCTCGACGTGGGTTTCTTCCTGGCCCCGCCCGACGAAGGGCCGGGAGCGAGCACCCCGGAGGTGGCCTACCGCGAGCTGACCCACTTTCACTACCATGTTATCGCCCCCGCTGGCTGGAGCAGCCGTCTCTCCGGAGCCAACTGGGCCAGAGTCGCCACTCTGCCCTGGATCACCACGCCACCCGAATCGGTTCACCACCGCCTGTTGCACAAGGTCCTCGACTCGCTTGGGCCGACGCCCAGAAGCGTCGCCCAGGTCGATCAGGAGGCCTCCATGCTCGAGCTGGTGCGTGCCGGCGCTGGGCTTAGCCTGGCCCGTGATGCCCTGGCCATGGCCGAACGCCAGGAGCGCGGCCTGGTGGTAGTGGAGGGGCTGCGTCTACCCTGCGCGCTCTGCTTCGTCTGGCGTAAGGATCGAGACGAGGATCCCTTGATCGCCTCGGCCCGGGAAGTGCTGAATCAGGTATGGGGTCAGGGTTAGCCTGATCGGGCGCAGGTCGCTGGTGTTACCTAGTCGCCGGCCATCCGGCCCGCGGAAAGAATCTCGATCCAGTAGCCGTCCGGATCCTTGATGAATGCAAGGCCCTTCATCTTGCCGTCGTCGGGTCGTTTGACGAACTCGACGCCGAGCCGCTCGAACCGTTCGCAGGCCCCATGCACGTCGGGCACCGACAGGGCGATATGGCCGAAACCCTGCGGTTCGTCGTTGCCGTTGTGATAAGCCTGCTCCGGGTCCTTCTCGGTGCCCCAGTTATGGGTCAGTTCGAGCACGCCCTCGCGCCCGAATGTGTAGCGGCTCCTCGCCTTTTCCTCGTTGGGCACCGCAGCCTCTTCGGCGTAGCCCAGGAAATACAGCGAGAAGGACATGGCCTCGAAATCGAGTTGGCGGAGCAGCCGCATGCCGAGCACGTCCTGATAGAACGCAAGACTCCGTTCGGGGTCCTTGATCCGCAGCATGGTGTGATTGAAACGGAATCCTTCAGTGGCGTGACTCATGCTCCCATTCTCCCTGCGGACAATCATCCGATGAAAAATGAAGACCTGCAGCACCGAAAGCGCCACTCCGGTTACCAGTACGGTGGCGCCTGGAACGGCGCCAACACTGATGTTGATCGCGACGCACCGTCAAGTCGGCACCGGTCCATACTGAGACAGGGCTTACCTGCTTTGTCTTGGCCCTGCTGCGGATAGTGACACCGGGGCCGGACAATCTGTTCGCACTGGTCCAGGAAATCCCGGCAATCCGTGCAATCCGGGACACCCTCAAGCGTGCAATCCGAAGCGTGCAATCCGGGACACCCTCAGACTTCTAAGCGTGCAATCCGGTGCAATCCGGGACACCCTCAGACTTCTAAGCGTGCAATCCGGGACACTCTCAGACTTCTGGATTGTCGGGTTTAGAAAGTCAAATCACGGCCAGAATGGAAAATTGGGGACACCCACAGATTTTTACAGGTCGTCCGTGCTGGTAGACATCCGGAGATACTGGTTGCGGGTGGTCACGTTAATGCTGTACTGGCTGATGGTGATCGAAGTCTGAGGGTGCACTAGCCTTGTTTCAGGTTTTCTTCGAGTGAGCCAGATTGGCATTACCGGACTCGACCGAGAGGAGGACCACGATGAAACACGCCATCCTGATGACGACTGCATCCGTGCTGGCCCTGGTTATGACCACTTCCATGGCCGTCCAGGACCACGATCACGATCACGAGGCAGGCGGCACCGGCGGACATGTGTTCATTGAACCCGATGATCTTGCCTGGGGCCCCGTGGCCTCAATGGGAGACGGGGCCGAGATTGCCGTTATCGAAGGTGATCTGAACAAGGACGAACCCTTCACCATTCGTCTGCGGCTGGAGGGCGGCTACCGCATCAAGCCGCACACCCATCCGGCCTACGAACGCGGTACCGTCCTGCAGGGCACGCTGCACTTCGCCCACGGCGAGGAGTTTGATGCCGACAACACCACCGCCATGGGGGAGGGCAGCATCTTCATCATGCCTCGGGGCGCGCCCATGTACGGGTATGCGGAAGGTGAGGTGGTTTTCCAGCTCCACGGCACCGGACCATGGGGTATCGACTACGTCAATCCAGATGACGATCCCCGGAATTGAATCACTGCGGCGTTGCCTGGGGAGTCCGGGGCACTCTCGGACTTCTGGACCATCCGCATCAGCTGGACCATCCGCATCAGTAAGCCAGATCACACAAGGTGCGAGGGGCGGCAACTGGATCCA
>LFIK01005353.1_pt1 | contig 10310 bp, 11 predicted proteins | sample 643401 | NCBI WGS metagenome assembly LFIK01 (sample SAMN03777447, study PRJNA286221) | soda lake metagenome | biome: soda lake; feature: Kulunda steppe; material: water; isolation source: sample T5-Br brine of Lake Tanatar-5 | place: Russia: Kulunda steppe | collected 2010-07
CGAAGAACCTCGCCGCCTACGGCCGCTGGCACGCCGCACGGAACAACGCGGACCGCTCCTACCTCGATGCGCTCAGGCCACTGCTCGCTTCAGGCCCGCGCGCCAACACGATTTGCTGACACCGCCATCATGAAGGAGAGCAGCATTCTCGGCGTCATGGCCTGACCCCGACAGCGACGCCGAAATTTCACTCTCAGGAGCACCCAATCATGTCCGCCAAAGACGTCAGATTCAGTACCGATGCCCGCGACCGCATGCTGAAAGGCATCAACACGCTGGCCAACGCCGTGAAGATTACCCTTGGTCCCAAGGGTCGAAACGTCATCATCGACAAATCGTGGGGGTCGCCGCGCATCACCAAGGACGGCGTGACCGTCGCCAAGGAAATCGAGCTTTCGGACCATTTCGAGAACATGGGCGCGCAGATGGTCAAGGAAGTCGCGCAGCGCACCAATGACGAGGCGGGCGACGGCACCACGACCGCGACCGTTCTCGCCCATGCGATTGTCCGGGAGGGCATGAAGTCGGTCGCCGCCGGCATGAACCCGATGGATCTCAAGCGCGGGATCGACAAGGCCGTCGCCGCGGTCGTGGCCGAGATCAAGACCATGTCCCGACCGGTTGGCGACAGCGACGAGATCGCGAAGGTCGGCGCCATTTCCGCCAACGGAGAGGTCGCCATCGGCCGCCAGATCGCAGATGCGATGGCCAAGGTCGGCAACGAAGGCGTGATCACCGTCGAGGAAAACAAGGGGCTGGAGACCGAAACCGAAGTGGTCGAGGGCATGCAGTTCGATCGCGGTTATCTGAGCCCCTATTTCATCACGAACGCTCAGAAGATGGTCGTCGAGCTGGACGACTGCGTCATCCTGCTGCACGAGAAGAAACTGACCTCGTTGGCATCCATGGTACCGCTGCTGGAGGCTGTGATTCAGGCCGAAAAGCAACTGCTGATCGTGGCCGAGGATATCGAGGGCGAGGCGCTGGCGACACTGGTCGTCAACAAGCTGCGCGGCGGGCTGAAGGTCGCGGCCGTCAAGGCGCCCGGCTTCGGAGATCGCCGCAAGGCGATGATGGAAGACATTGCCGTGCTGACGGGCGGTCAGGTGATTTCCGCAGAGATGGGCACCAAGCTGGAGAATGTCACCATGGACATGCTCGGCGCGGCCAGGAAGGTCGCGATCACCAAGGATGACACGACGATCATCGACGGTGCCGGCGACAAGGACGCGATCGCGGCGCGCGCCACGCAGCTCCGGGCGCAGATCGAGGACACCACGTCGGACTACGACAGGGAGAAGCTGCAGGAACGGCTGGCCAAGCTTGCCGGCGGCATTGCCGTGATCCGGGTCGGCGGGGCAACCGAGATCGAGGTGAAGGAGCGCAAGGACCGCGTCGACGATGCGCTGAATGCGACCCGTGCCGCGGGTCAGGAAGGCGTCGTGCCCGGCGGCGGCGTGGCCCTGGTTCATGCCGGCAAGGTGCTGGCGACGCTGAAGGGTGAGAACAGCGACCAGGACGCCGGGATCAAGATCGTCCGCCGCGCGATCCAGGCACCGCTGCGCCAGATCGCCGAAAATGCCGGGGTCGACGGATCGGTTGTCGTCGGAAAGGTGATCGAGAACGACAGCCCGAGCTTCGGTTTCGACGCACAGGCCGAAGAATACGGCGACATGCTGAAAGCCGGTGTGATCGATCCTACGAAAGTCGTTCGGATCGCACTCGAAAACGCCGCGTCGATTGCCGGGCTATTGATCACGACCGAAGCGATGGTCGCGCAAAAGCCCGAGAAGGCCGGTGCCGGCAGCGAAATGTCCGACATGGGTGGAATGGGCGGAATGATGTGAACGGCGGCGTCCCGCGGGCAGGAGCCCCGGGACACCAATCCACGGTGTTGATGAAAACAAACACCGAGCACTTCTTCAGAATAAAAGTCAGAACCAGGAGGAATCGAAATGTCCAAAGGTGACAAGCAACGCGGCAACCGTGAAGCGAAGAAGCCCAAGAAGGTGAAGGAGAAGGTCGTTGCAACAGCCGACTTCACGAAGGGCAAAACCTTGACCAATCTTGGCGAGCACAAGAAGAAATAGTTAGCGGTCCGAGTGATTACCTATCACTGAAGACGGAGCCAGATGGCAGAGGCATACGCGGCGACTTGCTGCGTCGGAAAGCCTCTGGCTCGCCAGAAACGACGATGAAGAGTTGCCGGAGAGAATGCGCGACATGCGTATTTGATCAAGAAGCCGCGAGTTAGCAAATGCAACCTCGCGCCTGGTCTCGCATCACTGCATAGTCGCTCAACATCTCCGAGATCGCAGAGCCCTCTGGCAGCAAAGCCAGTTCCTCGGCCGCCCGCGTCTGGAACTCCCGGCTGTAATCGACCACGGGCGGACATATTCTGACGGCGCGCCCGTCAGAACCGACCGTTGCGCAGCCGGTCAGCAAGCTCGTCGCGGTCGCGAGGACGGCGAGCCGCCGCTTCCAGCATCCGGCGTTGGACATCATTGACGTTCTCCGTGGTCTCAAGACGCTCGGGGAGGCGTCCCGCTCGCTCGCCGGACCGCCGAAGCGCAACCAGGAACAGGAGCGTGGCGAGCGCGATGGCGCCGTAGCGCAGCGCCGCCCGCACCCACGGGCTGGCCGCGATCCCGCTGAGGAGCCCAGCGATCACCGCCGGCCCCGCTTCCAGTCATCGAGGCGAGCATAGATGGTGACCGCGATGCCGCCGAGCGCCACAAGGATGAACACCCAGCGCAGGGTGTCGAGATACGGCACAAGCGGCAGGATGGCGGATTGGGTCTCGGCGAGGACGCTCTGCGCCACCTCGACACCCGCGGCACCCAGCGTCGCCACTCCGGCCGCGCCTCCACCCTTCATGGTGCGGCTGTCAGCCAGCACCTCGCGCGCGGGCGGCGTCTCCGCTGCAAATGCCGTCGCCCGGACCGGGAACCGCTCGCCCCACTGACGCGCGGGGCCAAGATCGACATGAATGAACCCTGATCGCGGGTAGAACCCGAAGCCGAGGAACCCGACCTCGCGCGCCGCGGCCTCGAAGGCCACTGGGTCGTGGTTCGCCATCGCAATGTCGAAGGCGGCGCCCTCCATGTGCTTCGAACGTTTGGCTCCGCCGACGGCGCGATTGTGCTCAGGGCTGCGATAGGCCGAACGGACGATCAGCGGCTTGCCCAGCCTGTCGCGGAGCGCCTGCAGCCTGTCGAGGGCGGGTTGGTTGACCAGCAGCTTGCCGGTACCTCGGCAGGCGATTTCGGCGGGCGAGAAGTTCGGCCAGCGCCAGGTGCTCTCGGGGACATCGCGCCAGTGGTCGTAGAAGGTCGTGGTCATGGGATCCTCCAGAATCGAAAACCCGCCTCGAGGGCGGGTGATTGCGGGCTGATGAATGGGGATGGGGCGCGGCTACGGGCTGCCGCCGAAGAGCTTCAGCTTGATGGCGATGCCCGCCAGCAGAGCCAGCATGACGCCGGTGGTGATCACGCGGACGGTGGTCTGGACCGCGGTGCGCCGCACCAGACGGATGCACTCCACCAGGGAGCGCAGATCGCGGATGTCGAGCGCGGCTTCGTCGCCGTCGAGCCCGACATCGGCCAGCGCGCGCTTCGCGCCTTCCTCGGCCGCCCGGGTCAGGATCGCTTCGAACTCGGCGTCGGGCATGCGGACGTAGCCCTCGGATCGGGGTGGGTTCATCGGGTCCTCCTTGTGCCGCTCAGCCGACCTTGCAGCCCCAGAAGGACGTGTGGTCAGCGGCGAAGTAGCCGTCCGCGACCCGGAAATACCCCTGCAGCTCGACGGTATCGCCCGCGGTGAGCGGCACCATGGTCTGCAGCCAGATGGCAGTGGCGAGCGAGACGTGGGTGGCGGAGATTTCGCCAAGTGAGCCGCGAATTTCCGTGGTGCCATTCAGCACGAGCCGGCCGCTCATCCGCGCGGTCGCACTGGCGTTGACCTTGTAGAGCAGCGTCGCGCCGAAGAGGTAGGTGCCATCCGAAGGCGCCACGAAATTGTTGTTCGCGGCGTCGAAGGCGCCCTGATCGTTGTAGTCGGTGTTGTTCAGGCCAATCTTCGTCCAGGTTCCGACGCCCACGTAGTTGTCGTAGTTCGTGTACGCCTTGAACCGCGGCAGTCGGGGCTGATCGACGATGCCGGTGGCGTTGTTGACGCTCAGCCCGTCGAAGAAGGTGCTGCCGTCGGCCGAGACTGCCAGCCGGAACCGGTCGGAGCCGAAGAGGCCGACCAGCGCCTTGGTCACGAAGCCGGTCTGCAGCGTCAGGCCGAGATCGTCGCCCGCCGCCTCCTTGTTCATGGTGTAGAACAGATCGCCGGTCCCGCCCTCGGCGACGGTTCTGGCGGTCCAGAGAGCCGCGTTCAGCTTGGCCGAGAACGGGTTGGCGGCATCGGCGGAGGTGCCCAGCCCGAGCAGTGCCATGTTCTGCAGGGCCGTGGGCGTTGTCCCGACCCAGCCCGCGCCGTCGTAGACCAGCAGCAGGCCTTCATCCTCGATCCATGCCCGCCACCCGTTGCGTGGCGGCAGGCGCAGCCATGCGCCGTCGGTCCAGAGCGCGACGTTCAGGTCCCAGCCCGCCCAGTCGCCCGTCGCACCCGAGGCTACAATGTAGCGGTCGCCATCGGCGGGAGAACCGGGCGGTGCAGTCAGATCCCGGTCGAGGACGGAGAGCTGGACGAGCCCGTCGAGGATCCTCAGCGCCTCGTTGTGGGTGACATGCTTCTGGGCCTGCGCCGCCAGGATGTAGGGCAGCAACAGATGGGTCGTGGCGTCGGACATGGACGGTCTCCAGAACGAAGAACGCCGCCTGCATGGCAGGCGGCGAACAGTGGCTCAGCGGTGGTGCTGACGAGCTACCCGCGCTCGGGCGTCTTCCCCGGAATCGCGGACAGAACTGGGTCGGGTTTCGCCGCGTCCCACTTCGCGGTCATCGCGGCCCAGCGATCAATTTCGGCACGGAAGGCCGGATCATCGATCCGCAGATGGAAGGTGTAGAGCCGATCGACAATCTCGCGCATGAGCGCGCGCATCTCGTCGTCATCGATCCGAGAGACCTCGGACCAGGGAATGAGGTTGCCTTCTGCATCTTGGACGATGACGTCGCTGCCGTCGCCGGTGCGCGAGATGGGCGTCCGGCCCGCATGCAGGGCCTCCAACTGCGTGTTGCGCACGCAGGCGACGGCCATCACTCTGGCAAGCTGGGCTGCTATACGGTTTTCGTCTTCAGGGCGCATGACCCAAGCTTACGCCGCAGGATGCGTGCTCTTCCAGAACTCATTGCGATGCCTCAAAAGGTCAGCGTGATGGTCTTGGGCGCGCCCCGCCCGACGAGGGCGGAGAGCTGGTAGATGCGGATGTCGAGCGTGTCGCCGGCGCCGAGCGGCGCGCCCCAATCGGAGGTCTGGTCTGCGGCGGTGTAGACCGCGCTGGTGGTGGCCGTGCTCAGCACCCGCTTCACAGTAGGACCGTCGAGGATCTCGACCTCGTAGGCCTCGGTTTCCTCTGCGAGAGCCGCCTCGGCCGCGCCCCAGCTGTCGGCGGACAGCGCGCGGGACCGGCGCGTCCAGCGGATGGTCAGATCGCCGGGCGTGCGCGGCGTGCGCCACGGCTGCTCGACATGAGCGACCGAGAACGGCCGAAGCCCGGCGCCCGTGGGCGTGAAGGCCTGCGCCACATAGGTTTCGTCGCTGACGGGGCGGCTCGCCGGGCCGATGCGCCAGTTCCACGGGATGCCGAGATCGCCCTCAGCGATCAGCAGCGATGCGAGGCTGTCGTCGAGCACCACGACCCGCGCGCCAGCAGGCGCCGGGATGCCCATGGCCCCCTCGGTGCCGCGCTGGCCGCGCAACAGCCGGGTGAGGCGATACCGGCCCGGGGCGATCAGCTCCGCCGCACCCGCCTGCACGATCTCCCAAACGCCGGGCGCGCTCTCGATAGCGAGCGCATTGGCGCCGCCGAACAGCGTCAGGTCGGTGACGCTTTCCAGCGTGCCGGTCAGCAAGTCGACCACCAGCGCATTGCCGAGGTCGAAGCGCGACGTCGGCCCCGTGTAGAAGTCCGACACCAGCACCCCGATCCGGGAGCGACTGCCGAACGTGGTCAGCAGTTCGAACCCATCGGTCGAGGGGCTGCGGAACACCGCCATCTCGCCCGGCCAGGGAACCGCGTGCGCCGCAATCAGCGGCCGGTGCGCGGGCTGGTCCTCGGTCAGCTGCGGCAGGTCCATGAGCACCGCATCCGGCGCGCCGAACACCACGGCGCGCGTCAACGACGCCGCGCGAGGGTCTCCGGGCGGCAGGTCGTAGGTCGCCCGGTCCTGCCGGACCGTCTCGATGCCGCGCGCCTCCGCGTCGGCGATGGAGACGAGCCGCAGATCGACCAGCCGCCCGTCATGCTCAAGCCGGATCGCGTCGGCCGGATCGAGCGCGAGGCGCGAGGGCGGCAATCGGAACGCCGCCGTCTCGCGCCCCACCCATGCCTCCATCAGCGCGCGGCGGCAGCGGCGTTCGGACTCCTCGGGCGGCACCGCCATCGGGAAGCTCTCGGAGGCGATCCGTGTCGTGTCCACGGTGATGCGTCGCGCCTCGACGAGGGCGGCGTCGTAATCCTCGTCGGCGCGCGCGACCTGCCATTTCAGCGCCTGCGGCAGTTCCGTCTCCTGGCCACGCGTCAGTTCCAGCACGTCGCCCTCGCGGGCGGCGACCAGATCGTCGGGCCCGAGGGTGGCGACGGAGGCCCGGCCGCGCATCACGAACCGGATCACGCCTTCGGTCTCCACCGCATCGAAGCCGAAATGCCGCGACAGCGTGGTGATCGAGGCGCGCGGGCTCACCAGCGCGGTGATGGCGTAGCCCTCGACCGCGCCCCAGAGGCCGGTGACGTCGATGCGGTCCTCGGGCAGCCCCGCGCGCTGGCAGAGGTGGCGGACCAGCGCGGCCAGCGACACCGCGCCGAGCCGCCCGGTCAGCCAGTGGCCGAGCCGCCAGTTCGCCCCGTCCGTCCAGACGTCGGTCAGCGCCGGAAAGAATGGGTATGGCCGCGCGTCCCAGGTCCATGCGGCGCATTCGGGCACATGCACCATCCGGCCGCCATAGACCGATGACACCGGGTTGTTTGCGGCCTCGCCCCACCAGAGATACGTCGCCTCGAGATAGGCGCGCTGGATCGCGTCATCGCGCCAGCCCCGCGAGAAGTGCGGCGTGAAGCTTTCCGACGACTTCGGATCGAAGAAGACGTTGGGCTGGTTGGTACCCCGGTCGATGGCGGGACAGCCGAGCTCGGTGAACCAGATCGGCTTGGACTGCGGCGCCCACGCTGTCGGCGTGCCGCTCTCCACCCCGCCCGGGCGGTCGTAATGCGGGTTCGACCACCAGGCGCGCAGATCCTTGTAGCGGAACACCCACGGCTTGGCCGCCGCGCCATCCGTGATCTGGGTACGGACCTGTGCGGAGCGATCCGCCGCGCTGGCATAGAACCAGTCGAATCCCTCGCCGCCCGCGATGTTGCCCTGCAGGTAGGCGCGGTCGTAGATCGCGGGCCAGCCCTCTTGCGCGTCGGCATGTTCGAACCCGTCGCGCCAGTCCGACAGCGGCATGTAGTTGTCGATCCCGACGAAATCGATCTCCGGATCGGCCCAGAGCGGGTCGAGGTGGAAGAACACGTCACCGCTGCCGTCACCTGGCTGGTGCCCGAAATACTCGCTCCAGTCCGCCGCGTATGTCCGAAGCCACGCGACCCGGCTTCACCGACACCTTCCAGCTCGGCGCGCACCTGCCGTCCGCCCACGGCCGCGAGGCGGACGCTGACCCTCTTCTCAGCCATGGGACTGATCCATCTGTTCGTTGAGTTTGGCCACCATCACCGCTTCGATGACGGGCAGCAGTTCGGCCATGGCGAGCGGCGGCACCCCGAGCGCGTCACCGAGCGCGAGCGCCGCCGACATGTCCCAGCCGATCACCGCACCGGGCAGCACGCGCAGCTGGCCGCCGAGACGGCCGACGAGGTCCCAGACCTGCCAACCCTCCGGCGTTTCCGGACGGTTCAGCCGCGCCGGGCAGTCCGGGCAGGCTTGCGTGCAGGCTTGGCAGTAGCGCTCGCCCCCGCCGAAGGACCATTCGGCGAGAGCGCGGAGGCGTTTTTTTCCTGTTCCAGCAGCAGGCCCTTCGAGACGTAGGTCAGCTGGAACGCCTCGAAGATCGGCCAGACATCGAGCAGCGCGTCGATGGCCTCGGGGCTTGGGTCGATGGGGTTGCCGTCGGCGTCGCCGATGCCGTCCCAGACGAGCACGGCACGCCGCGCGAGCGCCTTCGCGAAAGCGACGGCGCGTTCCTCGTCCGAGGCCTCCTCGGGGACCGCCTCCACTACGGGGTCGCTGCGCGTCGCCACCATCAGGGCGGTGGTCAGCGGGCGGAGTTGAACCCGGACGCCGGGCGCGAGGTCATGCCAGCGCGGCGCGTTGGTCAAATCGAGCGTCAGCATCAGTAACTCTCCACGTCGTTCACGAGGGTGGCGGTGCACATCCGGCCGACGACGCTGTCGCGCGCGGCCTGCCAGTCGAAGGTAGCCTGCACGCCCTGAGGCCCGGAAATCTCGATGCGCGGGCGCGGCAGGTAGACGGCGTGCACCGTGAAGGTGAAGTTCTCGCCGGACGGCAGGACGTAGGCGAATTCCATCTCGCAGGCCTCGCCGTTGATCGCCTGCGTCACCAGGGTTTGGTCGGCGAAGCGCACCTCGATCCGGCCGGTCAGCGCCGCGATGGACGGGTCGGCGCCGTCGATGCGGCCGTCCGAACGGATGGTCTCGATCCGGTCGAGGTTGTTGGCATAGGTGATCTCGGCCGAGACCACGTTGCCGAGGGCGGTCCCATTCCGGGTGATCGCGCCGTTGAAATGCCCGAACCGCTTCAGCTCCAGCGCAGCGGGCGTCCCGGCGCTGGTCGTCGTGCCCACCGTCTCGCCCTGCGCGACCAGCCGCGCCGTGGCGGTCAGGAGCCCCGAGCGCTGCATCTGCCAGGTGATCTGGTCGAGCACGCAGCCGGAATACATCGCATAGCGCGGTACCTCGGGCATACCGGTCTCGATCGACATGCTGGGCAGCGTCCAGGATCCGGACTGGAACTCGTGGGTGTAGGGAGCTTCCGCGCCCGTGGTCGTGGGTGTCCCGAACGCCGCCTTCAGCCAGAAGCCGAAGGCCTCTGCGTCAAGGGGCACCACGACATCGCCATCGGCCGTGACCGCATCCTTGATCGGCGCCAGCGGATCGCGTCCGTAGCCGAGAAGCTCCGAGTTCAGCAGCGGCTGCTCCGCGCCGAGCGAGGTGCTGGCGAAGGGCATGCGGGTGAAGCCGCTGGCGGGCGGCGTTCCGTAGGTCGTCTCGAACGCAAGCGCCATCAGCGCCCGCGCCCCCTGGGCTCGTGCCATGGTGTGTTCTCCTCGGGTGGTCGGGATCAGCCGAGCGGGTCGGCCGTGGAATAATGCAGCACCACCGGGATCACGGCGGCCTTCAGGCTGGACGCGCCCTCGACGGGCAGATCGACCGGGCGCGGAGCTTCCGCCTCGGTCCAGTCGCAGAGCCCGCCCAGCGTGCGGTCGGCGGAGATGGCGGCGCCGATGCTCGCGGTCAGTGTGTCGAAGGCGGTGTCACGGGCAGCACCCTGCACGACTGCCTCGATCTCGGCGCGGTGTTGGTAGTGGTAGGCCAGCGGCGACAGCGTCACCTCGGGCTCCCCCGGCTCGCCGTCACGCAGGATCAGAAGGCCCTCGACCGGGACGCGCTCGGGCAGCACCTCACCGCGGAGCGCGGTCGCAGGCAGCGCTGAGAGCCGCGCGTGCAGCGCGGCGAGGATGGTTTCGCGGGTGCTTGCCATCAGTCGTTTCCACAACGATAGTCAAGGCAAGTGAAGGGAGCGCCCATTGCCTACATTTCCAGACGTGTTCATTATTGAGTCTTTAGACCCTGACGATGAAGGTAATGGACGATTTGAGGGTAGCGTTGTTTCACACGTCCTGCGTCTTCACGGCAAAATGCCCATCTACTCGTACGTGAGGACGAGAGAGCAGTTCGAGGAAGCAGTTCTAGAGTTTGGCAAATCAAACTATCGGTACTTGCATATTTCTGCTCACGCCGAACCTGAAGGAATGTGTACGACAAATCAGGATGAGATTGACGGCGGTGTCAGCAAATCGTGTTGGCGCGCGGGCCTGAAGCGAGCAGTGGCCTGAGCGCATCGAGGTAGGAGCGGTCCGCGTTGTTCCGTGCGGCGTGCCAGCGGCCGTAGGCGGCGAGGTTCTTC
>LFIK01005354.1_pt1 | contig 10308 bp, 20 predicted proteins | sample 643401 | NCBI WGS metagenome assembly LFIK01 (sample SAMN03777447, study PRJNA286221) | soda lake metagenome | biome: soda lake; feature: Kulunda steppe; material: water; isolation source: sample T5-Br brine of Lake Tanatar-5 | place: Russia: Kulunda steppe | collected 2010-07
GGTGCCTCTTGCTGCCTTGCGTTGCCACCCAGCCCGCGCGCCCGCCAAGGTGTGTGACGTGCAGCGGCAGAACGGAGACCGCCCGCACTCTCAGCTGTACGCTCTGGCGTGCTCAACATCGGGGTCAACCATGTGGAGCCTGGGGCGCAGCCAGATCCTGCTATGGGACACGTACACAGGTGCTGCTGGGCGGTGGGGAACGTGCGCAGCTGCTGGGTAGGGTGCACATGCACAGATGGTGGAGGAGCACAGCGCAAGCAGGGTGTACTGAAGAGCTCCAAAATCCATATGCACGCGTGCACTCTTTAAGGCTGGGGTTGCATCTGCAGCCATACAGACCTGAGCAAGAGGTCTTGAGACACACACACACGCACGTACATACAAGGGTGGCCAGGATGAATCTATTGCGCAGTCCTGTCTATGGTTGGAGAGCATGTGTGCAGGGTATGTACACATGTGCACCCCATGCTTTGGCGCACCGAGCTTCGACGCAAATGAACGCAGTGCGTGCGGCATGTACGTCTGATTTTTTTGGTGTGCGGAATACAGCTCCAATTGTTTGGCCGATCCTGTGCTCCTGACAGCAGCCACGCTGGGCACACGCAGGGGTGAACCTGGGCGCACTGCGCATCAGTGGGGAGGGCCCGCTGGGCATGGACCTTGAGGCCAAGATGCATTGGATCGACCCAGCCAAGGTGTGTGGAGGGGGGGGAAAGAGGGGGGGGACTGGCCCTGATGAGGAAACCAGGGGCAGAGCTCAGGGTATATGGCACCCTAGTGTCAGCCAAACGCCTGTGAGGACTATCGCAAGGTGGATGTGCAGGCTGGGCTGGGCGCAGTCAAGCCACAGCACACAATTGTGTGATGTGGAAGCGCGGGCAGTGCGCCCCCCAGCACATTGTGCACGCCCTTCTCTGCACTCCGTGCGCATGCTGTGTGCTGTGTGCATGTGTGTAAGCGCACAGGGCCTGGACCCAAGCAGCCTCTGCAGGGTCAAGGTGTGCATGCTGAGCGCTCTGCATGCAGTGGCTGTGTGCGTGCCTTCGTGGGCGCGCAGGGCCTTGACCCAAGCATGCTGCGGCGGTCGTTCCGCATGCGGACGCCCCGCAAAGCGCCTGGCGACGCCGACTCCAGCGGCGAGGAGGACGAGGCTGGGCCTGTTGGGCTGCAGGATGCCATCAAGGGCGACCGCTCCATTGCGTGGGGCGCGAAGCTCACCAAGGGCGTGGGGCATGTGAGTGGGGCCTGGGGCACTGAAATGGAGCGCGGGGCACTGAAATGGGGCGTGGGGCGTGTGAGTGGGGCATGGGACACCTAAACGGGGCATGGGGCACTGAAATGGAGCATGGGGCACCTAACTGGGGCGTGGGTTGATTGTCTGTGTACAATGCACAGCGCTGCGCGCATTCTGCAATAGAGGCTTTGCACCCATAGCACCTCATTGGGCGTGGGGCTCGTGGGTGGGCAGCATATGAGCAGATAGACTGCTGCAAGGATGCTGCCAGCACATGGCCACCATGCTTGGATATGCTTGCATGTGCATGTTTGTGCACGTATGTGCCGATGTAGGTGCATGTGTGTAGGTTAAGGTGCATGCGTGTGCGTGTGTGGTGTGAGAGCATGTTTGTGCAGGTGCACGTTGTACAGATGTATGAGCGTGCATGTGAGCAGTGCACACCGAGCAATGGACCCTCATCGCAGTTTTGCGCCCTTGTACGCTGGTTCCTGCGTGAGCACAGGTTAGCAAGTTTGCGGCGCGCGTGGGCAAGCAGACCACAAAGCTTGCGGCCAGCATGCCGCAGCGCTTTGGCCGCCACGTTCGCACGCGCTCCAACGGGGAGACGTATGTGCTTGATGGCGACAGTGCACTGAGCATCGAGGCGAGCGGCGCCAGCGGCACGAGCCTCCCCAGGTGTGTTTGTGTGGGTGCTCTCATTCTCCGGGAGTCCTGCAGACGTGCGCCGCTTGCCTCTGGGCTTCAGATGCGCATGAGTGCTCCCAAGCAGTGTTCTCCAGCGGCGCCAGCCTCCCCCCGAGTCGTCTGCAAATGGTGCCCGCAGTCCACAGCCGACAAGGCATCAGTTCTGTGCCGTAAGGCACAAGAACAAAACATCAGCTTTCAAAATTGCACAAAGGAAGACGCGTGCAGCAGTATCCCAAGAAGCAGCAAGCTGTGTGTTTCAACCTCCCTTAAATAAGCAAGCTGCGTGTTCCAGCCCCCCGAGAGGCAGAGCGCTCCGGTGTGCCCCAGTGTCACCGCGGCCGCTGGAGTCAAAGCAAGCTGTGCTTGCCCGCTACGCCTGAGAATCATGAAATGCAAAGCTGCCAATTCAGGGGTGCAAGGCTGTGCTCGCCTGCTCCCGCTGAAGGCCAGAGGTGAGGTGGTGAGGTGTTGGGTGGGTGGCCATGTCTGCTGGATCAGGGCAGCTCAGCAGGGTCTCGTGGGGTGAACGTGGGTCAGAGCCAGGCTGATACTGATGACACATCGCTGGCAAAAGGTGCGCTCAAGGGCAAGCCTGCTGCTGGATGAGGGCGGCTCGGCTGGGTCTTACAGACCAGTGGCCCAGGTGGACGCTGGTGGCCCTCACTTTGCTGTGGCCAAAGGCGGGCTGGAGATGCCACACAGAGGTGTAAGGCCACAGTGTAACATTGTAACACAGGTGCATCAAAGGGAAGAGGTAAGGGCCTCGAGGACAGGAGGCACAGTGGGATGAGCACCCACGCTTGCAGCACAGCAAGGTGAGCTCCCACGCTCGCGCGCGCAGGCCAAAGGCGGAGGGCGATGCCGCGCTGGGCAAGGCAGACAAGGGCAAGGGCTGCGCGCTGGTGGCCACGCTGGATGGCCACATGGTGGTGGCTTACAAGTCTGGTCTGGTGGAGAAGTACACGGAGCTGGGCAGGCGGATGTGGGCGTCACGCGTGACGACGCAGGTGCAACCCGGTCTTCTTGCGGTGATGGCGGAGTGAATGCATGGGTTGTGTGCGCGTGCAAGGGGCATTGCTCGGGGGTCTTGTGCGCATGGGGCAATGCACAGGTGTGTCATGCGCGTGGGGTTGGGGGGGGGTTAGGGGGTTGAGAGTGCCTTCTAGGGTGCAGGGGGACGGTGCGCGCGTGCTGGCTTTGGTGCTTGCGCTGTGCGCGGTATGGCGCTCATTCCGCACCATCATCCGTGCTGGGGTTTGGTGTGGCGGTGTCATGACCAGTGTGCTGCAGGTGGGCAGGGGCAGCAGGTCGAGGGCTGTAAGTGCAGGCCGCGGGTGGGCACGCCCTACGATGTTGCGCTGGCAAGTTGGCGCTGCAATGCTCGTTCCTCCCAGTGGTTTGGAAAGCGGGCACGCGTGCGCCCCCCCAACCAATGTGTGCTGCCACATCCTCAGAAATGTTTTGTTCACCGATGAAATGTGCACCGCCCCCTTTGATGCTCGCCGCCGCTCAAAATGTGTGTATATGCTTGTATCCAGGAAGCTGCAAGCTGGGCCAGTGGGGTCCAGCGGAATCCCCGGCCGCGCTGCACGCAGACCCACTCTATGACACACACATCATAGCGCACTGCACACAGCACCCAGACCCACTTTGTGTCACGCACACAAGGCATAGCGCACTGCAAACTGCACGCAGTCTATGCAGCAGTGTGGAGCGGGCCCGCGGCGTGCGTGATCCTGACCCGGCCCCCGCACGTGTGCATATGTGCTGCAGGCGAACCTGCACAGCGCGCTGCTGGTGGGCCGATTTCTGTGGCTAGGCTGCAGCGACGGGTGCCTGCGGCTGGTGGACGCAGCCTCGGGGCGGTCGCACATGCACTGGCGTGCCCACATGCTCCCTGTGAAGAGGTGTGTGCGCGAGGGCCGAGGGCCGTGCTGGGTGCATGTGTGTGCATGTGTGCGTGCGCATGTGCACGTCTATGTAAGTGTGTATGTTTGCTGTGGATCGCGGCGCCTCCTGCAGTGCACACAAGTAAGTCAGCCAGTGAGGCGTACGCTGGGGGCGAGCCTCTGGGCGGGAAGAGGGGAATATGCGGTAATGGTGATGGCTGTACACTGTGGTGCTCAATAGCCCTTGTCACTCACTTGCAGGCCCATGCACGCAGCCATGTGCACCCACTCATGCAGATGCGTGTGCTGACCACTGCACACACAAATGTGTGTGCGCTTGCCAATGCGCGCACACGTACACACACATGCGCACGCGGACGTGCACACATGGTGAGGGAGGCCACCTGTATCAACATGCGCTGCGCGCAGCCTCGCTGTGATGGGCACCACTGTTTACAGCCTGGCGCGTGACGGCTCCATCCGTGGATGGCCTGCAGTGCAGCCGCCGCCGCCGGCGCACATGGAAGCCTGGAGGGTGGGTGGGCTTGTGTGGCGTGCACAAGCACATGAGCCTTGCGTTTTGATGACGCTGGGGGCCTCCTATACGCCCTTGGTCCACGCTTGGGCGCACATGCACTGTGCCGTTTGCAGCCTGTGTTATGGTGGCTGTGCTGTGATGAGGTAGTGGGCAGCACTGGGGTCGCAGGAGCAGCAGGCAGCGCTGATGCAGCGAGCAGCAGTGCATTCCCTAGAGCGGCCGGCAACAGTGCTGCTAGTAGCAATTCGCTTGGGTTGACTCTCTCCCCCTTAAGTGGAAATGAGGCATGCGCGGCACTGCATATGACAAAGCTGAACATCACGCAGCATGCATCATCACGTGCATAAGTGCGCACCACTGTCTGTGGTGAGGTGCACACCCTGGGGCGCATTTGGTTGGCGCCCACCACACAGCTCATGTGTTGCCATTGCATCCATCGCTGCACACCAGATCCTCTGCGTGCGGGCAGCCCAGTCCCGCCCTCCACCAAAGTACAGACTGCCTGCCTGCCACCACCTGCTGATGAAAGCATAAACCGCCCACAGCCTGATTCGCTTCAGCTGAGCTACCTTCGTTCAGCAGGTACAGCCATGCAACCCTAACCTTTGTTCTTACCTGACCTCAGCTGAGCTCTTCCCAGGATGCCCTGCACGTCTGCCTGCAACCGCTGCTGCTGATGCTCCTGCCGCTGCTTGTTGCGCAGGAGGGTGCGCGCCTCAGCCTGCGCCGCCACCCGCTGCGTGTGCTGGTGGGCACATGGAATGTCAACTCCACGCGCCCCTCCACGCGCAGCATGTACGAGTGGCTGGGCTGCCACGCAGATGAGGGCGTGGACATGGTGTGCGTGGGCTTGCAGGTGGGTGGTGGGGGCGCTTCTTGCTGCCGAGTTCGGTGCGGCAAGAGATGGAGACAACGACATACCCACAACTCGAGCAGGTGCCTAGCTGTGGGGAAAGCCTGCGTGGGCCCACGTTTGATTAAAGCCTGGGTGGGCCCACCTTTGGTTAAAGCCTGCGTGGGCCCACGTTCCATTAAAGCCTGGGTGGGCCCACCTTTGGTTGAAGGCTGCGCGGGCTCAGCTTTGGTAATAGCCTGGGTGTCTGCCTGAATGTGTTGTGGCAGGTGCTGGGAAGGGAGGAGGTGTAGCTGAGGAAGGTGGGGAGACCCTTGCAAGTGCTGAGCTTGTGACCCCTGCAAGTGCAGAGTTTGTGACCCCTGCAAGTGCAGAGTTTGTGACCCCTGCAAGTGCTGAGTTTGTGACACCTGCAAGTGCAGAGTTTGTGACCCCTGCAAGTGCTGAGTTTGTGACCCCTGCAAGTGCAGTGTGTGCTGGAGGGGGTGGGGTGGAGGGACAGAGGACAGAGGACAGACGCCAAACCGCTCTGCATGGGTAACAGGAGGGTTAAAGGGAGGGGGGTGTTCCAGTAGAAGGGGTTACTGTTGTAGAGGGGGGATACTGGCGCGGCCGTGCATGACCCTCCCACATACTACCCTTGCTCCACCCTCTCCTGCTGCTGCTACTTGCGCCCTGCAGGAGGTGGAGATGGGCACCAGCAGCGTGGCCACGGACGCCGTGCGCAACATCATCAACCGCGCCGCCCTTGAGCGCGGAAATGCCAACGCGCAGTGGTGGTCTGACCAGCTGCTGGCGGCGCTTGGCGGGCCGGAGGCCTTCACGCGTGTGGCGCTGCGTCAGATGTCAGGTGGGGCGCGGGCATCTGTGCACATGGCCCCATGCCGTGTGTCAGCCAAGGCTGAGGAAGTGCGGATGGCAGGGAGTGGCAGCGGATGCAGGGCGGATGGCAGGGAGTGGCAGTGGAGGCACGATGCGCAGCGGATGGCGTGGTGCATCAGGCGCCAAAGGGTTTAGAGGTTTGGAAAAATGTGGATTGCTTGAGAGCTTCCTGAAGCAGCAGCGGTTGCGGGCAGGGGGATTGAAAAGGGTGCTTGTGTGCACAAGGTGCCGCCAATTGTAAAGTGTGGAAAAGTTGAGAGAAGAAAGGGCCAGCGCAGGCCGCAGGTGCTTAGAACGGGCCACAGCAGCCGGCTTCTGCTACCTCTTCTGGCACGCTGGGCGCCACTGTGCCCCCCCCCCCTCTGTTTCTTATGCTTGCCTGAGGTAGGGCACATCCGCAGGGGCAGGATGCCGGGTCCTACAAGAGGTTGCAAGAATTGCGCTTCTAGCACACAGGCTAAATGCGCGTGATGAGCAGCTTCGACAAAGAAAATTCGACCCAACCTGCAATCTATTGCCGGGGCAGGTGGGGTGGCATACCTCTGGGAGAGGCAGCAGCAGCGCCAGCGGCGGTATGGGTATTTGAACGCAGTGGAAAGGCCATAGCGCTTCCAGGCTTGGCTGTCTTCAGACGCTACTCAAGGAGCACACCCATCCCTTGTGCCCCCGCACCTCACGATGCGCGCCGCACAAAAATGGTGTGCTTCCGTGCCCTCTCCCCCCCAAACAGTCAGCCCCATGACCAGGCTGGTGGCTTAGGTTGCCTTGTAACCTCGTCACACCTTGCGTGCCCCCTCCCCACCACCTTACCCCCCTTCAAGCCTGCTGGTGCCTGTGACCCCGCAGGCATCCTCATGATTGCCTTCTGTCGCAATGCGCTCGTGCCACACGTGGGCGAGGTAGCCACGTCCTCTGTGGCGTGCGGCCTGATGGGCGTGGCAGGCAACAAGGGCGCAGCGGCCGTCAGCCTCAGCCTGTACCGCAGGTGTGAAAACGTACCGCAGGTGTGAAAACGTACCCGTACCGCAGGTGTGAACGTGCATGAGGCTGACGATGTATGGATGGGCGTAAGCGCATGCATGTGTACGTCTGTGCGTGTTCCCAAACACACACAAACCTCTACTGCACACCAAAACACGCACATGTGCGCGCACGCGCACGCACATAGTGTCACGCATGCACAGAAGCACGCACATGCACTGCCCACACACACACATGCGCGTGCGCACATCATGGACAGCCGTGTGCCAGCCTCTGCTCCTGCCGCAACAGCCCGTCTGCGCCCCCACTGCAGGCGCCTTATCTTCCTGTCCTCCCATTTTGCGGCGCACCTGGAGAAGCTGGAGGAGCGCAATGCCGACTACGCCAGGGTCATGCGTTGCCTGCGCTTTGACAACACCTCCACCGCGCCCCCTACCAGTCCCAAAGTGAGCATTGCTGCACGCATTGAAAGCCAGAGGGGCGTTGCGCTTGTCAAGAGCTCAAAGGCGTCGTGCCCATGGTTGCACTTGTGGAGGTGCCGGAGGTGCTCTGTCCCCTGGCGGGCTGCACCCCAGGGCGCACGCCCCACGGCACTTGCGGCTGGTGGAGGGAGCCACCTGCCTAGCTGTGCACGCGTTTCAGGTGTCCAGCAGGCTGGTCGCTACTTGTTGTCACTCTCCTGCCTGCGCGCTCAGTGGGCATATGCATGCTGTGCCCCGCATCGCGTGCACTGCGAGGCTTTAGTGGCACCGGCTGCTGTGGGCCGCTGCGCCGACTGTCGTCCAAACGGCGCAATTGTGGCTTGTTGTGTGAGTGCAGGGGGGGGGCGCCCCAGCTCCGCCTCCCTTGTTGCGAGCCTCGCCGACTGCCTCTGCAACTTGCACTGCTCCTGAGGAAGCCAGGGAAAGGAAGTCTCTGTGCAATGGTCGGAGAGTTTATGCACAGAGCCTGCCCAGCGGCGCTATGGCCCCTGTGGTCCTGGCTTTCAGCGGCGCTATGGCCCCTGTGGTTCAGGCTGTCAGCGGCGCTATAGCCCCTGTGGTTCAGGCTGTCAGCGGCGCTATAGCCCCTGTGGTTCAGGCTGTGCCTTGCAAGGCTGTGCTCCACTGGCGTGCATGGGTGAAGCTTTCTGATGTACTTAATGTCACGCCCCTTGCCACAAAAGCACGAGCTGCTGCCCGCTGCTCCCCTGCCCAAGTATGCTGTGCACTGCTCACTGCTCCCCCGCTTGAGCACAAAGTGCCCAGCCTGCTGCTAAGCTGCCAGGGCACGCAGACCCTCTGCTCATTGCGTCCTTTCTGCTCATTGCGTCCTTTCTGCTCATTGCGTCCTTTCTGCCTGCACACATGCGGCGTCTGCAGGCAGGGGCCTCTGGCCTGAGCAGCGCTTGGGGTGCGCCAGAGGAGGAATCGGGGCTGGTTGAGACAGGAGAGGTGCGGCTTGCTGGGAGAAAAGGGGGACCTGGTGGGACGGGGAGCTTTTATTGAGAAAGGGGAGTGCAGCTTTGTGGGGGGAGGAAGGAGGCCTGGTGGGCCCGGGAGCTTTTGTTTGAGAAAGGAGAGGTGCAGCTTGTTTGGAATAGGAGAGGTGCAGGCTTGGGGGTGGGGAAGGGGGCCTGGTGGGACCGGGAGCTTTTTGTTTGAAAAAGGAGGGATGCAGCTTGTTTGAAATAGGAGAGGTGCAGCTTTTAGAGAGGAAGAGGGTCCTAGTGGGATTGGAAACTTTTTTTGGAATATCAGAGGTGCAGCTTTTGTGGGACAGAGGGGTGCGAGAGGGCAGAATTGGGCTTGGTGGAAGTAGGAGAGGTGCGGCTTGAAGAGGGGTAGGGGAGGAGAACAGTGCCTGCAAAGGCCACGCTGGCAACTGTGTGAGGTGTGTCCGCTGGCGCTGGTCCTGGGGTATCTGACGTGGGCTGAGTGGCGTGCGCGCGGCGCGCATGGTGTGCACATGGGTGTGAGGTGCCGTGTGCTGCCGTGTGGCGTGCGCGCATTGTGCCTGGGGTGTACATGCTGCACGGCGGGCGTGCAGCGCCTGTGCACCACCCTCAAGGCTTCCTCCGCCCGCTTGGTTGGCCTGAATGTGGAGAGGCGCTCTGCCGCTCGCGCAAGCGGCTGGTGCACAAATGCTTTTGTGCGAATAGCAGGCGTACTGGCGCTTGTGCTAGCAGAAGGTGTGCAGGTGCTCCTGTGTTTCACCTGTACACCGCCCAAGAAGCACTGTGCTCATGTGCGCCGCCAGCCTACCACAATGTTGATATTAGACACCCGCCGCGCCGCTCCCCACTTGCACCTGCTTCTCCCTGCCTTGGATGGCAGCGCAGCTCTAGGTACAGAGGGTGCGCATGCAGTGGGCAGCGCAAGCAGCATGTGCAGGACGCTCCATGCATGCGCCAGCCTCAAGCCTGTGCCTCTGCATCAGTTGTGCTCTTAGTCAGACAAACATTGGGAGTGCCTGCATGGCTGCAGGCTTACCCTAGCTGCTGCCCAGGGGACAGCTTGGGCGCTGGCCTGCGCGACGCCGAAGTCCTAGTGTGGATGGGTGACTTCAACTACCGCCTATGCGCGACTTACGAGTGGGCGGTGGCGCGTGCGGAAGCGGGCGCGCTGGGGGAACTGTTGTCTGTGGACCAGCTGCGACAGGAGATGGGGCGCGGCATCATCTTCCATGGCTTGGTGGGTGCATGGCTTGGGGAGTGAGTGGCTGTGAGGGCGCAGCACCATCTTCCATGGCTTGGGGGGCTGAATGGTCGTGTGGGAGTGATGTCATCTTGCACAGCTTGGTGCATAGATTGGGGGGCGTGGCACCATTTTTCATGGCTTGGTGGGTGGGCAGATGGCTATGAGGGTGTGGCTCCACCTTCCGCCTACTCTCCCTTCTGCCTACTCTCCCTTCTGCCTACTCTCCCTCCTGCCTTCTCTCCCTTCTGCCTACTCTCCCTTCCGCCTATACTCTCCCTTCCGCCTATACTCTCCCTTCTGCCTACTCTCCCTTCTGCCTACTCTCCCTTCCGCCTATACTCTCCCTTCTGCCTACTCTCCCTTCTGCCTGCTCTGTGAGTGGGTGAGTGAATGGCTCGGTAGGTATAAGGCTGCTGCTGTTCCCCACGCATTGCCACGCCCACTGCTTTTTGTTCTGGCCCAGCCACATGCTTCAAAAGCATGCGCGGCACGCACACACGGACACACGCACACACACACACGCACACACACACACACGCACACACACACGCACACACACGCAC
>LFIK01005355.1_pt1 | contig 10308 bp, 15 predicted proteins | sample 643401 | NCBI WGS metagenome assembly LFIK01 (sample SAMN03777447, study PRJNA286221) | soda lake metagenome | biome: soda lake; feature: Kulunda steppe; material: water; isolation source: sample T5-Br brine of Lake Tanatar-5 | place: Russia: Kulunda steppe | collected 2010-07
GATCCATCTTCTGCTCTGGCGCAGCCTCCAGTGCCACCCCCAGACCCTCCACCGCCATCCCCAGACCCTCCCTCCGTCTTAGCCCCTCCACCTCCTGGACCTGGTAGCGTGGAATCCGGTGGGTGTGCCTTCTACCCTCCATTCAACGCCTGATGTGGTTTATGGCCCCCCAGGATCTTGTCAGCAGGCCTCCAATCCACCCAAATGCGGCTATCACTCACCTTTGTGTCCTCCTCGCACAGCCCATCGATCGTGAATCAACAAGCCTGCGAGCGCGATGGCCACCAGCTATGAGCTGTTGGCTGGGTATTGGGTGTTGGGGCATCTGCACTATGCACGCACCTGGTGCCGAGGTGCCTCTGCAATCAAGTGGCCTGATGAGACCCTCTGGTGAGCAGGGTCTGCATACTTAGCGCTGTGCTTGTGTTAAACTTGAATCGTGCGGACATGGGTGGCGGTCTGTCAGTGCACTATACTGGACACTTGACATGTGGGGCATTCTCACCGTTCCACCTCTCACCTGCACCTTGTCCTGCACATGTGCCTCCCATCTCGTTGCATGTATTCCCACAGGCTGAGCTAAGATCCCACGCATGCCTTGTCTGTCCTTTCATGCCCAATCTGTGGACAGGGATTCAGGGCCCACCACCACCTGCCCCTCTGGAGCCAACACTCCCCATTCGAGCCCCTCCGCCACCTGAACCTCGCCAGACCTTGCCACCCCTGCCCGCATTTGCAGCACCAACCCTTGGTGAGTCCTGCTGCTAATTGGTATTTTGTGTGGCATGCCTCTAGCCCCCCATTGAAGCCAATAAAGGCGGTCTTCACAGCTCCTGCTGTGCAGATTTTTGATGGCGCATTGTCCCTCATGATGTACCTTGACGCGCCCTCACCTTTGACTCACAACACAAGCTGCGTCTGGCCTGCAGGCCCCCTCCCCCCTCCCCCCTCTCCCCCTCCCAGCCTGACGGACCAGGCGACCCTACTGCGGCAAATGCTGGCAGAGCTGGAGGGTGGAGATGGGGCCCTGGAGCAGTCCTGGGTTGGGTTTGACCCGTGTGGAGACTCTTGGCTGGGCGTAACATGCGAGCAGGGCAGCGCAGAGGCACTTCAAGTGGCTGGCCTTGACCTGTCCTTCAGGCAGTTCAGGGGGCCACTGCCTGAGACGCTGGCCCAGATTACCCTGCTCAAGAAGGCCAGCTTTCTTGGGAACGAGTGAGTGGCGCACGCGCGCGTGCACGCGCATGCTCTCTGGTGGCTGCCAGTGGTTGCCGCAGTATGGTGCCCAGCGCGTAGTGACACAGTGCCTGATGGCACCTGTTCCCAGGCAGGATGGCAGCTTTCCGTAACCATGGCGGCACTCTGTTGTGCCAGTGTCCAGCTACGCCTGCTCCCATTCTTCTTCCCCTCGGACTTTTTGCATGGACCGCAGCCATTAGGTTTTTTACTGCACGTTCAACCTGACTTTGCGTTTGCTGCTCCTCTGCCGTGCTTGCAGGTTGGAGGGGCTGCTGCCATCCTCATATGCTGGCCTGAATAGCCTGGAGGTTGGTGGACAGGGTAGCATCTTGCCCGCTAGGGCAAGCCTTTCACCTGCTTCCCCTTACCTGCAGCCACTCCTCAATCAAGTGCTTCCAAAAGTATGTAACCTTCCGAACCTCTTGAGTGTGCCCGTTCCAGATGCAGGAGCTGCACACAACAGAGCTGCTGCCAAAGATGCTCAAGTGTGCGCGATGTGCCAAACTCACCCAGCACAGTTTTGCACTGATCCAGGCCTGCCGGCACCAGTTTCATGCTTGACAAGTGCGCACGGCCCGCGCGCGCGCCTGCCCTCCCGTCCTCCAGTCCTCCTCTCCCCTAACCTCTCCACACCCAGCGCCTGCCCTGCCCACACCCCGCAACCCTTCAGGACTTGGACCTTGGCCTGAATGACTTAAGTGGCACGATCCCCGCCTCGTGGGCGGAAGGCATGCACGCCCTTACCGCGCTCGCCCTGGACAGCAACCCACGGCTGTGCGGCCCCCTGCCCAGCCCTTGGGCCCCTGGCGGCGCCTCTGCCCCCACCATCATTACGTTTGGCTCGGGTCTGGGTGAGCCCTGCCAGCAGCAGGGCAGCGCCCCCACCCGGCCAAGGCCTGGCGGCGGCCCAGTTTTGCCAGTGGTGTCGGCCACGTTTTCGTGGCCGGGAGGCGGCCTGCAGGACCTGCAGCGGGATGGGGGGCAGGAGGAGCTGCGCTTCCGGGAGCAGCACAGGAGGTGGGGGTAGGGCGGTGCAACGGCTGGTGTGTGCAGGGGAGGCTGACAGGTCTCCGCTGCGGGTCTGGAGATGTCATACGGATGAGGAGGAGGAGGAAAAGGGGAACGAGTTGCGCTTGCGTTCTGCCCATCAGGGTGTTAGATAATGGTGCAGGACCTTGAGCCCTTGCAGAAGTACAGAGCGCCTGGTGCGCTGCCTAGACGGAGGCTCATGGGTACAAAGCAGTGCTGGTCGAGAGCTGAACCAGCAACATGGGTAGAGGTGTGATTCTGTCTCATTTGGGATGGGAAAACACTTGCAATTAAACTCGATTCGTCTGCTGTCTGACCTGTTCTATCTTCGCATCCCGTGGAGAGCGCAGAATGTGAGAATGTGAGAAAACACTGGGTACCTTCCCATGTCTGAATGTACCCACCACATAATCATGCTTGCACCAACGCACACAATGACACCGGCACGCACTCTTGCAATTAGGCCTGGGTAGTTTGCTTGCTACAGTGGATCTTCCTTCCATGTGCGCTGCTAGTTACCTGGTAAGGGAAGCACTTCACCTTCAGGTGAGCGCGCACTCTTTGCCAAGCTCACAGCGCACACCCTGCTTCTGATCTCCTTCTTTAGGGCCTTGTCGAGGTCCGCGGGCGTCGCTGAGCAGAATGTCGCGCTTCTGGGCATCACGCAGGGCTCCATCATTGTGGAAACCGAGGTAGGTACCCACCCTTGTGCACACGTTGGTGGGCACGGATGGGCACACTCCCGGGGTACCCACCCTTGACCACGGGTGCATGCACTCCCAGGGTACCCACCTTTGTGCACATGTTGGGCATCCTAAACGCCCTCAAACACCTTTGACCACGGGTGCATGCACTCCCAGGGTACCCACCTTTGTGCACATGTTGGGCACTGGGGCGCACAATCCCAGAACCCCAAAACAAGCATGAGCTTACAGATGCAGAGGGGTATTTACGTTGCTGTTTGAATTTTGGATGAATGGCTTCTCAATAGACGCGTCCGGTTTGCTGGCACCTAGTAACTTTTTTACATATCTGCCACCCAAAAAGCTCAAACTGCCCTCTGTTTGTTGATGGTGTTCCTGTCATCAGTGTCCAATTTGCTTGCCGTTATGTTTTGCCCTTTCCATGCTTTTTAGGGATTCCTTGTACACTTGCACTCGTACATGCAAGCACTTGCATGCACATTCGCTCACATACAAACAAACTAACAAGCAGATATGCACACTTGCCCACATACAAACATATTCACACATGAATAAACAAATAAAGACAAACGCCCACACGCTTCAACACACAGGTTGAGCTTCCAGGCAGCAACAGCAATGCAGTGGGTGGATTCGTCAGGTTGCTGAGGGCAAGCACTGCTGACGCAAGTTCGCTCTTTAATACTGAGCCATCTCTGATGCAACAGTATGGCCCGGCGCCTACAGTTACCAGAATGGGTCTCAGATACAAGGTATGCTGTGTTGGCTTTGACTTAAGATGCAGTGCAAGCCAGCGGATGGAACCACACCAAGTCTGTTACCTTCATGTAGGCTTCGGGGTGGGGCAGTGATGAGGGCCTCCCAGCTTCTTCCAGCATCCAGCCATGTCAAGCCCAATTGTTAAGAGGCTAGGAGATGGCAGGATGCACCCAGTTTTTGCATGTTAGGGAGTTTTGCGTTCTTTTATTTGTCTGCATATTTTGAGATTGCTGACAATGTCACCTCTTTCATAAGTCTTATGTTTTAGACGGAGAATTGCCTAGTGCCTGTATGCTGGCAGTATGCACGCGTGCACGTATGCATGTATACGTGCATGAGCACATGCGTACAGACAAGCAGGCGGGCCGGCAAACACAAGACAAACGCACACATACACGGGAATGCCCAAGCATGCGCTTGCGTGTGCTCCCTGCTGCTTGCAGAGCGTCAACAGCCAGGCACCTTTGTCCCAGTGTCCGCAACGCGTCCCTCCCACGGGACTGTACGCGCCTGCGCGCGCCCACTTCTTGCATGCACATGCACCGAGTGAACAGGGCTTTTCGGTCGTGGTGTCATTTGGGGAGTCCTTTGATCTCCGCACTGGGTGCACTGATGCCCGGTATAGCTGCGTGCTGGGCGTGGAGGAGGGGGGGGTTGTCCGGGAGGGTAGCGCCCAGCAGTTGGACGCAGCTGGCACGCTTTACAGGGTGAGTGGACGTCCATGGCATGCAAAGGAATTCATAGGCAGCTGCTTGGATGCAAATTGAAAGGCTGCAACTGCAAGAGAAGCGGGCATGGGCAGGCGTGCAGGGGGAATTGCGACGAGTGGATGGCCACAAGAGTGCTGGAGGGCGACGGTGCTGCTCCCTTCTCATTTCACGTGAAAGGTCTTGCGACCTTCTGCATTCCTGCTCCGTACAGGCTGCTTGCCTCCACAGCACCTTCTTAAGGCCTTGTCCTGTGCACATGCTGTGCTCTGATAGATGACCTGCCATTGGGTGACACACACCTCTCGCTCACACAATGCACTCCCGTCCAGCATTTGTTTTGAGGCCTTCAAAACAAATACTTAACGGGAGTGCATTGTGTGTGCAATACAGTATATTAGGGATGGGTAAATGAGGTTTGGCAGACCCTCGTTGAGGCTCTGTTGAGCTTTTTAAGAGCCTGTTTGGCATTTTGATCAGACCCTTTTTACCCATCCCTAGCTGCGCTCAATGATCTCCATCCTGTTTACGCTGTTGATGTCCCGCATGTCCATCCACGTGCACGTTGCAGGTCGCCATAGAGGCGCCTTCAGCGGGGCGCGTTCGGCTTGTCCTGAAAGAGGACCCATGTAACGCAGACACTAGTCGTCAGTTCATTGACGTCACCATGGATGGCGAGGAGCCAACTGTGAGTTCTTCCACACTCTCCGACGTTTCCTCTTTCTGCCCTTGTGCCTGCTCGTGGCTGTGACTAACTGTGAGCAGTTGTTGAGGGGCCTGTCACTTGCGGGTGGTTGCATCACAACTGCGCGGTGCTGTGTTGAGGACTTGTGCAGATGCATGCCGGTGCCTCTCCCTGCTCCAGCAGTGACCGTGCCAGAATGCTGCCAGGAGCGCTCAGTCATACAGAGCAAAGTGATTGTCACAAGGTCATCTAGAGGAGAATGCTGCCAGGAGCGCTCAGTCATCTAGAGCAAAGTGATTGTCACAAAGTTGGCGGCTAGCAATGCCTAGCTGGTGTCCCCGATTATCGCAAGGCTGGCGACTGGTGTTGTTATCCTCACATGGCTGGTTACTGACTGGTGTCCCTGATTCTTACAAGGTTGGCAGCCGGTGCTGCCTGGCTGGTGTCCCGTCTACATCAATTCTAGCCTGCCCAGTCAATTCATTTTTCCTCCCGTCTGCGCCACTTTGCATCTTAACCTGTTTGCTTTCACTGGGTGCTGTACAGGCTCGTCTGGAGGTCACATCAACTCCTTCACTGACTGATCCAACTTTCCAGGTAAGATCTCTTGACGCCAGCAGCAATTGGGGCCACCACACTCATATCCAGCATCTGCTCCCCTGCTTAATGGAAGAGGTGGTGATCTTGGCATCAGTTTAAAATGCAGCTGCAAAACATGCTTCAGTTCTATTCAGCATGCTTCCATGCATGGGCCCAGCTAAGCTTCACCGCGCAGAATGTATGTCAGGACCTCGTGTCTGATTGAGCAGCATTATGGCATGTAGCGGAGGCTGCTGAGAAAGAATTTCAGGATGGAATTCCATCCTGTGTTGCAGGCCCCTGCATCATATCTAGCAGGCCTCTCGATCGCAGAGCTGCAAACTTGACGCCCTGCCCATGCTGCCACCTTGTCGTCTCCCCCCCCCCTTTTACGCGTCGCACCTCCCTAGAATGCACTAGAGCGCGGGCTGATGGCGAGGCTGCTCATCAGGCTGATGGCCACAGGTGCAGGAGGTGCACTGGATGGCCCCGATTATCTCAGCAGCAAGGAAGCAAGCACTGCTCAGGTCCCTCAGCACACCCTCTTCCAAACCTCACCCTCATGCCCCAGCCATCTCACCAAACTTTCTCATTTCACCACTCCTTACCATCACTCTAACCCTCACCGTACACCAAAGTAGCATGTCCCGTGCCCATCACCATCCGCTTCACTGACCACAGCAGTGCAGCTCACCTTAAGCCTCGCTTACGGCTTAATTGAGTGCCACCCCTGCCCATCTCTTTCCAGTTGTGGAAAGGGGTTGTCTATTTTGCATTGTATGGTCGCACCACTGGACATCGCTTTGCAGGTGGACGCTTTTTTCAGCGAGCCCGTTCTCCCCCTGGGATTGGGCACAATGGAGTCCTTCAGAGCAAGCGTGATGAGCGCACAGACAGTCACCACGCAGCACACGCGCTTCCATCTGGAGGGGGACGTGGGGGCGGAGACGCGGCTTCGGCTGGTCGGCTTTGCAGACTTTGCGGGCAATGCAGGTGTGCTTGTGTGTTATGAGAGCGCATGCTGCTCACACTGCCGGCGGCAATTTCAAAAGAACGGCATAAGGGAAGTGCACGCGCAGGAAAGCTGCACAAGCAGGAGTGTGCACACAAGCACAGGTGTGTGCAGTTGGGATATGGGCAAGCAAAGGAAGCAAACGCAGGCAGCGCTTGGGAAAATGTGCTGAGGCAAACTGTGGGTGATGGACGGCAGCGTGCAAGAGCAGGACATTATTGGCCTTGTGTGTGCATCAAGGCATGAGCTAAGCTTTACCCTCGACATTTTGCACCCTGCTGTCGACCTTGCAGCATGCACACAATAGCTTGCATTTGACTGTTCCTGCAGGCACCAGGACCGACGAATTGAGGGTTGGCATTCCATCCCGGGCGCTCAAAGTGAGCGGGGACGGTGGCAGGAAGAGGTCCATTGAGGCTTGCAAGCATTACGTCAAGTGACCCTGGACATGCCTATGCTTGCAGTTCAAAAGTCCTCTCTTGTAAGACGGTAAATAACACAACTTTCATGTAAGCAGCATGGTAAGGCAAAGAAGCTCACCGTCCCATGATGCCATTACTTCTGCCAATATACTCCTCTGCCCCTTCCCAGGAATTTGAACCCTTCCTGTCAACATGCTCCTTTGACCCTTTCCAGGAATTTGAATCATATTTGACAGGATAAACAGACTCTCATTTTGATTTCCAGCAAACGCTGGGTCCTTGAATCCAAGTTGCAAGCACCTGGATAGGTCACAAGCATGCCTGTAGTTGCCTGGGAGTAACACTACTTTTGGTCCCCATATGTGACTGCCCCATATGTGACTGTGCCCCATATGTGACTGTGCCCCATATGTGACTGTGCCCCATATGTGACTGCCTGCACTCACATCCACACTACGCATCATGCCGGCCCCGCTTCAGGTTGCTTCAATCGCCTTGCTGGGCGCCAGCATCGCCACCATAAGCAGCTCAGGCCTGATGTGCGCAGTCACTGCTGTGGCCATCACCCCAGGGTGGTCGGGACCTGCGTGTACGACTGGCATCTTGCGTTCATTTGGCCACCTGCAGGTGTGCATCTCCGAGATCATAGTAGAATAGAATAGAATAGAAAAGAAAAGAATAGAATAGAATAGAACAGAATAGGACAGAACAGAATAGGATAGAATATATGAGTCTGTCGGCCAGAAGCTGCCACGCTGTGTGCGCGCCTCCACTGCACGTGCATGCTTGGATGTACGCATGTAGGTGTCTGCTCCTGTAACATGCATGCTGTGCGCTTGTCTGAATGAACCTTGTGGTCATGGCACCCCACAAACAGCCACCATCCCAGTTGGCATGGCACCGCCCATTCACTTCCTCTGAAGCAAGCTTGCCTTCCTCCAACCCACCGATGCCCGCACAGGTGCTGTCTTTTACACGACACATGGCTGCCCGCCTACCCAGCACGTACGCAACAGCCACAGGAGCAGCAGAGTGGACCCGCCTCAGCTGGGTACCTGACCCAGGCACGCGCTATGCCAACGACTTTTCAGAAGCTGCGGGTGTCATTGTGGACAGGCCCATGATTTCCCCTCCGCCTGCTCCTTTGGTGAGTGAGGGGTCATCAGCTGGGGGGAAGGTCTCCTTGTACAAACTGCCCTGGGTCAGTCAATGCCTCGCGCTTGAACACTCTGTTCCTGTACCAGTGAACTCAAGTCTTGGCAGGTGCTATGATAAGTCAAATCTATAGTTGTAATATTAGTGAACCTTGATTGCCCTGTCAGCTTCTGCTCCTGTTGGTATGGGGATTGGGGCCCTTCAACTCCACAAGCCATGCAACATGCGCCTCGCATGGGTTTTGTTTCTTTTTCTGGTTATTCAGATGATTCCAACTTGGAATCAATGCTTTTGATGGGCTTGATGCTTTCATCTACCATGAACAAGCCAGCCTCGTCAAATCACAGGCTCCTTCAAGATGCCAAGAAGCATGGAGTTGGGTTGGGGTACTGCTCCAAAAACAGCGCCCCCTGGCTTATTTCTGAATGCTCATGGCTGTTTTGCCTTTGATCCAAATGCCAAGTTCAAATAACCACCCCATTCTGCACGCTGCTGCCAGAAACATGTTGCAAAAGCGCTTGCCTGCTACAAGGCTGACAAGCCTGTGCTCCAGAGCTCATGCTCAGGGCCTTGCGTCCAAGCCGGGCAGCCCACTCTTGCTCTGCAAGCACCTGCATGCTCATGCTCAAGGATGAAAACGCTCACAAGCTTAGCAAAAGCCTCTGCATGCCTGCATGCCCTGAATGGGCACAGCTCATCTCCATCTAAAGCTGTGCGTGCCTGTGCGTTTGCGCGTGTCTGCACATGCATGCATGTAAATTGCATTCTTGCATATCGGTGCTCTTACCTATGGGCCCTGCGTGTTTGTTTTTGCTTTTGTGTTGTATGAAATGTGTGCCTAGATGGCTCGTAGCTGGATACTGAGGTGCATTTCTGTGTGCGTGTGAGAGCTGCCAGAGTGCTTGGAAGTGCTCCTGCTGTTGTGCTTGTGAGTGCTGCTGCCATTGCCTGAGTGCTTGCAAGTGCTGCTGTTCGTGTCATTGCCTGATTGCCTGTGCGGGTCCCATCTTTGCAGGTTGACGGCTCGCGTCTGGATGCTGCTGTCCTCAACATCACACAGCCGGGCGCGCCCTTTGTCGTGCACGTGCAAACCCCGGCCACAACCTTCCTGCCCAGCAGCCTGGTTGGCCTTGATGCCTCCCTTTTTGAAGGACACAGGGTATCTGCACCCGAGGGCCTGGTGGAAGCTGTGGAGGAAGCTTGGAGGTGAGGGGTCTGGGGGGAGGTGGTTGGGATGCAGAGGGGTGGGGCAAGCTGTCAAGGAAGGCTGGTGGCGGGGAGTCAGTGGGGAAAACAAAGGAAAGCGGTTGAGGAGGATACAGATGGGAGGGACAATCCGTTGAGAAAGACTGGATGTGAGGATCCGGTGAGGAAAGCAGCTCAAGGGTCCTGAGGCAAGGAGTCAGTGAGGATAGCAAGGGAAAGTGGTTGAGGAGGATGCAGACGGGTGGAGCAAGTCGTTGAGGAGGGCGGTGAGGTAGAAGTGAAGAAAGCCCAGGGAATGGCAGGTGCACTCATACCCTGTAGCCTGCAGCCTGCAGCCAGCAACAGCCTGTCCACCCCCCCTGCCAACCAGCAGAGCAGCTTACACAGTGCTCACAGGGCATTGTAGTCAAGGTTGTGTGCATGTGCGTGTGTGAGTGTAAGCCTGGGTGGGTGCTGCCTTGCACCCTCTGGTGTGTATGGCAGCACCATGGCATGCAATAGCAAGTGCGCCTAGTGCTTTGCAGCCAGAAGCAGCCGCTGGGCCACCTTGCGGCTGCCTCATGCAGTAGCTCCAAGGTAGCCCTGGATGAGAGTGAAGTGGAGGGCCCACGAGTCCTATGAAGCAAACCCATTCCCAACGCTCGCTAGAGCCTACTGTTGCGGACATGCTGGCCAATGTTTGTATGCAGCATGCTGAGGCACCCCAGCACACCTTTGCGTGCACCCCCCCTCCCCTTAACACACACATTGACACACATATTGACACACACACAATTAAACACTCACATGCACACACACACACGCACACACA
>LFIK01005356.1_pt1 | contig 10307 bp, 22 predicted proteins | sample 643401 | NCBI WGS metagenome assembly LFIK01 (sample SAMN03777447, study PRJNA286221) | soda lake metagenome | biome: soda lake; feature: Kulunda steppe; material: water; isolation source: sample T5-Br brine of Lake Tanatar-5 | place: Russia: Kulunda steppe | collected 2010-07
CCCCCCCCAACACAGCTCACCTCCTCTCCTGCCCCTGACCTCCGCACGCGCCCGCAGGAGTTCTACAGCTTCATGACCCTCAAGACCTCCACGCAGCTGATCGTGGACCGGAGCCCGCCCGACGAGCTGCTCAAGGTCAACTTCAACATCTCCTTCCCCTCCCTGTCCTGCGAGTTCGCCACGCTGGATATTTCGGACGCGCTGGGCACGGTGGGTCTCCCTGGACGCTTGATGTCTGTGTGCATGTGCGTGCATGCATGCATGCATGTGTGCGCGCGTGCGTGTATGAATGCGTGCGTGCGTGCGTGCGTGTGTGCATGTGTACGCGCGTTGATGCGTGTGAAAAGAAAAGCGCGGCTGGTCATGTCAGTTGCGCTTGAATCCCTCTGATGCAAGATCGGCCTCCTGAAATGTGGGGAGGCATGCGGATGCTTGCTGGCCTGCCTGCGGTACCTTCCTCCTATTTATCCCTCCGTTCCCCCCCACCCCCCTAAAATTGGGCACGCACCCCTTATTCATTGCAACACATCTTCAATGTAATGATGGCTCATATACGTCAAACATGAATTGCTGGCTGCTGCTGCTGCTGCTGCTGCTGTAGCTCGTCTTGGCCTTAAGCAGCACCGTGCACTCCTGCATTAGCTTGATCACGCCCCTGTTCGCGCCCGCACCTGGCTGTCCTGATCGCGGACGGCTGTTTCATCGTCCAGCATCTTGGCGCTGCTGCTCACTGCCCCCGTGCAGCAGCCCACAGCGGCGGGCGTGTGCGTGTGCGTGTGCTGTTGTGTGCCTGTCGACACCCACCCACCAATTGTTGATCGACGTGGGTGGGTGTGCGCTTGCTCACTCAACGTCTCACTGCTTCGCTTACACCACAACACTGGCCACTGCTGCCGCTCGCAACAACCATGCCTTTGGCACCTAAGGTGCACCTTGAAGTTGGCCAGCGCGTGCATCTGCCGCAGGAGGGGGGGGGGCTCCACCCGGCTGGCCGTTGCAGAGCTGCTGATCGCCCGTTCGTGCTCGACAGCGGTGCCGCGCAGGATCCGAGACCCTTCCCCGTTTGATCGCAAACAAAGACAGCTGCACGGCAGCCTGACCAACTGACTGATGATGGCTCTTCCCAGCAGGCTGCTGCTGCTGCACACAGCCCCAGCTGCCATGCAAAATATCCTTACCCCCCCCTCAATCGCTGCTCCATCCATGAGCGCCACCTCAGGTGTTCTTGCCCAGCTGCGCCTGCGCAGAGGGAGGAATACGGCACACAGTACAAACGCCGGTCAGCTGCTGGGATGGATAAAGGGAGGGAGGAGAGGAATGAGAAAGACCTGGCAGCAGCTCCATGCAGCGCGCTGCCTACTCAGCGCACCAAGCGCACCCGCCTCACGTGCAGAAGCGGTTGAACCTGACAAAGACGGTGAAGAAGACCCCCATCAACCTGGAGATGGAGCGGCAAGGGGCTGCGGTGGATGAGACAAACCTGCCGGTGCCAAAGTACGATGAGGACGGGGCGCTGGTGGGTGGGCCTGTGCATTGTGAACTGTGCGTGTGTGCCTCTGCACGCGTGCGCGTGTCTGCGCGCGCGACCATGCACGCGTGCAAGTGTGCATGTTTGTAGGTGCACATGGTCAGCGTGTGTGCAAGCGCTCGAGGCTGTTGCAGAGAGAGCAAGGTGTATGCCCGCCGCCAGTCGCCTGCTCACCCACTCCCGCTCCTGCTTCCGCCTCCTTTGCCTCTTGCCAATCTCTCACCCTACCCCCACCCCTCCTCCGCTCAGGGGGACTCCCTCCCTGACCTTGAGACCAAGCCACTGTCCCACGACCTGTTCACCCAGATGCTCGACCACTACCCCATCCGTGAGTGACTCATGCTCAACCACTGCCCCACCCATGGATGCCCTGGCCGTGCCCATATGCTACTAACTACTTACTACGTACTTGCATGGCTTTGTCCTTCCTACACTTCTGCTTAAAGTTTTTGTCCGACAAAAACTGGCCCTTGCATGCAGCGCCACCCCATCGCCACCCCCTCGCACGAGTTCATGCGCTTGGCTGCCCTCTGCCCTGCTGCACCCCCGCCCTGCTGCACCCCCACCCCCCTGCCCCCCCACCCCGCTGCAGTCGTGGTCAACTTCTACGCTCCCTGGTGCCACTGGTGCCAAAAGCTGGCGCCCACGTGGGAGGCTGCGTCCCTAGAGGTGCACGAGAAGTACCCTGAGGAGGACCGGCGCATTCGGTTTGCCAAGGTGGGAGGGCTGGTGGTGGAGCAGCTGGCCTGCATTGTGGGGGAGCGCACTCCTGACGCAGAAGATGCATCTGCACGAGGACCGGCACCGATGTGCAGAGGTGTGTGCAAGGTGGGGGAGCGCTGAGGGAGGTGCAGGTGAGGGCGCCAAGTCCTCAACGCTGCCACGGCCCGATCACGCAACATGCAGCTTGTGACCGATGAGAGGCACCTTATTACATAGTGTAAGTCGTCCATGCCTCAACCTCGACCCACTCGCCCCCTGCAGGTCGACTGTGTGGTGGAGGCGGAGATGTGCAGGGCCAACATCATCACGGGCTTCCCCTCCATCCGGGTCTTCCGCAAGGGGCATGACGACATCATCGTGGGGAGGGTGGGTGGGGCATCTTGTTGCCACCGCAGGGCGCGGCCTGGACCTTGGTTCGTTTGGAGGTGCAGCATTCTGTGGCTGCTGCCATGCTTGGCTGCACAGTGCAGTGCAGTGGGCGTCCATGTGGAATGATGAGGCGCTGCATGTGCCACCTCCTGCTCAGCTTGAGATGCCCAATATCGCAGCTGCACACTCAACAACGCAGCTGCACGCTTGACAGAACTGCACCGCACTGCCTCCGCCGCAGGCGCACCTGCACGAGTCGTACACGGGGGACCGCACCAAGGAGTCCCTGGTGGCGTTTGCTGACTCGCTGGTGCCCAGCGCAGGCGAGCGGCATGCCCCCCCAGGCAGGCATGCGCAGCTGACGCAGGCGCCCAAGAGCAGCGGCTGCAACCTGTCGGGTGAGTGGGTATGTGTGCGTGCGTGCATGTGTGTGTGCATGTATTTGCGATGCATCAAAACAAGGGGGAGGGGGGGAGCGGCAAATCAGATGTGCTAAGGGAGTCATCCATCTACTTTTTTTTTGGTTCAACAGATTTTGCGCTGGTCATGAAGTTGCAGGGCACGCTGCGCTTTGCAGCGCACTCCCTCCAAGCACACACACATACACACACACAACACACACGTACAACACACACACACACATTCACACTGCAACACGCCTTTGCAGGTTTTGCGCTTGTGAAGAAGGTGCCGGGCACTCTGCACTTTGCGGCACGTTCCGCGGGGCACTCCTTTGACCACACATGGCTCAACATGACACACGTGGTTCACGCGTTCTACCTGGGCAGCCGCCCCACTATGAAGAAGTACAGGAAGCTTGTGGTGAGTCAGCTGCCTGATGCGCGGACGGGCAATGCTGGTGTGCATCAGAGGAGGCAGGGAGCGTGAGTTTGCCCAGCTGGGCACACGTCCATGCTCCTCCAGGCCCCCTGCTTAGCCATGCACGCCCCCAACAATGGTGGCTCAAGTGCTGCTGCTGCCTTACAAAATCTACAGGCTCTTTGTAACAACGCAGTCTTCTGCTCATTCAAAACATGCGCAGAAGCTGCACCCGGCTGGGCTGCAGCACGATTGGGCGGACAAGCTGTACGGCCAGAACTTCACGTCAGAGAGCGCGCAGAGCACGCACGAGCACTACCTGCAGGTGCGTGGCTGCTGCTGCTGCTGCTGTTCGCGCTGGGTCTATTGATGTGGAACTGCTATGTTCTTACTGCTGGAGGTGGCGACACCCAGCCTTGGTGGTGGTGGGGCTTGTGTGTAACCCTCGCCTGCCAGCGCTTGTCTGGTCGCAAGCGCTGAAGCAGGCCTTTCCGCACCGCTGCACACGAGCACAAAAAGCACGCACACAGAACGACACACATGCACTTGCGCACACCCACACATACACACACACACACACGCTCGCAGATCGTGCTGACCACCATCGAGCCCAGCGACCACGCGGGCGAGAAGTATGATGCGTACGAGTACACGGTGCACAGCCACACTTTTGAGACGGACAACATCCCCTCCGCGCGCTTCACGTACGACCTATCGCCCATCCAGGTGCGCTTCCAATTGGGCCCTTGTTAGACAGCAAGGTGTAAGGTGCCCCCCCCTCCAGGAGGCCCAGCACCCCAAGGGGTGCTTCGGTTGCTGTGGTGGTTGCTGTGGCTGCCCGGGGGTGCATCGGCTCTGGTGCATTTACAGCACCCGTTGCCGCGCCCCGTGCCCTGGGATGCTGCGGTGCGCACGGTGGCGTTGCCAGCAGCACGGGGCATGCACTGGGTGCGTGCAGTGCGGAGTGTGCTGTGGCGCTGCATTGCCGCGCCATGCTTTGGGGTGCGAGCCGCGCTGCATGCTGCGTCCTGCTGCTGAGCCGGGGGCGGGCGGGCTGGCAAGCTGCAGTGTGCTCGCCGTTGGATGAGGCGCTGGAGGGGGGGAAGGGAGGGAAGAGAGATGTGCATGGACAGCGCGTAGCATGCGGCCTCCCCTCATGAGGGCAATCAATCCTTCCCCCTACCCATGCAGATCCTGGTGAACGTGGTGTGGGAGCCGTGGTACCACTTCTTCACCACCTCATGCGCCATCATCGGGGGCGTCTTCACGGTGGCGGGCATCGTGGACTCGATGCTGTACACCTCTCTGAAAGCGCTGAAAAAGGTGGGCAGCCTGCTGGCATGCATCGGCATGCATGTTGCGTGCACGCAGCAGCACACGCCAACCTCCACGCTTGGAAAGGGTCAGGGCGAGGATGCAGCGTGCGGGCTGTGGGACGCCGAGGAAGTTCACGAGCAGACTCGCAGCGCCTTGGCGCAGGGGTCGTGGGGGGCGCGTGTGCAAGGGACGAGGGCCACCAGCAGCTGACTGGCGTTTGCGCTGTGTGCGGTGCTCCTCCCTCTGCGCAGGCGCAGCTGGGCAAGAACACCTGAGGTGGCGCTCATGGGTGGAGCAGCGATTGAGGGGGGGGTAAGGATATTTCGCATGGCAGCTGGGGCCGTGTGCAGCAGCAGCAGCCTGCTGGGTACAGGGTAGAGCCATCATCAGTCAGTCGGTCAGGCTGCCGTGCAGCTGTCTTTGTTTGCGATCAAACGGGGAAGGGTCTTGGATCCTGCGCGGCACCGCTGTCGAGCACGAACGGGCGATCAGTAGCTCTGCAACAGCCAGCCGGGTGGAGCCCTCCCCCCTCCTGCGGCAGATGCGCGCGCTGGACAACTTCAAGGTGCACCTTAGGTGCCAAAGGCATGGTTGTTGCGAGCGGCAGCAGTGGCCAGTGTTGTGGTGTAACCGAAGCAGTGAGACGTCGAGTGAGCTTCGCGAGCTCACCCACTCACGACGATCGACGATTGGTGGGTGGGTGTCGACAGGCACACAGCAGCACACGCACACGCACACGCACACGCCCGCCGCTGTGGGCTGCTGCACGGGGGCAGTGAGCAGCAGCGCCAAAATGCTGGACGATGAAACCACCGTCCGCGACCAGGACAGGCCCAGCATGAGGACGGGCAGCGTGTGGAGCAGCAAGGTGTGTGCGTGCGCGCGTGTGTGTGTGTGTGTGTGTGTGTGTGTGTGTGTGTGTGCTGCGGGGGAGTGGCAATGGTAGGGGCAGGGGGGTGCGCATGCACGCGGGCGTGGTTGGCAGCATGCCCAGTCAACAGGCAGTGAGGGGCCCACGCTCCCCCGCCCTCCTGCCCTCCCACCCGCCAATGTGAGCACCCGCAATCACCCTGTGTGCACGAACGGGGACCGGGGCTGATGGGGTGGGCTGCGCATCATGCGACGCTCGATTCGAACGCCTGTAACCCCCCGTTTGGCCACCTTCCTGTCTGCAGTGAACCTGCGCACACACGCCCTCCTCACCCCACCCCACCCCACACACAACGCACGCCCCTCCCATCGCAGGATGGCTCGCCCCCGCTCACCTCCGCCCGCAGCATGAACGTGTACAGCAAGCCTCCGCCCGCCGGCACGGAGCCGGTCAACAGCAAGCAGCCGGGCGCGGGCGCGAACGGGGGCGTGACCAAGCTCATGCAGGAGTGCACGGTGCTGCTCAAGGCCAAGATGAGCTACAGCAGCACCAGCAGCAGCAGCAGCCAGCAGCAGATGACGCCGCGCTCCTCCGACAACTTCTCCTTCGACGCGGTTGGGCCGGTGCTGGAGTCGGTGCTGGGCGGCCTCACGCAGGTGGGCGGGCAGGGCGCGCAGCTCTGCGTCAATCACCCAAGCGGGGTTGGGCAGGCACAGAGGGAGAGGCGCGGCCACGAGCGTAACCGCCTGTGGAGCTGCAGCAGCCAGGCTGCCGCTGTAGAAGTAGCCCCACAGGTGGCGCACACGCCAAACCCCAGGGTTGTGCAGCAACAAGTGACGCCATGCCTGCTGCTGCACGTGCCGCGCAGGAGTACGAGCGCCGGCTGCACGCCAAGGACACTGAGATCATTGCGACCACGGAGAAGATGAACGCGGTGTCGCGGCAGATGGAGGGCATGCAGGCGCAGCTGCGCCTGCTCAAGGAGGAGCTGGAGCAGCAGCAGGAGCAGGCCGCAGCCAACGCATCCCAGGTGGGGGGGCTTGACCGCCCCAGGCTACTGTGCCCGCGCGCACACACACACACACACACACACACACACACACACACACACACACTCTCTCACTCACACACACACACACGCACCCACGCAGGCATCGGCGGAGCAGAACGCGGAGATGCAGGAGCGGCTGCACGCTCTGGAGGCGTCCCTGGAGGAGCGGGAGAGGCTGTACCGGGACATCGAGGCCCGTCTGGGTGGGCAGAACAGCCTGCAGGTGCGTGGGGTAGGTGGGTGCAGCAGGTCCAGCGCCGGGCAGATGCGGGTCAAAGGGTGCACGGGGGGCGGAGGCCAGGCGGATGCGGCTGCTGCGAGCCCCCCGCTGCAGCACGCCCTGCACAGCGCACCAGCCACTTGCTCGTAACCTCAGTAGAAGCCCCTGCCCGCCTGCTCCCCGCGCGCAGGACGAGCGCGCGCAGGAGCTGGAGGCGCAGCTGCAGGAGATGACCCGCCAGATCGAGCAGCAGGAGGACATGCAGGAGAAGTACAGGTCCGTCCGTGGGCCCCCCCCCTGCCCAACCCTGTGGTGCTCCGCCACCCCCCCCCTGTGCACCCAGCGGCCTGGTGCACGACCTAGGGGGCAGCCACCCTTCCCATTCTGTGCCGCCTCTGTGCCCCCGCCGCGCCCAATGCCGCGCCCAATGCCCATTCCGTGCTCCACCTTCATGAGCACACAAGCATGATTTGCACACGCGGCGCCTCCACCCCCCGCAGGTCCATCCAGGAGGAGAACCGCAAGTTCTACAACACGATCCAGGAGCTTAAGGGGTCCATCCGCGTCTTTTGCCGCGTCAGGCCGCTTGGGCGCACAGGGGACAGCAGGTGGGGGTGGTGCCACCTGTGGGTGCTCAATGGTGAAGCAGGGGCGGGCCGCCTGTGGGCTCACTGTGGAAGCAGGGGCAGAGCCGCCTGTGGGCTCACTGTTGAAGCAGGGTCTGGGCAAGGGGCCATTTGAGAAAGGAGGGCCCCTGAACTCCTTGATCATCTGAGCCTGTTGGGGGGCCCTGGCTCCCTTGACTGTGTCAGTGTGACACTGGCACCTTCGGCTGAACCCCCCCCCACCCCCCCACCCCCCAGTGAGGGCTGCCTGACCGTGGCGGGCGACAATGAGCTGGCCGCCTTCAACATGCGCGGCACGCACCAAGTGTTCAAGTTCGACAAGGTGTTCCGGGAGGGCACCACCCAAGAGGACATCTACGCGGACACGCAGCCGCTGGTCCGCTCGGTCCTGGATGGTGCGTGCGCTGCGCGTGCCAAGTGCGTGCGTTGCTCCATCCTGCGGGCAGCTGTGTGGGCGGTGAGCGTTGGTGGTGTATGGTGGGGGGGGGAGGAAGGGAGGGAAGGAAGCAAATACCAAAGCAAAGACAAGAGACAGAAAGACCTCTCTGCAGGGCTGGGTGCGTCCTGGTTCGAGCGTTATGTGCGTCCACCTTCACCTTCACCCCTCCTCCTCACGCCGCCTCGCCCCGCCTCACTTGACCCCCCCCAACCACGCAGGCTTCAACGTGTGCATCTTTGCGTATGGGCAGACAGGCTCAGGTGTGTAGTGGTTGCAGCGAGTTTGTAGGCCTTGGGGGTCTCAAATACATGCTAAAATGGACTTAGTTAAGCGAGCACTCTTTGGTCCGCTGGGCGCACCAGCTTCACTTGCAACAGCAAGCAGCAGGGCCTGTGAGTGAAGGGGGTGAGCGCCGCTTGAACAGCTGCTCTGTTGCCTACTGCCTGCCTGGGTGCAGAAAAGCCCCCAATGGAGGCCGGTGCATGGGGGGTGAAACAGGCCCGGCTGCTGGGCGCCTTTGCCCTGTGCCCCACGAGCCCCTGGCCGCCCACCCACCCAGCCACGCGCGCGCGCATGCTCCCACGCCGCAGGCAAGACGCACACCATGTCGGGGACGGACATCTCGGAGTACGCGGGGCGGGGCATCAACTACCGGGCGCTGGACGACCTGTTCAGCCTGCGTGACGAGAGGGCGCCCGAGGTGCGTGTGGGGCTGCAGGGGCAGCGGGGCAGAGGAGGGGTGCATGGTGCCTGGCTTGTGGGCCTGGTTCCTGTCCAGCCTGCGTGACGAGAGGGCGCCCGAGGTGCGTGGCCTGCCTCATGCTGCAGAGGCAGCGGGGCAGTAGTGCGTGCCCCCGTGCTGCAGGGCAGAAAGGAAAGGGGTGTGCCTCTGGCCCCTGGCGAGAGGCACAGGGGGGCATGTTGAGCCACCTGCCCGCTGCCTGTCACACCTTGACTGGCGCGGCGGGAGGGGGGGGGGAGGCACGTTGGCTGCGCCCCTGTGCAGGCTCACCTTGCGCTTGCACCCACATGCTTGTGCTCCCCCAAATCGTGCAGGTGGAGTACGAGATCAGGGCGCAGATGCTGGAGATCTACAACGAGTCGCTGCGCGACCTGCTGGTCAGCAAGGGCTCGGCCAGCAAGCTGGACATCCTCAACACCCAGGCCAGCGGCTGCAACGTGCCAGCTGCCACGCAGGTGGGCTGGGGGCTGGAGTGCGTGTGTATGTGTGGGTTGTTAGTGTGTGTGTGTGCATGTGCGTATGTGAGTGTGAGTGTGTGTGTGTCTGGGTCTTGGTTCTGCGGTGGGTGTGGGTGATCAGGGCGCGATGATGGACCGAGGACACGGTGCCTCAAGCTCCCTCACAGTGCCCTCTCCTGCGCAGGCCACGGTGGAGACGGCTGAGGACGTGCTGAGCATGATGGCCGAGGGGTCACGCAACCGCCACTCGGCCGAGACCAAGATGAACGAGCGCTCCAGCCGCAGCCACCAGGTGAGGTGCAAGTGCCCTTGCAAAGGGCTGCAAGCCTCGAAGCAGCACGTAATGCTCTACTGTGCGGGAGGGCGGCTGCAACTGCCTCAGCCTGGTCAAGTGGTGGTGGGCCATTGGCCATTGGCCGCGTAGCAGCACACACAGGCCGCATATCTGGCATGGCTGCAGGCCCCTCATGCGAGCGAGCCCATGGTGGGGAGTAAACTGCCCCTCGCCCGCCCGTGCTGCTGCGGCGCAGGTGCTCACGGTGGTGGTTGACGGGCACAACACCTTCACCGGCGCGCGCACGCACGGCTGCCTGCACCTTGTGGACCTTGCGGGCAGCGAGCGCAACAACAAGAGCGAGGCCACAGGTGCGGCCCTTTGTTGCTTTGTGCCTGTGACAAGCAGTTCATGCTTCTGTTTCACAAAGTATAAAACATACATGCACACACGACACACACACACGACACACACACACACCCCACAGGCGACCGGCTGGTGGAGGCCAACCACATCAACGGCTCCCTGTCTGCGCTGGGCGACGTGATGGCCGCGCTGGCCAACAAGCAGAAGCACATCCCCTTCCGCAACAGCAAGCTCACGCAGCTGCTGGCGGACAGCCTGGCAGGCCAGGTGCGTGCTGTGTGCGTGCTCTAGTGTGTGTGCTTGCACGCGTGCAGGCATGTGTGTGCGTGCGTGCGTGCGTGTGCGTGCATGCGTGCGTGTGGGGCTTTGCACCTGCACCAAGTCTTGCAGCGCGCTGCCCCTTGTCCAAGGGCTGTGCCCCCGCGCACGTGTGCTCACGCATCTCATACTTAGCAACTTCAGACACCGCTCCCTCCTGCCTCCCCCCCCCCCCCCCCCCCCCCC
>LFIK01005358.1_pt1 | contig 10302 bp, 10 predicted proteins | sample 643401 | NCBI WGS metagenome assembly LFIK01 (sample SAMN03777447, study PRJNA286221) | soda lake metagenome | biome: soda lake; feature: Kulunda steppe; material: water; isolation source: sample T5-Br brine of Lake Tanatar-5 | place: Russia: Kulunda steppe | collected 2010-07
ACCTGAGATGGAAAGTCGATTATCCACCCTCGCAACCTGTGGGTTCGGGGTTCGAACCTCACTGGAGGCCACAACCGGCTAAGCTGCCCTCGTTCGGCGGATACAGCCTTGAAACCTTACCTTACCTCCAGCTATCTATGGAGATTACTTCCAGGTCATAGAAGTAGATGGTGTTCACAGCATCAGAGGCATTGAGAGAGAGAGAGAGCTTTGTTTATCTTGTAGCTCCAAATCGCATGGGCCATGGATGCTGGGTCTAATGGTCGAGTACAAGGGCCTGTGTATTCCAGGTTAATGTTGAGGTGCAGGAGATTTCTCCTCTTTTGCTTAGGGGTATTTGATTGCGAGTTACAGCTCAGAGTTGGGTGGTTAGCAGGGGCAGAGAGAGGTAGCTTTCGTTGGACATGTAGGATTTTCAAGGTAGATTAAATGTATCAAAAAAAATAGAAACCTGCCTACCCACAGGATTACAATCGTAAGTCAGAGAGCAACAATGGAAACAGTACCGTGTAAGCAATGTGAGCCATTCAAATGATTGAAACATGTTTAGAATCCACAGTCTGGGAAAGAATTGATGCAAATCAATGATGATAAGAACAAGCCAAGAAAAAACCTTGAATTGGTTGCTCCTACATCCTTCCCTCTTCCATCCATCCTTTTCTGTCCTTGCAGAGAAATCTTTTTTAAACACGTTGGCCGCCAGTAAGGCTAGCACTTTGACGAACAGCTTCCTTTTTCATGCATTGTCTATAGTACCGCCCACCTGCACGACAGCAAAGCCCCGAAACTCCTCTCACGCGGCTGTGCGACACACAGGAGCTGTGTTGCCAGAAAAACTTGGTCAAACATTTGATGGCAGCTTGCACATTTGTTTTGACCACAATTGATTGAAGGCCACAAAGGCGTTAAGCAGGCTATCATGAAAGAGACATGGGTGAACAGCAAGAACACGCCCATTTGACAGTGGTCGTAAAAACACACGTTTGTGAAGGCGGTTGTGCTCAAGCCAAACACGCACGCTTGGGAGTAGACCTACGAGCATCTGCTTGCTTGCAGAAAGCAATCCCACATCTGCCTTTGACAACAAAACAAACCTCATCCCAATCTAATCCTTACCCCCCTTGAGGCACACACACGACCAAGCATACGCACACACATACACACAAGCAAATTCTATGACACCTCCACCTGCAGCGGCACGCACCTCCTCCTTGCCTAGCCTGCCCAGCTGCTGCCGGGCCTTGTATTCCGCGATGCGGGCTTCCACGAGCTTCTCTCTCTGCGGCAAGCAGTGCAGCAAGGCGAACGTCATGAGGGGCACTTGATATTGCATCCAGCTGCTTAGGAAGGCGGCATCGAGGGTGCATGGTGGCATAATCTGTGGCTTGAGGGTGGCATGATTGGGGGCATGATCCAAGGCATGAAGGTGACATGAGGGTGGCTCGAGCCATGGCATGGTCCGTGGCATGAGGGTGGTATGAGCTATGGTATGGTGTGTAGCGTAAGGGTAGCACAAGCTATGGCATGGTACGTGGCGTGGGTCCAGCATGAGCTATGGAATGATTTGTGGGATGATATGACTCCTATCATATGAGGGCATGATCTGCGCCCCTTTGATGGGATGAGACTGGCCTAGTGTCTGGCGGCTGCCATCATATGAGGGCAGAGCTTACAGCAAGTTGGGCTGCTCAGGGAGGGCAGGCTCTCATGAGGACCGCCTTGTGTGATGACAGGCTTTCATGAGGGCCGCCTTGTGCGATGACAGGCTTTTTATAAGGGCTGCTTCATGTGATGAAAGGCTTTCATGAGGGCCACTTCGTGCAATAATAGGCATGTAAGGCAGGGCTAAGGTGTGGGTGAGGGCTGGGGTCAGACCGTAGCCTAAACCCTACATGTACACCCTCCTACATCGCAAGGGAGTGGGCCTGTCATAATCTGCCTGTCATGTGTTGCCAGTCATGTGCTGGTGCTGACGCGACGCACCTGTGCGTCCACAAGCTGCGCCGGGTTGAGCGAGCGCGGTAGGTGCACGAAGCGGATGTTGCGCCCCTGGCGCAGTTTACAAGGCACACGTAGACATGTTGCCCCAGGCGCAGGAATGAAGAGAGGGCGGGAGAGGGAGAGGGAGGAAAGCAGGAACAAAGGGAGGGACGAACGAGGGGGAGAAGTGAGGGAGCAAGCATGGCGAGGCCCCCCGCTCCTTTATCGTTAGCCTCAATATGGTATACAATGAGCTAGATCAAAAGCTGTGTGTGTCCATGAGCTAGACGGCAGGTCCAGTGTGCCATGTGGCAGATGCTAGGCCTCGAGCATACCAGGCAGCAAGCAACATGCCACGCGGGAGCAGGAACATGCGTGCAGGCGTGGGTAGCCATTACCCAGCGCTCGTGCCCGTCCGTCATCTCACCCTCACGTACAAGGTCTCGTAATTTGCTTTGGATCCCTGGGGGAGGGGAGGATGACATTGAGCATGAGAAAAAGGGCGGCAGGGAGGGCAACAAGGGAGTGAGCGAGTGCAAAAACAGCAGGCGGGAGAGGGCTGGCGGGCACTCAGATCAACATCCATCAGCATTCATCATTCATTGTCGGCTCAGCCTGGTTTGAGTGCTTTGGCCTTGCTTGCAGGGCTTGGCCTAAACTCATCTTTTGACCATCATCATTGGTCAACAAGAGCTCGCCCTCGCCTGCGCGGCAGGGCCCTGACGCGAGCATCGACCATCCCTGCCATCTTTCAATGGCCCGTGGCATTTGGTCTCACCTGCAGGGTCTGGAGGGTCACCCCAGACATCGTCAGGCTGCAAGCAGGGAGGCAGGGAGAGAGGAAGATCAGGTCACGTGATTCATGTGACTATGGGAAGCACCATGTGGCAGCTGAAAGCGGCACGAGGGGTGGATCATGTGATGGCGTAACGCATGCATGCTGCTTTCGTTTCAGACCCCTTCACCATCAAATCAGCACCCTTTTGAAGCAAGGCATGCGCACAAGCGAGCTATCTCGCCCGGATTCATGTATCACGATGCTGTGTTGGCCTTCGCCCTGGGAGGGGTGGGCGGTGCAGTACACCGTGGAGGCTAGCAGCATGAAAAGATGTAGGTTGACTGCGCCAGCAGGGGCTCACTGATAAATCAACAGGCAAGCATGACGAGTACAGTGCCCCAGATCTATGCGTGTGCAGGGTAAGTCTGACTGAATGTGTGCAAAGGATTGCCTCCTTGACTGGCTGACTACAGACTTCATGAAATCATCTGCAGAATCCAGCACGCCACGGATGATGACGTCGTTGCGCAGCTCCACCACCACCTTCCGCCCTTCAAGCGCTTGGATGAAGCACGCTGCATGCAGGCAATGGACAGGCCTGAGCTCGTGAAGCGATGACAAACAAGTAAAAGAACGCAAAGCATACCTCCAGTGCTTAAACAAAGCTAGCGATACGCAGACGAGGCGCTTGGGCCAGCCTCAACACTGAGTTTGGGATCCGAGGGCTGCATCTGCTTGATTTCTAAAAATACCTAGTGTTGTTTCTGCACGAGACGGTTTTTGGGGCCTGCTCTGTCTCCGTGCCTTCCTACGCTTGGGCTGCTGCTGCCGCTGCTGCAGATGCTGTTGCTGGTCCATGATGGAGAGTGCTAGCCCACCTCATGAGGCGCAATTCATTCTCATTTCATCTGAACATATTAAAAAAAACCAATTGTCAATTCAGAAAGAGCATGCAGTTGCTGGTTTGCCAGCAGATTAGAAAGACAGATCTGTATCGCTTCACGCTTTACACGGATGCCTTATCATATAATTTAAACAAATAATTTAATGCAAAAGAACATGACAGAGCAGCCCAATACTAGCCGGCTGGGCATGCAAGCCCAAGGAGGTGCAACCAGGCTGACAAGGAGTTTTCTGAAGCCTCCAGACACTATCGTCAAGCTTCCTAATGGAGAAAACCTCATATTGTGCGTTGATGCAGCAGAGCTGCACACAGCAGCCAGCAACATGCCCCAATTCTGTGCGCATGGTCTCGGTTTTGTTGGATGTATGAGAGAGACACACATGCATGCATATACACATGCATACACAGCAAGCGTTGGATGCCTGTTTTCAACAACCCGATGCACAGGCCGCGTTCAGGGCCTGAGGAGGCCACTCCCGTCTTCCGTAAGTACAACCCACGCAAGATCCAGCCCAAGTCAGGGCGCAAGGATGGCGGCAGCAAATCCCCCTTCCAGCGGCCACGCACCGTGCCCTTCAGCAAGTTTCTTATGCTGGGTTTCGTTCTGCACCAGGCGGTGAACTTTGTGCGCTCCTTGGTTCGCAAGCACAGGCATCGGCGGGCCCTCGCAAGAGGTCAGTAAGTTGTAGCCTTTGACTGCTTGCGATGTTTGGCTGTTTGAATGATCAGGCCTGCCACAAGCTGCTCCCCATCACCAGCACATTCTGGTCTGATTGATCATGCATGATCATGCATTCATGGGGCCAGCCAGCTTCTTCTCATTCTCAATCTGACTAAGGATGCGAGAGGCTTGGATCACGCCAATTGCTGGCAGCAAGCACCATGCTGTACGCACTCTATTGCACTAATAAGCAAGACCACATGCACTCGTGCGCGCCCTTGGCTGCAGCAAGGACATGCTGTGCTGCTGCAGCCACATGTCACGATGCTCGCTCTAATCTGCCCCAAAACTCGTTATGGATGTAGGGTCAAGGCCCCTGGACCTATGTAGCTTCAAGCCTTGAATGGGTGTGCTGTGTGCTGATTGCCACGTGTGGCAAGGGCCTTGGCGATTGCTCAGCTGAAGTCCTTGCGTTACCATTTGTAGGGTTGCTAAAACCCGCAAAATGCACCGTGCACTTTGGAATGTGGCAAATCTGCTGTGTATATACATGTCTTTTCAGCAACCCTGATCATTTGCTTCGTACTGATGCGTTATTGGTGTACTGAGTGCCTACTTGTATGGGGGGATTGTTGGGGCGACTCGTGCAGCCCATTCAGGGACATCTGCAGCCTCGTGGCCGATATGAAGCTAATTAGCTTTATTTTGATGGAGGGCAGCATAGCAGAAGGGCGGCCATCTTTGCTCACTTGGTGCCAAGTCCCAATACTCTCTTTGTGTGAGAGTATACTCTGGGTGAGGCTGGGGGCAAATCCTCCCAGACCAGCCCAGGGGCCAGCACCTGCACAAACAGCGGAGCTTGTGAGGACCAACACTAACGCTGCCCAGATTTATAAGAACAGAGGGCAGCCGCCCAGATGACAAGAGCAGGGCTGCTTACCAGCCTTGCAGGGCCCTGGGCTGGGCATATTCAAGGTGCTGAAATCTGTGTCGCCCAATGCTGCACTACTTGAGCACTTGCTGCACATACGCACACATGCACACCGACAAGCTGATACGCAGGCACACGCGTGCACACATGAACCCGCACACATGCACGGCCTGTGCCCTGCAGGTGAGGAGGACTGGTCAGACGAGGAGAGCGACTCGGTCGCGTCTGTGGAGGAGGCGATGCAGCCCAGGGTGTGTGCAAGCAAGCAGGGCCCTTTCATGAGGCCCTACCCTTTGCATGGCCGGGCACTTGTGCACAAGTTACCCCCAGGGCCCCCCTCTACATGTGCAAAAATTTGTGCATTGCTATAGGCACGGCATCAACAGGATCAGCACAATGCCTCCGTTTCGCCTTCAATCCCGGCGCCGTGCACAGCAGCACGATGCAGCAGCACCCCTGCCCCTGCGCGGCCAAGCGACTGCCTGCACAGGCTATCTGGGCACGCCCCAGCATTTCTCTTCCAAACACACGCAATCCTTTTGATGATCCAGCATTTCGATGCCAAACACGCGCAATCCCTTTGATGACCACAGCATCCCCCGCCCACAGTGCACCGGCGCGGCACAGAGCCCCAGTGCAGCAGCACCCATACGCGCTGCTGCGCTTCGGGCACGCTTGTAGAGACCTGCTCTGCTCCCCTGGTGGCTTGGGCCTTCAGACGTGTCCATCACCGGCCTACTGATGCTCAGCTGCTCCACTGCACGCAGCTGCATGGCTGCAATGGCGCTGCGGCGCTCTGCTGCGCCGACACACCCACGCGCACATATATGCACACGCATGCACACATGCACAAAAACGTGTATGCAGAATGAGCTGCTGCCGGCCATGATCCGCCAAGCCATGCCCCGCCCACCTCGCAAAAACCTTGCGCAACGGCGGGCAGAGGCGCACCACAGCAAGCCGCGCAGCCACCCGACGGCTAAGCAGATGCGCATGCAGGTGCGTGCCCTTTGCAGCACGCACGAATGTCTATGCGCGTGTGTATATCATACTGTCTGCATGGATACGTGTGACTGTGCCCGCTTGCATGGCTCGTGAACCCCCAGGACTTCGACAAATCAATGGATCCAAAGCACAGGCGGCACACCCATAATAAACGTTGGCTCCAGCTCCAAGCACAAGAATGAAGACGACTCGACTGTCGCTGCTTGGTGCACAATTGGAGTCGGTAGCATCCCCTCCCTCAGATCAACAATGTGCTAAGAGAAGCCCATTAAGAGGACTGCAATGGCCTGCAGTTGTGTTTGTGCGCTCACATGCTGCGTGCATTGAAATCAAGTGCCTTGAGCCATGCTTGCCAGGGCTGTGCTGTGAACTTGCCCAGATTGGATCAAGAGGCCATAGTGGCGCATTGTCTCAGACAGTCAAACAGGTGCAAGCAGCAGCGCCCCTGGCTTGGCACATCTTTTCCTGCCAACACATGCTTGCTTGTCATCATATCCACGCCCGCGCTCAAGCACATCTGACACGAGCATGAAGCCGCAGACAAAGCATGTGTGTATGCCTGCGGTTGCATGAGCAGTCAAGCCATGTGAAGCATGTGCAGTCAAGCAATGTTTGCATGCCTGCTGTTGCATGTGCAGTCATGTGTGCATGCCTGCTGTTGCATGTGCAGTCAGGCAATGTGAAGCAGCGGCAGCCGGGCATGCTGGAGCGGATGGAGAAGGCTTCCCGGGAGCAGGTGAGACAAAGGAGCTTGGCTGGCATGCGCCTGCAGCCAACGTCCTCTTTAGTCATCCAGTCCGGCAACGAATGTGTCAATTCATTCTGACCTCCTACAGGTCTGCACACTTCAGTAGAAACACATGTCTGCACGCTCGTTGGGGTTTTGCTTTGCTGTACACTCTTGGTCATACGCTTGCACGGTAGTCTGAGTACGCCGCATCATGATCGCAGAGGGCACCGCAGCAGTGCCCGGGCATTTCGTGCCCGTAGTTTTGCGCCCTCACCATGCACACAAGTTAAATCACTAGTGGACCCACCTCTGTACCATCTTTGCGACCTGAGATGGGCGGTGCGGACTTTCAACCAAAAGGCCAAGGGTCTGCAAAGGGCCTCTGCCAGGAATTGTTTGACTTCCCCCTTAAGGGGGGACTGTTGAAGGATCCATGCACTGCTCTTTGTCCTGCCACCTGTTGCATGCCCCGCCCTCGCTTGCACTTGCGTCTGCAGGTCAGGGCAGCGATAATGGGGCAGCAGCGCGTGGCGGATCAGCTGCAGCTGAAGTACTCGGCCCCACAGCCCCAGCCCAAGCTTGCCACTGCCCCAGTAGCCCTGCAGCTCACCAGCTCCAGTGCACAGCAGCAGCAGCCTGAGGCCAGCCAGGCCGTCTCAGAACAGCAGCAGCAACAGCAGCAGCAGCAGCAGCAGCAGCCTGAAGCCAACCAGGCAGTTTCGGAGCAGCAGCAGCAGCAGCAGCAGCAGCAGCAGCAGCAGCAGCAGCAACCTGTGATTCAACAACAGTTGGAGCAGCAGCAGCAGCAGCAGCAACAGCAGCAACAGCATGAGCCGCAAGCACGTGGGCATGCAGTTGTGCCGTCAACTTCCCACACGGCGGAGGCGCCGCAGTCCGGGATCACCCAAGCACAGGGGCCACTTGCTGCACCTGCGCTGTCACCAACACTTGAAAGCCAGCAGCAGCAGCAGCAGCAGCAGCAGCAGCAGCAGGGCCTGCAGGGCCTGCAGGAGAGCAGCGCTGACACATTAAGTCGAGCGGGCTAGCTTGCGCAGCCATCTGGTAGAGTGAGGTAGCCGCCTTGCTTTAAGGACAGCCTCCGCAGAGGTGCCAGGCGTCTGTGATTATTCTGTTGGCAGCATGGTGATCGGGCTGGCAGCGGCCGCCTGAGAAGCAGTTGCTGCACATCAGGCCAGTTGCTACCTTCCAGCTTAGACCTGACACAGCGGATGCCATGTGACACTTCGAGTTGTTATACTTGGCACATTGCTGCTCTGATACTTACCTTGACAGGTTGCTTGGTTTTTATCTTGTGGGTTGTCTCTAGATGCTGGCCTTGCGAGCTCAAACTGCGGCTAGTAGATAAAGCGAGGGTAACAATTGTACCAACTGGACATAAGGGCAGCTTTGCTGTAGCCTATCAAGTCTGCGACCTGGACACTAATCATGGACAGTACCTTTACTTCAGGGACTGCAAGGGTGCCCTGAAAGAGGAAGGCACAAGAACACAACTCATGTTTTGGCTTCAAGCTCAAGGAGATCAACCTTTCAGAAAGAAGGGGAATCCTCTTCTTACTCTCAGGAATGTGCAAGCTGAAATCTTGCATGGCTTGTCACATGGTAATTTCGCAATGTGATTGATGATATCAAATTGAACTTGCATGGAAATGTCTGATGAGCATAGCTTGAAGCTGGCCCAGCGAGGCAGATGCTGACGTTAGGTTTGTAGAACCGCGGGACAGTTAAGCTCAGGCCTCCAGACTAAACCTAGACCAAGAAATTTGATTGCAACTTAAAGTACGACTCTACCTAGTAGGTAGAGAAGAAAAAGAAAAAATTTCAGTATGTCACAGTGACTTTGAATGCTGCCAGTACAATTTAAGCAGACTGGCTGACAGCAGACAACTATCAAGTGTACCATCTTCTTGAAAACAAACACGCTCTTATTGCAAAAACTGATGTTCTCTTTGATCTTTAATATAGTCACAATCAAGTCTCGCCAAGTCATTTGGTTGAATAAAATAATTTTAAGCATGTATTACAGAATGATCCATAGTAGCTAGTTGACTACCCTGGGCCATGGCCCCACCGCGATCTGCTTCTTGTAGAATCCACAGTTTAATTCTAGATCCAAGCAGTAATCTACTGCTGCAACTACAATCAGTGCTGTGTCACACAGTACAGTACTGGCACCTTCGTTTTGGCACCTAAGTTAGGATTGGCTGTGAAAGCTATCATCGGAAAGTCATGACATTCAGAACGGGTACTCTTTACACTCAGAAAATGGCAGAGCACTAGTTCATTGTGTCTGTTGTGTCATCAGCCAGACAGCCAAATCCATATGCTTTCTGGCTGTCAGAATGCATCAATTCCAAAGATTTTGACTGAGACTCTCAGTGAGAGACATAATATTGTTTTCATGCTTATCATCAATCATCAGAACCTTAACTTTAGGCAAAAGCAAAGGTGATATTGGAGGAAACATAATTTTCACAAATGTTGAAAGGCTGAACAATGTCTGGTCTTGCCGGCACATGTAGCCAACAGGACTTGTGCCAAAACTTTCAGCAGATGAACTTCGATCCTGATATAGTCCAGTTGCTATTTGCATACTGCCAATTGGAACGAAGAATGGCCATCAAAGAGACATAGAGCCTCTATGTCGCCTCGTCAGACATTTCTATCGCCTCAGGCTAGCCAAGCCTCGTCTCTGGCCGAGTCATAGAAATTTCTGAGGCGATAGAAATGCTAGCTAAGCCTCGTCTCAGGCCGAGTCGTAGAAATGCTAGCTAAGCCTCGTCTCAGGCCGAGTCATAGAAATGTCTGATCGCGTCGTCAGACATTTCTAGCCTGAGGCCGAGTCTAGAAATGTCTGACGAGGCTATACTCATCAGACATTTTAGCCTGAGGCGATAGAAATGCGATAGAAGGCATTTCTCGCCTGAGGCGATCAGGCATTTCTATGACTTGGCCTGAGACGAGTCTATACTCGTCAGACATTTCTAGCCTGAAGCTATACTCACTTTGCGCCGGGATGTGCACCTCGTTGAAGTCAAACATTGTGATGACACACGACCAGAGCAACAACTAGCAAAGCAATTGAATAGCATATTAGATTTAAACACGCCCTCGCCATTAAAGCAATATTTTTTCCTTCGCCAAAAGGCGTACTTTGTTACATCAATGCCCAGTTAGCCCTGGTGGTGTATCGTTTCCAGTTCCACAGGCACCTGAGAGGTGAAAAAATGCCTGGGAATTTGGAATCGTTGCTGCCTGCACCAGATATTCTGGAAATCAGCCAGGTAGCCAGGCA
>LFIK01005360.1_pt1 | contig 10301 bp, 10 predicted proteins | sample 643401 | NCBI WGS metagenome assembly LFIK01 (sample SAMN03777447, study PRJNA286221) | soda lake metagenome | biome: soda lake; feature: Kulunda steppe; material: water; isolation source: sample T5-Br brine of Lake Tanatar-5 | place: Russia: Kulunda steppe | collected 2010-07
AGCGGCCACTTCTTCCCAAGCATGTCTGGTCCATCCGCGTCCGGTTGGAAATGGCCGACAACAAGCGCGATCTCGCGCTGTTCAACATGGCCGTCGACAGCAAACTCCGAGGCTGCGATCTGGTTTGCCTGAAGGTGAACGACATTTATGCAGCGGGCCGCGTTAAAGAACGCGCTTCGGTCACGCAAAGCAAGACGCGAAAGCCCGTCCGCTTCGAGATTACAGACACGACGCGCCTGTCGCTGGAGCGATGGATCAAGGATCCTGAAATGATTGGCTGTGAGTATCTCTGGCCAAGCCGTCTCCATGCCAGGCCACACCTGTCCACGCGCCAGTATGCCCGGATTATGCGCGACTGGGTTCTTTCAATCGGGCTAGAACCAAGCGCTTACGGCACACATTCAATGCGCCGCACCAAGGTTGCCCAGATTTACAAGAAGACCGGCAACTTGCGTGCTGTTCAACTTTTGCTTGGGCATACCAAAATGGACAGCACTGTGCGCTATCTCGGCGTTGACCTCGATGATGCGCTGTCTTTGTCGGAAGGGATCGATTTGTAAGCTGTGCCTGGCCGGTTCAAGCCGGCCAGGTATGTCGCCAAGGGCGACAATTTGCTTGACTTCGCACCGCATGTCGCCTAACGCTACACAATGGAGCAGATCAGCTATACGAAAGCCGCGATCAGGGTCTTGCGGCGAATGCCCGCGAACACGGCCAAGCTGATCCGCACCAAGATCGAGGCATATGCGACAGACCCAGCCTCGCAGGCAAACAACGTGAAATCCCTGAAAGGGCGAGAGGGGATAAGACTGCGTGTCGGGGATTGGCGGGTGATCATGGACGATCAGGGCAACGTCTTGGCCGTGCTGGAAATCGGCCCTCGGGGCGGCATCTATGAATGAAAGGGAATGACATGAACGAAATGGTGACGATCCCGCGTGAAGAATACGATCGCCTGCGGGCTTCGGCCGAAGATCTGGCCAATCTGCAGAGCTATGACCGCGCCAAGGCTGCGCTTGTGGCAGGCGAGGAGGAGTTGATCCCAGCGGATTATGCGCACCGCCTGCTGAGCGGCGAAAGCCCGCTGCGCGTCTACCGCGATTTGCGCGGTCTGACCCAAGCGGCACTGGCTGAAAAGGCAGGCGTGAGCCGCGTTACTGTAGCCGAGATCGAGACAGGCCGAAAGCAGGGCTCGGTTGCCACCCTGCGCGCCTTAGCTGATGCGCTCGGGGTTAGCATGGATGATCTAGCCGAGTAAGGCCCGGCCCAGACCGGCCATTCTTCGGGACATTGAACGCTGCAATGCAGCTTTAGTATTTCTGCCATTCGTCGATGGTGCAGCATTGTTGCTGACGGATGACGGGAGTGCGGGCTTTCTGTAATGAAGCTAAGCCGCGCCTACCTCCTGATGGCCATTCGTCGTTGGCGTCAGTCCGACGATCTGGCCATTTGACGCGTCCTTGCGGAAATGGAGAGTCCAGCCGATCTGGTTCAACGCCGCTGCTGTAATCGCCAGTCCCAGACCGCTGCCTTTGTGTTTTGAGCCTGTTCCGGTGAAAAATCGCTGGGTTACATAGGGTAAATCAGCCGCATCAATGCCCGGACCTTGATCGTGAACTTCGATACCTTTGTCGGAGAGAAGGATCGTCACGACAGTGCCCGCAGGCGCCGCATTCAGAGCATTCTCGATGACATTGCGCAGGGCAAGGCCCAGATGAACGGGGTCAGCTCCGCACGAATTGCCACGATTTTCGATGTGCAGAACCAGATTGCGGGCCGCGGCCAGCTCCTGCAACTCCGATACGATTTTGCGCGCGATGGTGTCGGTCGTATCTGTTGGGCGGCCAGTTGCCCCGTCATCCTCGATCCGCGCCAGATCGAGTAATTGGTTGACCAGCCGGTTTGTCCGGTCAACGGCGCCAGTCAACCTGTCCAGAGCATTGCGCTGCACGTCCCCAGAGGGCGCAGCCCTTGCGACCTGCGCCTGCGTTTTGATGCCTGCCAGCGGTGTCTTGAGTTCATGCGCCGCATAGGCGATGAAATCGCGCTCGCGGCGGCGCGCTTCCGCCAATCGCGCCAGCAGGCCGTTCAGCGCCGCGCCGACAGGGCGCATTTCCGGCGGCAGGGGTGTGGTGGCCACGGGTGACAGATTGCTTTCAGACCGCACGGACAAGCCTGCAGCGAATTGCTTCAGTGGCAACAATCCGCGCCCCGCGCTCAGCCAGATAGCGCCAGCGAGGAGTGGAGCGATGACAAGAATCGGCCACAGCAAACTCGCACGGACATCCGCCACCAGATTTTCACGCATCGCCAGACTTTCACCAACGACAATCTCGACCCCAAGCTCCGCGTTGATGACAGTATAGACCCGCCAGCGTTCTCCGTTCATTTGCGTCATGCTGAATCCGGGCTCTGACGCGCCCAGACGTGCTTCTGGGCCAGCACCGGACTGACCCAACAATGTGCCGCGCAATGACCAGACCTGGCAGTGCAGCTGTCGCTCCAGCCCACCCTCGACGTGCTGGAAATCGGGCAGGCTCAGGCCGCCTTCAGTGTCCGCACTGACAGCATCGGCAAGCCCCCGGTCCGCCAGAAGCGCGGACACCATTTGCCCTGCCTCTGCCAGCCGCGAATCCAGCACACGCTCGATCTGGGCCTTGGCCGAGTATTGCAGCCAGACCACTGCTGAGAACCAGATCAGCCCCGTAGCGAACAGCAAAATCGCAAACAGCCGCCACCGGATCGACATCATGTTGCGCACTCCTGCAATTGATATCCGACGCCGCGCACTGTGCGGATTGCCCCGGCCCCAAGTTTCGCGCGCAGCTTGTGGATGTGAACTTCAAGCGCGTTGCTTTCGACACCGTCCTGCCAGCCATATAGCCGGTCCTCAAGCGTGGCGCGTGCAACAATTGCACCGGGCCGTTCGATCAGGGCATGTAGCAGCGTGTATTCGCGGCGTGACAATGTGATCTGCTGCAAGCCACGCCGCGCAATCTGTTGCGCGGGGTCCAAAGCCAGATTGCCAAACCGCAGCACCGGCTCGGCGCGCCCCTCATTGCGCCGCCCGATGGCGCGCAGCCGTGCCGCAAGCTCGTCCAGATCGAAGGGCTTGCCCAAATAGTCATCGGCACCTTGGTCCAGTCCGGAAATCCGGTCTGAAACCGCATCCAGCGCGGTCAGCAGGATCACTGGTATGTGATTGCCGGTAGTGCGCCAGCGGCTTAGAAGGTCGAGGCCAGATCCATCGGGAAGCATAAGGTCCAGCACCACAGCTGCAAAATCTCCGTGCTGAATGGCCATGTCAGCATCAGCGCAAGTACCTGTAACTTCTGCCAGAAATCCATTCAGGCTCAACCCGGCGGCCAAGCCGTCGGCAAGTATCTCATCATCTTCAACAATCAGGATGCGCATATGTGCTGCCTATCGGTCTTTGAGGTGCGGGGCCAGTTCTGCTTTGCCTACCTTAAGGCTGCCTTAAGCTTGGGCGTATCAAGCAAGCGACATGACAAAGACAACAAAATTCCACCCCTTCAAGCCGCTCATATTCGCAATGCTTTGGCTGACCCTTCTGACCAGCATGGCCATGGGGCAGACCATTCAGTGGTCCACCCCTTCAGAGAATACCGTCTTGCCTGCGGATGAAGCTTTTGTGCTGAGCCACGAAGTGCGGCCGGATGGTGGCGTGAGCCTGACATGGCAGGTCACGCCGGGCTATTATCTGTATCGCGATAAACTTGACGTCCGCTCAACGTCAGGGGCCGTTGCGCTGGATTTGCCAGAAGCCGAGCTGACTGAAGATCTGACTTTCGGTCTTACGCAAGTTTATCGCGACGATATCACACTTGAATTGCCCAAGCAGCAAGGCACCCTGACGGTTCAGTGGCAAGGCTGTCAGGAAGACGGCATCTGCTATGCCCCGCAAAGCACGGAAATCCGCCTTGGCGGGGAGAGCGCCATGGTGACTCTGTCTAATGAGATAGGGCTGATCGACCAGCTGGGCGCGCGCGGGGTGCCGATCCTGCTGCTGGCGTTTTTCGGCTTCGGGTTGGCGCTGGCCTTTACCCCTTGCGTCCTTCCGATGGTGCCCATCCTTGGGGGTTATCTTGCCCGCGATGGGGCGAAGATGACGCGCAGGCGCGGATTCACTTTATCATTGGCTTATGTCGTTGCAATGGCTGCGGCGTTCGGGCTTTTGGGGATGGCGGCAGCTGCAACCGGGCAAAACTTGCAGATGGTGCTGCAATCCCCGGTCGCCCTTGCGTTGATTATCGCGCTGTTTCTTGTGCTGGCCCTGTCAATGTTTGGTTTGTTCGAGCTTCAACTGCCTGAACGCTGGGTCGCGCGGATTCAAGGGTCGGGTACGGCGGCTCGCGGAACAGTGCCCGGCGCATTGGGACTTGGATTTACTTCTGCGCTGGTCGTCGGGCCTTGTGTGACAGCACCACTGGCGGCTGCACTGCTATACATCGCGCAGACCGGTGACATGGTGCTTGGGTCGGCTGCGCTGTTCATGCTTGGGCTGGGCAAAGGCACGCCGCTTGTGGTGTTCGGCACCTTGGGGGGTAAATATTTGCCACGATCCGGCCCGTGGATGGTGCGGGTCAAGCAGGGGTTTGGCTTTGTGTTTCTGGGGCTTGCGCTCTGGCTGGCCGAACGTATGGGACCGGGCCCTTGGATTGTCGGCGCATGGGGGCTTTTGCTGGGTGGATTTGCGCTGTTCTTGCTGCGCGGGGTACTACCAGATCTGCGCGGGATGCGTGCGCGCATTGCCGCTGGTGCATTTGCTGCGATTGCTTTGGTGCCAGCGGGCTTGCTTGTGCTCGGGGCCGCTTTCGGTGCCAATGATCCGCTTCGCCCCTTGTCCTTCGCTCAACCGGTTATGACCGCTGCACCAGAGTGGGACATCGTCACGGACCGCGATGGACTTCAGGCAGCGCTGACCGCAACTGATCGCGCCAGTGTCCTCTACCTCACAGCCGATTGGTGCGTGACCTGTCGCACGATCGAGCGCCGTGTCCTGCCCGATGCCGAGGTCGCGGCAGCACTTGAATCCATGACCCGCATCAAGGTCGATCTGAGCGATTTCGATGCTGAAGGTCAGGCCTTGATGACGAGTTTGGGCGCCGCAGGCCCCCCTACAATGATCTTTCTCGATTCCAGTCTGCGCGAGGTGGATGGTACGCGATTGATCGGTGAAACCCGTGCAGCCCCCGTAATCGACGCCGCAAAGCGGGTGCAGCCATGACCGGCATCACCCTTGGCCCCATTGTTTTGTCAGTCGACCGCTTTGCCTTTATTGCAGGTATCGCTGCCTTCCTCTTGCTGGTGGCACTTGCCCGGCGTGGCAGTCGCGCACCGATCGGGCTGGATGGCTGGGCGAACGTTTTGTTGGCGACGGGGCTGGTTGCGGGCAGGCTGGGGCATGTCCTGCGCAACTTGCACGTATACCGTGATGACCCGCTGAGCGCAGTTGCGTTCTGGCAAGGCGGGTTCGATCCGGTGATTGCTTTCGCAGCGGCGGCGCTGGTTCTTGCTGCGCTGGCACTACGCGGCAACGGCCGCGCCTCGGGGATGCTGCTGGCAACTGGTATGGCGGGAGCTCTGGTCTGGCAATCAGTTCTTCTTGTTATACCCGAGCCGCAATTCAGTCTGCCACAGGCCAGTTTCATGGCGCTTGATGGCCCGCCCGTCACGCTTGCGCTGGGGCAGCCTGTTGTCATCAACCTCTGGGCCACTTGGTGCCCGCCTTGCCGTCGGGAACTGCCAATGATGATGGACCTGGCAGAGGCGAGCCCGGATGTGCAGGTTCTGTTTCTCAATCAAGCGGAGTTCGGCCCGGATGTGCGCCAGTATCTGCTGCAAGAGGGTCTTGCCACTGACAGAGTACTGCTCGATCAAGCCGCAGATGCAATGACATTGTTCGAGACGCCGGGGCTGCCTGCCACGCTGTTTTTCTCATCTTCTGGCGATCTGGATTACGTCCATCTGGGCGAGATATCGCGCGCGGCCTTTCAATCCCGACTGCAATCCTTGAGGTAAGTAATGACCCTGCAAACCATACTGGTTGGCCTTGTGCTGGCCGGGCTGATTGGCGCCTGCGCGCCTGCGCCCACACCCGAAATTCCCGACCCCGAGCCGAAGGTTGAAGTGCTGCCGCCCGAGGTGCTGCGCATGTATGAAGGGTTGCAGGATGGTGATGTCTGGATTGAGCCTGTCGATCCAGAATACCTGTCAATGGAAACCATTCGGCAAGAAGTCGATTACTGGACTGATGAGCGCGCAGGCACCATCATCGTGGACCCCTGGGACCGGTATCTCTATCTGGTGCAGAGCGACAACAGGGCCATGCGCTATACAGTAGGCGTGGGCGAGGCAGGACGTGACTTCTCGGGTGATGCAACCATTCCTTATGGTCGGGAATGGCCGCGCTGGACCCCGACGCCCAACATGCTCAACAAAGACCCTGAAACCTATGAGCCCCATCGCAGCGGCATGAGCGGGGGTGCAGAGAACCCACTCGGGGCGCGTGCGCTCTATCTCCATCGCGGTGGCCAAGATACTCTGTACCGCATTCACGGCACGCCGCAGCCTTGGTCCATCGGAACGGCAAGTTCTTCCGGGTGCATCCGAATGTTCCAACAAGATGTGATCGACCTTTACGAGCGTGTTGATAAGGGCCGGACCCGAGTCACCGTGCTGCGAGAAGATCAGGCAGGACAAGGGACACGACCACCGGGAACTGCGCCCATCTCTGCCACAAGTACACCCATCCCGATGGCTGAAGCCCAGACATTGCAGCGCATGGCCGATGATGACGCCTTGACGCTGGACATGCTGCTGGGCGGAAGCTGAAAATTCAAAGGAGAAACATCATGCTGACACGTCGTAATTTCACCATCGCCGCGCTTGCCGGGCTGGGAGCCACAGTGCTTTCAGCGGGCGCACACGCCCGCACCCCGCCCAGCATTGACGCCGTGTTCTTCGACCCGGATCAACCGGTTCTTGGCAATCCGGATGGCGATCTCACCATCGTCGAATATTTCGATTATCAATGTCCGTTTTGCAAACGTAACCATCCCGACCTGATGCGTGCAGTTGAAGAGGATGGAAATATTCGGCTGTTGATGAAGGACTGGCCGATCTTCGGGGCCGCCTCGGTGCGGGCTACGCAACTGGTGCTTGGTGGATTGGCAGATGACAGCTACACTCAGGCGCATGATGCGCTGATGGCCACGCCCGGACGCCTGAGCAACAGCGATGTCGATACGGCGTTGCGGGGGGCTGGCTTATCTCCCGATACACTTCGCACGGGCTACCGCCAAGATCGGTCGCGGCTGGATGGATTGATCACGCGCAACTCCCGCCAAGCCGCCGCGTTTGGTCTGTCAGGCACGCCTGCGTTTATCATCGGCACAGTAATTTATCCGGGCGCGATGAATGCCAATGATCTGGCCAATGCCATCCAAGAAGCAAGAGGATAGCCCAGAATACTTGGTCACCTGGCCTGTGCGCCCAACTCTTGCGAGGCAGCGTTCTGCGGCTAATGCGGTCTGTGGTTGGACTGATGTTGATATAGCCGCTGTGCGGCCCCACCAGGGGGCGGGCGTTCAATAACGAGAAAGACAAGGAATGACCGCATTTGCCATCGGGTCAGCCGCGATTGGAATAAATGGATAACCGGAGTCTGCGGCTGAATACCTAAATGACGTTCCTTGCTGATCGTAGAAGGTTGCCAAGGGCACGGAAGACATCCACCCCTGCAGAGCCAGGGCGCCAGGCAAGCACAACACGGCGGGGGCAGGCGTCTGGCAGTGGCGTCAGGCGAACCTTTATGTTGCCGGTTACACCAGCCGCTACAGCAAGGTTTGGCAAAAGCGTAATGCCAAGCCCTGCTGCAACCATTGCAATAAGGGTGGTCAGGCTGGTCGCAGCGAAGGTGTCATTGGTGGCGAGTATCTGCCCCGGATAGGCCGCCAACGCATGTCGATGCAGGCAATGACCCTTTTCCAGCAGCATAAGCTGGCCGCTGTTTGTCAGCGCCTGTGTGCCGTGGGGTGCGGGCCAGTCTGCGGGGGTGGCCAGATGATAGCCGTCTTCGAATAAAGGCATGATTTCAATTGCGCCAGTATTAAAGGGCAGCGCAATCAGCACCAGATCGAGGCGACCGGAATTCAGGCCGTCTATCAGACTCTCGGTCATCTCCTCTCGCAGATAGACCCGCAACTGCGGAAAGGACTCGCGGATCAAGGGCAGGGCGTGTGGCAGCAGATACGGGCTGATGGTGGGAATTGTTCCTATCTTCAGATCGCCTTTGCCGGGGTCCTTGTACGATTGGGCTACCGTTTCGATTTCCGCCGCATCAAGCAGCAGACGTTTTGCCCGCAAGACTATTTCCCGGCCTACAGGTGTCAGCATCACGCTTTGCCGTGTGCGTTCGATCAATGTCACCTCAAGCCGTTCTTCAAGCTCCTTGATGCCCGCGCTCAAGGTTGGCTGGGTCACGAAGCAGACCTCAGCCGCGCGAGAGAAGTTCAGGTTTTCTGCCACCGCAGTCAGGAATTGAAGTTGGCGTAAAGTGATCATTGATAGATTTCCTCTATTACAATCACTATTATATTCAATTTGATCTATGTATAGCAAGAGTCTATCTCGGGGGCATCGCAATGATACCCGAAAAAGGACACAGATCATGACCGACAATATCCAACCTATCGGCCCCCGCCTGAACGAACCTGCGCCGGCCTTTGACGCGCCGACGACTCACGGCCAGAAGACGCTCGAAGATTATCGTGGCAAATGGCTGATCCTTTTCTCGCACCCGGCCGACTTTACGCCAGTCTGCACCACCGAGTTCATTGCCTTCGCCAAAAAGCAGGATGAATTCAACGCGATGAACACCGAACTTCTTGGCCTGTCAATCGACAGCCATTACAGCCACATTGCCTGGATTCTTAACATCAAGGAGAAGTTCGGGGTTGAGATCAAATTCCCGATTATCGCAGATCTGAGTATGGCAGTGGCGCAAGCCTACGGGATGATCCAGCCCGGTGCGTCCGATACGGCAGCGGTGCGCGCCACGTTTATCATTGATCCAGAAGGCGTGTTGCGCGCGATGGTCTATTACCCGATGAATGCGGGCCGTTCGGTGGACGAGATCCATCGGCTGCTGCTGGCCTTGCAAACTGCGGATGAGAACCATTGCGCCATGCCGGAGAACTGGAAACCGGGTGATGAGGTGATTGTGCCGACCCCCAAGACCCCGCAAGAGGCCGCAGCCCGCGCGGGCGAAGGGTACAATACGGTTGACTGGTATTTCTCGACCCGTGCGCTTTAACAATGCGGGCGGGCCGGACAGGCCCGCCTGACACACCCATTTGATGACGGGAGAGCAGGCTATGACCATCGGAATACTGACAAACCGTCTTTAATGCCATGAGAAAGAACCCTGGATGATGAAGGCCAGTATGCGCTGATACATGTATATCAGGCCAACCACGCCCCCGCTGTTACACGAACAGGAGTGAAGTCATGACCAACCCAATCGTTAAACCCTTCTGGGATGAACCCACCGGAAGCTGGCAGTATGTTTTCCATGATCCCGACACCATGAAAGGCGCAATTGTTGATCCAGTGCTGGATTTTGATCCGCTGGCTGGTGCGACGTCGACGGTGAATGCGCAACGCTTGCTGGATTACGTGCGCGAAACCGGAATCGAACTAGTCTGGATTCTCGACACGCATCCACACGCGGATCATTTCTCGGCAGGGCCATGGCTTAAGGCGCAGACCGGCGCGCCAACGGCAATCGGCGAAAAAGTCACCGCCGTTCAAACGCTTTGGCAGGGGATCTACAACCTGCCCGATGATTTCCCAACCGATGGCCGCCAATGGGACCGGTTGTTCGCCGATGGCGCGCAATTCATGGTGGGCAATGTGCCGGTCAAGGTCATGTTTTCGCCCGGGCACACGCTGGCGTCGATCACCTATATCGCAGGTGACGCGGCCTTCGTGCATGACACGTTGATGATGCCGGACAGTGGCACGTCACGCGCCGATTTTCCGGGTGGAAGTTCCAAATCGCTGTATAACAGCATTCGGGCGATCCTGTCTTTGCCTGCGGAAACGCGTGTCTTTGTCGGCCACGATTACGCACCGGACCGCGAACCGCAATGCGAGGCAACCGTGGCAGAACACCGCGCCAGCAACATCCACTGGAAAGATGCCCCATCCGAGGCAGAATATCGCGCGGTAAGGGACGCGCGCGACATTACATTGCCACTGCCCAAGCTGATGCTGGC
>LFIK01005362.1_pt1 | contig 10300 bp, 19 predicted proteins | sample 643401 | NCBI WGS metagenome assembly LFIK01 (sample SAMN03777447, study PRJNA286221) | soda lake metagenome | biome: soda lake; feature: Kulunda steppe; material: water; isolation source: sample T5-Br brine of Lake Tanatar-5 | place: Russia: Kulunda steppe | collected 2010-07
CTGCATAAGGCACACACAGTGACCGCTGCATAAGGCACACACAGTGACCGCTGCATAACGCACACACAGTGACCGCTGCATAAGGCACACACAGTGACCGCTGCATAAGGCACACACAGTGACCGCTGCATAACGCACACACAGTGACCGCTGCATAACGCACACACAGTGACCGCTGCATAACGCACACACAGTGACTGAGACTTGGGATGAGAAAATAGGGTTTGGCAGACCCTTTGTTGAGGCTCTGTGGAGCCTCTTTAGAGCCTATTTGAGCCTCTATAGAGCCTCTTTGGCATTTTGATCAGACCCTATTTACCCATCCCTAACTGAGACACAGGGACTTTGACGGTTGGAGGTTACTCTGGTGCTCGTACTGGATGCACACACACACACACACACACACACACACACACACACCCGAACTCATGCATCACACACGGTGACAAAGACACAGTGGCTTTGATGGTCCGTCCGGTGCTCGCACCTGATGCATCTGCACCTCCCATGACTCATGCCACAAGGATCCTAACCCTAAACCCTAAACCCTAACCATAGGGGTTACACCCTAATCATCCCTGTGGGGGGTACAGCCTTCCTTTCCCAGGCAACCAGCACGCCTGCCCCACCTCTCCCAAGGCCACGCGCTGCGCAGCGTGGGCGAGCGCCTCTGCACGGTGCGTGGGGGTCACGGGCGCGAGGCGGCGGGGGGCGGGCCCCAGGGCGCGCAGCTGGTCCTCCAACTGCAGCAGCACCGGGTCGTTGGGGTCCGCAGATGCGCGGGCCTGAAGGGACGCGCACGTGTGCGTGCACAGCACAGTTTGGTGCGCATTGGTGAGCACAGTGTGTATGTGAAGGAGGAAGAACGGTGCAGGAGTAAGTGCGCAGCGGGCCCTCTAGATGCAGCGGGCTGGCGGGCAGGCGCGCACGGGAAGCACAGTGCGTGCGCGTGTGGGCTTTAGGGGTACAGCCTTAAGAGAATGTGTCAGAAAGTACCCATGCAACTTCTGACCAGCAGGCATGGCCAGTGGCACACACATGCCACTTGTCACCGCGGGCATGCTATTTTGCGGACGCATGCAGTGGGTGGGAGGGGTGCACAGGCACCGGGCGTAACAAGTGCCTGCGCGCTTGTATGTGCATGTCAGGCATTGCATGTCAGGCATTGCATGTCAGGCATTGCATGACAGAGGCATGCTGGGGGCTGCAGCATGCGCAGCACAGCAGGGTGCAGGCTTGCGCGTCACCAGCAAGGAACATGCGCTGTGCCCTTCTCAGACTGTGAGACACACCCTGAGCACTGCAGAAACACACACACACACTGAGGACTGCAGAAACACGCGGAGCACTGCAGAAACACACACACTGAGGACTGCAGAAACACGCTGAGCACTGCAGAAACACACAGAGTACTGCAGAAACACACACTGAGTACTGCAGACACACATCTCTGAAGACAACAGGAGCTTCCACAAGCACACACACACACACACGCTTGAGTACTGCAGAGACACAGACCCTAAATACTACAGAAACCCACACAAGTACACACACCCAGAATACTACAGGGACCCTCACATGTACATACCTTCAGGCCATCCAGGCGGCTGTTAAGATCCGCCACCAGCTGCGCATGCGACGCGCACATCGTCTCCAGCCGCCGAGGCCTGCACACATGCACACATAAACGGTCCAGGCGACGTAAGCGCTGCAAGCTACTTGCTGCCAGCCGCCAAGGCTTGCCCATGAGGATGGGACATGCCCACAAGGAGGGGCAGGGAAACGTGGGTGCTGCAAGCTTGCCGCTGCCAGCCGCTAAGACCTGACCTGCCGCGCACGCGTGAACTGCAGGCGCTGCGTGCGCCTGGCCTGCCGCAATGGCCGGATCTACTGCGCGTGCACACTGAACGGCGCGCATCAAACCGGTCATGCACCAAGCCTGTCAGGTCTTGCGCGTATGGCAGGCAATAAGCTAGCTTATCATGTACTGGGCCAGTCACGCATCCAGCTAACCATGCACTGGGCCAGTCACACGTTGAGCCAGGTATGCAAGAGCCCAGGCACACATTGAGCCAGTCGGGCACTGAGTCAAGTATGCATGGAGCCTGCCAAGTATGAAGGCGATCATGTGCTGAGCCGGTCGTGCACTGAGTCAGTCACGCATCAAGCGGGCAGGCTTTCCACGGAGGAAGGTAGCTTGCATGCCCTGCGCTCATACAGGTGTGCGCACGCACACACATGCAAAACACCTGCACTCGCACACCACACTCACGTGAACCCGTTTGCGGGCAGGTCCTCCATGGAGGCGGGCAGTGGGAAGGGCTGCGGAGGGGGCGGCATGCCTGCGATGGCCTCCTCCTCCACCACCAGCAGCTCCGCGTCCAGGCGGTCGCGTGGAACGCCCGTGCCCTGCACGCACAGACGTGTTCGTGTGTGTGCGTGTGTGCATGTGTGTGTGTGTGTGTGTGTGTCTGTGTTAGTAAATGCCAGTGCGCGGCATGCATGCCTCCAAGGAAACAGGGGATGTCACCCACCTACACACACGAAAAAGCGCGACCTGCAAGGAGCTGCGCTTGAGGGCCTGCTGTGCTTGGGCGCGCCCTACACACGCCCGCAGAGAGTCCAAACTTGTGATAACACACACTACCACACACACACTTAACTTCCCTCCCAATAAACAAACACAGGAACAAAGACACACACGCCCGCGCGCATGCGCACCATGCTCCACAGCGCCTCCTCCGACGGCTGCTGCTCCACATTCAGCTCCAGGCTGGTCAGCCAGAAGCCCTGGGACGCGCGCAGGTCCTGGATTTGGTCATACATGGCCTGCACAGTGCGCGGGAGGCCGTACATGGCCATACATGCTCGTACATGGCCATACATGCTTGTACATGGCCATACATGGCCATACGTGGTTGTACATGCTCGTACACGGCCATGCGTGGTCGTACATGGCCATACGTGGTCGTACATGGCCATACATGGTCATACGTGGCCGTACATGGTCATACATGCTCGTACATGGCCATACATGGCCATACATGGTCGTACATGGCCATACATGCTCGTACATGGCCATACATGCTCGTACATGGCCATACATGGTCATACGTGGTCGCACATGCTCGTACATGGCCATACATGGTCGTACATGGCCATACATGGCCATACGTGGTCGTACATGCTCGTTCATGGCCACATGTGGTCGTACATGGCCATACATGGCCATACATGGTCGTACATGGTCATACGTGCTTGTACATGGCCATACATGCTCGTACATGGCCATACATGGTCGTAAATGGTCATACGTGCTTGTACATGGCCATACATGCTCGTACATGGCCATACATGGCCATACGTGGTCGTACATGCTCGTACATGGCCATACGTGGTCGTGCATGGCCATACATGGCCATACATGGTCGTACATGGCCATACATGGTCATACATGGCCATACATGGTCGTACATGGCCATACATGGTCGTACACGGCCATACATGGTCGTACATGATCATACATGGCCATTATGTATGTCATAAGTGGCCTGCACAGTGCAAGTCCTGGATTAGGTCATACATGGCCTGCACAGCGCGCAGGAGGAGCGCGCAGCCACATCTTTTGAGGGGCATTCTTGAAATCCCCAATTACGCGCGATCGTGAACGCCAAGCACGCGTATGTACACACGCATGCATGCAGGCATGCGACAAGGCGCCTTCCTGTTCAGGAAATAAGCCTGAACGTACACATGCACACATGCGCACATGCAAGCATGTGGTGGGGTGCACAGGGCTACGCACCTGCATGGCGTGCACGGCGTTCTGCATGCACACCTCCTCCTCCTCCTTGAGCTGCCGCGTCTCAGCCACCTGCAGCAGGGTGGCAGCGGTGGTTGTGGTCATGGTGCTGGTGGAAGCAGTACCTGTGGTGGTGGTGGTTAGCGGTCATGCGCCTGCATGCGCTGCATTGGCGCACAGATTGGCAGCCGCAGCACCTTCAAGCGCATCCAGGGCAAGCAAGGACACACCTCATCTGCAACTCGGTAGCAGACGCAGCATATCCAGGGCAAGCAAGGATGCACCTTCCGTACAACCTGGTAGCAGCTAAGGCACAGTCAGGGTCAGCAACGACCACCCCTTCGCAACCCGGCATCAGCCGCGGCACGTGCCGCCTGCAATCAGAGCACATGCACCGCTGCACAAGCGCACCTCCTTTTCAAGCCTGGCCGTGTTGGCCAGAGCCTCCTTCAGCTCCGCCCCTAGCGTCGCCACATCGTGCACTGCCTCGCTGCCGCCGCCGCCGCCTGGCCCAGCGTCAGCGGTAGCGGCCAGCTCTGCCAGCGCGAACAGCTGCTCGCGTGAGGCCAGCAGGGCATCCTGCAGGCAGCGCATGTGTGGCGCTCGCAATGCCAGCGACGCGTGAGCACACGCCGTGAGCGCAAGCAGGCGCTAGGGCGCAGTCAGCAGGGCCGCAGGCGCTTGCATAAAGCTGACAAAGTGTCCTGCGCCCTGGAGCCTCCCGGCCATCCAGGCCCATGCCTTGCTTAGCCGCTGTTAAAGAACAGAGGAACACACTTGCAGGCCATGCCCCCACACCTGTTTCAGAGCACCCCGGCTGCAAGCACCGGCACAGCAAGGGGCTCTGGCGACAGACGTGTGGTGGAGTCTACAGACACGACACGAAGCATCATGGGCCCTAGAGGTCTGGCAAAGACAGGGGACATGAGAGGCACTAGAAGTCCGACAGAGGCTGGAGGCATGAGAGGCACTAGAGGTCCGGCAAAGGCTGGAGGTATGGCAAGCGCTATAGGGAGGAAATGGAGGAAAGGATGGACATGAGAGAGGGGCTGAAGGCTGCCTCAATGCCATCCGCACATCAGGTTGGCACTGGCACCACTTGCGCCCCATCAGGCTCTCAGCAGCATGATTGGGTGTGCTCACCGCCCCGCCGTCCCCACACCCTCTCGCACCTCCAGGGCAGCCAGCTTGTTGGCATAGTAGGCAGCCAGGCCCACCCCCTCTCGGCGCTTGTACTCCCGGAAGGCCGCCAGCAGGCGCGCTGCCTGTCCGTGTTGCAGAGGCAGGCAGGAGGCACGGGCGCAAGTCACGAGAGCCGTGATGCAGGAACAGCCATGATGCACGGGCGCAAGTCACGAGAGCCGTGATGCAGGAACAGCCATGATGCACTTCCCATGGATTTAATGCGAGCAAGTCCAATGCACTCCACGTGCATCAGATGCGGGCAGGCCCAATGCACTCACTGTGGATCAGGTGCAAGCGAGTCCAATGCGCTTCCCATGGATTAGGTGCAAGCGAGTCCAATGCGCTTCCCATGGATTAGGTGCAAGCGAGTCCAATGCGCTTCCCATGGATCAGGTGCGAGCGAGTCCAATGCGCTTCCCATGGATCAGGTGCGAGCGAGTCCAATGCACTTCCCACTGGATCAAATGCAAGTGAGTTCCACCTGAGGACGTGGGCGCACGAGGGACCCCTCACACGTGAGCTATTGAATCTAGTGGCACCCTGGTGATGAAGTGTAAGCAGCATGAGCATGATCCGGCTCATCAACTGGCCATCAGCGCCTTGCCATCGTTGGCATGCAAACACGCATGCACAGGATTTGCCTACAGCTGTAAACCGATAACACGTGCGCCAAAGGCTGCGCATGCACGGCTGCCCATGTCCAACTCACCACCATGTCTTCCGGCGCCATGGCAGGGTGCACCATAAACTCAAGGCGCCCCAGCTCAATGTCCAACCGGTATGTGCGCGCGTCCTGCGCAGGGTGAGCCGGTAACACGCACACGCTGCATGAGTGTGCTGGCCAGGCTGCACACTTCACCAGAATGATTTGTCGCAGCTGGCTGTGCCTGCTCCAACACGCAGCCAGTGATCCCTGCTCTGACGCACAGCCAGTGATCCCTGCTCTGACGAGCGGCCTGTGATCCCTGCTCGCCCACTGTGCAGGCAAGCCACAGCCTCCCTGAGCGCAGTGCGCAGGCGTTCACACGCACACACTCACACGCACACGCACACATACAGCGCATAGCGCTGAGCCTCTTGCTGCGCATTCAGCACCCACCGCTGCAGCAAGCCCACTACACTCCTCAATTTGATGAGAACACGCTGTGCTTCTCCCATCCCCAATGCATTCCTGCACCCACTACATTCCTGCCCCCACTACAATCCCATCCCCACTGCATTCCCATCCCCACAGCATTCCCATCCCCTCTACTTTCCCATCTCCACTGCATTCCCATCCCCACTGAAACTTGCAACCCACCCACCTCATTCGCGGCGCTGTCATCGAGGACTGGCCAGCGCACGTACGTGCGCGTGGCCTCCAAGTTCTGGTCGTAGCGACGCATCGGCCGCTCCTTCCTGCAAGGTGCAAGGGCGGCATGCGGCCATATCTCAGGGCTGCTTGTGCACGGCGCGCCGCGGCCTGCATGCCCTGCTCATGCCATGGCCTGCTCATGCTATGCTCATGCCACGGCCTGCATGCCCTGCTCATGCCATGGCCTGCCTGTGCATGGCGCACGTCACGACGTGTCCTGGCAGCAGGGGACGGATCCGCCAGGTAGGTTTACATCCACACCCTTGAACACCCGCAGGCACCAGCAAAAACACACTCGGCATCATCATTGACACCACCACCACCATCATCATCATCACCATCATCATCATTGACATCATCATCAGCAGCAGCACCACCACCAGCAGCAATGGCGGCAGCACCAGGAGCAATGGCGGCAGCTGCTGCAAGCAAGCAGCAGCAGCAGCAACGGCGGTAGCAGCTACAGGCAAGCAGCAGCAGTGCTGGTCAGTGCAAGCAAGCAGACCGTGCCCAAACGGGCAGCTGCAAAAGCCACGCAAGGTGTGGCCGTGACGCACTTGGGCTTTGACGGGTTGGGCAGGCAGTCCATGAGGCCGTCCTCGTCAAACCAGGGGCTGTTCACGCCCAGCACCTGCACATTCACCACACACTGCGGGACCGCCAAGCTGCCAGGCGGCATGAGGCCACCCTGCGCGCAGTGGCAGCAGCAGCAGCCACGTTTACGGCGAATAAGGGTGTGTGCTGCAGGTCCGTTTTGGGTGCACACGTACTTATGGAGTGGGGTGTGTGCAGATTCGGAGGATGAGGAGGGGGGAATGTTGTAATGTTGTGCTGCTGCAGGCATTAATTAGGCTGGTGGTTACATGCACGAGCTGTATGAGACTCATTTTGTAGCAGCAGCAACAGCAACAGCTGCAGCCAGCATTGACAGGCAGTTGGGCCGCGAGTGCAGACACAGGTGTTGCAGTGCCCTCCCCGGCACGCATGGTGCTGCAGACACAGATGAGCATGCGCGCGCAGACCTGTCCTTGCGCCCACCCATTTCCACCCTCAGCTCTTCCACCCATCCGTCATCCTTCTCAGCCCGCCCGCCCTTCTCTCCCTTCCATCCTCCCATCCCTTTTCGCCCACAGCTCGCCCTCTCTTCTTTCCACTAAGCCTTCCCATACTTTTCCATACCAAGCCCTCCGTTCTCCACCCTATAGGACGTCTCTCCACCCTATAGGATGTCTCTCCACCCTATGATTTGATCAAGAGGGTAAACAAGCACACAGCCCCAGCAAGGCACTGCAAGCCTTGGGGCATTCGCACGCGCACCCACTGCATTGCCATGCGCATCCATGCCCTGCCCTCACTGAAGTGCACCCATAACCCCGCACCACCATGCATGCCCACTCCAACACCTGGATGCACCATTCACACCACACAATCTCTGCAGCACCCGTGCCCCCCCCTCAAAACCACAGCATGCGCGCTTTCTAATTTTTTCTTGCAATTCTGCAAGCTGTGTGGTTGCCAGATTCAAGCAGCCATGAATCTGGCAACCACGCAGCCTCGCTGGCAATCGCCCCTCAACCCTCAGCCAGGTCGTCTCACCTGCATCCACACCCCCTGCGTCATCTGCACTCCCTGCCCCTGCTGGCCAGGGGGCACCTGCAGCAGCAGCTGCCCATCTGCCCCATACTGCAGCGGCTGCCCATCTGCGCCAAACTGCAGCGGCTGCCCATCCACGCCATACTGCAATAGCTGCCCCCCTGGGCCATACTGCAGCGGCTGCCCATCTGCTCCATATTGCTGGGGCGGTAGGACAAACTCCCCGCTGGCGTTCAGGTAGGGCTGCACCCCGGGGGGGGGCAGCAGGATGTTGCCGTTCGTGTCGAACTGTGGCTGCTGCGGCAGGCCTGGCAGCGGGGGCAGCAGCTGGCCATGCTCATTGTAGCGCAGGTTCTGGGGTAACACTGCCCCGGGCAGCGCGTACTCGGGCGGAGCATCGGGCTCCTCTGTCAACGTTGGCAGCGCACCTGTGGGAGTGGAGGGGAAGGGAGGGGGGGCAAAAGGGAAGTTTGAGCGCGGGAGGGCAGCACTGCGAGGGCTGTCTGACCAGCACACGGGTGGCACAAGCACAAGCCGGATTAGCACACTGATTGTGCTAGCGATGCACCGGCCAGCACACCGGTTGTGCTTGCACTGACCAGCACACTGATTGTGTTAGCTCCGAAGCCACGCACTGACCAGCACACCAGTTGTGCTTGCACTGACCAGCACAATAATCGCGCTCGCTCTGATTGACAAAAGCTGCTTGGGCATGCACGCCGTGCACGCACTGTACGTTCGGGTTATCCTTGCAGCACAGCTTGCACGCCTGCTTGAAATGTCATGATACATGCTGGACCGCCCAAGAGCCTCCTGAGCTCAACACCCTATAAGAGTATGGGCCCTGGAGACACCAAAACCAAGAGCATCCTGGAACCAATCCCAAATGTCCCCTTTGATACGACCCTATGTCATGGGGTGCCATCAAGCCCACCCTTAGACTCTCACTCAGAGAGCCCACCGAGACCACGTCTCCAAGAGCCCCCTCAGCCTCCAACCCCACGGGCCTCCACCAAAATTGCAAAGGGGATCAGAGGAGGAAATGGCTAGGCTGTGGTCGGAATTGACAAATGAACCTGAAGCTCCTCCAGGAGTCCACAGCTCCCCCTGGTACTCCACCTAACAAGGGGGAATAGCCTGCCCAGATCTCGATCCTACTTCTTCATACCCCTTCACCCCCACCCCAGCCTATAACCCTCACACTCTGAGGGCCAGACCACCCATCGTGAGCCTTGTGCCAACTCCTTTATGAGCCTCCTGTCACCTGCCACTGCAGCAGCACACTCGTTTCAAGCTGCTGCCATAAGGCCTGCCACACCATGAGCTTGCCGCCCTTTCCCCGACCTGCTGCAGCCACGAACCCACCTATCATGAGCTGCTGTTGCTGCTGCGGCGGCGGCGTTGGCAGCTGCTGATTGCGCGCGTCACGGGCCGCGTCTGCTTTGAAGAAACCTACGTACCCGCCCTGCACCGTGTTGTTGACCAGCACCGCCAGCGCCCGGCGGTCAATCAGCGCCGCCTGCAACGGCGGCACATGCAACCCCTCCATGTCTGAATCATGTCCCGCAGCAAGGCAAACGCGCGCATGTGCATGCCCATAAGGCTCGGTATGTCATGTGCAGCCACAGGCCACAGGTGGTACGCTTGCACACACACACACACGCACACACACACAAACACACAAACACACACACACACAGGCAGCGGGCAAGACCCAACAGACACATGCCACACAGCGAAGTCTAGGGAAGGCACTGCACCACGCGTTTTGACAGGCTGCACTTATTGTGTGTTTGGCTTGCAACAAGGACTTGACCCTTGCAGGCTTGAGTGCCGTTACATGTGCATGCCTGGCTTGCCACAGAGCTTGACCTTCGCTAGCTCGACTTTCACCAGCTTGACCTTTGCCAGCTTGAGCCTTTGCCGCAAGAGCAGGTGATCCTTGCCAGCTTTAAATCGGCAGATGCGCAATGGCACTAAACGCCCTTTCATCTCAGCGGGCGTGGCTCCGATCACTTTTCCTCCCGGTTGATGTGTGCAACGCCCCTCCACATGCCACCCCATCTTGGGATGCGCAGCACCACTCCTCACACAAGCATGACGCGCCACCCCAAGTCGGGGTGTGCAGCACCGCTCCTCACACAAGCATGATGTACCGAGCAGTACCCACTTCTGAGTAAGCCGCCACAGCTTGCTTGCCTGCAATATGCGCCCTCCTCAGCTTTGCACGCTCAGCCATTTTTCTCCCATGTCCACCTTTCAAATAATAAAGTAGAGAGCAACTTACCGTGTCTCCTTACTTCAGCCAAGCCAACCTGACCCAGATCAAAAACCACCCACCCACCCCCAACTTGAGCCGAGCCACC
>LFIK01005363.1_pt1 | contig 10299 bp, 10 predicted proteins | sample 643401 | NCBI WGS metagenome assembly LFIK01 (sample SAMN03777447, study PRJNA286221) | soda lake metagenome | biome: soda lake; feature: Kulunda steppe; material: water; isolation source: sample T5-Br brine of Lake Tanatar-5 | place: Russia: Kulunda steppe | collected 2010-07
AGCCGGCGACCGGCCCGGCAGCGGCCCCGGTGACTCTCGGCCCGGCGGACCTGCCAATACACCACCAACCGGTTCGGATAATCCCGGTGGGCCTCAGAATCAAAATCGGCCTTAAATCCGCTCTGAATGCATCGGCATTGATTGGAAAACGCGCTATGGTCAAGGAATTCGCAGACTGATCAGGAACCCAAGGGACGTGTTGAGCCTTTGTCAGAAGTCACCCCCACCCCCGTATGCTGGTTATGGGCACAAATCAAACAATGTAACGCGGTGGTCTCTCAAGGCCGTCGCCGTTGGTTTGCTGTGGCTGCTTCCCTGGTTGAATGCCCAAGCCTGGCAGGCGGAACTGGCCGATGCCGTCGAGGCAAGGGACCAGGGTCGTCACTATGCTGCCGTCCAGCAATTGGAAACACTGCGGGATGCCCATCCCGAGGTGGGACGAATTCGTCTGGAGCTGGCTGTGGTTTATCTCGCACTGGATCGCTTTGATGAGGCAACAGCGGCTGTTGATTCCGTGCTTGCCGAGGTTGACCTTCCAGAAGCCGTGCGTGTCAATGCCATGTTGTTGCAGCGCAGCATCGAGCGTCAGCAGGCCCGTTTGGAGCAACCCGAGATACGGCTGACCCTGGGCGCCGATGCTGGGGTCGATCCATCCTTGATGGCGGTGGTTGGCAGCCGGGCGACGCTGTATCGTCGCCAATACCTGGGCCAGGTCAATGTCGCCGACCGGCCATTGCGCCAATTCTGGCAGGCGGGACTTAGCGCACGACAAAGCTGGTACCCAGAGCCGGATTTCAGTACTTATCAGGTCCACCCTGAAGCCGGGCTGATCAATCAGACATCGAGACTGGAGTTCATGGTGCTCGGTGGCTATCGTTTTACCGAGCAGGACAGTGGCCCATCATTGCGTGCTCGCCTCGCTTTCTCCCTGAATGACGCACTGTCCGGCCATTCCGAGTGGTTTTCAGTGTGGGACGATGCAGCCGCAGAGCGCTCGTTGCGGCTGGGTACCCGCTGGCGGTGGACTGACCGTTGGTCGTTGAACACGGACTGGCGGTACCGTCGCTGGCAACGGGTCTCGGACGAGACTGCGGCGACATCGTATCAGGATATCAGCGTGGCGGTGACCTACACGCGGGGGTACGAAGTTACTACGGGCGTGCGGATGCCCATTGGTGCCGCTGACGATACCGAACTGATAATGACGCTGAACGTGCCGCTCACCACCAACCGTTGGTCACTGGACAACCGACTGGTATTGCCCGTATCTTCGGTACAAGACAGTGCGGTACTGGATTCATTGAGCTGGCGAACGGGGGTGACATGGGATCTGTAGACAGCCATGCCGAGAAGGGCCCAGAACCATCGAGTAGCCCTGACTTCGGCAGCAGTTCGAGCCACTACGGACGTATCTTGCTGGTTGAAGACGATGTTCAGTTGGCATCACTCACCGCGCGCTTTCTTACCCAATCGGGTTATGAAGTGACCATAGAGGATGACGGCATTGCGGCGGGCCGGCGCATTCTGGCAGAACAGCCGGACTTGGTCGTGCTCGACATCATGCTGCCCGGTCAGGACGGGCTGGCGGTGTGTCGTCAGGTGCGCAGCAGCTATCACGGCCCCATTGTGTTGCTGACTGCCAGAGACCAGACGCTGGATGAAATTCTCGGGCTGGAAGTGGGCGCTGACGACTACCTGGCCAAACCTGTTGAACCGCAACGACTGCTCAGTCGCGTACGCGCCCACTTGCGGCGAGAGCGCGAGTTCTCTGGCCCCCGCCCGCCGGTCAACCGGGACGCGGGCGCTGAGCCGGGAGCGCCGATGACCGACATGCTGCGCGTGGATCAGGGCAGCCAGTGTATTTACTGCCGGGGTCAGGTATTGAAGCTGTCCCAGCCAGAATACGACCTGCTGGCATTATTGGTATCCCGCCCGGGCCACGTGTTTTCACGCAATGAAATCAGCCAGGCGCTGCGCGGGATCGATTACGACGGATACAGCCGTCAGATCGACATCATGATTTCCTCGCTGCGCGCCAGTATCGGGGTGCCGGAGGTGATCAAGACCGTGCGCAATAAAGGCTATCTGCTGGTCAGTCATTGGCCTGATGGGGGCACAGCAGCATGACCCATGGGTGTGTCCGGCGTTGCTCGCTGGCTGCGTTGCTGGCGCTCACGTTGGTTTTTCTGAGCGCTTGTGAGCGGCCCACCCAGGAGTTGGTTGAGGCACCTCCACTGTCACCCGAGCCTGCCTCCCAGATGGTATCGACACCCAATCCCCTGGCCACAGAGGCGGCCAACCGCATCCTGGCCGATGGTGGCAATGCCATGGACGCCGCGGTGGCGGCAAAAATGGTTTTGGGTTTTGTGGAAGCCCCAGAAACCGGGCTCGCCGGTGGTGGTTTTCTGATGTACTACCGCGCCGATACCGGCAATACTCGGGTTTATGACGGCCGGGAAACCGCGCCGGCTGCCACCACACCTTACCGATTTACCGTATTAGGCCATCCTGTGCCTGTGTGGTTTGCGCTGCCGCAGGGACAATCCGTTGGGGTGCCCGGGCTGGTCGCCATGCTCGGTCGAGGCCACGACATTCATGGCGATCTGGAATGGGACGCTCTGCTGACCCCGGCCATCGAGTTGGCGGAAAGCGGCGTGCCCATGCCACCGCGATTGCAGCAGCAGATTGCTGCTGATCCGTCGTTGCGGCTGTTTGGCGACACGCGACGTTATTTTCGGGCGCAGGCTGCTGCAGACCCACCCATGCTGGTCAATAAACCATTGGCAGAAGTGCTGCGGGCGCTGGCGGAATTTGGGCCGGAGCACTTCTACCGCACGGACATCGCGGAGCTGATTATTGGTCGCGCCCGTGCCCGTTTCCCCGGCGCCAGTGACCTGACCTTGCAAGACTTCATTGATTACGAGGTAGTCGGTCGTGATCCGGTATGTGCACCCTATCGGCAATGGACGCTGTGCGGACCGGCGCCGCCCAGCTCCGGCGGGGTGACCGTGATGCAGATTCTTGGTCTGCTGGAGCAGCTCGACTTTGACGAATTGGAACCATATAGCCTTGAAGCCATTCACCTGATTGCAGAAGCCAGTCGCCTGGCCTTTGCCGATCGTTTCCAATACATCGGTGATCCGGACTTTTCCACGGTGCCCGTTGCAGAGTTGCTGGATACCGATTATCTGTCCGACCGCGCCTCCTTGATCGACTCTGATCGCGCCATGCCCGAGGTCTGGCCGGGCGCGCCCACGGGCACGGAGCCGGTAGAGTGGCTTCAGCCATTCGAGCCGGAACCAGTCAGCGATGGTACGTCACACATTACTGTGGTGGACCAGCGCGGCAACATTGCTGCGGTAACGACGTCCAACGAGGCGCCATTCGGTGCCCGCATGATGGCGGGCGGCATGGTATTGAATAATCAGCTAACGGATTTTACCTTCCAGCCCTACCTCAATGGCCAGTTACACCCCAACGCGCCAGAGCCGGGCAAGCGACCGCGCAGTTCCATGGCGCCGTTTATTGTGTTCAATTCGGACGACCGGCCGGTATTGGCACTGGGTACTCGGGGCGGCAGCCGTATCATTGGTTACATGGTACAAACCCTGATTGAAGTGCTGGCCTGGGACGTGCCGTTGCATGAGGCCGTGCACAGCCCACGGTTTGTGCATGCAGGGGAGGTGCTGGAGCTGGAGTCCGACACCGGCATTACGTCACTGGCGGACCCTTTACGCAGCCTGGGCCACGAGGTGTCGATACGTCCTCTGGTCAGCGGTTTGCACGGAGTGCAGCGTGACAATGACCAGTGGCGGGGGGTTGCTGATCCACGTGTAGACGGAATGTCGACCAGCAGCCATACTGGGGATGACTCCTCAACGGATTAGACCATGGATACTGCAGAACCCTCTGGTGAGCCGGCCCTTCCTCTGCCGCCATGGTCGAACAATGCTCTGGGTGACTGTCGCCGTATCGGCATCGAAATTGAAATGAGTGGTCTTTCCCTGGACCGCCTGGCCGAAGTGACGGCGCAACAATTGGGGCTGCGTACGGAGACCAAGAGCCGCTATGAGCGTCTGCTGACCGGCGACCCCGCTGGCGACTGGCTGGTGGAGCTGGACTTCAATCTGCTCAAGGAAATGGGCCGCGTCGATCGTCAGACCCACGACGTGTTTGATGATGTGCGTCACACCGCCGAATCCCTGTTGCATTGGGTGGCGGAAACCGTCGTCCCCCTGGAGCTGGTGAGCCCACCATTGAGCATGACCCGCCTGCCGGAGGTAGAAACTCTGATCAGCGCCTTGCGTAACGCCGGTGCAACCGGCAGTTCCGACCATGTGGTCAACGCGTTTGGCATGCAGTTCAACCCTGAAGTGCCGGCCTCGGATGCCGCGACGCTGACCGCCTACATGAAGGCCTTCTTGTGCCTGTATGAGTGGCTGCTGAAACGGGCCGACATCAATGTAACCCGACGTATCACCACCTACATTGACCCGTTTCCGGCCGAGTACGTGCGCACTTTGCTGGCCGCAGATTATGCTCCGGACCTGCCAACCCTGATCGACGACTACCTGAGCGCCAACCCTACCCGCAACCGGGCGCTGGACTGGTTGCCCCTGTTTGCACACCTGGATCCGGAGCGTGTCAGCGCGGTTACCCGAGATCCGTTGATCAAGCCGCGGCCTACCCTGCATTATCGACTGCCCAACTGTGAAATCCATCGCCCCGAGTGGGGGTTATCACGGGACTGGCATGATTGGCTGGAAGTGGAACGGCTGGCAGCTGACCCCGAGCGTCTGAGCGCCTGCTGCGAGGCCTATGGTCGTTACCTTCGTCAGTCCGGTGTGCATCGTTGGCTGACTGGCTGGGACCAGATCGTGGAGAGCCAATGGCTAAGCCGCTAATTGCCATTACCGGCCCGCAGACCGGCGCCTGGGGGCCGCGAGCCTGCGTAGCCCTGGCGATCCGGTTGGCGGGCGGGAAGCCATTGCAGATCCGACCTCATGATCAGTTGTCGCGAACGGAGTGGCAGGGCGTCGTGGTGACCGGCGGGCATGATATAGATCCGGTGTTGTATGCCGCCGAACCAGAAGTAACACCACAGTATGATCCGGAACGGGACCGCTTTGAGTCAGCGGTGATTGATTACGCATTGGCCCAACAGTTGCCGTTGTTGGGTATTTGCCGAGGCGCGCAGTTGTTGAATGTCCGGCGTGGCGGCAATCTGTTTCAGGCGTTGCGCGACCGGCGTCGCCTTACCTCCAATCGGCGCACCCTTCTGCCCTTGAAAACCCTGTATGTGGAGGCTGCCAGTCATCTGCAACAGTGGCTGGGGACCAGACACTGTCGGATCAACAGCCTGCACAATCAGGCTATTGATCGACTGGGTGACAACCTGACGGTCGCCGGTCTGGACATGGATGGCATTGTGCAGGCCGTGGAAGACCCACAACAACCATTTTTGCTGGGTGTTCAGTGGCATCCGGAGTTCTTACTGCTGTTGTCTACGCAGCGCCGGCTATTCGCGCAACTGGTCATGACCGCAGCGGACAGAGCGTCAATCAGTAGTTGAGCCATCCCGATTGGTCCCCGGCTCGGGTTCCGGTGCCCCGGCCAGCCAGTAGAGAGAGGTCTGAGTATGATAAGCGATTTGCCAGGCCTTGCTCAGGCTGGGCTCGGATCCCTTGATGTACTTGCGTACCAGACTTTCGCTCAGACCAACCTGGCGTGCAAAGGCACTCGTGCTCTGGTCTCCTACCAATAGTCGCAGGCGGTCACCAAAGGTGTCTGTCGGGTGCCTGTCGCCTCGTACCGGAGCGGGTTGAGGCGTTGCCTGATAAACCGTGTGGGAACTCATGAATGGCCTTCCTCTGACGGGCTCACTGTTCAAGGCTACTCTGACCCTATCGGGAGCGCAAAATTTTTTGACCTTTGTCACACCTGGGGCTCCCGAAGCTGAAGAAGCGGGCTCCGGTGGTGCTCTGCTCCCGGTCAAAATGTATGGTACATTAACGGCATCAAGTTAATGGAAAGACGGTGATGACAGACGTAGCCACGGTTTCTGCCTGGTGCGCACAGCGCGGTGAAAAGTTTACCCCCACGCGGCGGGCGGTGTTTGAGTTGCTGGCCAATCAGGATCAGGCGCTGACCGCGTATCAATTGCTGGAGCGCTTGCAGGATGATATGCCACATGCCAAGCCCCCGACCATCTATCGTGCGCTGGAGTTCCTGCAGCGCATGGGCATGGTGCACCGCATTGACTCCAAAAACGCGTTTGTCCTGTGTGATGATTTCCCGCATCACCATGACTCGGCCTTTCTGGTTTGTCAGGACTGTGGCACAGTCAGTGAGGTCACCATGGACAATGTGGTAGAACAGATTATGGCGTCCAGTCAGGCTCAGGGGTTCTCTCCCCGTCACGCTACGGTAGAGATACGAGGCCTTTGTAAGCTGTGTCAAAACTGACTCGACAGCTCAAACGCATCGCTATAGTGTGCAAAAAATGTTACGTTATAACGTATTAAAGGTGGTGCCTGTCCCAGGCGAGGATTGATTGTATATGCAAGCGTTATGTGCCCGAGGTGGTGGCCTGGTGATGGCCATGATGCTGTGGTCCGGGCTGGTAAACGCAACCCCCCAGGTGGCGGTAAGCATTGCGCCAGTGCATGGCTGGGTAAGTCAGGTCAGTGGCGATCTCTGGGAGCCCGAGTTGCTGTTGCCTGCAGAAAACGATCCGCATAACGCCCTGTTGCGCCCGTCTCAACGCCAGATTATTACCGATGCGGATTGGGTGATCTGGGTTGGGCCGCAACTGGAAACCGGTTTGACGGCCTTGATGGGGCGGGTTGAATCCGAGCGTTTGTGGACGCTGACGGACAACTCGCCGGAACTGGTGCTGCATGACTTTCGTCAATCAGGCACTGTGTTCAGCACGCCAGACGACGGGCATGATAATGGTCACCCGATGCCGGACATTGATTTTCCAGGGTCGGATGACAATGGTGAGGACTCGCGACCTGGTCACAGTGGTATCGATCCGCATGTCTGGCTGGATCCGGAAAATGCCCGCCGGGCATTGAACCATATAGCCGATCGGCTGTCAGAGCTGGACCCGGACAATGCAGAAACGTATCGACGCAACGCGGACGCAGGCATTGAGCGCCTGCACGATCAGGAATCGACCTGGGCAGAACGGTTGGCGGATGCTGACCCCCGGCCGTATCTGGTGTTTCACGATGGCTATCAGTATTTTGACCGTGCCTTTGATTTGACTTTCGCTGGCGCGATCACGTTGAACCCGGAACAGTTGCCGGGGCTGCGTACCATCAATCGCATGCGAGATGGCATTGCCGATGGTGAGCTGGGCTGCCTGTTTGCCGAGGTGCAGTATTCCGACCGGTTGGTTCAGACCATTGCCTCCGGATTTAATCTGGACATTCAACGCATTGATGCACTGGGCGCCGATATCCCCCTGGGTGAGGCACATTACGGAGAACTGATGGACCAACTGACCACAGCGTTCGTTGAGTGTCGATAATAAGACCTTTTGGACCAACTTTTTCACCGGACAGCGAGACACATAGAGGCGACAAGTCATGAAATTTGCAAAAAGTGCGTTGGTGTTGGCGTTTGTTGGCCTGGGGCTGGTGGCCTGCAGCGATAACGATACCGATGAAATGACGCAAAACGCGACCAGTAATGGTGGTGGAATGAGTGGTCTCAGCGATGACGAAATGGCGGCGGAGCCGGCCATTGGCTCAGAGGCGCCATCAATCGATGCTCCTGTCACTGAACGCAGCCGCGCCGCGGGCGAAGACGGCTATGTCGAGATGGACTGGGACGAATTGCTGCCGGCCGATTTCAGCTTTGACCCCTACATTGAAGAAATGGACCTAGAGAATTACAACATCAATGAGCTGGATGACAATGATCCGGAAGCCCAGCGTCTGTATCAGGAACTGAAAGAACTGCTCGCCGATGTGCCGTCGGCGCCTGAACTGCAGGGCGTGAAAGGCCGCTTGCCCGGATTTGCCGTACCGATTGATTTTGATGGCTCGCGAGTCTACAGCTTCCTGCTGGTACCCTACTTTGGGGCCTGTATCCATACGCCGCCGCCGCCAGCCAACCAGATGGTGTATGTGGAAATTGAAGACGGTTTTGAATTGCCCAGCCTGTATGAGCCGGTCATCATCGAAGGCGCGTTTGAAGTCGCCACGGTGGTGGAAGAAGGCCTGGGGACGGCGGGTTACAGCATGAAAGCGGACGCTGTGACGCTTTACTGATTATTCAGGTGCTGGGAGGCATTGGTACCCGGTTCGGGAGCATCGGCAGCAGGGATGCTGCCGCCGAAGCGTACAGGGATGTATTCACCGCGGCCCCGAACCGGGTGCAAATACCTTCACCCTTAAGTCCCCGGAATATCCCGATCAGAACAACTGAATGTCCACTCCGAAACGCCAGCCACTGCCGCTCTGCAGGCTGGCGTATCCGGGGTGCCAGCCATCCGTCTTGTAATGCCAGTCGCCCTGTAACCGTAAATTGGGGATGACCGGTTGGCTGTAACTGGCCTCCACGGCCCAACCGGTATCGGTGTCATCGCTGTCAAAACGCAGCTCGTCTGGCTGTTGCCAGGCGGCCACTCGGCCGGTGAACTGACCGCTGCCCATGTCGTAATCCACAATACTAAACCGCCCGGCGGGCATTTGCCGTTCGTCATTCTGCTGCCAGTACAGGTCGACGCCGAGCTGATACTCTCGATACAGGCTCAGTTGATGCCACCCGAAGGTGCGCCCGAACGGTGTAGGTTGAAAACTGAAGCGGAAAGTCTCGGTGCCATTGCGTTCATCGAAGTAGTGCGCGTCCAGCAGGTTCAGAAAGCTGAAGTAGAATGCCCGATCGAGGTATTCCTGCTCGTCGTCGCTCAGATCATCATGGGCAATATAACGACCCGGGCGATCTTCATAGCTGGCGTCCGGGTTGTGCAGTTCATAGACCCAGTGGCGACAATCGTAACCGACTACATCCTGCTCCAGCTCAGACTCGCCGCTTGGCAAATCGAATTCATCGTTGCGGCAACGGTGCAGGCTCAGAATGTCCGAAATGGCTACGTAGGCCTTGGGCAGCCGGTATCGAGGCGTCGCGCCAGCAAAGAAGTTGGCTTCGGACAGTTCTGACAACAGGTTCTGAGAGGCTTCGTATCGAACCGATCCAAGGCGGGCAAAATTGGCAGGATCATCGTCCCGAAATGAGGCCAGGTCCTGATCCGTCAATTGGTAGACGTAGGTTTCACTGCGGGTTGTGTCCGACCAGAGGTAGGACGCGTTCGAGCGTGAAGTCAGTCCGCCTTCTAGCAGAATGTCCTGCTGCCAGGCATTGCGCATCCAGATTGCCGGGTGAGGCAGTACGAACACCCACATGCCGGCGTCCAGAATCAGCGGTGACAGATCATCGCCCTGAAAACGTGTCTGTCGCCAGTAGTCGCTCAACCCACCCCAGCCCTGATAAGCCAGCAGAGTGAGATCCGATGACTGATTCATGGACGGAATGTCCCAGAACTCGTATTCCTCAATCGGAGGTTCCACCAGCGTGATATTGAGCCAGGTTTCCGCGTTGGCTGTGGAGGTGAGGCTTGTGGCGAGTAAAGTGGCAAAGAGGGTGTTGGTAACCAATACCGAAAGACCGGTTGGACCCCGGCCATATCGGTAGACATTTGGAGCGAGCGGTGTGGGCATGGGCCGGATCACTGGAGCGATACATCAGGGCGGTCAGTGTACCAGCCAACCCTGATGAAAAAAGCCCCGACACTCGGATTGATGCCAAAGGTTTACGTAATGACCTGCAATCAGGCCGTCGTGGTGTCCCGACATTCAGCAACCCATTGCTGATACGCATAGCCACTGCGCTTGATGAAGCGCTCCTGGGTGTCGTAATCGACGTAGACCATGCCGAAGCGCTGACTGTATCCAAAAGCCCATTCGAAATTGTCCATCAGGCTCCAGGCATAGTAGCCACGAATATCCACTCCCTGTTGCATGGCCTTACCGACTGCCTCGATATGGCGTTCGAGATAGCTGACTCGCTGCGCGTCGTCGACTTGCCCCGCTACCACATGATCATCACCGGCCATGCCGTTTTCGGTAATGATTAATGGCGGCAACGTCGCGTAAGTCTGGTCTAGAGTCACCAGCACCCGGGTCAGTGCATCCGGGTAGACTTCCCAGCCAATATGGGTGTGTTCAGCGTCCTTTTGCGGAATATGTCGCACACCACCCTTCTCATCGGAAGCCACCACATGGCGGG
>LFIK01005364.1_pt1 | contig 10298 bp, 14 predicted proteins | sample 643401 | NCBI WGS metagenome assembly LFIK01 (sample SAMN03777447, study PRJNA286221) | soda lake metagenome | biome: soda lake; feature: Kulunda steppe; material: water; isolation source: sample T5-Br brine of Lake Tanatar-5 | place: Russia: Kulunda steppe | collected 2010-07
CCAGCTGCCAGCAACACATGCCTTGGTGACAGTGTGCATCAGTGCTCATGAGCAAAAAACGCGACAGTCCAGGGTGGCCCAGCTGCCAGCAACACATGCCTTGGTGACAGTGTGCATCAGTGCTCATGAGCAAAAAACGCGACAGTCCAGGGTGGTCCAGCTGCCAGCAACACATGCCTTGGTGACAGTGTGCATCAGTGCTCATGAGCAAAAAACGCGACAGTCCAGGGTGGCCCAGCTGCCAGCAACACATGCCTTGGTGACAGTGTGCATCAAGTGTAATGAGCAAGAGAAGAGACAGCGCAGGGTAGGCCAGCTGCGCAGCCTGCGTGCATCACAACATACGCCCGTGCTGTGTGCAGATTGCAAATGTGCCCTGCCCAAGCCAAGCAGGGGGGTTGCCTGCCCTCCGCCATGCGCAGCTGAGTAGGCAGGTCATGGCCTTAGGGGCAAGCCTGTTCTGCCATGGCAGCTCTTTGTGTACATGGCTTCCCCTTGCACCAAACACCTGATGGCCTGGACGGGGGAAGCATGTGCCCAGGGCTGGTGCACCGGGAAGCAAAAAGTGGAGGAGTGACAGAGGCACGAATAGCAGGTCACGCACCACAACTGGCCGCATGAGCACCCCATCCCAGAATGCAGAATTTGTCTGTGCACCCATTGCAAAAGGACCACATTTGCACAGTAACCACACTGGCCCAGGACAAGGCGCTGCATGCTGGCGGCCAGCTTGCGTGTGCATGCAGGTAAGGACCTGACCAGCTCAGTCTGTGCCAATCTTGGGCCTGACAAGGCCCAAACACACGACCAGCCAGGACACAACCTTCCAAATCAGGGCCATGCCGTACAGCCTCCTACATTTGCCAGTTGACATGCAGCCCTTTGAACCCACCGCTGGTCCAGCGGGCAAGCAGTCTTGAGAAAAGCCAGGAAAGCGCACGCAGAGTGTGTGCTGCCTTGTGCTGCCTGGCAAGCATGCTGGGGATGGAGCCATGTGGCATTGATGCATTCATCCTCACCTCTCGCCCAAGCCCAGCACCACCTCCACATGGAAGTGACGCGTCCCTACCACGTCCCGCTTGCCTCGATTACCTGCGCACACGCAAGCAGCCCAGGCAAGCATGCATGAGCCCAGATTCGGTAGCCCGGATTGGCTGCCGCCTGGGGGCACACTTGCCCCACCCACCTCACAACCTGCATCGTCGTTCACCCTCCTCACCTACTGCTGACCTAAGACTAGATCCTGTCTATGTCTTTGCTGTCCACCTTACACACACACACACACTTACTTGCACACTTGCCCACATACACACACATGCGCACACGCATATACTAAACATATACACGCACACGCACGCGCACAGCCTGCCCTCCACACCCGCTGCCGACCCCAGGCTCCAGCCCCAACCCTGCCAGCCGCTCCTCCTTCGGCCCCACGCCAAGATCTTCTAGCCTGGTCTTGCCAGCCGCACCCACTTTGGACCCCAAACGGCATCGCGACTTCGCCCCCCGCGTTGGTGGCCCGCCTCGCCGCGGCATGCTGTGCGAAAGCCGGCCCTGGCGTGCCCCTCCCCCTCCCAGGGCGGTGCACCACCAAGGGTATGGGCGTGATGCTGTTCATGGGCAGCTCCGCGTACGACCCCAGCACCGCAAGTACGCCGCCCTGCTGCAGATGCTGCGGCGCATTGCCCTGCGCGGCTCGCGCCCCCCCTGGCTCCCTGCACTGCCGCACGGAGCTGCATGTCTGGCCGCTGCAAGCGCCCTGGGCCGGGTCCACTCCCGAGGAGGCTGGCAGCGGTGCGGAGCAAGGCGGCGCCTGGGCCGGCGGGCAGGGGGCGGCCGCGCAGTGGCTCACGCCATGCAGCTCGGCGACGCCGCGGCAGCTGCACACCTCCAGCTCAGCCTACGCAACAAGGCAGCACAGCATGTGCGTGTGTGCGTGTGCGCGTGCATGTGGGTAGCTTGCGCGGTCAAGAGCATCATGCGTTCAGGTGGCCAGCAAGCTGTGTTGATGGTTAGAGCTTGTATGCAGGCAGGGGGTGCATGCCATCAGGTGAAAGGGGAGAGGGGCCAGCTGCCCAGCCTCTGCCTGAAGGCAGGCTCACTGCAGGTTGGAGACGGCAGTGCAGATGCGAATACAAACGAACCAGGACAATTCACTGGCATGCACGGGAAAAGCTATGTACAGGCTTGGGCCCACTTCTGACGACAGCTGGAGGCGCATGCTGGAGCGACGGAAATAGACAGCTGCTGCAGGCTCAAAAGACAACACGGTTGGGCGGCAGCAGTGCATGGCAGTGCGCCCTTGCTGCTGAAGGGCGGCATGTGTGGGCATGGTTTGAACCCTCGCTGCTCCGCCACAAGCAAAAACCCACACCTGCGGTATTCACCCAACACCTGTGGCACAACTTTCGCCCACGGGCCCTGGCAAAGACCCCACACCCGGGGCACAACCTGCATCTGCAGCATAGACCCCACCTGCGGCAGTAACGCCACACCTACGGCACTCACCCAGCACCTTTGGCACGACCGGCAACTGCTGCGCAGAATCCCACCTGTGGCAGTAACTCCACACGTATGGCACTCACCCAACACCTGCGGCACGACCGGCAACTGCTGCGCAGAATCCCACCTGTGGCACGGAGGCCCTGGCACGCAGCAGCACGCGCCGCCCGTCCTCGCTAGGCATGGCGGTGGCAAGGTGGAAGTGGCTGTCGGCCACCAGGCGCTTGGCCACAGCCCAGCAGCTCGGGGAGCACTGCACGCGCCAGAGAAACAAATGTGGGCCAAATGTGTTGGGGAAACAAGTGTGACGACTATGCCGGGCAAACAAGCAGGTATTTGCATGCGGATGCAGGTTGAGTCCGCCACGTCTTGGGGCGGCAAGAGCGCATGCAGTGCAGACCACGCGTACACAGGACGTCATCACTGCCAGGCGCATGCAGTGCAGACCACGCGTACACAGCATACAATCACTGCCAGAATCCTTTGAGGGAGGGGAGCACCAGGCTGTAGCTGCTGCCGCTGTCGCGTGACCAGCACAGCGGTGGCAGGAAGCAACAAGTGAAGAGAGGGGAAGACTGCTATGGGCGCTTGGCAAGCTTGGCCAAGACAGCTGAAGCTAAGCAGCACGTCCCTGGCCCTTATTGAACTTGCAGCACGCATCAGAAGGGTGTGTGAGCAGATGCAGGTGCAAACCCTTGTGTAAGTCCAGGCACGCACGGACCAACATACCCAGGCATTGAAACACAAAAGGCACTCTCACGTACACTTGCACGCAATCAAATTTACGCGCATGTGCGTGCACACGCACGCACACAAACTACATGCGCATGCGCGCACACATACACACACGCGGAAAGCCACAGACGTACACAACCGCAAACACGTGTGCACACGAACGCATGCTCTAACATGCTCTAACATGAACTTGCCTGCGCCTTGACAGCAGCCACGAGGTCCTTGCTCCCCTCCTGGAGCTGTGCAAAAGCCCTCTTCCCAGCTCGGGCTTCCTCTGTGCCCCATCCTTCTTGTTCGTGATCAGGGCTGGGAAGAAGAGAAGAGGAGGGTCGCCTGGGGGAGAGAAAGGGTGCGCCTTCCTCCGATGCGAACTGTAACGAGCCGTTTTTCAAGCACAGCTGCGCAGGAACAACAGTTCAGAGGGTTGTCTTTCTTGAGCATGCCAGGATCATGTTATGACAATTGCGATTTGACAGTGCTGTAAGTTTAGAGGAGAGGAGAGCCAAGAGCTTGTGTGTACTTCAAAACATGCCTTCCCTAGACTTGATGGGATGCCTCATTTGTACCTGCAGAATCTGCTCCAAGCGCGAAGGGCTGCCGCCATCCATCTCCAGGTTTGGCACAGGCTCCTGCGTGAAGCAGGTTTCAAAAAGCTGGTATTTAGCTATGTCATGAAATGACGTCTACGAGACATGACGGCTCTTCGATAGTCCCTGCAATTTACTAAGATGGATCTTCATGGAAGTCACTACTATCAAGGATCTACCACCTGCACCCTACACCAAACTAGGACTGATCCTATGGAAGAGCTGCCAAGAAATTTGCTGGCAATGAGGATTTCTGGGATGAGCAGATGGTGACAAGAATTAGAATGCTTGAGATCTTTGCAGCACACCTCAAGCTTAGTTAGTCCTTGGTACGCCAAGTCTGGAGCAGGAAGGGTTTCGCGTTGCCATGCTGTGCATGCTATCACGTCCAGCCATTTTTGTCAGCCCAGCATGCAGTCTTTTCCTTGTCATCTCCCTTACCCCCGCCATCGCATCACCCTCACAACAACTGCCTTGGTGCCTGTACGAAGCTTTCAGCTCCTCACCTGGGCCTGTCCTCGGAGCGCCTGTCCTTCCCCGCGCCAGTCCACAGATCTCCGGTTTTCGTCTTCACTCTTCACGTTTCACGCACTGTGGCGCGGAAGAGGAAAGGTTGTCCCCGTCAGGAGGATCAGAGAGGTCAAAGAGCTAGACAGCTTAGTATAAACAAATAATTAAAACAATCTATTCCAACATAGTGGTGGATCAGCGTTTTGTCATTGGCACTCCGTCTTGATGTGTTTTCATCCTTTAATAATCTTAGCAATAATCTTAGCTAAGATCATTCCAGTTCAACCTGCTGATCTGAGGGACGCATTGGGAGTGCACTGTGCAAATTCAAATTTGAAACACGGGTTGAGTAGCGCAAGTCCTGCTGCTCTTTTTTAATATTCCAGGTGAACTTCAGCATCATCCTGGGCAAATGAAGCAACACCAACACAGACAAGTTCAAGCATCGAATCCTTAGTCCCACATAGAAACGTCTGAATTGGACAGACGAAGCACCACTTCCACTCGTAGCCAGCCTACTTTGTCTTGGCCGCCTTCCGCTGCTTCCCTCCCACTCCTCTGCGGCCCGCCTCACTGCTGCCATCCTGGCCCGCCTCTTCATCCTCCAAAGCGCCGTCAGGCATCCTGCCCTGCCCACCCACAGCATCTTCGTCCCTTATCACCTGTCCGGCGCCTGCATCACCCTCCGTAAAGCCCATTGCCTCACCCCTTGCACGCTTTCGCTGCTCCCGTGTGCCCCCCTGCCCCCCAGCCCTCACCCCGCTCTCCTCATGATGCTGAGGTTTCTGGAGGGGATGGGGCTGCTCCGTCTGGGGCAGCAGCAGCGGTGGAGGTTGCAGCACACCCTCCAGCTGCGCCACAGCGGCTGCGCCCGGCACTGCATGTGCGATACACGCTTGTGCAACAGCCGGCGGCGCGTTTCTCTTGCCCCATGGCTCGGCACCATGCCACAGGGTGTGGGTAGGCCCCGCTTGGGCTGCCGCAGTAGTGGCAGCGGCAGCCTCATCGGGCGGAGCGGCGGCCCCCTCCGCAACAGACGCAGGCGGAGTTGCTGCAGCGGGCGGGTACCTCAACGTGGAGCAGGTTGTGGAAGGCACTGCCAGCGGCGACATTGTGGTTGCGCATGGCCCTTCACCTGCTTTGTCTTGTGTGGACAGCGGGCCTGACGGCGATGGCGACAGCTGCGGTGGCCGCTGCTGGGCGCCTTCCAGTTCCAGCGGCAGCGCCCTGGCTGTGCCTGCTGGCTGTGCAAGCCATTTGCAGCCGCTTGCATGCGGCCACCATGCATGACCGTCAAGGGCCATGTCCGTACGAACGCGATCACCCTGCGCGTGCTGGCCCTGGCACAGGTGTGGCACCGCTCCTGTGCCAGGGTGCTGGCCTTGGCTCACACGACCTCCGAGCAGGGCACGTGGGCCAGGATCCTGCTGCATGGACTGCTGGTGCTGCAGGGCTGCCGCGCCTGGTGCCAGCAGCGCGGCCACACCGCTACCTGGCACGTGCCCCTGGTTTGTCCCCAGGACCAGAAGCAGCTCGGTGTGCGCCGCTTGCAGGGCCTGTGCAGGGGAGTGGAGAAAGATTACAACTTGGATTTTACAAGGGATTGATGTCAGGTCAGGCTGATTAATTTGGAGCTGTGCAGGGGGTGTATAGGAGGAAAGGCCGGCAGCAAAGCAGATGCAGCTCGCCTAGTGCATGCGCACGTGCCATGGATGCCTTGCGGGCAGCACTGATGCCTCGTTGGGCTACTGATGCCTTGCTAGCGCTGAGGGTTGTCTCCATCATTCGGAAGCATGTGTAGCTGGACTCCTTGCGCAAGTAGCTCACTTGTCAGCGATTTCAGCCGGCCTTCTATCGTGAGCAGCTCACCTGCAGGCGGGCCTCCAACAAGCCCAGGATGCCATGTGTCTCCTTGTGCTGCCTGGCCAGAGCTGATGCCCGCTTGCACACCAGCACGGCCGCTAGGGCTAGTGTTGCAGCCCGCACCCACCAACGGGGATCAAGAGCCAAGCTTGGGACAGCTGGTAGGCCATCAGCCTGCACGCGCCGCACAGCCAAGTGTGGGATGACCTCTGACTGGAAAGTGCAGAGCGTGTGAGACGGCCAGTTTGCGTGAGACAGCCAGTTTTTGCGTAGACAGCCAGTGTGTGTTAGACAGTCAGCTTGCATAGACAGCCAGTACACGTGAGACAGCCAGTGCACAAGAAGCAGCCAGTGCGCGTGAGACGGCCAGTACGCAAGAGACAGCCAGTGCGCATGAAATAGCCCGTACGCTTGGGATAGCCCGTACACTGGAGATAGCCTGTACATGTGAGACAGCCAGTGCGCGTGAGACAGTGCAGGCCGTCACAATTAACGCGGGAGCATGAGCTGAGCATGTGTAAAGGTGTGCACGCCCTAGGATAGACTGATGTGAAACTTTGCAGGGCATTGCGAACGGCAGGCACGATGGGAGCCCGACATGGGACACCAGCCTGCGCGGAGATTGAGGTTTGGGGCAAGTTAGACAAAGCCTCTCATGGGCACAAGCCTCTCATGGGCACAAGGTAAAGCTTGAATGCAAAGCTTGCGCAAGTATTTCACGTGCTGCTTGAAAAGGTGGGCGAGGGTGTGCGATGGGGTGAGCACCGTGCACAAATTTGGCGCAGCTCATGCTTACAGATCAGACTGATTTTTTGAGGGCGGGAGAGGCAAGAGGATGGGAAGGCAAGAGGGGACAAAGGCAAGGTCTGCATGGATTTGGTTAAGTTTAGGGGTGTCTCTGCCCATGACAAGACTCAGTGCCTCCTGGAATTAAGGTATGAATTCTCTCATTCACGCACAGTACATTGCTCTCCCTGAGCCCAGCCCAGCTAAGCCCCCGCTAAGACCATGAGATTAATTGTAACCACACACACATACACACAAATGCACGTGCATGCATGCACACACCCAAATCAAACAATGTTTGCCCTGCCCACCTTGCATTCCCCCAGCCCAGCCCAGCCTAGCGCGGCTGCACCTGCCAGGACAGCACGCTCTGCACCCAAGCCGCCCACAATACAGCCTAGCAATGGGCCCCTGACAGCTGCTGCCAGGTGCTGCGGCAGGAGACCCCCCAGTAGCAGCACAGCGCTCGTTGCTGCTCCGTGGTACACGAGGTCACGCAGCGTGTAAGACCTGCACATCATGCGAGCACAGAATCAAATCACAGGCATGTGCATGGAAGCAGCAGCACAGCTCTTGTTGCTGCTCCGTGGTATGTGGGATCACACAGCGTGTAAGACCTGCACATTTTGCGAGCACAGAATAAAACCATAGGCATATGCATGGAAGCAGCAGCTCAAAGACCAGGGGCTGGGTCGTGCTTTGGCTTGCACCCTCCCAAAAGCTAGGCAAAGCTTTTGCGTGTGCAGAATGGAAATCTGAACTGCACAGAGGCAACAACTACAAATTGCCTCAGCGAGGCAAATTCCTGAGCTGTTACACCGGACAATTGTTAAGGCATGCAGCAGACCCCAGCAGGAGCGCAGAAACATGCTCTGCACACTTTGCTTGTCACAGCAGTGTACCACAGCGTTTTGCTTGCACAATATACTGGCCTGCAGCTATTCAAAGCAACAATGCATTGGTCAAGATCTCACGCAGGCACTCACAGAAGCACATTGGTCAAGATCCCACACAGGCGCTCACAGAAGCTCATTGGTCAAGATCTCACGCAGGCACTCACAGAAGCACATTGGTCAAGATCCCACACAGGCGCTCACAGAAGCTCATTGGTCAAGATCCCACACAGGCCCTCACAGAAGCACATTGGTCAAGATCCCACACAGGCACTCACAGAAGCACATTGGTCAAGATCCCACCCAGGCACTCACAGAAGCACATTGGTCAAGATCCCACACAGGCACTCACAGAAGCTCATTGGTCAAGATCCCACACAGGCATTCGCAGAAGCACACTGGTCAAGATCCCACACAGGCACTCACAGAAGCTCATTGGTCAAGATCCCACATAGGCACTCACAGAAGCTCATTGGTCAAGATCCCACACAGGCACTCACAGAAGCACATTGGTCAAGATCCCACACAGGCACTCACAGAAGCACATTGGTCAAAATCCCACACAGACACTCACAGAAAAACCCAGCTCAAGCACTAACTTACTCACCTGCCCAACATGTAGGTAAGCAGCCGATCGCTGCGCCGTTCATACTGCAGCACAATATCCAGCGCACCCTGCACCAGCATTTTCAAAAGTCATGTTCCAGCTGCCAGCGGACATGTTGGTGCAAGTGTTGCATTTTTGCAGTCTGCGCTGCAGGTCGTCGAACATTTCATCCGACCACTTCACCATGGCTGAATGCTCAAGAGAAGATCTGTGCACTGAACATGGCAGTGATGAAAGCCCTTGCACACATGCTGATGTGCAAACACGCACGCGCGTGTTCACACATGTGCGGATATCCAAGCAGCCACTGACTTGTGCACATACACACACACACTCACCTTACCTACTTATACATGCATAAATGCGTTGAAATGCATAAGATGTCCGGTGTAATATGCAAGCTAAAGAAGTATATTCTGGAGCCACTCCTGCTCCCACCTGCAAGCCGTTAGCCCTCTGTGCAAGTTCATCACTTGCTGTGGCGAGACGCTGCTGGAGGCGCTCTGCTGCCGTCTGCCTAGCCTCCATCACTGCCGCTGCATGCTCCGCAGCCTGCAGGCATGCATGAATACAGACACGCGTGTTTGTTTTCTACATGTATGTGCTCTTGTGTACATGCATCTATGCAGAAGAAGTTATCCTGACACGCGCTGGATCGTGCAAGCGAGTGTGGACAGCAAAACTTGCAGCATTGCAAGCAAAGGGATAACCGGCAGCCTGTTATGATATATGCCTGAGATGAGATGGTCTGTTGTGCACTAAGAAATGAAAAAAAGACAGCCTGATAAGGCAAGACAGTCTGATAAGGCAAGACAGTCTGATAAGGCAGGGCAGACAGCCAAGATGCCTCCAATAGCAAAAAAATGCTATACTTTGCAGGGCTGCATCTACCAGCATGATTGCCCTGCAAAAGCTTGTGAGAAACGCATCACCTTGTGATGCATCCCATGAAGGGCAGCTGACACAGCTCAGGCAGAGCCTGGAAGACCCCAGGTTCTGCATGTACATGCATGTCACACGACACCACATGCCTTATGTGTAATTTGTGCGTCACACGTGCATAGTTGGTTTACCCCACCTGCCAACGCTCTGCAGATGCTCTGGCACGGCGTGCCTCCTCCTCTGATAGGGCAGACAGCTCAGCTGCTACTGCAAGCTGGCGCGCGTGCAGCACCTCCTGCGGGCAGAGTAGGGCTTGTTCCAGAATTGAGCAAGGAGGACACTGAGGGAGGGGATGAGGATGATGCATTTAGTGGCCAAACATGCTTTGACATTGTGTGCCATTTCCCATCCTAGTGGTTAAGCATGATTTGTACTTCGCTGCCACAGCCAGCCCTTGACAAAAGTCCCCGGGTTATTGATGGGCTCTTGCCTCGAAGGCAGAGTCGGAAATGCGCCATGAAGTGGCACTATGAAAAGTCTGGATCAAGCATCTAGCTTTATGACCAAGTTGAGCTTCATGATAAGGTTGAGCTTGATGACAGCGTGACAGGAGTTGCACTGATGGAAAAAAGCTCGGGAGTGAAGGCTTGCACAAAGGAACCTTGCACAAAAGGAACCTTGCACAAAGGAACCTTGCACAAAAGGAACCTTGCACAAAAGGAACCTTGCACAAAGGAACCTTGCACAAAGGAACCTTGCACAAAAGGAACCTTGCACAAAGGAACCTTGCACAAAGGAACCTTGCACAAAAGGAGCCTTGCACAAAGGAACCTTGCACAAAAGGAACCTTGCACAAAAGGAACCTTGCACAAAGGAACCTTGCACAAAAGGAACCTTGCACAAAGGAACCTTGCACAAAAGGAACCTTGC
>LFIK01005365.1_pt1 | contig 10296 bp, 9 predicted proteins | sample 643401 | NCBI WGS metagenome assembly LFIK01 (sample SAMN03777447, study PRJNA286221) | soda lake metagenome | biome: soda lake; feature: Kulunda steppe; material: water; isolation source: sample T5-Br brine of Lake Tanatar-5 | place: Russia: Kulunda steppe | collected 2010-07
AAAAGTGGTAGCGGAGGAGGGACTCGAACCCCCGACACAAGGATTATGATTCCTCTGCTCTAACCGGCTGAGCTACTCCGCCCCGTTGCGCAGCGCGGTGTCGGCTGCGCGTCGTCGGCCCGGGGGATATACGGAGCGCGGGGCGGGGTGTCAAGCGAAGCCGCGCACCCGTTTCGAGGATTTTCAACCGCGCTTGACGAGGCGCATCAGCTTGAACCAGCCGACGGGGAAAAGCGGCGCGATTTCCACGACTTCGACATCGCCGCGCGCTTGCGCCCAGGCCTTGATCCGCTCGATGCGGAAGGCCGAGCTCCAGCCGACTTTCTTCATCAAGGGCGCCACCCATTCCTCGATCTTCGCCTTGGCGCCCCGGTCGTAGCCGAGCTTGGAGGAGATCACGATCTCGCCGCCGGGCTTGAGCACCCGCATCGCTTCATCCAGGGCGCCTTCCGGGTCGGGCACGAGGGGGATGACGAAGGGCACGGCCACCGCGTCGAAGCTCTCATCGGCGAAACCCAACCGGCACGCATCCATGGCGGCGACGAGGCGCGTCTGCGGGGCGGCACCCGAGAGCATCTTGTCGCGGGCGCGCTCCAGCATGTGGAAGGAAAGATCGACGCCGATCACCCGCGTCCCCGCCGGATACCAGGGCAGCACCAGCCCGGTGCCGACGCCGATCTCGAGAATATCTGGCCCGGCCTTCGCGGCGGCCTGCGCCGTCTTCGCATGCGCATCGGCGAGCAGCTTGTGATAGACCCGGTCATAATAGGGGGCCCAGCGCTTGTAGGCGCGTTTCTGTCCTTCGAGATCGTAGGCGACGGCCATCGTTTTTCCGTTGGTTGGGCGCGGTGCAGATCAGGCGGCGCCGATCTTGCCGAGAGGCTCTGCGCCGATCATGTCGAGGCGCGGGGCACCGACGCGGGTGGCGATGGTGCCGCCGCCGAGCACGCGCGCGCGCGGATCGTCGCTCTCGTAGAACACGCAGGCCTGGCCGGGGGAGACGCCGTTCTCGGCTTCGAGCAGTTCCACCTCGGCCACGCCGTCCTTCATCCGCAGGATCGCCGGGCCGGGCGCACGCGTCGAGCGCACGCGGGCGCTGATCTCGATCCCCGCCTCGCCGATTTCCGCAAGCGGCGTGTCGCCGAGCCAGTTGAGATCGCGCAGGATGATCTTGCGGGTGGCGAGCGCCTCGCGCGGGCCGACGATGACGCGTCCGCGATCGGCATCGAGCGCCACGACGAAGAGCGGCTCACCCACGGCGATGCCGAGCCCGCGACGCTGGCCGACCGTGTAATGGATGATCCCGTCATGGCGACCGAGCACACGCCCGTCGAGATGCACGATATCCCCCGGCTCCGCCGCATGCGGCTTCAGCTTGGCGATGACATCGGCGTAATTGCCGTTGGGGACGAAGCAGATATCCTGGCTGTCGGCCTTTTCAGCCACGACGAGCCCGAGCTCGCGTGCGAGCGCGCGAGTCTCGCTCTTCTCCTGTTCGGCGAGCGGAAAGCGCAGCATGGCGAGCTGCGCCGGCGTCGTCGCATAAAGGAAATAGCTCTGGTCGCGCGAGGGATCGAGGGCGCGATACATGGCGCGCCGACCATCGGGCAGCGCGCGGCTCGCGACGTAATGGCCGGTGGCGAGCACGTCGGCGCCGAGCTCCTGCGCGGTGGCGAGGAGGTCCTTGAACTTGATCGAGCGGTTGCATTCGACGCAGGGGATCGGCGTCTCGCCGGCGAGATAGCTGTCGGCGAAATTGTCGATCACGGCCTCGCGGAAGCGGGATTCGTAATCGAGCACGTAATGCGGGATGCCCAGCATCTCGGCCACGCGGCGGGCATCGTGGATGTCCTGTCCGGCGCAGCAGGCGCCCTTGCGATGCACGGCCGCGCCGTGATCATAGAGCTGCAGCGTGATGCCGATGACCTCATAGCCCTCGCGCTGCATCATCGCGGCTACAACGGAGGAATCGACGCCGCCCGACATGGCCACGACGACGCGCGTCTGCGACGGCTCCTTCGCGATATCCAGGCTGTTGAGCATGGGCTCCTCGTCACATGGTTCGGTTGATACGGCACGCCCCGCGCGTCTCCATACACGGGATGGAGCCCGATTTCCAGCGCCGCCGAAGAATTGGGGCCGGGCGATTCTTCGGCAATTCGGGTTCTTGGGCCTCTCGCCTCGCTGGCGCAAATACCCGCGCGGCATGATCGTCGCGCCCGGCAAAAACTGCCGCTGCCACCCGGTGAACGGTCAAATTCTGCCGTCAGCCAAGGATCGACAAGGCAAGTGACAGGTTTTGCGGGTTGCTGGAACACCATTTTAAATATCTGAAATATCTAAGTTTTCATCGCAAATGCGGATCGTTGACCGCAGCCGGGCCGATTGGTCTGGCTCTTGCGGCGCGAGCGCGTTCCGTCATGGCCGCGCTGGCGAGCGAGGCGGGACCGAAAGGGTGAGTTGCCATGCGTACCGAGTTTGCAGATCTCCCGCTCCCGCCTCCCGGGCGCAAGGACGCGACCGTCTCGCGACGCGACGACGGCCCGCAGCGGCGTGAGCGCTTCGCGCTGCCGCAAGAGGCACGATCCGAACCGCGCCGAGAGGCGAGGGAGACGGGCCGCGAGCGTGATCGTGCCGACAGGCCCGATGGCGGGGCAACGCGATCCGGAACCGCGAATGCGCAGAAGAAAGATGTTCGCGCCGATGGCTCCCCCGACAAGACCGCGTCCGGCAAGGATGCCATCGACCGGAAAGCTTCAGCCGAGACCGGGGGAAAGGGGCGTGAGCGGGCGGGTGCGCCGGACGGCTCCGATCCGGCGAAGGATGCCACTCCTGGTGCACGACACCGGGCCATGGGAGCCGTCTCGCTGATCACCCTGATGCGTACCGGCTCCGTCGAAGGCAAGGATGTGGAGAGCGACGGCGACCTCAAGACGCTGCCCGAGGGCGATGCAGAACTCAGCGGCCTTGCCGAGCTTCTCGTCGATCCCGAAGCCGAAGCGGTCGATGAAGCGGTCGACGAGGAAGCCGTCACGGAGACGGGCGAAGAAGAGGGCGACCTACAGGGAGACCTGACGGGTGATGCGGTTTCGACCCGCCTCGCCGATGAAGCTGACGCATCCGCCTCGCCCGAAACTGAGGACGCATCAGGCGACGACGCGATTGCGCAGGCCCCTTCCGCACAGGCGAAGCAGGGGCCGGGCGAGGATTCCGAACAGGACGAGACCGAAGATACTGACGGCGAGGCCGGTGATGCCGCGACGTCCGGCACGCGTGCATCGCAGCGCAATGCTGATCCCGCTCGCGGCGAACTCCCGGCGCAGGCCTCCGATGCCGCGCGTTCCGCCCTCGCACGTGCGCCCGGACAGGCCGGTCGACATGCCGGCGCCGAAACCGCGGTGAATGTTTCGGGGGAGCCGGGCGATGCCGAGGAGGCCGCAGAGAGCGGCGACGCAGAGGAAAAGTCGCCGGCGCGTTCCGGGGCGGAATCGAAAGCCGGCATACCGGAGCGTCTCTCTGCCGTCGATCAGGAGGCCGCGCGGCGTAGCGGCCAACGACCTGACGGGCCCGCAGCATCCGGTGAGGGCGCGGCCCGTCAGGCCGGGATATCCGAAGCCATGATCAAGGCCCTCGAAGCAGCGCGGTCCGGCCCGACGACGTCTGGCGCCGACACGGCCGCTCCGCAGCAAAGCCAGCCGGCGATCGATGCCGCAAAGGCCTCTGCCGGGGCACAGCCCGCCCAGACCAACGGCGCGGTGCTGGTGAACACGCCGCTCTCCGCCGTGCCGCTCGCACTCGGCATGAAGGCGATGGCGGGAGCGAGCCGCTTCGAGATCCGCCTCGATCCGGCCGAGCTCGGACGCATCGACGTGCGCCTCGACATCGACAAGGAGGGCAACGTCAAGGCCCGCCTGACGGTGGACCGGGTGGAGACGCTGCAATTGCTCCAGCGCGATGCGCGCACGCTCGAACGGGCCTTCGAGCAGGCCGGGCTTAAACCGTCGGAGGATGGGATCGACCTCTCCCTGCGCGATGATCGGGGTGAACAGAGCCGGCGCGAGGCGCGCGACGGGGCCGAGGAAACCGGTGCGCCGGCACAGGCTGGCGGTATCGAGGAAGCCGGGCACAGCGAGGCGGAACTGCTTGCGCTCGCCCGCGAGACAATGCGCGTTCGCGAGGCCATGCGCCGGGCCCTCGGCGGCGTCGATCTGAGTATTTGAGACAACTTTGGAAAGCGAGGCCGTCATGGCTGCGGGACTTGAAAACATCATGGCCGGACAGGGCGGAGCCCAGCAGGCCGAAACCGCACGCAAGGGTATTGCGGACAATTTCGATGCCTTCCTGCTGCTGCTGACCACGCAGTTGCAGAACCAGAGCCCGCTCGACCCGCTCGATACCAACGAATTCACCCAGCAGCTGGTGCAGTTCGCCTCGGTCGAGCAGCAGATCAAGTCGAACGAGGTGCTGGAATCCCTGCTCGCCACCTCGCGCGCCCAGAACGTCGCCACGGCGGCGAGTTTCGTCGGCATGAAGGTCCGCGCGGACGGGAAGGAGGCGCAGCTCAGTGACGGCCAGGCGGAATGGACCCTCGACGTCCCGCTCAATGCCGCCCGCACGACGATCGAGATCCGCGACAAGAACGGCAATACCGTCGCCACCCGCTCCGGCGCCCTCTCGGCCGGTCGCCAGGTCTTCACCTGGGACGGCACCAACTCGGCCGGCCAGCCCGCGCCTGACGGGCGCTATTCGATCCGGATCGATGCCAAGGACAGCTCCGGCCAGCCGATTTCGGTGAAGACCGAAGTCGAGGGTGTGGTGGATGCGCTCGATCTGGAAGGCGACGAGCCGGTTCTGCTGATCGGTGACGCGCGTGTGCCGCTTTCGCAGGTGAAGGGCGCCATGCGTTGAGATGAAGCCGCGTGCAATGCCGCAAATCGTGGCGAGCCGCGAAATTTTGATTAACAAACGACTAAAAACCACGTCTGTCGATTTAGGCAATTCTTAAAAGAAAGGGGTTAGTGTTCACACAGACGTTGGTCAGTCGAGTGTGTGAGAGTATCATGACCGAGCCCCATCGCCCCCGGGCGAAATACGTGATCGGACCGGATGGCAGCCCTTTGACGGTCGCCGATCTTCCTCCGACGAATACCCGTCGCTGGGTGATCCGCCGCAAGGCCGAAGTGGTCGCTGCCGTGCGTGGCGGATTGCTCAGCCTGGAGGAGGCCTGTCAGCGTTACACGCTGACGACCGAGGAGTTCCTCAGCTGGCAGCAATCCATCGAGCAGCATGGCCTTGCCGGCCTGCGTACGACCCGAATCCAGCATTATCGTAACTGATTCTCCATCGGTTGCCGGATTTTCGAGAGCGTCGTCCCTGCGGGGCGGCGCTCTTTTCGTTGTGTGGCCACGCTCCGGAAGCGATCTCGCGCCGCGTTAACTTCCTGCTAACCATGGACTGGGAAATTCTTGCCCAGTGGTCGGGCGGCATTGCCCGGCATTGGTCGTACAGGCAGGATATCGCAGCGTGAATCAGGCCCTCGAACTCGTCGGACGTTTGGGACCCCAGCGCCTCGCCGCCATGGGCGCGGTAACGCTGGCCATGGTGATCTTCTTCGCCTTCGTGATGATGCGCATGAGCCAGCCGAGCATGGCCGTGCTCTATTCAGATCTCTCCATGCAGGATGCGAGCGCCGTCGTGCGCGAGCTCGAATCACGCGGTATCCCCTTCGAGACCCGGGGCGACGGTCAGACGATCCTCGCTCCGCGCGGCGAACTCGCCCGCATCCGCATGGACATGGCCGGGCAGGGCATCCCCGTCGGTGGGGGTGTGGGCTACGAGATCTTCGACCAGGGCGACACGTTCTCCGCGACGAGCTTCGTGCAGAACATCAACCATCTGCGCGCGCTCGAAGGCGAGCTGTCGCGCACGATCGGATCGCTTCAGCGTGTCGAGGCGGCGCGTGTGCATCTGGCCATTCCGGAGCGGCGCCTGTTCGAGCGCGATCGCGAACAGCCGCGCGCCTCCATCGTCCTGAAGCTGCGCGGTGATCTCGAGGCGAGCAACGTGCGCGCCATCCGTCATCTGGTCGCGTCTGCCGTCGAAGGCATGAATCCCGAGCGGATCTCCATCGTCGACGAGCGCGGACGGCTCCTCGCCGACGGAGCCGGCGACGCCGAGGGCATGGCCGGCGGGCTCGCGGCGGATGAGCGCCGCACGGCGACCGAACGGCGCCTGCAGCGTCAGATCGAGGACATCGTCGCCGGTATCGTCGGCCAGGACCGCGCGCGGGTCCAGGTCGCGGCGGAATTCGATCACAACCGGGTGGAGAGTCGTTCGGAAACCTTCGATCCCGATGGCCGCGTCATCCGCTCGACCCAGTCGCGCAACGAATCCGCGACCAGTACGAGCAATGACGGGCAGGTGACCGTCGGCAACGAGCTGCCGGGTATGGAGGAAGAGGCCAACCAGGCGGGGCCGCGCGACGAGCAGTCCGTCAGCGAGGAGATCATCAATTACGAGATCTCGCGCACGACGCGCGTCGAGACCATCGAGGGCGGGCGTCTGGCGCGCGTCTCGGTAGCCGTGCTGGTGGATGGCCGCTATGCGCCGGGCGACAATGGCGAGATGGTCTATCAGCCGCGTCCGCAGGAAGAGCTCGAGCAGATCGCCACGCTGGTGCGCACGGCCATCGGTTTCGACCGCAACCGCGGTGATCAGGTCGAGGTGGTCAACCTGCAATTCGCTGATATACCGGCGCCGATCACCTTCGAGGAGCCGGGCTTCGTCGAAAGCCTGATGAGCCCGACCCGCGCCGATATTCTCTACATCATCGAGATCGCCGTGATCGCGTTGCTCACCCTGATCGTGCTGTTCACGGTCGTCCGCCCGCTGGTGCGCCAGATTCTGGCTGGTGACCAGCCGGCGCGGGCCAAGGCGACGGGCGGGAGCGGCGGCGATGACGAGCCCGACTTCCCCGCCCTGGCGGCACGCGAGAGCCCCGCCACCAAGATGATCGAGATGGCCAAGGTCAACGGCCAGGTGCAGCAGCAATCGCTCGATCGCGTCGGCGATCTCGTGCAGCAGAGCCCGACGGAGACCGTCTCGGTTTTGCGGCAATGGATTCACGAGCGCGGGTGAGGGCTGAGAGATGAGCGGACAGAACCAGCCCCGGGCCGAAAAATTCCTCTTCCAGAGGGACTTCGCCGCGCCGTCGGAGGCCCAGACCCCGAAGGATCGTGAGGCGCTCTCACAGGCCGAGCAGCGCGGGCGTGACGAAGGGTACGCGCGCGGGGTCGCCGATGCGCGTGCGGAGGCGGATGCGGCCATGCAGCAGGCGCTCGAGCGCATCGCGGCGGATGCGTCTGCGCTGCTCGCCCGCGCCGATGCCGACCGCGAGACCTTCGAGGCCGAGGCCCTGGCTTTCGCCACCGCGCTCGCCGAGAAACTCGCCGGCGACGCCATGAAACGCTACCCGATGGACGCGATCGCCCAGCTCGCGCGACGTCATTTCGAGCAATTGCGCGGGGTGCCCCATCTGGTGGTGCGGGTGAACGAGGCGCTGGTCGAGAAGACCGATGCGCTGATGCAGAAGATCGCGCGCGAGCGTGGATTCGAAGGGCGGCTCGTGATCATGGGCGAACCGGAAATCGCACCGGGCGACGCCCGGCTCGAATGGGCCGATGGCGGGGTGGTGCGCGATGGAGCCGCCATCGGTGCCGCCGTCGCCGAAAGCGTCGCAGGCGCGTCATGAAACAGGGAAAGAGGCCAGTATGAGCGATGAATTCGACCTGCCCCAGCTGAACCAGTCCGATGTCGATTTCGACGCCGATGCCAATGCGCCGCTCTCGACGCGTGATGCACCGGTGACCCAGCGTTCCGCTGCCGATCTCGAGCAGATCTTCGACGTGCCCGTGACGGTCTCGGCCATTCTCGGTTCGTCGCGCATGCCCGTGGGGGATCTCCTTCAGCTCGGACCCGGCGCCGTGCTCGAACTCGACCGCAAGGTCGGCGAAGCCATCGACATCTTCGTCAACAATCGCCTCGTGGCGCGCGGCGAGGTCGTCCTGGTCGAGGATCGCCTCGGCGTGACCATGACCGAAATCATCAAGAACGACAGCTGAGCCGGCGAAGCCGAAAGGGATCGAACGACATGTCCATGCGCCTCCTGATCATCGGAAAGCTCAACGGCGAACTGATCAACGCGTCGCGGATCGCGATGAATCGCGGCGCGGCCGTCACCCATGCGGAGAGTGTGGAGCAGGGGCTCGGCGTCCTGCGGGCGAAGGGGGCGGATCTCGTCATGGTCGACGTGGCGCTCGCGGTCGCGGAACTCGTCGGCGCCCTCGCGGACGAGCGCATGCGGATCCCCGTCGTGGCCTGCGGCACCGGTACGGATGCCCGCGCCGCCGTCGCCGCGATCCAGGCTGGGGCGAAGGAGTATATCCCGCTGCCCCCCGATGCCGAGATGATCGCGGCGGTGATCGAGGCGGTCGCCGCCGACAGCCGCTCCTTCGTCTGGCGCGATCCTGCGATGGAGAAGGTGGTCAAACTCGCCGAGCAGGTGGCGCGCTCGGAGGCCTCGATCCTGATCACCGGCGAGAGCGGCACCGGCAAGGAGGTGCTCGCACGCCATGTGCATCAGCGTTCGGGCCGTCGTAACAAGCCGTTCATCTCGCTCAATTGTGCCGCGATCCCCGACAATCTGCTCGAATCGGAATTGTTCGGCCACGAGAAGGGCGCCTTCACCGGGGCGGTGGCGCGGCGCATCGGCAAATTCGAGGAGGCGAGTGGCGGCACGCTGCTGCTCGACGAGATCTCCGAGATGGACGTGCGCCTGCAGGCCAAGCTCCTGCGCGCCTTACAGGAACGGGTGATCGACCGGGTGGGCGGCACGAAACCCGTGCCGGTCGATATCCGCATCATCGCCACGTCGAACCGCAATCTCACTGACGCGGTGAAGGACGGCACGTTCCGCGAGGATTTGTTCTACCGCCTCAACGTGGTGCACCTGAAAATTCCCGCCCTGCGCGAGCGTCCGGGCGACGTGCTGGCGCTCGCGGAATTCTTCGCCGGCAAATATGCCGAGCTGAACGGGTTGCCGGAACGTGCGCTTTCGGAAGAGGCCAAGCGCTTCGTCGTCGGCGCGCCCTGGCGCGGCAATGTGCGTGAGCTGGAAAACGCCATGCACCGCGCCGTCTTGCTCTCGAGCGGCGCACAGATCGAGGCGGATGCCCTGGCCTCCGCGGATGGCGAGGGCCTGTCGGAGCCCGAGGATTCCGCTACCCGCGCCGCGCGCACCGCCGAGGCCGTGACGCGATCGCTGGTCGGTCGCACCGTCGCGGAAGTCGAGCAGGATCTCATCCTCGACACGCTCGATCATTGCGTGGGCAACCGCACCCATGCGGCGAAGATCCTCGGCATCTCCATCCGTACCCTGCGCAACAAGCTCAACGAATACGCGTCCGCCGGTGTCGCCATCCCCGATCCGGGCCAGCGCCGGATGAGCGCCTGATGCCGCGGTCTCGTGCGGATTTGGCGCTTGCTTTCTTCGATTGTGGCAAGTCCTGATCGCTTGCAGCTGGGCGCTTCTGGTGCTTCCCTATCGTCAATGAGAGCGATGTAGCACCGAGGAAACCCGTTATGGCGCAAGACGTGAACCGCCGCTGGCTGCTGGCGGAATACCCGCAGGGCATGCCGAGCACCGAGACCTGGCGCCTGGAAGAGGCGCCGCGCCCCGAGCCCGGACCGGGCCAGATCCTGATCCAGGTGAAATATCTCTCCGTCGATCCCTATATGCGCGGGCGCATCAGCCCGGCCAAGGGCTACACCAAGGGCGTCGAGATCGGCGAACTGATGCAGGGCGGCGGTGTCGGCGAGGTGGTCGCCTCCAACCATCCCGACTGGAAGCCCGGCGATATCGCCGAATCCATGGCTGTCGGCTGGCAGGAATACGCGGTGCTCACCCCCGACAGTGGCGGGCGTGGCGGCGTCAACCGGGTCGATCCGGCGCTGGCGCCGATCCAGAGCTCGTTGTCATGGCTCGGCATGCCGGGCATGACGGCCTATTTCGGGCTCTATGATGTCGGACGCCCACGCCCCGGCGATACTCTGGTGGTCTCGGCGGCTTCCGGCGCCGTTGGTCAGCTCGTCGGCCAGCTGGCGAAACAGGCCGGCTGCCGTGTCGTCGGCATTGCCGGGCGCGACGACAAGCTGGCCTGGTGCCGCGAGATCGGCTTCGATGCGGTGATCAACCATCGCAGCGAGCAGGATCTCACCGGTGCCGTGGCGAAGGCCTGC
>LFIK01005366.1_pt1 | contig 10294 bp, 8 predicted proteins | sample 643401 | NCBI WGS metagenome assembly LFIK01 (sample SAMN03777447, study PRJNA286221) | soda lake metagenome | biome: soda lake; feature: Kulunda steppe; material: water; isolation source: sample T5-Br brine of Lake Tanatar-5 | place: Russia: Kulunda steppe | collected 2010-07
CATGTGGTCGGGCAATGGATCCGGTTTTACAATAACGAACGGCCGCATCAGTCTCTGGGCTATGCGGCACCCAGTGCACACCCGGCGTTAGCGTCATAAGGTGTGCAGAAACCCGGGGGTCATTACAGTTGAAAAATTTATTAAAAATCCATATCGGGAGAAAAATGGGCCACATAACCCCGAACAGGATCGGGAAAATCCATATACTCCATGAGGGCTCAACTAGGTCGGGGCGTCCTTTAGCATAGCTCTCTCTCGATCCAGAAGAGTCACCACTACCATGGAGCCATGCAGTTAGAAGAATCCCGATAATGTAAATAAAACCTTCGATTGACACGGACATCTCCATTTTTTATCTAAAAAAGTTAGTATTCACCCTTGCAGGTTATTAGAAATTTAAGGAGAGCGCGATTGAACAGCGTTTCGACACCAAGTCTCCGCACCGCTTGGCGGGCATTCTCAGCGGGCCGAACTGGCTACGATGGCAACTAGAACCAGCATCACTGGGTGACCGTCCTTGAAGTATGCTAACCCGCCAGATGCCACTGCACTGATGACAACTGCTCGGAGCTTCGGTAGCTATGATTTGGCTGCTGCCCTTGCCGATCTCATCGACAATAGCATTTCGGCTAATGCATCCGAGATTTCAATATTATTCGACCCAAGTGATTCCGACGTGACCGTGCGGGTTCGTGACGATGGGGTTGGAATGACCCGCGAAACACTGATCGCGGCGATGCGCCCTGCGAGTACGAACCCTAACAATGTCCGTGACCCCTCGGATCTTGGGCGTTTTGGATGGGGTCTAAAGTCCGCATCGCTGTCCCAAGCTCGGGTACTAACCGTCGTCACATGGTGCAATGGCGCAATCAATGCCGCGCGTTGGAACATTGATGATATTGACGACTGGGCCATGGACGTCATGTCCGAGGATGAAGCGTCAAACCTTTTGAGCTGCGCACCCGACACCACCAGCGGCACCGAGGTAATCTGGACTCGAACAGACCGGCTTCTGACTGAACAAGACAATAGCGTAGATGACAGCCTCACCCACTCAATCGCTCAAGCTAGTGAACGACTATCCCTTACGTTTCATCGCTATCTATCCGGAGACGATGGGTCACGTCTGAAAGTGTCGGTGAATGGGAATCGCCTGACACCAATTGATCCATTTCTTGCGTCCCACAATGCCACTCAGACCCTTGACGCAGAGACCATCGCCACTCCCAGCGGCCAGCGAATAACAATCAAACCTTACATTCTCCCCCACTATTCGAAACTCACCACCACACAGCAACGCGAGCTGGGTGGGTCCGAGGGAATGGTCCGGAATCAAGGATTCTACGTATACCGAAATCGCCGTCTGATTATTCACGGCACATGGTTTCGTCTGCTGCCCCATGGTGAGCTCTCGCAGTTGACCCGCGTAAGGGTGGACCTGCCGAACGCACTGGACACTGAATGGAAGATAACTCTCGATAAGTCCGGCGCCCAGTTGCCGCCGGTTTTACGTAAGCGACTTCGCGAAGTAGTTAGGAAATTCAGCCGTCGTTCGACCTCAGTCCACCGCAAGAAGGGCGTCACAATCGATCGCAATGACCGGGCTTCAGTCTGGAAACGTGTCGCCCGGCATGGCCGAATCAGCTATCTAATCAACCGAGACCACCCTCTAATCCATCAGCTTCTTGACTCGTCTGCAGATCGTGAAGAGACCGATACAGTGCTATCGATGATCGAACAATATCTTCCATCGGAGCGGCTGGCTGCGGATGTTGGAAGCAATGAACAGCATCTAGCACAAGGTGCGACCGACCCGAGCGAACTCGACCGTCTGCTCTCACAGTGTGCGGTCAACTACCTCCATTCAGAAAATGGCAATCCGGACCTTGAGAGCTTTCTCGCCTTGATCCGAAATATCGAGCCATTTGCGAGTCAATGGACCTATACGGAAAGCCATGTCCGAAAACACTTCGCAAATTGGTGGGAAGATGCCAATGGATTTTGAAATTGCGTTACCAGCGATCCGTGCCGAGATCGATCGGCGCCTTGATGGCCAATTAGTCGTTCCGAAGGGGTTCCTTGAAGAGCACGTTCACGAGCGTTCCCAAATACGATCGTTGCTAGATGAGGAAACCCGCGTTCGGTTGATCCGTCATCTCGAGACCATTTACGGCACGCGACAAGGCACTGGACATCTCCTTAAAGGCGACTTCAAGGAGTGGTATCCAACTCGAAAGCCGGATATTAAGTTCTACTATTGGCGCAGGCTCCAAAAATACTGGATGGAAGAATCGGACCTGCCTGTTAGAAGTGTTCAAGCTCAAGATGCTGTCACGGACGAAATCCTTGGTTTGCTGGGTGACCCCCGTGACGAAACCGACTGGCGGCGGCGTGGGCTGGTCATGGGCCATGTTCAGTCCGGCAAGACCACAAACTATTCCGCACTGATCACGAAGGCAGCTGATGCTGGTTACCGAATAATCATTGTGCTAGCCGGGCTCACTAATTCACTGCGATACCAAACTCAGCTCCGACTGGATCAGACGTTCGTAGGATGTTCTTCCGTCGAAGATTCGACCATCAAAAGCCTCTACAAGGTTGCTAAGGTTCTGCGTGGCGTCGCGGGCGAGGATCAGACCATACGTCAACCCTATTGTGGGACAACTCAGCTATCAGATTTCAAAAGCGGGGCAATTGGTACCGCAGGAGCAGTGGAGGGAACTTTTCACGATCCCATCTTATTTGTCACCAAAAAGAATGAGAGAGTTTTGAAGGCGCTAGCGGATTGGCTCAGCGGATTGCAGCACGGAATGTCTCTTGAGGGGCCAATGCTGTTGATTGATGACGAGGCCGATAACGCTTCAATCAACACGGAGAAAGATCCCGAGAAAGCGACTAAGATCAACGAGCGGATTCGAAACCTCTTGGCCTGTTGTCGTAGGACATCATACGTCGGATACACGGCAACCCCGTTCGCCAATATCTTCATCGACCCCGACACTGACGACGCAATGCTCAATGAAGATTTGTTCCCGAGACACTTTATCAAGTCCCTCGACCCACCGGACAATTATATCGGGGCCAAGGATCTCTTCGTTTCCTCCGGGCGGCTTTACGAAGCTTGCATCCGAGAGATCCCAGACGACTACCGAGACTTACTGCCACTGAAGCACAAGCCCAGCCATGAGGTCGTTGAATTGCCGCCAAGCCTAGTCAGAGCGGTCTGGGAGTACATACTCACGCGGGCGATCCGCTGGCTAGACGAAGCCAGAAATGAGAACTCTGCGATGCTTATCAACGTGAGCCGCTTCAACGATGTTCAAAAGCAGGTTCATGATGAGATTTACCGACTGCTCGTGGCAATAAGAGAGGCAATAAATGCGTGGGTAAAAAGTCCTTCTTGGAAACAATCCGACCTACTTTGCGACCTTAAGTCGACGTGGGACAACGAATATGCGAATACGACAACTTGGTCTTGGGATGACGTTCGGTTAGTTCTGCCGAAGACGACGGCCGCGATCGAGCCCAAGCTGGTCAACATGCAGGGGGGCGAGATCGACTATACGAAAGCGCCAAAAACCGGGCTCCATATAATCGCGATTGGGGGCCAAGCTCTGTCCCGCGGACTTACTCTCGAGGGCCTGACTGTGTCCTACGTTCTGCGAAATGTAGGCGCTGCCGACACTCTCCTCCAGATGGGCCGGTGGTTTGGCTATCGTCCCGGCTATGAAGCGCTCTGCCGCATCCATGCTACCAGCGACATGGTTGCCGATTTCGAAGCCATTAGCGAAGCCGTGGAAGAACTCCGTGAGGACTTAGTCCGCATGGAGAAGATTGGAAGGACCCCTAACGATTTCGGCCTCAAAGTAAGGCAGAGCCCGACGGGTATAGCGATCACCGCAAGGAACAAGATGTGGTCCGCCAGACCTCATCCGGTATCGATCGACCTTTCCTGCAGGCATTTGCAGGGATTCGAAGCATTCAATGACGCCAATTGCTTCCGGACGAACTACGAAGCCGCCGGAGAATTCGTCACGGGGTTAGAATCAGATTCGTCCTGCGAGCGCGCCGACGAGGATGGTGCCATCGTGTGGGCAGAGGTCCCTGCAAGTAAAGTATTGAAACTATTGCGCAAGTTCCGCTCACCGAAACTGGAGTTTATCGTGATTGATGGCGAGCGAAGCCTTGCGACCGACTATATCGAGGACAGGGCGCGCCATGAGCTTGCATCCTGGTATGTCGCAATTCCTTATAAAAAGTCCAATTTCATCGGCGATTCGAAGTCGCCGTTGCCTTTCATAGAAGGTCCGAATCGATACTGCAGGCAGCGATTTAACGGAACACTAAGTCTAAGAGCTTCTGGAGTTGTTAAATTTACCGAGAAAAACGTGGTCGCGGACTCTGCGCCTACAGACATCTGCTATGGAGAAAATCACAAGGGCCAGCTCGACATGTCTGCCAAAAAGATCCGTGAGGAGGCGCCCCAAGGAAAAAAACCCAGCATTGAACGTGCCTACTTAGAGGCACGGACTCGACCCCTGCTCGTTATTCACAGCGTGGAATATCGCCTCGACCCAATTCGATGCCCAGAGACGCTGCTTGATCTCCCTCAAGGAATGCCTGCCGTGACACTGAGTCTAGTCTTTCCGGAGACCAAGATTGCGCCTACCCCCCGCTTCTACGCAACGTCGAAACGTTTCCGCGAGTTACTCAGAGCCGCCAACGAAGAAGGCAACGACGAAGTAGAAGACGAGGTGATCGATGCCAACGACTGACTTCACTACTAAATGGGATGAGATCAGTGGCCAAGGATTTGACGCGGGGCGCTTTCGCGTGCGACCTGACCATCCTCTGGACCTCTTCGTCGCGTATTCTCGCGATGGGAATAGGCAGTTCATGTTTCAACTACCGGACGGCGATGAAAGCATCCTAACCATCCCCGAATTGGAAAACGTTGTGGCGGATATAGAGAGAGTCGATGGCCATCCGACCCTTGTCCTTACTCTGCAAGACCGTGAGCTTAGCGACCTCTTCTCCGTTATCTGCATAGACCTAGCAGATGCCACGGAGTCGGCCGGGAGTGCAAAAATTGCAGCATCCATTTTCATGACAAGACTGGATCGCTGGTCAGACCTGCTTCGCCGCCGCAGAAGTGGCGGCATGTCGCTGGAAGAACGCCTAGGCCTTCTTGGAGAGCTGATACTCATAAAAGCGATTCTCGAAAAAGGCAAAACGAGTCCTAGGCAGCTGATGCGCGGCTGGCGCGGCCCGGACGGCGACACGACTGACATAGCTATTAATGGCATGAGCTTCGAGGTTAAAGCACAGCTAGCGACAGCTGCTCCTCGCTTGCGTATTTCCTCCCTTGACCAGCTGGACTCGTCGGAAGACAGTCTCATAGTAGTTTGGCACCGATTCTCACGGGCGGACAAAGGATCATCGTTGGGAGCACTCGTTGATGGGATTGGTCATAAATTGGCGTCATCACACCGTGATCAACTGGAATTTCAACGCAAGTTGCTTCTGTCAGGGTTTGACCGGGGAGCGGGCTATGTGGACGAATGTTTCAGCCTCGACAGACGAACGGCATTCCGCGTGAGTGAAGGCTTCCCTCGCCTAGTCCGAGGAAACGTGCCTAAAGCGATCACCGCGGCCCAATACGATATTGCCTGCAGCCAGCTGACCGACTTTGAGATCAATACCCAAGATTTTGAGGAGATGATAGGTGGCTGACCTAGATACCGAATATGAAGAATTAATGTCTGAAATTCGGGTCGCAAGCCTCGCAAAAAAAGAGCTCCCGATAACGGCTTTCTTTGATATTTTCTCAGCACTTGCCGCCGAAAATGGCGACTCTCCCGACCTCGAACCCTACCCGGTGTTGAAAGAAGGTCCCAAGGGCTACCGGATCGATGGAGCATCCTTTGACGAACTTGAAGGTGATGCAGGCGACCTTCATCTAGCAGTATGCATTTTCCGTCAGATGGATGACATTCCTTTGCTCAATGCAAAGGACGTCGATGCCGCAGTCGATGGTGTTGAACGCTACTTCCGCTCGATCGCAAGTAATGATTTCATCGAGAGCCTCGAGGAATCGAGCCCCGCTTTCGAGGCGGCGATCAATATTCGTCAATACCTGCATAAGATCCGGCGAATTCGAGTCCTCGTGCTGACAAATGGACACCTGCGGACCCGTCGTAGCGCATTCGAAACCCGAAAGATCGGAGAATTGGATCTAACGATCAACGTTCTGGACTTGGATCGTTATGCGCGGATCGCCGCCGAGGGAGCTGAACCCGTCGAGTTCGACTTCCGCGAAACCGCTAATAATCCGATCCCATGCCTGCCCGCATCAACGGGCACAGATAGTTGTACCAGCTACCTTTTTGCGATCCCTGGACCAACCCTAGCTGAGATTTTTGCTGCGTTCGGGAATCGCCTTCTGGAGCAGAATGTACGCACATTCCTCCAAGCCCGAACCAACGTCAACAAGGGGATCCTCCGCACGATCGAGCATGAACCGGGCATGTTTTTCGCCTATAACAATGGCGTTACGGCAACAGCCTCATCTGTGGAAACAATCACGATCCCGTCTGGTGGCCTTGCGATAACACGCGTCAAAGACTTCCAAATCGTGAACGGCGGTCAAACGACTGCATCACTGCTATATGCCCGCGACGCTCTGAAACTAGATCTATCTAACGTTTACATCCAAGTCAAACTATCCGTTGTAGAACAGGACGTTATCGCCGACACGGTCCCCCGTATCTCCGAATATGCCAACACTCAAAATAAAGTGTCGTTGTCAGATCTTGCCTCGAACAGTCCAACTCAAGTCCGTATTGAGCGTCTATCGAAAGAAGTGAAGGTTCCGCTGAGAGCAGGCGAACTGGTGCAAACATGCTGGTTCTATGAGCGGGCTCGCGGCCAGTATAAGAACCTATTCGCATACAAGTCGCGGGCAGACCGAAAAGCGCTGGAGATCCGCTACCCTAAATCGCAGCTAGTTACTAAAACAGAACTCGCCAAATATGAGCTCTCTTTCGACGGCCGCCCGTACCATGTCAGCGAAGGAGCCCAGAAATGCTTCAACCGTTATGTCACTTCGGTACTTGCACCGATAGGTGATGGCACTGCCCTGAATGAAACCTGGTTTAAGCGTGCAATGGCGAAGGCGTTGTTATTCCGAGAATTAGACTCCGCAGTTTCTCGCTCTCAATGGTATCAGGCCGATCGTGGCTACAAGGCACAGATCGTCGCCTATGCCATCGCGGCCGGCGCTGAGCGGTTCCGCCTAGCAGGCTACCAGGTCGATCTAAACGCCATATGGAATGAGCAGTCCATACCGGAGGGCCTCCTTACATGGATGCTTGAGGAAGCGGAGCAAGTCGCAAATATTCTTAAGAATCCACCAGATAATGTCCGGAACATTACGGAGTTCGCGAAAAGGGAATTTTGCTGGACTAAACACGTCCAGCCAACCCTCGGTCCAGCAACCGATAGAGTTCTAAAAAATGGCGTCACGTTAATGGAGTATGCCGACGAGGCGAGCATGGCCAAAAAAGCTGAGCGCGAGAATCGCGAAATCGACATAGACATAGCGCTTGTTGGCCTGATGCCAAGGGTTCCCGAGATACAATCGGCCGCTGAAGCTGAGGGACTTGCCTCGCCGAAAAACATGCGCGCTCTGAAAAAACTGGCGGCTGGAAACCTGAACCTTGCAGCTGGGGAGAGAAATGCTCTTAAGCTGCTTCTCGAACGTCTAGAAATCGACTTAAAAGAAGCGAATTGATCAGTTTCACCACCGATTTGGCTAACCCACCGAGACACCACACGAGGCAGGTCTCGTGTAAGAGGATAAAATCGCGGTCATCAATCGAGAACTCGACCATGCATCCGGAGATTTCCACCTTCAAATTCAGCTCATTTTTTTTGGAATTTTGAACGTTGATAAACTTGTCGAATAATGCGATCCCCGTTGTCGACATCTTTGCCGGCCCAGGTGGCCTCGGAGAAGGGTTTGCTGGGGACCCGGATGCCCGATTTCGTCTTGCAGTATCTGCCGAGATGGAGAAATCCGCACACGCGACTCTCTTAATGCGAGCCTACTTCCGCGCCCTACCCGATCATAAGGCGCGCCTGCGTTGTTACTACCCACTCGTAAGCCGTGTCCGGAAAAAACTTACGGAAGAGGATCTGCCGGACGATGCGGTGGCTCGTGAGGCATTCCGCCGAGCCACGACCGAGGCGCTAAACCTCCAACTAGGGAAACCTGAGGACGACGAGACGCTTCGAGCACGCGTCCGAGAAGCGGCACGAGCGGACGATCGCTGGGTGCTAATCGGTGGACCGCCCTGCCAGGCCTATTCCATTGCTGGTCGTGTCCGGAACCGTGGAAATGCTAACTACGTGTTCGAGCAAGACACACGCAGTCACCTCTACAAACATTACCTCGATCTGATACGGGATTTTGGGCCTTCTGTATTCGTGATGGAAAACGTCAAGGGTATGCTGTCAGCTCGAATGAATGGCAAGGGAATGTTCCAGCGAATCGTCGACGACCTTCACGATATCCGACATGACGGCAACGGTTATCAATTGTATTCCGTTGTCCATGGACGGGCTGATGAAGAGACAAATCCTGACCGGTTCATTGTCCGCAGCGAACAACATGGAGTTCCACAGGCCCGCCATCGAGTAATCATTATAGGCGTCCGCGAAGACATCGCATGTAAACAGAACCTCAGAGCCCTTGCGGAAGCGCCCGCCCCAAGACTAGATGCGGTGCATGCAGGCCTGCCAGCGCTCAGAAGCACGATCAGCCGTGCCCGGGGGTTACAGTCGACAGGAGCCTGGGTTGCGGAGGTCAGCGCACAGTGTCGCTACGCGGAACGCGCCTGCCGAAGTCATGGACTATCCGAGGTTGCAGACTATCTTCAGGATCTACGAATTCCGGCTTTAGAGCTCAACTGGGAGAGCTCTGCGAATCACTGGTCGATAGAACGGGAGGAGCTCCTTCACGCCGCGATTGCTGGTGGCTTGTCAAGGCCGCTTGCGGATTGGCTGATCGACACTGACATGCCAATCGTGACTAATCATGAAGCCCGAGGACATATGCAATCTGACCTTGGCCGATATGCATTCGCAGCAGCATTCAGGCAGGTTTATGACCGATCACCAGTAAGCACAAACTACCCGGAAACGCTGGCCCCCTCCCACAAGAACTGGAAAAGCGGCGCCTTTGCGGACCGGTTCTTCGTTCAACCACCAAGTGGTCCATCCTCTACAATAACTAGTCACATTGCGAAGGACGGTCACCACTTTATCCACTGGGACCCCGCTCAGTGCCGATCATTTACGGTGCGGGAGGCGGCTAGAGTACAAACCTTCCCAGATAACTATGTGTTTCTTGGAAATCGGACTGAGCAATTTACTCAGGTTGGGAATGCTGTGCCGCCATTTTTGGCCTCTTACATTGCAGATGCGTTGGCATGTTTACTTTAGCCCAACGAAACTGCTCCAAACCTGAAAAATGTCGCCCCCATTTGCACTTAAGCAACCATTTAGAAGTTGTATTTTTACACCGGGACTTCGAGTCGGAGGCGACAAGCAAGGGGCCATTTCTTTGTCTTTATGAGAAGGCCATCTGGATAGCGCCCAACGAAAACTGCGACCCTTTGTTCGTACGTAATCACATGCTATAGATAGTCATGCATGGGGGCCGAATTTTGCCCCCCGGGGGGTGAATCTAGCCGCTACTGGAAAAGCGATCTCCCCCCCCCCCTAGATGAAACAACAGCAAGATATGAACCTGCCGACATACCGATGTATGGAAAAAGGTTGGACTATCCGCATAACTTTGGGGGCAAGAATGGGGGCAAATAGCCCTGCAGCAGGAAAATTAATACACTAAATTCAATTATTTATTTGTATTTTTCGGTAGCCGCCGTCTCCACCAAACCTAGTAAACCCCGCTTCGGCGGGGTTTTTTTATTAGTACACCGTCTCATGGCTCCCGACATTTACCAGAATAATTTCTTTGTCATCGATCAGCAGCTCGAGCGTCAGACGATAAGCGATATTTATCGAAACCGAATATAGCCCCATCAGCCGCCCCTGCAAGGTATGTAGGCGCAGCGAGGGGTGAAAAGGGTTTACCTCAAGGATCTGCAATGTTTTGAGATACTGTCGTTTTAAATCTGGATGCCGCTTAAGCCACTTGGTTGCTCGGCGGTTATAGCTTTGAGTGAAAACCAATGTGTAGCACATTCCTCAAACCTGCTACCGGTCGCTC
>LFIK01005367.1_pt1 | contig 10293 bp, 11 predicted proteins | sample 643401 | NCBI WGS metagenome assembly LFIK01 (sample SAMN03777447, study PRJNA286221) | soda lake metagenome | biome: soda lake; feature: Kulunda steppe; material: water; isolation source: sample T5-Br brine of Lake Tanatar-5 | place: Russia: Kulunda steppe | collected 2010-07
CACACACACACACACACACACACACACACACACACACACACACACACAAAAACACACACACAAACACACACACAAACGCACGAACACAAACATGCTCGGGCACCCACCAGCCTTGCTACACACAGACGCACGCACGCACACACCAGCATCCACCAGCCTATGCCATAAACGCACGCGCATACACACATACGCACGCACGCACTAGCATCCACCAGCCTTTGTCACACACGCAAGCACACACACACATACATATACACGCACGCATGCACCGGCATCCACCAGCCTTTGCCACACACGCAAGCACACACACACACACAAGCATGCCCCGGCATCCACCAGCCTTTGCCATAAACGCGCGCACACACACACGCAAGCACACATGCACCGGCATCCACCTGCCTTTGCCACACACGCACGCACACACACGCATGCGTGCACCGGCACCCACCAGCCTTTGCCACATGCGCACGCACGCACACACACACGCACGCGTGCACCGGCATCCACCAGCCTTCGCCACACACGCATGCACACACAGATACACGCACACGCACGCATGCACCGGCATCCACCAGCCTTTGCTACACACACACACACACACACACACACAGAGACACAGGCACATGCAACCTCGGGCACCCACCAGCATTCGCTTCTGCTCCTCAAGCCGACCCGACTGCGGCTGCCCGCTGCGTGTCATGCGCGCACGCGCGTAAAGCAGCTTGGCCAGCGCCCGCACACGCTTGTCAGCCTCCGTGCGCGCGGCCGCCTCGGCTGACTTGTCTGCGGCTTGCGTGCCGGCAGAGGTGCCAGCACCAAAGGGGAGCATGCGCGACAGGCGGCGCGTGACATTGCCCCAGCTGATGGAGGAGGAGGGTAGCACTGGCACGGAGGCTTGTGCGACGAGCGTGTCCAAGATGTCGAGCACGCCTGTGTGTGTGTGTGTGTGCGTGTGTGAGCGCAGGTGTGGGTGCCGGTGTGTGCATGGGTAGAGGTCTGTGCAGGTGTGCAGGTGCTGACGCGTGCGTGTGTGTGTGCGTGTGTGCGTGTGTGTGTCTGCGTGCGTGCGTGTGTGTGTCTGCGTGCGTGCGTGTGTGTGTTGTATTTGCATGTGCGTATCCGTGTGCATGGATGGGGGTGCATGCGAGTAGGCACGCGCAAGTGACCATGTGAGAAGGCACGTGCAAGTGACCATGTGAGAAGGCGCGCATGTGGCCATGTGTGTCTGTACATACATGTATCTGCACACGTGCATGCCTATGGTTACGAGAGCACCCTATGCCCCCAACCCCCTCTTCAAGACCCCAAGGACCACAAATTTCAGAGTAGGAGCCAAACGAGATACGATCAGCATGCGTGGGTCCTCTTGCCCAGCAAACACTTGCGCAAACAGTACCCGCACCGGCATCAGCATCAGCACCAGCATCAGCAGGCGCACACCATCAGCATCAGCAGGCGCACACCCTCTGCAGGCGCATACCCACCTTCGCCTTGGGCCCCGCTGCGGATGAGCGCATGTGCCGTTAGGGAGGCCTGATACGGAGACAGCTGCGACACCTGCTGCTGGCCCCTGCGGGCGCGCGTATGCAAGCACAGACGCATGAAAGCATAGGGGCATGCAGGTGTGCACGTGAGCGCACGCATGGATTGCGTGTTTGACCTGGTGAAGGATGGGGGTGTGAATGCGATCCTGCACATCTGGCTGTATGCACGTGTCACAAGCTCTGGCCATGAGGCGAGGCTATCGAGCTTGCTGCTCATGGTCCCCCTCTTGCATGCCTGCCCCAACACCATAGAAGGGAAGGCGGGAACCAGAGAGGGCAACCCACCAGCAAGCATCCAGCACTGACAATCTAAAGCTTATGCCTACCAGCGTGGCCAGCACTGGCCGACATTGCCTACGCCACTCAGCATGGCCATGCAACAATAAGCATGGCCACACAACCAAGCATATGGCCAGCACTGGTGTGCATTGCCTACAACAGCAAGCATGGCCAGCACTGACAATCTAAAACCTATGCCTACCAGCAAGCATGGCCAGCACTGACAAGCTAAAGCCTATGCCTACCAGCAAGCATCCAGCACTCACAATCTAAAGCTTGTGCCTACCAGCATGGCCAGCACAAACCGGCATTGCCTACGCCAGTCAGCATGGCCATGCGAAGATAAGCACGGCCACGTAACCAAGCACATGACCACCCTTCACAAGCACAGCCAGCGCACCAGCGTTGCCCTGCCAAAGCTCACGTGACGTCAGCCGCCTGGCCTCTGCCACGCAGCCAGCACGCCCAGCACGCCCACCTGTCCCGACCAGCACTCACCTGCCAGCATGCCCGTCCTGCAAATGGCGCTCACGGACGCTCTGCAGGTGTTGGTGCTTTGCCCGGTAGCCAGCGCGCTTGCGCACCCACGAGAAGCCACCCTCAGCACCAGGCACTATGGACGACGCGTCGCGGTTGCGCTGCATGGATGCACCTACGGATGAGCAGTATGTGGTGTGTGTGTGTGCGTGTGCGCGTGCGTGAGCGAAAGTACACGGGGATGTGCGCGCAGGCGCGTGTGTTTGTTTGTGTGCTTCTGCGTGCTTTTGCGTTGCCAGCTTTTCCTGTATCATTGCTAAGAGGACGCGCCTGCCGACCAGCACACAGGTTTGCAAACGCAGGCACACTCACAATGCATGCAACAACCCTTTCTCTCCAACCACTGCGCTCCTCTCCACCAGCCAACCTCAACACAAGCCAAGATCACTGCACGGACTGCGCAAAGTGCACACAGTGTTCTCGTGGAGCTGCAACGGTAACCATGCTGCATCCTCTTCCCCCTTTTCCCCCACCCCTCCTGTCTCCTTCATGCATTACGCCTCTTCCCTTACAATTCGCCCCTCCCACTGGAGCTGCACCACCTGCCCCACTGACTGGAGCTGACTGGTGACTTATGGACCGAAGCTGCACCACCTGCCCCACTGACTGGAGCTGCCCCACTTGCCTGGCTGGTTGGAGCTGCCCCACTTGCCCCACTGACTGGAGCTGCACCACCTGAAGGACTTGAGCTGCACCACCTGCCCCGCTGATTGGAGCGGCAACACCTGAAGGACTTAAGCTGCACCACTTGAAGGACTCAAGCTGCAGCACCTGAAGGACTTAAGCTGCACCACCTGCCCCGCTGACTGGAGCTGCACCACCTGAAGGACTTGAGCTGCACCACCTGGCCCGCTTGTTTGAGCGGCAGCACCTGAAGGACTTCAGCTGCACCACTTGAAGGACTCAAGCTGCACCACCTGAAGGACTTAAGCTGCACCACCTGCCCCGCTGGTTGGAGCGGCAGCACCTGAAGGACTTAAGCTGCACCACCTGAAGGACTTAAGCTGCACCACCTGCCCCGCCGTTTGGAGCGGCAGCACCTGTACCCACCTGGAGCTTCGGCCTGGGCCTTGGCCGGCTCGAGGCTGTCGCCCAGCTGTTGCAGCAGCAGGCGCACCACCGCGTGGGATGTAGGCAAGCCGCATCCGACCTGTGCAGGCACAGGCAGGCCGCACACGCCTTGTTGCACTCAAACGCACGCAAGGGCAAATTTATGTGCGCGCGTGTGTGTATATGTGTCTGCATGTGTGTGCAAGTGTGCACACGTGTGCATGTGTATGCGCGCATGGAAGGGCATGGAAGGGCACAGGCTTGCGCACGCATGCTTGTACACTTGCCCGCACTTTGCTTGAACACACTTATGTTTTGATGTGCGCATGCATGCATGCAATAAAAGGACAATTGCACTCACACCCGCGCGTTTGCCATTTTGCTTGAACACGCATTTGCACATCAGCATGCCAGCACCTGGCCCTGTGCCTCTCTCTGCTTAAATTGAGCCTTGCCAGCAAAAAGCCATCCTGCGCGCACTCACCCACACAGGCCGGTACCCAGCATGCACGCTCACGCGGACACACACCACATGCACAAACACGCACACTCACAGGTGCGCAACACGCCCAGGCACACATTCCACTCAAACAGCTGCCCACTCCCTCATCCTTCCCCCATGATCCACCCACCGCCAGCCTCAGTGTGCGCGCTGCCCGCGGCGCATGCCCGGGGTCCTTGGCCGCCAGCGGCCGCAGCAGCTGGGCTGCCATGCGTGGGCTCAAGGGCAGCCGGGCCCCCAGCAGCGCGCGCAGCACTGCCAGTGCGGCAGGCGGCTGCGCGCGGCCCCGGCTGCTGTCTTCCAGCGCCTCCTCGCCGCCGCCTGAGCTGCTGTCAATGCCGTCAATGCGGCTGGCCAGGAGCTGGCGCGTTGCTGTGTCCAGCAGGGCTGGAGTGACGGCCTTCATATTGCCCAGGGCGCGCAGCGTGGGCGCGAGCGTGCTCTGCGCGCGCATGTGCCATTGCGTCTTCGTGCTCCGTAGTTTGTGTGATGACGGCATGCTTTGTGATAGTGTGACTGCGTGCTGTACAATTGTGTGACTACGTGGTTGCATGCTCTGTGAGTGTGAAATACCACTCTGTGATATAGAGGCCACTGGTTGTTCATTGTATGGGCAAGTGGTTGCAGAGGGGGGGAGCTATGAAGGCAAGAATGTGGGCACGCGTCTGCACACGTGCTCACGCCACGCTCCTGCACACGTGCTCACGCCACGCGCCTGCACGCGTGCTCACGCCAGGCAAGCTTGTGCGCAAAACATGGCACACACCCGCATTCCAAGCAGGAAAGCGAGAGCACATTGGGAGAGGGCCTGCGAGCGCACCCTCTGCATGCCCCACATATCGTGGGAGCGCGCGCGCGCCTGCGCACCAGCTCAAAGTCGCGCGCGACAAGTGTGGGGGAATTGTCATGGACATATTTGGAGGGGCGGGGGGGCTTGGGTGTGTCTGTGACCTCCAGCCCATTGCGCACGGTACGGTAGCGGTAGAAGAAGCGCGGCTGCAGGGGGCCTGTGATGGGGTCATGCGCCTGCGTGCACGCGGAGGTGTGCATGGGTCATGCGCACAGACATGCCTGTGAGCAAGTGTCGGAGGTCGCAGAAGTGTAAGCATGTGTGTGATGGTGCCAGCATGCATGCGCTTTAGTGTGCGCATTCACACACACACATGCATGCACGCACGCACACACAAACACGCGCACACGCACGCGTGCACGCACGCGCGCACACACGCACGCACGCGCGCACACACGCACGCACGCACGCACACACGCACGCACGCACACACACAGGCCACTGGGAGGACATGTGAGGGCGTGCAAGCGCACGTGCGCGGCACACACGCCTGTCCCAGCGCCCAAGGACACGCGAAACCAAACCCTCTGCAGCTGCCAGGCCAAGAGCTGCAGGCAACAGCGCGTCATGGGCAAGGGCATGCATTGCATGGCCCTTGCATGCCACCCACGTGCATTGCATGGCCCTTGCATGCCACCCACGCCAAAAGACAAAAACGCTAACAGGCATGGCACATCATGGAGCTGTTGAAGTACACAACATCCACTCCGTGTGGAGGGCACAGCCCGTGCGTGGAGGGCACAGCCCCTGCGCGCTCCCCCCCCCCCTGTGACTGTTACCCACCAGGCGTCCTGGTCCGGGAGACAAAGGACACGCACACACACCTCACTGCTGCGCCAGGAGCTGCACGGCAGCGCCGGCAAGCTGCTGCTGACCATGGCGTGTACGCGCACAAACACACTTGCACAAAAACGCATACACACCTGGAGCTGCTGCGCCAGGAGCTGCGTGGCGGCGCCAGCCAGCACGGGCCCTGCGCCTGGGTGGTGGTCCACGCGCAGGGCGTCGAGCGCGCAGGCGAGCTTGGCGATGGTGCGGTGGTCCAAGCAGGCAGACGCGGCCTCTGCAAGCAAACAGCAGCAGCCTGCGTGCGTCTGTGTGCGCGTGTGTGTGTGCATGCATGCATTGCCAGCAGGCAAGTGCATGGTAGTGCTGTGGTGAAGCGGGCCCCTGCAGCCCCTGCAAAGGCAGCAGCAGCAGCAGCAGCAGCAGCAGCAACTCCTGGAGGGGAGGGATACAAGCGGAGGCTGGTGCAGGGGGCTGTGTCAGTGGCAATGTCTGCGAGCTGTCTGGCTTGCGCGCGCAACAGCAGCTTGCACAGGTGGGCTGCCCCACAGGCTGCGAGGGCTGTTCCCATGGGTATCGGAGCAGCACCGTGCAGAAGTGCCAGGGGAAGTGCTGTGGCAGCACTGTGTGGTGGCAGTGGGAGCATCGTGCGGGGGCAGTGGCAGCAGAGTCAGCACTGTGCAGGGGTAGTGGCAGCAGAGGCAGCACTGTGCGGGGGCAGTGGCAGCAGAGGCAGCACCGTGGGGGGGCACCGGTGGCAGTGCTGTGTGGTGCTACCCTGGTTCAGCATCATGTGCTCATCATGTGTGGGGGGGCACCAGTGGCAGTGCTGTGTGCAGTGGATCATCATGTGTGGGGGGGCACCAGTGGCAGTGCTGTGTGGTGCTACCCTGGTACAGCATCATGTGCTCCCTCTTTCCAGGACTTGGTGGGGCAGCCTGCGGCTCTAGGTAACCCCTGGCTGTGGCCGTGGCTGTGGTTGCAGCTTAAGCAAAGGCAACCACAGGCCGTGGCTCAGGCCAACCCAGTCTGTTGCCGTGGCTATGGTCGCAGCCATGGCGTTGAGGCAACCCTGGGCTTGTGGCTCACGCCGCCCCAGCTTGGGTTCGCTGAGGCGCCCCATGGCCTAGGCCACTCTATCGTCCACAGAAGCGGGCAGAGCCCTGCCACTCCAGCACGATCCTGTCGGGCGCGCGCCTTCTCCGAAACGTGCACGCTCGCTCGCCATCGCCGCAGCCTCACGCGCGTGCTGCAAGGGCAGCGGCACACCCCCACCCCTGCGCGCCCCCCCCCTTTGCACGCCCCCAGCGCGCACGCCCCCGCACCTGGCGACAAGCTTGCCACTCGGGCCGCCGCCGCCTGCACCAGCCGCCGCACATTTCTGCCGTCGCCCTGCCCAGCAGCTGCGCACGCCCACACGATGGTTGCGAGCTTGTCCATGGGCAGGGCGTCCGCTCCCACGCGGTTCAGGAGCTGGAGGCTGCAGGCACTGAAGGCGCGCGGCACGCTGGCATGGGGCGGGCCGGCCTGCCGCCTGCACAGAGCATCAAAAGCATGCGTTGTACACCTGAGACCTGTGTGCAGTTGTTGGAAGCGGGCGGGATGGCCTGCCGCCTGCACAGAGCATGCGGCGTTCGCCTGTGTACAAATTCACTACAATCTACAGCTGTTGGAGGCCCTACAGGTGACTTTGTGCCTTTGTGTTCACCAGCCCGCCGCCTGCAAATAGGGCAGGCAAACCAGGCAGAGGGGCAGGAGTAGGGGGACTTGGAGCAGCTGGCAGCCTCTGATGCAGCGTGCAGCCTGTGTGTGCTGCAGCCAACGAGTAGGGTTTGTCAGACCCACCCTAGCAACCAAACCCTCAGCAACATGCACATTTTGCCAGCTTGCTGGGGGCTAAGAACCAGGCAGAGTTCTGGGACACATCACTCTTTCTTTGGTGGCAACTGATCCACACGGCTGCCCGTGCGCAGCAGCATGTGTGCAAGAAGCAACCCTGCGCATGAGCGCTCTTCTGCTCCAGAAGCACGCACCTTCACTCCCCGTGCAGAGCAGAAGGCTGTGCGCGCACCTGCATGCCGCTCCAATGCCCCACAGGCCCTGCGCCATGTCATCTGCCGTGCAGTCAGGGGCGATCTTTGCAAGCCGCGCGGCCAACTTGCCCACCATCAGACCCTGCAGGGGACAAGCGGGCGTCTCAGATGGCGGCCATGGCCCGTAGACGCCGCGGACAGCAGCAAGGACGATGTGCATATGGCATTGAGGCTCGGAGGCAGGGCAGTGGCTGGATCGCGTGTGTGAGTGCGAGCGCGCGCATGTGTGTACATCTCTGTGCGCACGCATGCGTCTGTGTGTATGCCTGGATCACGATTGTACACGAGTGAGGGGGTGCACGCCGCGTGTGCTTGTATGCGTGCACATGTGTGCGTCCGTGTATAAGTGTGTGAGCATGTGCATGCGTGCGTACCTGGATCAAGAGTTCATGTGTGTGTGAATGCTAGTGTTTTATCGGCTGGAACGTGTGGGTGCGTCCACCTCAGGTGCTTAGCCAGGCAACCGGCTGGTGAGCAATCTAATACCCCCTAGAAATGCTGATTTACAGAGTTCCTGCTCTGAGGCGGGCTGGGTCATCCCCACCTAAAGCCGGCATGCAGCATGACATGAGGGCACAGCATGCTTGGCATGCAGCATGACATGAGGGCATGGGCATGCAGCATGACGTGAGGGCAGCCGGAATGCAGCATGACATGAGGGCACAGCATGCTTGGCATGCAGCATGACATGAGGGCATGGGCATGCAGCATGACATGAGGGCAGCCGGCATGCAGCATGACATGAGGGCACAGCATGCTTGGCGCAGCGCGCAGGGCACACTGGCAGTTTGTGGCAGGGCGCGCATTGCTTGGCAGGGCGCGCATTGTGGCAGGGCGTGCCCACGGTTTGTGGCACGGCGTGCATTGCTCGACCTGCTCACCAGCATCTGCTCCTGCTCAGGCGTGAGCTCTCGTGGCGCCAAGCCTCCCAGGCGCTGCAGCTGCCAGTCCACTAAACGCGGCAGCCGCTCTAGTGTGTGCACAGTCTGCTGCGGATTGAGCTGCTGGCAGTATTTCAGCACTGGGAGCGCCAAGCGCTCCAGCTGGCCTGTGTGCACATGAATGCAAGTGTGTGTGCGGGCGTGTGTGTATGTGTGTATATGTGTGTGTATGCATGTGTGTGCATGTGCATGCGCAAGTGTGTTTGATTACATGTGCGTGTGTAAGAACCTGATTTGCAGATCGAAAGGGCCACCATGTACACTCTCTCCGTTTGAGATATCCCTGTAAGGGTGCAATAGGCAAGTTATGCATCTGCACCCTGCCAATGCGACACCCCTCTGTCTCTCTCTCTCTCTCTCTCTCTCTCTCTCTCTCTCTCTCTCTCTCTGTTGCACAATTTTTGCCATAAGCCCCTTTATCCCATCCCACTTCCACTCATGATATAATGGAATGTGTCGATTGGGCTATTGACATGATGAAGGCTCTTAAGCCTGGCAGAGCCTCTGCGCTGCGCACCTGCACTAGAGCGCAGCAGCTCATCAATGTATACAGTGTCTGCATCCTGCACCAGCATCGGGCGAGGCGCCAGGTACATGTGTGCATGCCGTACGCCCTGGAGGTCTCTGGGCCTCTGCTGCCTCTGCTGGGGGTTTTGATGAATATCGTTGAGTGGACATTGGCCAAGAGGCAAGGCTGCAAAAGCACTGGCTTCCAGCGCATGCCGCGCTGTTGCGTGATAGGTGGCTCGCCCCTGAAATCATGTGCAATTCAGGACAGTGCGCAAATTAGCATGCGTAACTTGCCATGACCCAATGTGCATGACAAGGACTGCAGCTAAAGATGCACGATGGTACTTGGAATGAAACAGCACGCATCCCTGTGTCTATGTGCATCGCGTTTTAGATGAGCATGAAATCTCTCATGACTGACCTCTGGCTCTTGAAATGCAGGGCCCTGGCTTCTGGAGGGACAGACATGGTCTGCAGATCTTGACAAGGACTTCCCCAGTAAAGATAACAGAGGAGCAAAAGCATCACATGGGGGCGTGAGGGACTGGCTGAGAGCGAGGCCTCGCAGCAGGGCACGATGGCCGCTGCGTGCGGGCATTATTTCTTAAATAAATATTCAAACTATTTCAAATTCACAAATGAGCCAAAAAATGAGATGAGCCAAAAAATCTTGCAAAATAGAACGCATTAAACACCTCTTCTGTACCCACTGTATTGGCCCTATCAGTATGAGAGATTCAGCTAACCGGACAGAGGAGTGGCTTTATTTGTGCATGGTTTGCTAAAGGTTTACCAACTTGCTTCATGCGCACAAGGCACGATTTATGTGTTGGTACACAGGAAATTAGCATTTCGGTTTCCCCAAACAGGAGCTCAAGGTGTGCCTACTTTTTTTAGCTAGAACAACCCTTCAATTTTTCCAGAGGGGGTTATCTGAGGCCCAAAATGGTATGGTTTTGGCATGATCCCAGGACATGGTCTCCCTGACGTTAACCTTTCAGCCTAACAATCTGGCTGGCGGTTAACCCTTTTAAACTTTAACCTTTCAAGCTAAGTCTTAGATGGTAGCCCTGCTTGGGCCCCTTTTTCCAACACTCACCCAAGAGAGCGAAGCAGTAAACGCTTAACCTACCATCAGTGGTGCGCTACTCCTATTAAAAGGGCCTTGGTTTGGCATTCTTCCTACAGTCTTCCCAAATAC
>LFIK01005368.1_pt1 | contig 10292 bp, 6 predicted proteins | sample 643401 | NCBI WGS metagenome assembly LFIK01 (sample SAMN03777447, study PRJNA286221) | soda lake metagenome | biome: soda lake; feature: Kulunda steppe; material: water; isolation source: sample T5-Br brine of Lake Tanatar-5 | place: Russia: Kulunda steppe | collected 2010-07
CACACACACACACACACACACACACACACACACACACACACACGCACGCACGCACGCATGCACACGCGCGCGCACTCTGGCACGTGCGTACATGCATACACGCATGCTGGAAAAGATCCTCAAAGAAGGTATATAATGTGGAAATGCGGGCTTTTTATGATCACCAATGACATGCATATTAATCAGGGACCATAAGAAGTCTGCACTTACAAACAACGCGTCTGGATTTGGCACTATTCAAGGCATGACAGGCATGCAATGTTCATCAGGGTGGACGTGGGCACTGGGACTGTCACCTCGCATGCACATCTTCAAGCACACATGCACTCACGTGCACACTCATGCACGCACGCACATGGAATGAGGCGTCACCGCATTTGTCCTGTCATGCACAGTTCAGCCACAGTTAACAGGCTGCACCTACAGAGGGAGCTGTGGGCTGAGCTGTTAAGTGACCGGGTGTGGACCTGTTCCTTGCAGGAACTTCCTGCTGTACGAGGCCTTCAAGCTGTACGTCCTGCCAGCCCCTCCTCTTCAGAGGTCTCGCCTGCTATGCCTATTGCTGAACCACGTCAGAGGCTCTCACAGGACCGTGCACAAAGCCCGGCATGTGGTGGGCCTGCAGTGCGAGGATTCCAGGAGGCAGGCGCGTGCCGCAAGCAAGGGCGCGGAGGTCAGCCGGAGTGCGAGCCGCGTCAAGCCGCCCACCCACAAAGAGCGCGCCGTGCAGGCTGTACAGCAGGCAGGGCCCAGGCCTGCCCCTGGGCAGCCAGCGAGCCAGCTGCAGCCGGCACCACACCGCGCCTCACAGGCGTGGCAGGCCAAGCTGTGGGCAGGCCTGGGAGCGGAGCTGCCACGGCAGCAGGCCGCTGCTGGGTTGCGGCCTCGCCGCGCCCGGCCCAGCGCTGGCGGCGCGCAGACTACTGCGCACGCCGTGCAGGAGGGAGGCCCGGCAGGCATGGCTCCCGCGGCCGCAGCGCCCCCCTTGAGCCCTGCAGCGCAGGAGACGCTCACCCAGGCGGACGCGCTTCTCCAGGCTGCCAGGCGGCTCAACGCCCGCTTCTCGGGCCCTGCGGACGCGCAACACCCCACGCCTGCCCACCCCTTGCCCCTCGGCACGCCGCACAAGCACCAGCACCAGCACCAGCAGCAGCAGCAACATAGCAGCCCTCATGCTCCACCCTACCAAGATCAACGGCCTCCACCCGCTACACCCCATTTCCAGTCCCTCTCCTCAATGTCTGGAGCGCACGCTAGTGCTCCTGCTGCCCCTGACGGCGGCAGCGTGGCCGCCGCCGGCATTGGTGCGGCGCAGCGCCGGCGCATCGCAGCCCTGGTCCTGCAGGCCCTCGATCCCGTGCTGCTCCGAGCCAAGGCCCTGGCGCCCATTCTGGAGGCGCGCACTGCAGCGGCAGCGGCGGCAGCAGCAGAGGCCGCAGCATCCAAGCCGCTGACTGGTGCTGCTGCACGTCCGCTCGCCACGCCCCTCAAAGCGTCCCAAGGCCTCAGCAGCCCCACTGCCGTCAGCAAGGAGGGCGGCCCCCCACCGAGCATGCCGGCCACGCCGGTGTATGCTGCAGGCAGCGGCCATGCACCAAGGCCAGCAGGGGGCCGGGGAGTAGGGGATGAGACGCCGCGCTACAGCCCGGGCAAGGCGGTGGCAAGCGGTGCGGCTGCGGGGACGTGCGGCAGGGTCGGGGGCAGGGGCAGCAGCAGCAGCAGCAGCGCCGGCAGTCCTGACGGCGGCAGGGTGGCGTGGGGTGCGGGTGCGTCTTGGCGCACGCAGGTTGGGTGGAGCGGGGACGCGGCGGGGGAGCCCAAGGGGCTTGGAGGGGGAGGGCTGGGCAAGGGGCCAGCCCGCAGGCGGCTCGACATTGCAGGTCTGCCCTACGGCGTACAGCCTGGGAACCAATCCCACGGTATGGCCTGCCCTTCAGCGGACCAGGGCTCCAACTCAAGCCAGCGGCAGCAGCTTCCCCACAGCGCAGCCCTAACGGAAGGTGGCCAAGGGGGCAGCATCACCGCGGCAAGCACGCCCACGCGCTCGCTGTCGCTGCAGCACAAACTGGGCGGGCCAGCAGCGCCAGCCAGGGCTGCAGTCACTGAGGCTGTGAGCGCGCGGTGCAGGCCTATATCCGCCCAGGGCAGACAGGCTGCCAGCAGGCACTTCATGTCTCCCACCGCATCCGCCACCATCAAGCATCAGGCAGCCCATCCTGCTGCGAAGCAGAGCTGGGAGGGGCAGCAAGCAGCTCTGACAAGGCGGGCGCTTGGCCTGCAGGCGTGCGCGCCCATTGCTGTTGCTAAGCCAGTCCACTACCTTGGGCAGTGGGTTTGAGCACGGGTTGTCGCCCTTATGAGGAGCCGAGCACTTGATGCGCATGTGCTGAGGTGATGCTCAAGGCCAGGGATTCCGGTGCATGACGATTGTTGAGTCCAGTACAAAAACATGTCTGTGGATTGATTAGGGGTGTCAAAATGCAGAGGATGTATCGCTGGGAATTGCGGGGGACCGCGGGTGTGATGCTTCAAGCAGAGTGAGAACTATGCAGAGGGGTGCTTGCTGCTTCATTTGGAAGGGACACTGCTTGACTTGTTGTAACAGCTGTAAATGGATTTGCTTGCTGGCTGACATGCAGTATTGCTAATGCTGCAGGATGTAATGAGGAGTGTTTGCAATACCTAAAAATGCCGCCACCATGGGCTGTAATGCAACATGGGGAGAATAAGAACCTTGACTCTTGTTTTGCCCGGCTTGCCTCTCCTTGGGAAGAGTGAGTTGCTGTCGAGGCTTGCCCTTAAGGGATAGCCTTTCGTCATCAATTGAACTGCGCTCTCACACCAGCCATATAAGGGCAGGGAGCAGACGTCCAGAGGTAACAGTTATCATACCTGCCCTCGGTCCAGGGAGACAGCGAAGTGCTGAGCCTACGAGTACGGGGCTACATGGCTATAGGCAGTGAAACCACTCCCTACATCAATTAAGAAAGAGGAGGCACATTGGCCCAAAGAGCCTCCACTAAGGAAAAAGAAGAACTAGTTAGGATCTGGAGGGTGGCAAGCCGCCCCCTGCGGCTTGACCTTGAGAGCAAGTGATTTATTAAAGAGCGCGTCTGGCTGTAGTCAGTTTGTGCACATGAAGCACAGCGTGCCCAGCACAACATATTGGACGGTTTGTAATGTTGTTGAGGTGCCAATTTGCTTCGAGTACGTCACAAGCAAGATTTTGCAGCTATGTAGAACTCTAATCATTCAGGTGAAACCGCGCAGCTGTGTTCCAGGCTGCTATGATTTGAAGATTCCAAGGGGCCTGGGGTAGGGAGGTTTCTTGACTCATCTTGGATTAAGGGGAAGCGTAGGCGATCTTATTTGCTGGGATTGCTCCGAGTTTTGACGCAATCATTCATGATGGGAATATTCTGTCAGGCGACTTTACCAGTCCAGGCCAGCAAGGGGTGCTCACCGTGAATGGTGACCATGAATCCATTCCAAGATAGTAGGCATTTAACATGAAAGTGGCAGTTGCCTCAGTACTGAGGACGGCTGAGTAGGTAGCATGCCTTGGGCTAAGATTCAATGAAGTTCATGGTATGGTCATTATAGATGGGATGGCACACTGAGAAAACAGTGAATTGGGATGAGGGGGAGCCGAAGTGGGCGCCAAAGAGTGCATCTCGTGAGCCTGCACTCCAACGAGGGGGGTTGCCAGGGTTGAAGTCTAGCAGAGAGGCCATTTTTCCTTGAATTTCCAGAGCCCATTTTTGGAGGGCAGAAGGCAGTATGCACATGAATCGGCAGAGCTTGCGAGTAAGAATCTTTGATCTTCTTGCTGGGTCTTGAAGTTGGTATTTCCTTTTCTAGCTTTCAAATCTCAAGTTGTTCTAGCAAGTAGTCCTAAATTCAGATACAAAGCTCTTAGGTGTACTACTTCACCTAGAAGGTCACCTAACACGGTGTCATGCTGTTATGGAAGCCTTTAAGCTAGGCTGTGCCACAGCGTGGAAAGCTGTATGAGGATATTGAGGCTCCAATGTCATCATCATGAAAAGCATGACAAATAAAATGTGGTAAATTTGTGTTGAGGTAGGGATGCTCAGTGGATTAGGCTTAGGCTTGCACCCAACAAGGCCTACATTACATATCCAGAACTCACAGCTACCGTTGGGTTGTATGTCTACTTGTGGATTTGTGGGGTGGACTTCAAAGACTCAATTCCATAAATCATTGTCCAGGTGTTGGCCTTCAAGTTGTTGGACATGTCAAAGTCTTGTCTTTCCATATTGTCTAATTTTAGGTCTGCTGAGGGCAGGAAGAGGTTAGGCTCATCCTTCGGCGGGGTAAAATCCTGGATACACTCAAGGAAGGAGGGCAGTGTGTCTTGAAGCTCTTCACTGATTCCCAGGTGGGTTCCCAGGTGACATGTTTGAGTTCTTTGTAAGTGGATTCAATGTGTCTTTTTTGTTTTTGATCATCATTCAGGTAAGCACAGCCAGGGCAATTGCAAGCCCAGCTGTCATTCTTGTCAACTTTCTCTCTCTGTGTCTCTGTGTTACAGCAATTGTATTTAAGGCACACCCAGTGGTAAGTCTTGGTTGCAGACCTCACAAATGTACATGTCATAAAAGGGGGGCAGGAATATAAGAAAATTTCAAAGCTCGCACACTCAATGGCCGAGCGGGCTAAAGGGTGAGTTTTCTTAGGTGTGAAGCCAGTCTACTTGAAGATAGGAAGTGCCCATTTTCTATGGTCATGGGCGCAAAGTAGACATGGTATTGTTTTGTTGGTGAGATTCCCGATCAGAATTGTCAGTAGGTTTGGTTGTGATGACTCTCCATTTTCCTATGGAGATAACTTCCAAGTCATAGAAGAAGATGGTGCTAACAGCATCAGAGGCACTGAGAGAACAGCTTTTTCCTTGTAGTTCCAACTCGCATCAGCCATAGATGCTGAGTCTTAATGGTCGAGTGCAAGGGCCTGGGCATTCTAGGTTAGTGTTGAGCTGGAGGATTCTTCTCCTCTTTTGCTTAGGGGTACTCGATTGCGAGTGACAGCTCAGAGTTGGGTGGTTAACAGGAGCAGAAGAGAGGTAGTTGTTGCACAGGGGGTGTGGCAGGTGTTTGGTAAGGGGTTGTATGAAATGGACAGATTTTGCGGTTGGAAATATATAGAGAACGTGTCTTGCTGGGGGTCCGTCATACTGTTGTGCCTTTTTATGCATGCTTTGGGTGTCACTACGGGTTAATTGGGTAGTGGAAGGCATAGGATGGGGTGACTGCTGCGTCAGGCGTGCCCTCTAGTAATAGGTGTGCCTAGATGGTTGGCTTTGGGTAGAGACTTTTAAGGGAAATTTTGAGAGAGTCCAGTTTATTCGAGGATCCATCTCTTTGTTGTTTGATGTCTGCTGTGCCGGTAGGTTCTGGGTGGAGATTTTTGTATTGGTTTGTTTGTTGTCGTCGTGTGCAGTCTGTCTGCACAAATTCTGCATGGGCAGTACCATAGGTGAATGAAGGGATGCTGGTGGAAGTATGAGGATAAGGTGTCCAGTAACTTCATGCCTGTAATGGGTTGCTGAGCAAGGCTGAGCAGGGGCATACTTTTGAGGGTGGTATGCTTTGATCTAAAGGTTTAAATCTGTGGTTGTGGATGGGATTGTTGCATTGAGGTGGGTGTCAATTAGTCTGCTGATGTGTGTGATTGATTTTTGGTAGACACCATCGGTGTTTTTTACATGCCAAAAGCTGTGAATTCTCCAGGGGGTGAGATCTTCTTCTAGGGGTAAGTTTACAAGGGCTGCCAGCCTGTTGGGTGCTATTTTGCTTTTTTTGATGACTGGAAAATTTCTCTTTTAATTGGGCCACTGTGATAGTGTGGGTCCTATGAGGAGAGGTAAGATTGTGGAGCCCATCTCAACCAAGGCTCATGAGAGGTTGGGTGATACAGGTGATGAGAGTGGAGAGGGTGTGTGGAGGTGATTTGCTGAGCGAGTGAGCTTCACTTATTTTCATGAGACTGTTATGGCACATTTTCCCTCCCTGCCTAATAAGGAGTAGCTTGCTGGAGTGAATGCTTAGCAGTTGGCGGGCTCGCATGAAGTAGTTGAGCTGATGCCTAGTGTGAAGGTTGGCGCCTTCTCTGATGTTGAGCAAGGTATAAAAGAGACCAGTAAAATGGGCAATTTGCTTGGTCAGAAGATTGAGGGTGACATTGCTTTGTCTAGGTAACGGATCCTTTAGGCTGGACATGAGGCTATGGCTAAGCGTCTGTGCTATTCAACACAGGTAGAAGGTGCTTCAAGGCCAAAGTTGGAAGTGTCTTCAAGTATCATGGCTGTCGCATTGCTCTTCCAAAAGTTTGGATTTGTGCTTGATTGTTCTGCTCATCATGTAGTCCCAAATGATCAAGTCTGCTGGGCTACGTGATATAAGCACCAGCAACTGTGGCAAGACATTCTATGAAAACAATGTAAGGTTGAATAGCTTTATCGCCTGAACAAGGGCAGCTTAGTCAAAGCTTGTCAGGCCTGCAACCTAATTCTAGGAAGGCACCGATACACAAGTAGGATCTGAAAAGCAACAATGACGCGCCAAAAAAGGCACCAAATGTACAGGACTGAAAAGCCTATAGAAGAAGAAAAGAAGAGACTACGCCAACACTAATTTGGAATAAAGGAAGGGCAACCAGGCAAGAAAAGATGAAAAACTTCGTAGGCAGAGAAAGCACTCCCTACATCAATTATGGAAAAGGAGACACATTGGCCCGAAGAGCCATGAGTCTCCTCCTCCAAGGAGAAAGAAGAACTAGTGAGGATCTGGAGGGTGGCAAGCCGCCCCCTGCTCCAGACCAAGGCTTTGAAAACAACTCATTTGCTCAACTAAAAGAGCAAATCTGGTTGTAGTCATTTGTGTGCATAAAGCTAAACCCCTCCATCACTGCGTGCTCTGATTTTGTTTTGTTTCAACCATCTACTTGTAATCATGCTTTTGTTGCATGTAGAATCATTTCTTATGCGACAAAGACCAATGATTGAATGAGTATACAGATCGAGTGTAAGTTTCTTGACTTAACACTGATCTAGGCCAAGCTAACTTAGGGGTTGCTCGGTGTCCACACTATATAGATAATCCCTGTAGCTCCAATCAGGATGGTATGTAGACTCGCTTAGTGGCATTGTGCAAAGACGTGTTTTAATTCAATATGCTGTTCAGTAGCTCTTGCTAGTTGTTGCTCTGGTTGTGTCATCACAATATTTGACTTCAACAAGGTGCACATTCCAGTGCAAAGGCTGTAAAGTCTGGACGTCATTTTGGTCGTCATTCTTTCTTCCAGCTTGCAGTGTACAAACAGCACTTGGCCTAGAACAAGGTCTGAGTTCTCCGCTGAAAGGTTTGGTTGAAGAAATTGGACTGAAGTCCTGTTGGCTACATGCGAAGGCAAAAGTAGACTTTGTTGAGCCATGCAGGCTTTACCCAATTCCTGTGAAATGATGTTTCCTCCAAATTCACCTTTGCATAAGGTTTTGATGATAAGGGGGGGCGTAGGCTTGAGGGGCGAGCTGTGACTGCGGGTGGCGGTTCTCACAGGCAGCTGGTGCAGACATCTGGGCCATGCAGATCAGGGACCGTGTCTTCTGGTCCTGCCCCTTTACCCAAGCAAGAGTGGGTGTTCTCAAGGTCAACCTGCCAGAACGTGTGGCTCTCTTGACCCTTCATCTTTAGCTCCACCTTTCCCTTTGCACTAGCTTGCACTCTAATGTTTGTTGGGTAGTCAGTTTGTGTGCCCTAGGAGCCATGCAGCAAGCTAGGTGTTTTGTGGAGCGTGAGGGGATGGTTGATTTAGAGAGTTGTGTCCCAGAGCACCTGTAGGGAGGTCTCTTAGACTTCATTGCCTCCCAGAAGCATAGCTCTAGCTCCTCCATGCGGTATACCCTAGGTGGGGACCATCCCTTCTTAGTGTCCTCTGGCGGCACCTTAGCGTGCTCCCTGTGCTAGTTCTTAGGGGCTCGTTGCTTCTTACCAAAAAAACAAGTTGTCTCCTGGTGGCCTTCTAAGGCTGTGCTTGCCTAGTAGATCTGTTGAGATCTAGCCTTGCAGGCGCTTCTCGCCCTCGTCAAGACATCTCACCTTACCGAGCGGCCTCCTAGTCCTCAGGCTCAGCGCAACTTTTTCTTGGCTTGCGTTTCCTGCTTCTCTTGCCTTACTCTGAGCCTGCTTCCTTGCTGGTATCTCTCCTCCGAGCTTCCTTTCTCTGCTATGGCCCTTGTGGAAAGTCGCTACTTTCTGGGCCCCATGTTAAAAGAATGATAAGCCTGGAAGCCATGTTATGTCTTTCAGTTGCCATGTTTTGGATCAAAGCATTCTGACAGCCAGATAGCATAACTGGATTTGCCCGTCTGGCTTGTTGACACAGCAGGTACAATGGACTGGTGGCTCTGCTTTAGAGGTGGGACAGTTTCTAAGTACCTGTTCTCAACTTCATCACAGTCCTTATTTGATGTACAGTTTTTCTTGCATTGTTACAGAACAAATTGCTTGTTGTAAGGTAAGATGACGTAAGCAATCTCGTCCAAAAACTGTAAAAGCCTGAGTCTGCACTAGCAGCTCTAGGTCTGTGATGCTTGCTAATGTGAGCTTTTACCTTTTCTTTTTGTTTGTAGAGGAGCAAGGCTGGTTCTCGTGGAAGGTTGGGTACTCTCATCTTTCTCTCTCTCACAAGCCAGTATGTATGGGGCAGAGGAAAGATTGACATCAGGTGAAGGTGGTGGGAGTCCTTCATCGTGCCCACTGTTTTAAAGAGCAGCATGTTTTGCAACGACATAAACTGACCCATTTCCAACCACACCAGTGTGGACTTTGAAAAAGTGTTTGGGAGTGTCTGATTCGATAATCATGGGGACAATTGTTCCAACAGTTTTGCATGCGTGTGCTTCCTGTGGTATTTAGGGAACAAGAGCTCTTTCATGATCTGAAACAGGGAGCAAGCAGTCTGTGGCTATGCTATGTAAGTGCACTTTGCTCCAAGTTCAGAGGCAATGCCAGCCAGTTCTTCTCTGCTTATGATTTTGCTTATCCTAAATCCACCGGAATCGACATAGATAGGTGTTTTTCAAGTTATAAGGTTTCCTACTCCAACGATTTTTTACTTCATAAGCTGGCAACTTCCATCAGTGAGGCCGCCACTGGGCGGCCCAGTCTGGAAGCTTCAGTCTTAAATCTGTGTTTCCGAGCGCCGTGAGGCTAGGAGCTGTCACAACCGACCTGGGGCTTTTTTTTGTTAGAATATAGTCATTCATTTCCTCCTCAAAAATCTTAAAATTTGGGTGAGTTTAGCTGTGCTCTGAATGAGTGGATGTGGGCAAGGCTCAAGAATTCCTTTAAAAATGGATTCCCATCAAACAGTACATTTGGTGCATCTTTTTCCCTTACAGCAATTGTACCAAGGTCCCGTTGAGTAATTGGAACGGTATTTCCATCAAGAGAATTTTCTAAGGCCTGAGGAACAGTGCCTAAAATAGTGAATTGCTCTGTATGTTTTCTTAATATTGGCATGCATTTGCACTGGGGCTCTTCCAATGTGGAAGGAGCAAAGACGTTGCAGTGACATCGTCCGTGGAAAGAGATGAGTGGATTGCAAGCTGTTGAGCATGAAACCTTGAGCATGAAACCTTTGTCATAGAGGGTGGCATACCTTGGAGCCTGACATGCCTCATTGCGCCTTTGCCAAGTTGTCGTCACTACATCATGTCCATTTCCACACCCCATCTAGTAGCTCGAACAGGCTAAGAGACTTTACTAGCAGACACCAACGCCTGGCCTTTGTTTGTACGTGAGTGCCTAGAATGCTGCACTTCGATTTTAGATCACAACCTTGCTTGCCTTTTGCTGGTTTTGGTTGCAGGCCTGTTTGAGTCCAGCTAAGCTGCCCTTGTTCGGCAGGTACAGGTAAAGAAAAGAAAAGAAAAAAAGAAAAACTACGTAGGCAGTGAAACCACTCCCTACATCTATTAAGGAAAAGGAGACACGTTGGCCCAAAGAGCCGTGAGTCCCCTCCACCAGGGAGAATGAAGAACTAGTGAGGCTCTGGAGGGTGACAAGCCGCCCCCCGCCGCAGTGCTCCAGACCAAGACCTCAAGGCTTGAGAGCAACTGGATTTTTCAAGAGCGCGTCTGTCACGCTGAGAGACTGCTGCATCCAAACTAGACTCGTGGCATGACCATAACTAACAGGGTGTGTGGACTGGCTGCGGACAGCGACAGTGTACACCAAGCAGACAACAGGTTGCCCGCGATGAGACTG
>LFIK01005369.1_pt1 | contig 10292 bp, 7 predicted proteins | sample 643401 | NCBI WGS metagenome assembly LFIK01 (sample SAMN03777447, study PRJNA286221) | soda lake metagenome | biome: soda lake; feature: Kulunda steppe; material: water; isolation source: sample T5-Br brine of Lake Tanatar-5 | place: Russia: Kulunda steppe | collected 2010-07
CACCCACTACAAGAAATTGATTGTATAACGTTTTATGAAAAGTACTGCTTATCAGTGAAGTTTGGATTAACACTGTCCCGGCAGGGACAACACATGGGTAGTAAAATGGAAAGGGTTAAGTTTACATCAGCACCGGAGGTACTCAGTTGTAAGTGCGGCCGGGCCTTCCCAACCAACCCCATCGGGATAAACTTCTCGTCCCTCAATTTGAAGCATGTTGGTGATTCTGGTTTATTCAGAATTATGGGTAAGGGAAGAAATTTAAGTGACCCCGCCGGGACTTCCCGATCAACCCCATCGGGATAAACTTCTCGTCCCTCAATTTGAAGCATGTTGGTGATTCTGGTTTATTCAGAATTATGGGTAAGGGGAAAATTTTAAGTGACCCCGCCGGGACTCGAACCCAGATCTAAAGCTTAGGAGGCTATCGTTCTATCCTGTTGAACTACGGAGTCATTTTTTGTTTTTGATGGACGTAAAGGTAACAAATTTCAGGGTTGATGGTTTTATAAGGAGTGTGACTTAACTGCAATGAATAGATCATATTGATCTGCAATCAACACAAAAGATGGGGCTGAATGTTGGACTTCTGATAGAGAAAAAGGGGAAGGTATCTGAAGAGATACTTCATTATCTAAAACCCACACTTTGGCTGGCATGTAGCTGCTCCGGATGGAACAGTATGTTTGTAAGACATGTAACCCGTCTACCAAATCAGCACCGTAGGTGCGGCTCAATAAGAGTTACCATCACCCCTAAACTGTTATGCCTGAGCTGTCTCTGCCTCAGGATTCTTGCCATAAAACTTGAGGATCAAATAGAGAATGACTAAGCCAACCAATAGTCCCCAAACAGGATGAATCCATTCAAATGCGGCGGGAATTTCACCGACAATCAAGGCAACAACTGCAACAACCAACGCGTATGGAAGCTGCGTCCGAACGTGGTCAATCAGATCACAGGCAGAAGACATTGAACTGAGAACAGTTGTGTCAGAAATTGGAGAACAGTGGTCCCCAAATACAGCGCCCGCCATTACGGAACTGACCGATCCAAGCAGAATTCCGTAGTGTTCACCGCCGGCGAATCCGATTCCGGCGCCCATAGCTATTGCGAGTGGCACAACTACAGGAAACAAGATAGCCATGGTTCCCCACGATGTTCCGGTAGAGAATGCAGTAACGGCGGCTATGAAAAAGACAAGGCCGGGAAGAAGTGCAAGCGGAAGTGAATCCTCAAGCAAGCCGGCCAGGTAAGTTCCGGTTCCAATCTCCTGAGTAACGCCTCCGAGGCCCCAGGCCAGAATCAAAATGATAACGGCCATTAACATCGACTGCATACCGCCAACCCACGATTCGAGTGCTTCATTGAGTGTAAGTACTTTCTGAAATACAACCAGACCTATTGCCACTGCACAGCCGGTAAAAGATGCCCAGAGCAGTGCGGCAAACGGATCTGCATTTCCGATAATGGATGTCAATCCACTTTCGCCGGGGCCCAAAGCAGAACTTCCCGTAGTGTAGAGTCCGTAAAGAGCTACCAGTATAACAGAGATAACCGGAAATGCGGCATTTTGCCATCTTTTTGGTTTCCCCTCTTTTGGCTGCAGACTGGATAAACTGGTATCGGTGGCAGGCATAGAACCTTCGCGAATGACACCTCCTCCTGAATAAGCTCTCTTTTCCGCATCATACATAGGTCCGAATTCACGCCTCATAAGAATCGTCATTAGCACAAAAGCCAGAGCAAGAAGCGGATAGAAGAGATACGGTATAGAGTGAAGAAATATGGTAAAGGCGTTATCTGCACCGGCCATAAGCTGTGCAGAAAGCTCAGGGTCTGCCGTCTGTTCGGCTATACCGGCCAGGGAGTTCTGAATCTGTGTGATTTCAAAACCAATCCATGTGGTAATTACGGCACTAACTGCAAGAGGAGCCGCTGTGGAGTCGACGATATAGGCCAGCTTTTCCCGGGAGATTTTCAAGCGGTCTGTCATTGGGCGGAGGGCGTTACCGCGGATCAAAGTGTTGGCATAATCATCAAAGAAGATAAAGAGCGCCGATGCCCATGAGAGCAGCTGTCCTTTTTTACGATTTGTAGCATACTTGCCCAGTACTTCAACTGCGCCCTGTGTCCCACCGCCACGCGACATCACACCGACCATGCCGCCGAGAAGCAAACTGAATACAATAATTGCAATGTGATCATAATCAACCAGAGCGTTGACCAATAAATCGAGCGATTCTGCAGTACCGGCGAAGGGATTGAGGTTTACCAGAAACAGAGCTCCTATCCAGATACCTGCAAAAAGTGATAGGACTACTTCGCGGGTAATCAAAGCTAAACCAATGGCTACTATAGGAGGGATTAAACTGATCCATGTTCCATAGTAGCTGTTCCCTTCAGTATCTGTTTCTGCCCATGCCTGAACATCCAGCCATCCGAAAAGAAGAGTTGAGAGTAGAATGAACCCAATTACAAAGCCAAATTTTTTCATTACGATCTGTTATGGATAAACTTTTTCAGAAGTGAAAATACAAGCATTGCCATTAAATACAATTTAAAAATCGGGGATGCGGAGGATATGTTAACGATTGCTGCGGTTTGGTTTTTATTGTAACTCCATAAATCTATAAAAGTCTTCTACATAGGTAGCTGATTTCTGAAATTGAAAAAAATGTAAAGATCAATGCACTCGTACAGGTGACAGTCACCCCATATTTTGATATGTTAGAGATCAGATGGTTTATTTATAAATAAAGGCGTTAAGTAGAATATTTTTAAACGGGAAATTCATTGACTAAGGGTAGCAGATCACATAAACGGTTTAGTCGCCGAAGGGCACAGTTGGTAAAACAGATTGAAGAAAAGGGGATAAAAGATCATAATGTTCTTCAGGCCATAAACTCTATTCCAAGGCACATATTTGTTGATACAGCTTTTGAAAACCGGGCTTACGAAGATTCTGCACTGCCAATTGGCAATGGTCAGACCATTTCTCAGCCCTATACGGTAGCAGCTCAGACTGAACTGCTTGAAGTTCAGAAGGGTGATAAAATTCTGGAGATTGGTACGGGTTCCGGTTATCAGGCGGCTATTTTGTGCCATATGGGCGCGGAGGTATATAGCGTGGAGCGTCACGAAAAACTTTATCTGAATGCCAAGGAGATACTGCAGGAGCTCGGTTTCCGCCCTCACTTAAAACTTGGTGATGGTACGCTTGGTTGGAGCGCGTACGCACCGTACGACGGCATTGTAGTAACAGCAGGTGCACCCATAGTACCTGAAGACCTGAAACAGCAGCTGACAGTTGGAGGAATACTGGTTGTTCCCGTCGGTGATCAGAAAAGCCAGGTAATGATCCGGATTACAAGGCTGTCTGAAGAGGAGTTTAAAGAGGAGAGACTAAACCATTTTAAGTTTGTACCGCTCATCGGGGAGAAAGGCTGGGATTGATAAAGCTGCACTTCTATTCTCAAATTCGGTCAGAAATTCAATTAATTTTTCAATCGGGCATCTGCCAGGTTAAAGATACCGGTATCTGCAACTCGTTGACTCGCCTGCCGGTTAAGTGATTTATATCTCCTGTAAATCACACTGAATAAATAAGGAACGGGAGAGGTATAGGGGGCTGTTTTGTAGGCGTTCTGATGACAAACTTAATTTATATCAGATCCTTAACCCCAATTAAAAGTTATTATTATGAAAATCCTAAAAATAGCTCTGACGCTTATGATCGCTATCTCCTACCTGGCGATGGCTCCATATAGCACATCAGATAATGGCCACAATCACCATGATATTGTAAGCATGGCTGAAGACAACGAAGATCTTTCAACACTTTATGCTGCTATCCAAGCCGCAGATTTGGTAGATGTATTGAAAGGTGACGGACCATTTACCGTATTTGCTCCGACAAATGAAGCCTTTAATGCACTTCCCGAGGGTACACTCGAATATCTTCTTATGCCGGAAAACCGGGATGAGCTGGTAAGTATTCTGACCTATCATGTTGTTGCAGGCGAAGTGATGTCCGGCGATTTAAGTGATGGAATGAAAGCTGAGACCGTAGAGGGATCCGAAGTTACTATTTCAATTAACAACTACGGTGTAAAAGTAAATGAGGCAAGTGTAGTAGCAGCTGACGTAGAAGCATCAAATGGTGTGATCCATGTTATTGATGCGGTAATTTTACCACCTGAAGAGGAGTCTGGTTACTAAAATTTCCCGAACATTTTGTTTTGGTTGAGAGACCCGGCTTGAGCTAAGTCGGGTTTTTTTAATTAATTCTTACCCGTTTTTGCAGCAGTCTGTGATCAACGAGCTTTTCATAAAGGTTTTCAAGTGTTTCAGTAAGTGAACCCTTTGTACTCACTTTTAGCAAATTACGTTCGGAGAGTTCTTCGGGAGATTCATATTTAGCAGTAAGCTTATCAAAGTCCTCCAAACGGGCATCAGAAACTGCACCCATCTCTTTTCCCCTGGTTTTCAAACGGGCCAGTATGGTTTCATCCGGAGCCTGAGTTTCAATGAATAGATAATTGGCCTGTACGGATTCAAATAGATTTTTTAACTCCTTACGGTGTGCCCGTTTACTGAATGTTGCATCTAGGATTGCACTCTCCCCGGAATTGATATGTACTGTTATCTCATCGAATAGATGCTGATATGTTTTTTTGGACATCTCTTCCGAGTAGAGTTCTTTTCGTTTTTGGGCAGAGGGTCTCTTATATAGCGGAAGTCCGGCAAGTTTTTTTCGGATGCGATCGGAAGAGATATGATCGATATTAAGAGATTTAGCCATATGTTCGGCTAACGTACTTTTACCGGTTGCGATACGGCCCATGAAAATTAGCTGCACTGGTTTTGATCCCAGAAGGGCGTATCGCAATGAGAGGTGAAAATAGTCGGTCGCAGTTTTTTGAAGCTGATTTCTCTTTTTGGGTGAATTTTCATCACCGGTGCTCTGCAAGCTTTTCACCTTTCCTTTCACATAGCCACGGTAACATTTATAAAAATCGATGATTTTTAAGAGATCAGGGTCATTCAGTTTCTGAGCCATCTGCTCAACGAAATATCGGCTTTCATTCCGGCACTCCTGAAAATCCAGATCCATGGCAAGGTAGGCCAGGTCAGCAGCCAGGTCGCCGCATCGAAACCGCTCATTGAACTCTATGCAGTCATAAATACAGATACTCTTGGGGTTGATATGAATGTGTTCAAGGTGTAAGTCCCCATGCCCGTCCACAATTCGTTTCTGGTTAATTCGCCGATTAAAAAGAGAGTGGTTCTTTTCAAAATAGCGATCAGTAAAATATTTAATGGCTTGATACTCTTCGTTTTCAATCGTCTTACCGATGAAAGATTCAGTTTGTTGAAAGTTTTCTTCGGTGTTGAACCGGATCTGTTCAATTTCACCATATTGAAGTATATCCTCTCCCGGTTCCTGCTGCTGATAAAAACCCGACAGTTTTTCCGCGACCCGGTCCAGGTGTTCTTCAGACAGGGTGTTATTTTCGATATAAGAATAAAGGAAGTACTTCGCATCAAGCATGTTCATTTTTACGGCATACTCAACAATCGCCTCCGGATTCTCTGAATTGAAGGTAAATGTATCTCCATTCTTTGAAATTGGAATGACCCCCAGGTAAATATCCGTGCAAAGTCTCCGGTTCAGCTCCACTTCTCGTTCGCAGAAATGCTTTCGTTTATCGAGGGTACTGTAGTCCAGAAAGCCAAAATCGACAGCTTTTTTAATTTTATATACAAAAGGGGGAGCCATAAACACATGTGATATATGCGTCTGAATGTGCTTTATACTTTCAGGTTTATGAGGATACACCTCTCGGTTTTCCAGGAACTTCCACAGGCTACCCGCGGATTGTAAATTCTGATCAGATTTACTCATGATTTCATCAGTCTGTCCTAAGTTTATGGAGGGCCATCATTCCAAAAGTCTGAAATTGAATCGTTGATATATTCTGCTCTCTATATTAATCAAATTCCAAAAATTCTGAGGGAGTAACAAAGTTTAGTTGAGAAGCAGAGTGAAAATCAGTTTGCATTTTTTGAATTTTAATTCTACACTTGTAGAAACAGTTCTAATAATGTAGAGTTATGAAACTATCAAAATCTGAAGAGCAACTAATGCAGTACATCTGGAAGCGCAAAAAGGCGTTTATGAATGAACTGCTGGAGATGTATCCTGAGCCGAAACCGGCAAACACTACCGTGGCCACCCTTTTGAAAAGGATGAAAGACAAAGGCTACATCGATTATGAGCAGATGGGGCGGTCACGTCAATACTACCCAACTGTAAAAAAATCGGACTACTTTTCGAATCATCTGAAAGGGCTAATCAGAAAATACTTTGATGATTCGCCTTCCACTTTCGCTTCCTTTTTTACTCGGGAAACCGACCTAACGGAGGATCAGCTGAAAGAGCTGCAGGATATTGTTGAGCAAGAACTGGAGAGGAGGAAAAAATGATTATTTACCTGATCTATTCAACGATAAGTCTGGGAGTGCTTCTTCTTTTCTATCATCTGTTTCTGGAAAAAGAGAAGATGCACAAGATGAACCGAGGATTTCTGATCTTCAGTCTTCTTTTCTCATTTACTATTCCATTGATTCCGATTGGATTAATTGACCTTCCAACTGATCAATTGACTTTCTTTAATCAAACAACAGTTCAGGAACCCGGCAGCTTCGTAATGCTTGACGGTGAATGGTTGGATTCTGATTCAGAATATATTGCTTACAATGAATCATCCGAAACGGGAGACAAAAGCTACTGGCCGGCAGTCTGGCTGATTTATATTCTCGTGTCCGGAGGCCTGTTTATTCGCTTGATTCGAATCGTGCACAGAATTCAGTTAAAAGCCGATCGAAATGAGAAGAGGCTTCTGAATGGTTGTGAAATTGTTCTTCTGAATGACGATTCCATTCCCCATACCTTTTTTCATAAAATATTTTTGAACAAAAAGAGCTACCTGAATGGAGAGATTCCGGAAGAGGTGATGATTCATGAGATGACCCACGCAGGGCAGAAACATACCCTGGATATTCTTCTGGTTGAATTCTTGAAAATTCTTTTCTGGTTTAATCCGTTGCTCTATCTCTATAAGAGAGCCATTCTGTTAAATCACGAGTTTCTGGCCGACGAGGCCGTTCTTTCACAGGGGAAAAGCGTGAAAAATTATCAAAACATTCTTTTAAAAACGATGCTGATTCGTCCGGCCCACAGTCTGACAAGTACGCTGAACTACTCCCTCACCAAAAAACGACTCCAAATGATGACACAATCAAAATCTACCTACCGTTCCTTATTTAAAATCCTCGCTTTAATGCCGTTAATTGCGGCCATCGCACTGCTGCCGGGCTGTGATTCTCCAACCACAGAAGTTTCAGATGAAGTGGAAGCTGTTGATGAAGTTAGAATTCAAATTGGGGAGGAAGAAGCTCTGCATGTGAATGGTAAACGAATGACCATAGATGAGCTGGAGAACTATTTATCATCCTTGCCGGAGAGTCCTGGCATAGTGAAGTTCAGTGTGGAACCGGATGCGCCGTTCGGATTTGTTACGGATGTTCAAACCCTGCTTCGAAAATATGAAGCATTCAGGATCAACTACTCTACAAGCAACGATGATGCAAGAGGTGAGGGTAGGGTTGAACTGGATGATGTTACCAATGATTTTCTGGAAGCGGCGAATCAATACATGAAAATTGAGGCCGATCCGTCAAATACAGACGAGTTGAATCAAAAATATAACGAAGTTTTGGAGCTATATGAGGCGATTCAGGCTGTAGAGACAGTTGATCCGAATTCACCCCCGCCACCGCCATTGGTACCATCACCGGAAAAGCGCATGGAGAGCAGCAGGGAATTAACTCTACCACCGGCACCGCCTGCACAACCTGCCCCTGTAAAAGAAGGAGACCTGATGCAGATCTTGATGAATAGTCAGGGTATGCTTCTAATGAACGAAGAACCGGCTGAATTGAATGAAGTGAGACAGAATATTAAACAGTTTGTGGAAATGAGTGCCTCAAGCCCTTCCAAAGCAGTTATAGGAATAAAGACTGCACCGGACACACCGTATGATCAATACCTTGTACTTTTAGACGAAATCAAGGCAGCCTATGCTGAGCTAAGAAACGAAGAGGCTCAAAATCAATTTGGCCGTTCCTTCGGGTCTCTCCAAGAGAACAGCTCAGAGATGGAGAGAATAAAAGAGGCCTACCCGATGAAGCTATCGATTGTGCCTCCGGAGAAAAATTAATGGTATCTAAAAACTGATTTTTTCATTTTGGTGAAAAAGAAATTAAGAGTACAAAATCATGATCATCTATTTAGTTAAATCAATCTTACTGCTTGGATTACTTTACGGGGTTTATAAGCTGTTTCTTGAAAATGAAAAGATTCACCGCTTCAACCGTTTCTTTTTGTTGTTTGCCCTGGTATTTGGACTTACGGCTCCGTTGATCTCTTTTGATCTGAGCCCGGAAACATCCATCGTCGGTGTAAATATGCAGCAGATGGAGCGTTTGGTCAACGCACCGGCTGAGGCGGTAAGCAGATCCGTTGAACCGCTGATCGTACCTCAACAAACACAGGAAGCATTACCCAAAGCTGAAAATACCCCGATTGTTACCGAAGAACCAAGCTGGTCGATAAGTGCCTTAGATGTGTTGCTCTGGATGTATGGAGCGATCACCCTTTTTCTTTTGATCCGCTTTATGACCGGGTTGATCGAAATTAGAAATAAAGTTAAAGCCGGAACCCATAAAGAGACAGATCATGCCACACTGGTTTTATTGGATGAGCCGATCACTCCGCAATCATTTTTAGATTACATTTTCCTCGAAAAGAAACAGTTCGAGTTGGGGAAAATTGAACCTGAGATCCTGGATCATGAACTCACTCATGTTCGCCAGTTCCATTCATTTGATGTGCTATTGATCGAATTCATGAAAGTCATCTTTTGGTTCAACCCGCTGATGTATCTGTACAAACATGCGATTCAACTCAACCATGAGTTCATGGCTGATGAAGCGGTGGTCCGCAGTGGCTCAGCCATAAGCGAATACCAGGAATTGCTGATCCGGGTCAGTGCCGGGAATACATCCTTGAAGACCACCAGTAGTATAAATTTCTCCCTGACCAAAAAGCGTTTGAAAATGATGGGCAAAAGTATTTCTAAAGTAAAAGTTTGTGCTATTTGGCTTTTTCTCCTTCCATTATCTGTAGCCTTGATTATTGTTTTTTCAGCGCAAACAGACAATTATCCTCAAACCATCAGTATGCAGGAAATATGGGATTCCATGCCTAAAACAACGTATCAAGAACCTGAACTGCATTATGACGGCAATCGATCGAAAGAACTTGGAATACCTTTAAATCTTGGAGCTCAATTCAACTCATCAGGTGAGTTATTTACAGGAACTCAAAAAGTCTACTATGTTGAAAATGATAGTCTTTGGCAGGAGCATTTCTATGAGGATGGCATTATCATTGGTTCTGTTTTATATACAGATGGAGATACGATCCGTCAGGTACATGGTATATTTGAAGATAGGTTAGAAATGGGAAAAGAGATGTACGTTAATGGGATGATGAACTATAAGGATGTTCGTCCCCACGAAAGTAAGGATGGTTTAGGTCATCTTCGCATGTGGCATCGAAGTAACGGTGAGCTGGCATTTGAAGCATTTTACACAGGTGATAAAGTATATCAGGGGCTCATGACAGAGTATGACGAAGAGGGGACTATCATCATGCAGGAACGCTATAAAGATGGGGAGCTGGTGGAGAAGATTAAATAAAGAAATTTATGGTTTCAAACGAAATCTGCGTTCTTTCTCGCAGATTAGCGCGGAGTTAAGCGCAGAATTACGCAGATTTTCTGCGAGACTCAGCGGAATCAATCTGCGTAAATCAGCGAGAAACAAAAAATAGTGGGCCGATGTGTGGCCATCAAAAAAACCATTCTAAATAAACAAAAATGATTGAGAGTACTGTAAAGTTAAATATAAATGATGGGCAATAATATCAGCTGCTTATTGTTTAGTTTCATTTTGAGACCTGAGACCTGAGACCTGAGACCTGAGACCTGAGACCTGAGACCTGAGACCTGAGACCTGAGACCTGTAAAATAAAAAACCCCGAACCGGCTATTGCCAATTCGGGGTTTAAAGTTTTGAAACGTTCTGTCCGGTTTAGCTCGGATTCAGAATGTTATCAATTCGTCGTTCGGCATCAGCCAGGTGAGTTCTGGTGGCACGGTCGC
>LFIK01005370.1_pt1 | contig 10292 bp, 9 predicted proteins | sample 643401 | NCBI WGS metagenome assembly LFIK01 (sample SAMN03777447, study PRJNA286221) | soda lake metagenome | biome: soda lake; feature: Kulunda steppe; material: water; isolation source: sample T5-Br brine of Lake Tanatar-5 | place: Russia: Kulunda steppe | collected 2010-07
CACCAGGGACCTGCCAAGAGACCCGCAACAGACAAGACTCAAGGCCAACCTGCCAAGACGCAGAAGACGTTCAAGACCGTTGTGCAGGGCCCACAGACACCCAGACAATTCGCGTCAGACCGCTTTGGGCCTCCCCAAGCGCGCAACTCCAGGTTCCCGCATCTCACTAATGCGGAGGTAGCCGCGTGCTACAACAACCTCCAGTATATACAATACTGGACCAAAGGTGCTTTTCAGCACCACCAATTGTTGGTTCTTTCTACAGGCTCAAACGAGTAAGTCTTTGACTTTATGACTTTCTTGTTTGTGAACTTTTGGGGTGCATACTTTTTTTACAGGGTTGCAAGGATTTTTTAGGAAAGGAATTCGGGGCTTTGGGTGGAGGCTTGACCTGATTGTGATAACCTGAGTCCCGTACTTTTGAGGATACTGACATGGCCTCTCAATTGAGAGACTTGCAAGTCAGAGTCACTGACCTTCCTGGCAGGAATGGGGTACTGCTACTAGTAGTCATCCTCCTGATCCCGATTGACCTCAGGCTCTCCTGATTCTATTTCTCTCAGACCAGGCTGGTGCAGGGGGCTTGACAAGCCTAGGCCCTGGGTGACCCCTTTTCCTTAATTGATGTAGGGAGTACTCTAATGCCTACATATTTTCTTGTTCATTCTTTTGAATTGGTGTTTAGGTTCAGTAATTTCTTCTCTTAAGAAGGCTAGGCCAAGCTTACTAAAGGGTCAACCCTAGCTACGATAGCTAAATATGACATTTATAGATGGTCCCCATCACTCCAATCAGGATCATATGTAGGCTCTGGCTGTGTGTCGTCACAATATGTCTTGAACGAGGTGCACATCCCAGCGCAACAGGTGTGAAGCCTGACTGTTGCTTCGATGGCCAGTATGCTTTCCAGCTGGCAGGTGAAACACTAACCTCATTCTTCCACAGAGCACATAGTCATTTGGAAATGGCCTGCACTTGACTTGCGTCTACATGATATTCCTGGGTCAGCATCTCCAAGGTCCAACACCTTGAAGTGACTTGGAGTGGTAGACATCATGCTGAAATGAGCTTTATGCCTGCCAGATGAAAGGATTACCTAAGCTGCTTGCGCCAATGCAAGCAATGCATCAAACTCAGTTCTCTCTATGAGCTTCCGTCAGCCCTACCTTTGCCTTTAAAGACAATGATTGATTAAAATGACACACAACAGCAGTTAAGAAACCCTTTTGCAACAAGATTAGCTTGATCCTGCTAGTTTATTTTATGTACCTCATGAAGGCATCACTCATCCTCCTCCTCTTCTCCGTTGTCATCCACAGTGTCAGCTCCTGGCCCTCCAGCAGTGTAGGCAGCCATTGCTGCATTATAGCGTTGTTTATCCTGGATTTAACCAAAAGGGCGAGATATGTGCATACGTAAAATCTGTGAGCGTTTAATCCAATCAATCACTTCTTATATCGTGCTTGAATAACTTCTATTAAGGTTGGATAAATCTGACCTTTTAAGTTGAATTTCAAAACTGAATAGTATGTAGTAAGAGAGAAACAAGTCCTCCAGTAATTGCCTGAAAGTGGGATTTGGATGCTGCAGCATTCACTCTAGATCCAGGGCTCAGGGCTATACCAAGGCTTTGTGGGATGGTTGGGAGGAGAAGGGCCTGAGGGCTGGGGGCTGGGAGCTGGGAGGAGGAGGCTGTGGCCCCTGTGAGGAGGAGGCCCCTACACCAAACGGAAAGAAGATCGTCAAGCCAGACCATGTAGCAGCATTCTCTGCCCTCTTTTTCGGGTAACCAACAGGGAGATCAAAGGAATCCCTGGAGGAGGCAGGTTGGGCAGGCCCTCTCCCTCTTACTCTCCCTCTCCCTCGCCCTTTCTTCGTCAATGTTTACCTAACTTCACCTGCCCTGAAGTCAATTTATTATCTTTCTGGACGCCCGGAAGGGCACCTTCAGCGCGGGCCAAAGCTTAGTCGATACCTCCGGGGCCTGGCCGGGTTGAACTTCCTTGGTATGTAACTTTGTACTGTGCATTAGGGTAGGAGCCTCTATGCCAATAGTGCCAAAGCCTCGGTAACCCTCTTTCACTGGAACAGTACTTTGACATGCTCATTTTTTCCAAGAAATTCAGATAAAATCGTTAAAGTTATTTTTACATAAGAAAATGCCCACACATTTTTTGCGATGATGTTGAAGGGGGCCATGGCAGATGTGGGGTGCAGTTGCCTCGGCTCACAAAGATTTGCTGGGCAGGGTGGAGAGATGGCAGATGCCGTCTTCAAAACAGTGAGGAGCTAGGAGGCTAAAGGGAAGCCTTAGTAATGGCAACGCATGAGTGTGGTGCTTGGCATTGAGCTGAGATGCAGACCCCGTCCTTAGCAAGTTACAGTGCATGCTGAGCAAGCAACAGCTCAGCCTAGCCCAACCCCATAATGCGCCAGACGCATCTTAAAATCACGTTGTGCATGGCTCATCACTTGGAAGTGAAGGAGGGTCTGATTCCCAAAGAGCAGCAGCAGCCAGCAGCAGCACCGGGCAAACAAGAGGCAGCATCAGCAGCATGAGCTTTAAACGCCAGGCAACGCTGCCAGAAGGTCAGCTGCACAGTTGAGAGGAGATGCAGGCCTTCAAGGAGGAGCTCAGGTGAGGGAGGAGGCATGCACATGCGCATGTGCACATGTATGCTGCATGTGCATTAAAATAAGTGAAAGGGTGTGTTTAAGCATCAGTACCAAGTGCCTGCTGCCTGTGTGGGCTCCATGCACATAAGGAGGGTGTTGCGCGGTCTATGCAGGCGTGCCTAGAAGACGCTCTTTGAGAAGACCTTGAGTGAGCTGGCCGCTGGGCTCCTCCTTAAAGTAGATGGCAGCTTGAAACCCGTCGTTGAGCATGTCAACATCTCGCGCTTGTGGAAAAAAGAGCTTCCCAGCTTTGCCAGGAGTAGCAGCGCGCTTGCTGTGCAGTTGCTGTGGCATGCATTTAACAGCCTGTGCGCGTGCCAGCGCAACTGGTCAGCTTGGGGGCTTATGTACGGCAAAATTCGATCCAGGCTCACTCTGGTGTGCATGGGAGCTGATCTACGTGCGTTGCACCAGCAGGCAGTGCAGCAAGAGCGCTGAGGCAGCCTGCAGCTCTTCAAGGAGGACAACCAGGAAGCAGCGTAAACAAAATGTGGAACTTTGGACTGAACAGCGCTGTTTAGTGGGGTAGCTTGGGGGATGGACAGGCGGGGGCTCTGACCAGGTGTTCGGGTTTCTCCTGACTTATTCTGGTCTCCAGGAGGGCCGGTCCAACTATAAATGTTTTTTTAGCATCATCAAACTCGTATGAAAAAGTCTCAGGGCGTTTGAGTGTGTCTGTGAAAAGCAGTTGAAAAGCAGTTTTCTTACGACAATGCATCAACAAGGCCCTCTCTACATAGGCCGAGGCTCTGCAGAGGAACGACGAGCTTCTTTGGATTTTTGAGACACCCTATTGATCCCATCCCCATCTATCCACCCTATTGTGCACAGCGCATACATGTTTGAAAGCCCGGGGGATACTCCACCCCTGATCTCAAGACCTCAGCTGCTCCCCAAAAGGCATGATCACCTCCTGATGCCCATGAACTTGGTATAGGCACCATGGAGCTTAGTCCAATGGTGGTCAAGTGTAGGCTACTTGCAGGAAAAGGTAAAGGAAGTCTGCTGTCATTGGGAATTGCTTCAGTAGGAACATTGCATGCATGCTGCTTTGGACCTATGGGCTGAAGCAGGCATTGTTCCGCCTCACACTTAATTACAGGGTTGGATCATACCTATTTTGCCACTTACGCATTGTGAAAAAGGCTAAAATTTGCAAATTGAAGAAACCCGGTTTACAATGCGGGTTCCAATATGCCCCCCCCCTCTGGCCTTTCCTTCGTTCCTGCTCCTTTCCTTTTTCAGAAGCTTCACTTGGCGCAAGCAAATTGAGAGAAACAAGGTAGTTTCATCTTCGTTGTCGCTGAAGACTTTTGATGCTGGTGCCTGAGCGAGCCCCTTGCTCGAGGACCTGGGTCTGCTCAGCCAAGTCTGCTCACTTCTCCTTTGCTCACTGCAAGCGTCCGCTGCTTCTTAGCAGGTGCCGAGGAGGTGGTCGCATTTGCTGCTGTACTTCTGTCGAGCTGGAGCTGCTCTACTGCTGCCTTGTTCTGAGCATCGATGGCCCCCATCTCATCCAGAACACGCTGCAGGACTGCCCCATCTGCTATGCACTTTGCGACCCCACAAGTTGGATTAATGTGCAGAAAGTGCTCCCTGATGCGGGAAGTACATTCTACAAAGACATGCTTGCAGTACTTGCACTCCAACTTGTGCTGGTGCGTCCTGTCTTTCACCTCAACAAGTGTGACATGATTCCACTCCTTCCCCTTTTCTCTAGGCATCTTGGATGTAGGTATATACAAGAATAGGGTGCTGATTGGTAGATGAGAGCGCATTTGGGGGCGCACAGGTTCCCATCTAACCCCCCAAACCTCTACCTTCAAAAATGACCCCTGAGCGAGGACGCATTCATGTTAAATACGCGCATTTTTCGTACCGTACGCGCATTGGTCTGGGCAAATGGACGCATGACCTAACCCTGCTTAATTACATCTAATCTTAGCTTGCAGACCAAGGTCGATGACAGTAGTACTATGTAGCGAGTTTATGTGAGTCCCCTGGGGATCCGTTCTCTCAAACTTGAGCTACCAGGCACCTGTCCCAGCATCTTAAGATACAAACAAGAGCAATTAGACAAGGGACCATTGTAAGCAACGCTTAAAATTTGCGAAGCCCATACCTGAAGCAGAGCCCGCAGCTATACTGCTCACATTATTAACATAACATGTTTCACAATGCAACTTGACATATGGCAAACTGTCCACACAGTCACGAGCAGGAAGGGCCCTGCTGGCGCACATAGAAATTACCTCCAGGACTACCCCCCTGCACATATCCCTGGTAATACAGGGAGCCATGTTTAATGATTCTGCAACATCAGGCAGGCGTCTAGAGACATGGGTTGGCCTGGCTGGCAAAGGTTAAGCTCAAAAGTTGCAAAACATTTGGCTGTTCTGACTGCACGCTGACCTGCAGCTACCAAAACTTAGAATCCCCGGTTAAAAGTTTTGCTAGAAACACATTAAATTTCAGGCCATAGTCAAGGGCTGCCTGACTATTACCCTGACTATTTTTTTTCCTGACTATTACCCTGACTATTACCCTGACTATTTTTTTCCTAACTATTACCCTGACTATTTTTTTTCCTGACTATTACCCTGACTATTTTTTTCCTGACTATCACCCTGACTATTTTTTTCCTGACTATTACCTGGTCAGGTTTTTTTTCCTGCCCCTGTTGTTGAGAAAGTTTATGCTGCGCCAATCACTTACTCTCCTGCCCCCCTGACGCTGCACGCATTCAATAACAAAATAATTTGGGGGGATCCAAAGTCTCAGGGCAAGGGGTGGCCTGGGCTGGCCTGGGTGGGCCACCGTGAACTTTGCCAGGAACATGGTAAGCCAGTGAGCTACGCCCCGTTACTGGGGCTTTGCCAAGAAAGGCTTTCAATTTCTCTCTGCCTGTGAAAGCAGACATTTAAACATTTGCAGCTCTGTGGTGCCCTGCAGTACACTGCTGTAGCACTGTGGCTGAGCTGCAACCCTGCAAAGCAAGCTGATTTCCTCTGTAACCATCCAGTCCAGGGAGCGCTCAACGGGATAGCCAAGCGGGACTGTATGCAGTCTCTCTGCATTGTCATTCCATCACGCGCAAAATCCCGGCAGCTTAACAAGCCCCTGTCGACCTTAAAAAAAATGGAATGTCTCAATAATAACCTTACTTCCTTAACAGCAGCATTGTGTAAATTGACACAAATGAAATTAGGTTGCACCCCAGAACTGAAATACATGTGTGAAAACATTTTTTAACATAGTCAATACCCTGGAGTGAGACTGCCATGAAGCAGGCTGCAAATCTGTGTTTCTAGGTGTTGACCATGCCCATCTGGATAATTGAAGTCAGGTTTGGTGCAAATTAGCGTTTTATCTAACCCTAAGCCTTATGGCGTTCTATCCCCCATTCTTGCACAGCTCGATTCACCTAGCTTTCTGTCTAAAGTATATGCACTACTGTACGTACCTGCAAAGCAGCGGCCTCATAGGGCGCCTTCTCCTCTGTGCTGAGGCTTTTCCAGCGCTCGCTCACCATCTTGGCCAGCTCCCCAAACGAAGCATTGGGGTTTTCTGCCTTGAGCTGCAGCAATGAAGGGCCAGGGCCTGGCAGGTAAGCCTAATGGATCACTGACACCCCCCAAAAGCAACAGTAGCACAGATATTCAAGGCAAATTTTGCCTGCAAGACAGTGCAGCTATCATCACAGCTATCATGCACAAAACACACCATCATAGCTTCTGAGCTCTCATCTGAAAGGCAACGGCTTGCTTACTCTGGGCATGTTTTTTTTGCAGACCATTCAGTCGCAAATGCTTCTGCTTGCTATCTATGGGCAATGTCACCTGGGCACGCATTGCGTTGCTGTAGTGCATGTAGCTTGTCATGTTCCTTTTTGGCGCATTGGGGTCCTTTTTCTTGCGCGCTTTTTTGTCTGGGGCCTGGATAAGCAAAGAGCAGCAGAGGACAAAGGTATACTTGGGATCTGGGACATGAGAGAGCAGCATGAGCCTGAGACCATACGATCTCAGGAGTACATGGATTGACTCTTGGATAGGGCTGCATGTGTTGCACTTCTTGCTGCTCTTATTTGTTTGTTTAAAATTACTGTTGCAGTGAAGCATTGAAATTGGCAATGAGTGACAAGTGGCTGCCATTGGGCGTTGTTTGGAGCTCTCTCTCAAGTGAGGATGACAGAAATCAATGTGACATGAAACCTGTGGCAAATGCACGCACCTAGCCGCCCAAGAGTGGAGCATGCCAAGGGATCCCGATTAAAAGTGCAGTCATGCATACTCAAACATTGGGTTATCCCCGCGAACTGCCCACCCCTCGTCCAGCTCAACTGTCTCACTTAGCACACGCACTTGCTTTTCAAGCTTCTCTGCAACCCCTACACGATTCTGTCCTGATAGTGCACTAGAAAGCTGTTTTTTTTGCTGCATCTGGAAATGCCAAGCAGGCAGGGAGGGGTTCTAAAGTGAAGGCCAGGGTGTTGGGTGCAGGCAGGGGGGAGATGGGGGACAGACCACCATCTCGCGCACGCATCTCCAAATCGGGCACTCGGTCCTAAAAATCAAGCACTCACTCCCACACATCAGGTGTTCTTTTGGGGCAAGGCAAGCAAGGGCCCCGGAGAGCCTGCAGAAGGAGATTGAGAATTCTTGCCAAAAATCCGCACAGGCCATTGATTGACCTCATTCTTTTGTATAAGAAGGCTGTTTATACCCCAGACAAGCGTGCTATGAGTACTTGGCCTTGCGATTGAGCAGGGGCAAGGCATTGGCTGAATGAAATCTCACCGATTCTCCGGCAGGGTCAGTTGTTAGCAGGCTGTTTAGTCCTCCCATGCACCCTCCCATGCAGCAGCCTCTTTCCAACAACCAGACTAATTCTATATGGGTCAGCGGATGTGACAGAATGCAAGCATCTGTCTGCCGGTACTTGAGTCATCTAACTGATAAAATACCTTGGGTTTGCTCGCTCGCGCAAAAGCAGCAAAATCTGATAGCCCTGAGATTCCATCGGGCGAGCAAGCAATAGCAGGCTGAGACTCACGCCTCAGGTATGGCCCCTGGGGTGCCCTCAACCCCCCTAGCTGCTCAGAACATGAGGAGCGGCTCTGGAAGGTTTGTGAGACGGTTTGGAGTGGGCTCTTTGTGGGGACGACCATTGATGCTTGCCGGTGACACAAGCAAAGGGCCTTGACCTGAAATTACAAATGCTTCACATGCAAGATCTTCATTTATCATCACTTACAAGCAGCAATCTTTTGCCTGGAAGCCACTTCTACCTATAACCAGTCACCTGATATTTACCGCCTCATTGACCTCCGTGCCTACTTCAGAAGGTCTTAGTGTAGCAAGTATGAACAACTTACATCTTTGCTCTTGGGTTCCTTCTTGCCCATTGTTGCTTTAGGCTTCTTGGCTTTGGCGGACTTCTCTTCATCCTGAGAACATGGACACATTAAAGGCTAAGCAATAAGGGCTAAAATATGCACCAAGATGTGGTGGAGTCCTTATTAGTGCATTTGACACACTGTATCTAATGAACAAGGGCTGAAAAAGCAAATTTTCTGGCATGCTTTTTCTTTGTTACCAGCCAAATATATTTCAAGACATGTCAAAGCCAGGTGAAATAAAAGACCCTTCGGGCGTTGGTAAGTGTACAGCCCTTCATCTTCTGCCTTGATTGGCCCTGAATGCTCCAATTATGAGCCTCAATGAACCATCCGGGGCCAATGCCGCTTCCATACCAACATCAGAAGGCTCACTCCTAGAAATGTATTCAGTTACCCTGAATCCCAGTTTTTGGAGCGGGTCAGTGCCGACCCCACCCAAACAAAACGCATACACGTGCGTGCGTGGATGGGGAAGACAAATAAAAGTTGTTTGCTGATACACTATTGTTTGAGTTTTCACACTTCCCAATTCCTGCATCATGCAAAATTGTGGTACCAACTGATGGACGGGGGAAGAGGAGGTTCAGTGATCATGCAAGTATCTTGGAGCACCAACTCAGGGGGGGTGTCACACACGTGTGGAACTAAATGCGCATTTTGAGCAGATTACCCAAAGCGTGCCAGGATGCTGGGCGATTCATCGGAAAGCTCAATACCAAGAGTCCTGGCACGCTTTGGACAACCTGCCATGTGCGGGGTTGATGTAAGGCAGTGAATACAAGAAATATCGGCATTGTGGATCACAAACAGCACTAAACTATACCATTCTCTCTTCTTCAGAGCATTGATATATACATGTACGCACTTAAGGATTTGTGATGGATTGGTGCAGGGTTGGGGAGAAGTGTGTTTTGGTCGTTTACCTAAGAGGGGCAAAAACCAGACCCTCCCCGACCTAAATTTGTTTGCCCAAACCAACTTAGGGTTGCACAGGGGTCCACAATGATGCACTTTTGGTGCAAAATGGCCGCCCATCAGGGCTCCTTGGGCCTAGCCTGCATGCAAGAAATACTGCTTTCCCAAGCTTCCAGCCCTCTGAATCTGACCTAGGGCACTTTTTGCCTGATGGTTTTTTTACTTTGTACAAGTGAGCAAATGATGAGCATGCCTAGAATACCTAAACAGGTGCAGCTTTAGGGCCCAAGAAAAGTTTGGGAAAAGGAAACTTCAAAAAGAATGGCCCTCACTTGCAGACCAACGCCAATTCATACGAACGAGTTTTCTCAGAGGTGCGCTCGCAAAGCAGCATGCACGCATGCTTCCAATATGCACATGCTCACACATATGGACATGCATATTTGGTGACTGCAGCAGTACAGCTGCAGCTGCAATGGCAGTAGCAATGACAATAGCTGTTGTTTTAAGACAGGAGCAAGGTAAGAGCTAAGTTGTCTTACCGATACACTCCCGTCCTCTTCTGACTCGTCTTGCTTTCGCTTCTTGTTCTTTTGGTCCATAATTGAATTTGCCTTGATGCCTGCAATTGAGACAGAGCACTGCCATTGCTGCTACTCTGGTGCGCAACCCACTTGGTGCCTGTGCATAGCAGTGCACTTAGCATAGAGGAGCTGCATGAGCTGCAATTGAGGGTTTGTGTGTGCTTGTGTGCAGGTGGAGCTGTACTGCTAAGAGGGTGTGTAAGTTTGCATGCAGGTGGAGCTAGGTCGCAAATGCAATATGGTGAACTATCACAAAGCAAGGTTGAAATCTGGCCCCTGATTGGCTACTCCAAAGGCCATTTGCTGGACTTGCTGGTCACTACTCTGCCCTCAGCCTACAACGCCTTCCATCATCTAATTGCGCAAGGTCAAAGAGATGGAGGCGGCAGTGGTGCTGCGCAGCAGCTGGCCAAGATGCTTAAACTTAGCCCAGCCTCTGACAGAGTCATATCAGCTGAAAAATAATTTGATGGATTTCCTTTGGCTGTGTGGAAACAGAACTTGCAATAAATGGCGGTATCCTTACACAAGGACATCCCCAAGACACTCACCACAATGGCTGAGGTTCTGTTACTCAAGGGCCGTCCTTGAGACCCAAGGCACCCTTGTGGCCCTTGTGACCCTTGTGACCCTTGTGACCCTTGAGACCCTTGTGACCTTTGAGACCCTTGTGACCCTTGAGACCCTTGTGACCCTTGAGACCCAAGGCACCCTTGTGA
>LFIK01005371.1_pt1 | contig 10292 bp, 10 predicted proteins | sample 643401 | NCBI WGS metagenome assembly LFIK01 (sample SAMN03777447, study PRJNA286221) | soda lake metagenome | biome: soda lake; feature: Kulunda steppe; material: water; isolation source: sample T5-Br brine of Lake Tanatar-5 | place: Russia: Kulunda steppe | collected 2010-07
CCCAGGCCGGGAGTTCGGCCTTGGCGATCGAGAAGGCGATATGGGCCGGGCCGTCCCCGTCATGCGGCGGAATCGTGCCCATCGGCGTCTCGACCGGGCGCAGGGACTGGCCGGTGACGAAGAGCAGCAGCGTGCCGTTGCCGCCGACATCGAAGGCACGCATGCGCTGATCGGAGAACAGCACCGGCAATTCCATGAATTCCTCGTAGAAATCGGCGGCGCGCTCCAGATCCTTCACATACAGAACCGTTTCGAGCACCCGTTCGAGCTTCGGCATGGTCGCGCTCCCTCGTAGCCGGCCGCCGGCGCAGAAAACCGGCAGCCTGCGATAACACGGCGAGGGGCGTCGGTGTTCCGTTGCGGGGTGCCGCTCCCCCCGCTAGCCTCCGGGCATGGAGAATGCCGCAGATGCCGATTCGCGGGAAGCACCCCGCGCCCCCGCAAACGCTCCCGTCGTGATCGTCGCCGGCGCCTCGCGCGGAGTCGGGCGCGGGATCGCTCTGGCGCTCGGCGAAGCGGGCATGCGCGTTGTGGTGACGGCGCGTTCGAGCGAGGGGGGGCGCATCACCGAAGCGCGGCGCGAGACCATCGAGGATACCGCCCGCACGATCATCGCGGCAGGCGGCAAGGCCTATCCATACGTTTGCGACCATACCGATCCCCGCGACGTGGACGGGCTCACCGCCTGGTGTCTGCGCCGGTTCGGACGCATCGATACCGCGATCTGCGCCGTCTGGGGCGGCAATGAAGGCTTCGACGGCGAGCGTTACGATGACGGCACGCGCTGGGGTGATCCCTATTGGCGGCGTCCGCTGACGCGTTTCGCCCCCGCCATGGAGACGGGGCTCTATGCCGCCCTCGTCCTCGCCCATGCGGTGACGCCCGCCATGGTCGCGGCGCGCGCTGGCGTGATCGGCTTCGTCACCTTCGATCCGGCGGGTGGCTATCTCGGGGACCTGACCTACGACGTCGCCAAGGCGAGCGTTGCGCGCCTGGCCTATGCCTGTGCGCAGGATCTGGCGGAAACGGGTGTCACGGCTTTGGCCCTCGCACCCGGTCGGGTGCGCACCGAGCGGGCGCTGGAAGCGGGGATGGGCGCCGAGGAGGGCGAGAGCCCGCTCTACCTCGGACGCGGCCTCGCCGCACTCCTGCAAGCCGGGAAGGCGGGCGATCATGCCGGAACCGTCCTGCATGCCGCCGATCTCGCGCAGCGTTTCGGGATCACTGATATCGACGGCAGCCGCCCTGCGCGATTCTCTCCGCGCGTCGTGCCGTGAATCCGCTGCTTGACTTGTCGTCGCACCCGGATAGCATTGATTGCGTGCGCAACCAATAACAGCCCGTTCATCGTATCGGGAGGAAACGACGCCACGTCCTACAGGGAGGGATATTCATGATCAGACACATGGTATTGGCCGCCGGTCTCGCCGGCGGCGTCGCGCTCGGTGCGCTCGTCACGGCGAGCCCCGTTCAGGCCCAGGAAGTCACCCTGCGGGTGCATCACTTCCTGCCGGAGCCCGCACCCGTTCCGGCCAATTTCATCACGCCCTGGGCGCAGAAGATCGAGGAGGAATCCGACGGGCGGATCGCGGTGGAGGTCTATCCCGCCATGCAGCTCGGCGGCGCGCCGCCGACCCTGATCGATCAGGTCCGCGACGGCGTGGTCGATGTGGTCTGGACGCTGTCGGGCTATACGCCGGGCCGGTTCCCGCGCGCCGAGGTCTTCGATCTGCCCTTCATCGCGGCCGATGCCGAAACCACCTCGCGGGCGGCCTGGCGCTTCTATGAAGAGCATCTGACCGAAGAATTCGCCGATATTCATCCCATCGCCGTGCATGTCCACGGGCCGGGCAACCTCCACATGAAGGCGCCTGTGGTGGAGACGCTCGAGGATATGGAAGGGCGCGCCGTGCGCGGGCCTACGCGCATGATCACGCGCCTGCTCGAAACGATGGGCGCGACGCCCGTCGGCATGCCGGTGCCGCAGGTGCCCGAATCGCTCTCGCGCAACGTCATCGACGGCACGGTGATCCCGTGGGAGGTGACGCGCGCCCTGCGTGTGGCGGAGCTGGTCGACACCCATACCGAGTTCGGCGGTGACCGCTCCTTCTACACCACCTTCTTCCTCTTCGCGATGAACCGCGACAGCTACGATGCCCTGCCCGACGACCTGCGCGCGGTGATCGACGCCAATTCCGGCATCGAGACCTCGGCCTGGGTCGGGCGCGTGATGGATGAGGGTGATGCGCCGGCGCGTGAAATCGCGGTGGAGCGCGGCAACACCATCGCCACCATCGACGGCGAAGAGCTCGCGCGCTGGCAGGAAGCCGCGCAGACCGTGACCGACAGCTGGATCGCGGATATGGCAGAGCAGGATATCGACGGGCAGGTCCTGATCGATGCACTGACCGCGCTGATTGCCGAAGAAGAGGCGCGCTGAAGCGCAAGCCCCGGCTGCGGCGGCCTCAGGGCGCCGCCGCAGCCGTGACAGCAGGGAGCGAATCGCATGTCGAGCGAGAAGACGCGCGTCCTCATTGCCGGCGCGGGGATCGGCGGGCTCACCCTCGCACTCAGCCTGCATCAGGCCGGGATCCCGGTGAAGATCGTTGAACAGGCCGAGGAAATCCGTCCGTTGGGAGTGGGCATCAACGTGCTGCCGCATGCGGTGCGCGAGCTCGACGAACTCGGCCTGTTGCAAGACCTCGCCGCCACGGGCATCCCCACCGCCGAGCTCGCCTATTACTCCAAGCATGGCCAGCTGATCTGGTCCGAACCGCGCGGGCGCGAAGCGGGCTACAAATGGCCGCAATTCTCGATCCATCGCGGTGCCTTGCAGATGATCCTGTTCGAAGCCGTGCAGGCACGGCTGGGCGCGGATTGCATCATGATGGGACGCAAGGTCGTTGCCGCGCAGCAGGAAGGCGCCGGCGTGCGCGCGGATCTCGCCGATCGTCATGGCGCGGCGCAGGGTTCGCTCACGGGCGAGGTGCTGATCGCCTGCGACGGCATCCATTCGGCGATCCGGGCGCAATTCTATCCCGATGAAGGCCCGCCGATCTGGAACGGCGCGATCCTGTGGCGCGGCGTCACGGAAGCGGCGCCGTTTCTCACCGGGCGCTCGATGATCATGGCCGGCCACGAATTCCAGAAATTCGTCGCCTATCCGATCTCGCTCGCCGCCGCCCGCGAGGGCAGGGCGGTGATCAACTGGATCGCGGAGAAGAAATTCGCCCCCGATCACCAATGGCGGCGCGAGGACTGGAACCGGCCCGGCGATCCGGCGGATTTCCTGCCCGATTTCGAGAGCTGGCGTTTCGACTGGCTCGACGTGCCGGATTTGATCCGGCGCGCCAGCGCGATCTACGAATTTCCGATGGTGGATCGCGACCCGCTGCCCGGCTGGACGCATGGCCGGATCACGCTTGCGGGTGATGCGGCGCATCCGATGTATCCGATCGGCTCCAACGGGGCGAGCCAGGCCATTCTCGATGCCCGTGTGCTCACTGCCGCCTTCCTGCGTGACGGCATCGGCGAGGCCGCGCTCGCAGCCTACGAGGAAGAGCGCCGTCCCGCCACAGCGGCGGTGGTCGCGGCCAACCGGGCCAATGGTCCCGAACAGGTGATGCAGGCGGTAGAGAGCCGCGCGCCGGACGGGTTCGAGGATGTCGATGCGATCATCAGCCGGGAGGAGCGCGAGGAAACCGCGCGCGGCTACAAGCGCATCGCCGGTTTCGACGTCGAGACCCTCAATGCCCGCCCCTCAATCGTCCAGGCCGCAGGTGCCGCCCCAGGTGCTGCCCCATGACGGTCGGGGAGACCCGCGAGACCGGTCACAAGGGGATCTTCCCCCGGGCGGAAGCCGTGGTCGGCTTGTGGATCGGGCGTTTCGCCGGGGTGCTCGCCGTCATCGGCGGAATCGTGCTCACGCTGGTGACGATCATCGCGGTGGTCTCGATCCTCGGGCGTTACGCCTCGCGCACGCGCTGGCCGATTTTCGATGGGCTCGGTCCGATTCCCGGCGATTTCGAACTGGTCTCGATGGGCGCGGGCTTCGCCGTGTTCAGCTTCCTCGCCTGGTGCCAGTACAAGCGCGGCCATGTGACGGTCGATATCTTCGTCTCCTGGATGGGGCCGCGCGTGCTCGCGGGGCTCTCGACCTTCACCAATCTGGTGCTGACGGGGGTGGTGGTGCTGATCGCCTGGCAGCACGGGCTCGGTCTGCACGACAAGATGCGCTTTCGCGAGACCACGACGATCCTGCAGATCCCGGTCTGGTGGGGCTATGCGGGCGGGCTCTTCGGTTTGTGGAGCTTTGCGCTGGTGAGCGCCTATACCGTCTGGCGCAGCCTCAACGAGACACTCGGCGCCGGTGAGCCGCAAGGGGAAGGCGCATGAGCGGGGATCGGGCATGAGTGGTTTGACGATTGCGGGGCTGTATTTCGGGCTGCTGCTGTTTCTGATCTTCGCCCGGATGCCGATCGGGCTGGCCATGCTGGTCTGCGGCATGCTGGGCTCCTATACGATCTTCGGGCGCTGGGCGCCGGTCTTCGCGCAGCTCAAGCATCACGCTTTCGAGACCTTTTCGAGCTATTCGCTCTCCGTGGTGCCACTGTTCCTGCTGATGGGGGCCTTCGCCATGAAGGGCGGGCTCTCGGAAGCTTTGTTTCGTGCCGCCGCCGCCTGGCTCGGTCACCGGCGCGGCGGCGTCGCCATGGCCGGGGTGGGGGCGTCGGCCGGTTTCGGTGCGATCTGCGGCTCCTCGCTCGCCACTGCCGCCACAATGGGGCGCGTCGCTTTGCCGGAATTGCGCAAGCACGGCTATTCCGGCGCGCTCGCCACCGGGTCGCTCGCCGCCGGCGGTACGCTGGGCATCCTGATCCCGCCCTCGATCGTGCTGGTGATCTACGCCATCCTCACCGAGCAGAACATCGCCAAGCTCTTCGTCGCGGCCATGATCCCGGGCCTGCTCGCGGCTTTGGGCTACATGCTCACCGTCGCCGTGATGGTGCGGCTCAACCCCGACGACGCGGTGCGCACGCCGCGCATGCCGATCATGCAGCGGCTCAAGGCGCTGGGGGAGATCTGGCCGGTGGTGGCGATCTTCGTGGTGATGATCGGCGGGATGAACATGGGCGTGTTCACCCCCACCGAGGGCGCGGCTTTCGGAGCGGCGGGGACGGGGCTCGTCGCGGCCCTGCGCGGGCGGCTCGGCTTTCATGCGCTGATCGACTGCTTCCGCTCCACCGCCGTCTCGACGGGGATGATCTTCTTCATCGTCCTGGGCGCCGGCGCCTTCAACAGCTTCCTCGCCATCACCCGGCTGCCGGTCTTCGCCGCCGATTGGGTGGGCGGGCTCGCCGTGGCGCCGGTCGTGGTGCTTCTGGTGATCCTTTTGATCTACCTGATCTTCGGCTGCGTGATGGATTCCCTGTCGATGATCCTGCTGACGGTGCCGATCTTCTTCCCGATCATCATGACGCTGGATTTCGGGCTCACCCCGGAGGAAACGGCGCTCTGGTTCGGTGTTCTCGTGCTGATCGTGGTGGAGGTGGGCCTGATCACGCCCCCTGTGGGGATGAATCTGTTCATCATCAATTCCATGGCGCCCGGCGTGAGCATGGTGCAGACCTATCGCGGCGTGATCCCCTTCGTCGCCTCCGACATCATCCGCACCGGCATCCTGATCGCCCTGCCGCCGCTGACGCTGGGGCTCGTCTGGCTGTTGTTCTAGATTTCGATGCGCTCATGCGGGTATTGCTGCGCGCCTGGACTTGCCTCGCGCCGTGGTTTTCGCCAAAACCCCTGCGCAGTGACATCAACAACCCGAAAGACGAGGCCACGCCATGGCGACCCACAAGCTCCTCCTTCTCCCTGGCGACGGGATCGGTCCGGAAGTGGCCGCCGAAGTCGAGAAACTCGTCGCCTGGTTCACCCGCTCCGGCATCGCCTCCTTCGAGACCGAGCGCGATCTGGTCGGCGGTGCGGCCTATGACGCGCATGGCGTGGCGATCAGCGAAGCCGCGATGAAGAATGCCGAAGCCGCCGATGCGGTGCTGTTTGGTGCCGTCGGCGGGCCGAAATGGGCGGATGTGCCTTACGAACACCGCCCGGAAGCGGGGCTCCTGCGCCTGCGCAAGGATCTCGGGCTGTTTGCCAATCTGCGTCCGGCCATCTGCTACGGCGCGCTGGCCGATGCCTCCTCGCTCAAGCGCGATCTGGTCGAGGATCTCGACATCCTGATCGTGCGCGAGCTCACCGGTGGCGTCTATTTCGGCGAGCCGAAGGAGATCGTCACCCTTGAGAACGGCGAGAAGCGCGCCGTCGACACCCAGCTCTATACCACCGGCGAGATCGAGCGCATCGCCCGCGTCGCCTTCGACCTCGCGCGCAAGCGCCGCAACAAGGTCTCCTCGGCGGAAAAGCACAACGTGATGAAATCCGGTGTGCTGTGGAAGCAGGTCGTCACCGCCGTGCACGGGGCGGAATTCTCCGACGTGACGCTCGAACACGTGCTGGCCGACAATTGTGCCATGCAGCTCGTGCGCAATCCCAAGCAATACGACGTCATTGTCTGCGACAATCTCTTCGGTGACATCCTCTCCGACGTCGCGGCGATGCTGACCGGCTCGCTCGGCATGCTGCCCTCGGCCTCGCTGGGCGCCGAAGATCCCGCGACGGGCAAGCGCAAGGCGCTCTACGAGCCGGTCCACGGCTCGGCGCCGGACATTGCCGGCCAGAGCCGCGCCAACCCGATCGCCATGATCGGCTCCTTCGCCATGAGCCTGCGCTATTCCTTCGGGCTGATCGAGGCGGCGGACATGCTGGAAGGGGCCATCACCGATGCGCTGGCCCATGGCGCGCGCACCGGCGACATCGCGCCGGCGGGGACGAATGCGCTCTCGACCACCGAGATGGGCGACGCGATCCTGCGCGAGCTGGACAAGCGCGCCGGCTGAGTTTCGCGCGACGCGATGCTATTGCGCTCCCGCCGGCGGCGGGAGCGGCCCGGCCTCAGACGCAGCGGAGGGCGCCGGGCCATCCTCGTTTTCGAGGGCCGCCAGCAGGCTGGCGATATCCCCGGCGGCTGTGGGCTCGCCGATGGTGCGCTCGCCAGTGATGCGCCCGCCGATGCCGGCCTGCCCGGCATCGCTTCCCGGAGCGCCGCAGGCCGATTCACCCGGTGCGGATTCACCGTCCGCGAACAGGCTCGCCCCGGTTTCCCGGCTGACGATCTCCAGCCCGTCGATGATGCAGGCCAGGCTTTCGGGATCATGTTGCGCCGCGCAATACCAGCCGGCCAGGGTCGTGGTTGCGCCGATATCGCCCCGAAAGGCAATGCAATCGCGCGCCCTGCCGTCCTCGAGCTGCATGCCGGCGGTGGTGAGCGACAGACGCGTCGTCGCAAGACCGGCTTCGGTCCGCACGCGCCGGATCGCGAGGCCCTCTTCGGCGGCATGCAGGGCCATGGCGACATAGAAACCGCGTCGCGACGCTTCAGGCGCGTCGCGGGTGACGACGAGATGCAGGTAGGGCGGGTTTCTCTCCCCCTCCAGATCGAAGGCACCGATGCTCAGGTGATCGCGCAAACCGCCCGCGCTATGCCTCTCCGCGCGGTGCCGCAGGCCCGCCGCGCCTGCTTCCCCGGTCGCCGGACCGAACCTGTCCGCGAGGATTTCCGGTAGGCCGGCGAGGACGAGATCGGATTCCGGGCGCGGCTTCCACAAAGCGGGCGGTGTGCGCAGGGTCGGCGCCTCGGCGCGCAGTTCCAGCCGGGCGGGGGCGGGCGTTTCCCCCTGATGGTCGATCGCGGCCAGTGTCAGCAGCGTGATGACGAGGACGCAGCCGGCCAGCAGGCGCAGCGCGCGCAACCGGCGTGCCCGCCACGCGCCTGCGCCGGGCGATCTCGCCGGCGGGCGCTGCGGCGCATGCGAAGACCCGGCGCCGATCGCACCGAAATCCGTCTCCCGCCAACGTTCCAGGTCACGCGTGGTCACGCGGACGCCTCCCGCACTTCGCCTCTGCCCCTCGATGATCAGGCGAATACGGTAAGATCGCGCCAAGAATTCATGAAAAACCGGCCCTTGCGCCGGGAATCCGCGAGCATTGTGAATCGACGGTTAGCAAAGCCCCGGAAATCACTCGCGACGGTAACCTTAACACCCGTCGGCGACAGCGATCGACCCGCCTGCCGGGCGCCGGGCTCAGGCGCCGAGCGCGTGACGGGTGGCGGCGATGACGCGATCCTGGGTCTCCTGCGCGAGATAGGGATGCATCGGCAGGCTGATCACCTCCTGCGCCAGCCTGTCGGTAACGGGAAGACCGTTTCCGGCGACGGGATAACGCCCATAGGCCTCCTGCCGGTGCAGCGGGCGCGGATAATAGATCGCCGTCGGGATTCCCTGATCCTTGAGCGCGGCCTGGAAGGCGCCGCGATCGGCGCCGGGGATGCGCAGCGTATATTGCGCCCAGACGGAACTCGCATCGTCCATCACGCGCGGCACCACGGCGCAATCGGCCAGAGCCGCGTTGTAACGCTGCGCGATCCGGTCGCGAGCGGTGATTTCCTGCGGGAAGATGCGCAGTTTCTCGATCAGCACCGCAGCCTGGATCGTGTCCAGCCGCCCGTTCATGCCGATACGGGCATAATCATAGCGATCGGCGCCCTGGCCGTGATTGCGCAGGGAGCGCAGCAATTCCGCGAGATCGCCGTCATCAGTGAAGATCGCACCGCCATCGCCATAGCAGCCGAGCGGCTTGGCCGGGAAGAAGCTGGTGGAGGCGGCATCGCCGATCGTGCCGACCTTGCGGCCCTGATAGGTCGCGCCGAAGCTCTGGGCGGCATCGGCCAGCAGCCAGAGGCCCTCGCGCGCGCACAGGGCTTCGATCGGTGCGTAATCGGCGGGCTGGCCGAACAGATCCACCGGGATCACGCCGACAGGATCGAGCCCCTGTGCTCGGGCGGTGACGAGGCCCGCTTCGAGGCTGTCGATATCGAGGTTGAAGGTGTCCTCGCGCACATCGACGAAGACCGGAACGGCACCGAGCCAGGCGACCACCTCCGCCGTCGCGGCGAAGGTGAAGCTCGGGCACAAGACCGCATCGCCGGGTTTCACGCCCTTGGCCATCAGCACCAGAGCCAGCGCATCCGTGCCGTTGCCGCAGGTCACGACGTGCCGCGCGCCGCAGAAAGCGGCGAGATCCGCCTCCAGCTGCCCGACTTCCGGGCCCATCACATAGGCGCCGTGACGCACCACCGCGAGGATCGCCTCCTCCACACCGGGCCCGAGACGTTCGCGCTGGGCGCCGAGATCGATGAAGGGGATGGGGGTGGCAGTAGGGCGGGAATCGGACATGGAGGGGCTTTCGTATCGCGGCGCAAATCGCCTCGATCCCGGTTTACCCCGAATGCTACGGGCCGCAAGCGGACCCGCGATCAAGAATCCTTACCGATTGCGACAGCTGGACCCTTCAGAACCCCGTCTCGATATAGCCGTAGACACGCTCGGTGAAGCCGTAGATCTGCGCCCCCATGAAGGGGGCGGTGATCAGGATCATCAGCAGGATGGCGACGATCTTCGGGATGAAGGTCAGCGTCATCTCCTGCACCTGCGTGAGCGCCTGCATCAGCGCGATGGCGACGCCCACCAGCATGGCCACGGCGACGATCGGGCCCGATCCGGAGATCACCACCCAGATCGCGTCACGGATCATGTCGAGGGCATCGACGGCATTCACGGGGTGGCCTCCCCGATGGTGACGCCCGGCCCGATCAGGAGGCTCTGGCCATTGTCGAGCATGGCGTCGGGGCCCTGATCGGTGAGCCTGACCGATTCCACCCGGCCCGAGACCGATCCGTCGCCGGAGACGACGTGCCGGCCGATCAGGCCTCCGGACTGGGTCATGGAGAGGCCGGCGAGCAGGTCGTCGAGCTTCTGGTTGGTCTGGATCGCCTGCTCGACCACCGAGAAGGAGGCGAATTGCGAGACGTATTCGGACGCGTTGGTCGGCTCCAGCGGATCCTGGTTCTTCATCTCCGCGATCAGCAGCCTCAGAAAGGCGTCGTAATCCATGCTGGCGCGGCTCTGCGCCGTCGCGGGGGCCGGTTCGGGGCCGGTGGCGGGCGCGGTGGTCGGGTTGACGATCATGGCAATTCCTCCTCAGGCGGCCCTGATGGCGTCGATGCGCCGGTCACCGATGATGCCGGCTTCGACCGGGAACAGGCTGCGCAGCAGCTTCAACCCCTCGAAGTAGCGGCCCTGCTCCATCAGTTCGCGCAAAGCCGTCAGACCATC
>LFIK01005372.1_pt1 | contig 10291 bp, 10 predicted proteins | sample 643401 | NCBI WGS metagenome assembly LFIK01 (sample SAMN03777447, study PRJNA286221) | soda lake metagenome | biome: soda lake; feature: Kulunda steppe; material: water; isolation source: sample T5-Br brine of Lake Tanatar-5 | place: Russia: Kulunda steppe | collected 2010-07
AGAGAGAGAGAGAGAGAGAGAGAGAGAGAGAGAGAGAGAGAGAGAGAGAGAAAGAGAGAGAGAGGGGGATGGAGTAGGGTCAGGTGTGTAACAACAATGTGTGTGCAATGTGTGTCCAATGTGTGTGCAATGTGTGTGCAATGTGTGTGCAATGTGTGTCCGAAGTGTGTTCAAATGTGTGTCCAATGTGTGTGCAATGTGTGTCCAATGTGTGTGCAATGTGTGTCCGATGTGTGTTCAAATGTGTGTCCAATGTGTGTGCAATGTGTGTCCAATGTGTGTCCAATGTGTGTCCGATACGTGTCCAGCCTCCAGCCCTCCCCGCAGCGCCGCGCAGCCTGCGTCACCCCCCACCTTCCACGGTGTGCAACACTGCCAGCATCCAGGCCTCCGCAGGCCCCCAAGACCGAGGCGGCAGGCCCATGGGGAGAGGGTTGGGCATGAGCTCCAGTGCGTCCACGTGCAGCGTGTGCCGGGTGTGCAGAGAGAAGGGGTCCAGTCCTGCGGGGCAGGGGAAAAGGGTGGGGTGGCATGAGGTTCGGCACGTCCACATGCAGCGTGTGCCGGGTGTGCAGGGAGAGTGGGTCCAGCCTTGCGGGGCAGGAGCACCGTGGGACATATGCACGAGTGTGTGCGTTGGTGCATTTATCTGCACGTCTGCATTTATGTGCGTTCAAATGTGCATACGTGCTTGCGCGTGCAAGAGCAAGTGCCTGCATACATGCCTTAGTGTACACGTAAGTGTACAGCAAATGCTTTAGGCAACGCATCTGATTCGGGCAAAGCATTTGATTCAGGCAAAGCATTTGGACCAGGCATGTGCATTGAGGCCACATGTTGGGGCTGACACCCATACGTGTATCAAACAGGACTGAGCAGGCTAGCAGTCGCACTTCTTGACTGAAGGCCTGATCCTTGTAACCCTTGTAACCCTTGTATCAAGCGGGAAACAGCACAGCGATCCACTGCACGACTCTGGCCAACTGCGCGGAGTTGCTACCTTGTGCCTGCTTCGAGTTGCCCATGCATTTAGCAGCAAGCAGGGCAGCCTGCATGAACATGCCCTGTACAATGTCCCCCCAGTCTTGCACCCCCATGTGGGTGCACTCTCTCCGAGGGCCCACTGCTTCTCCTCTGCGTGCCTTGCAGGCAGTCTCATTCAGGCCTGTCAGATCCTAGTGAGCATGTCCCATCATGCATGGGGCCTTGCTTGTTTTGGCCCAAGTACTTCATGCCCAAGTGAGCAACCCATCATGCAGGGGGCCTTGCAAGGCTCAGGGCCCAGGAAGGCAACCTCCTCGTGCAGGGGCCCTTACTTGGCTTCATGCCCAACAGGGCCTCCTTCTTCAGGTCAAACGCCAGCACCTCCACGGCTACAGGGTCCTCGGGCAAGCAGTTGGCCGGGACTTCATGCCTTTCCCCCCCAGGGCTCCCGCTATCACGTGCGAAGCCCAAGCGCAACACGTGCACGACGTCATGGAACACCGACAACCCAACATACACGCTGTCGGACTGGGGCGTGTGCAGGGGCGCACTGCAACAGATGCCATCCTCGCGGCGGGTTGGGGGGGTGAGGGACGATGGGGCAGAGAGCTGGGCGCATGCGCGCTCGCGGAGTGAGAGCGGGGGGGCTGGGGTGGAGTTGGTGTAGGTGAGGGACCAGGAAACAGCACCTTGGGCTGCCAGCTGGGGCTGCTGCCGTCCCCTTTCAAGGCTGAGCAGAGAGCAGCGGCCGTCCCCCGTGACAGCCAGGATTTGATCATCATGGGTGCGGATGATTGCGGAGACCACATCAAAGAGGGGCAGACGCTGAAGCAGCTGCACAGTCTGGCCTGCCTCGCTGTCCCCAGCAGCTGTGTACACTAACAAGGCATCTTGGCAGCACACGAGTAGCTCTGCCGGGCTGAGCGTGCAAGCCGAGGAGCACCATGTGCTGCCCTGCAGAGGCTCCACCGTCACCACCTTAACCATTCCTACAAAACCATGCTCTTGACACTACGTTGCTTGCCCCTCCCACGTGGCAGTCTGAGTGCCCTATCTGATCTAATCTGGCAACCCAAAAAATATCATACCACACATTTTACAGGACATAGAATTCAAATTCTGATTGAAACATCTCGTATGTATCTGTTACATCCTTGTCGATGCTGATCATCGAAATGCTCCAACGAGTCTCGACTCTCCAACATCTGTTTGGATATCCAAACAACATTAAAATCTAGGCTTGACCCGTAGGCACGAACCAGTAGCCCATCAAATCCGGGGTGCCGCGCACGATGCAAGCGAGCAGGGTCTCTTCTCTCCGTCTTCCTGGAACCCGCATAAGTAGGGTTGCTAGGCTTCCCTTGAGCAAAAGGGTGCTTGTGGCCCAATCCCAGGTCGCCGATGCGCCCTGTAAATCAGGGACAGATTCCCTGCCGAGGACCGTGACCGAGATGATTGGTCAGGCCGTGGAGAGTGCAAAAAGGTGAAGAGCAAAGTGTAACCTATGCAACAGACACAGTGCCCTGTCCTTCTGCGCGTGCAAAGAGAATCATCAGTGATCATGTCACGGATACATCACAGAAGTCAATTGCATTGCAGCCAGGTAGACTCAGATTCAAAAAAGAACTCCTTATTTGATGCAGATGCGCTAGTACATCGCTGATAAAATGTACTGCAAGCGCCAAGCGCTTCTTGCAAGGCCTTGCACACTATATTTAAGGGAGCACTTTTGTGCATGTTGCTTGCAGCTGTGGTGCCCCAAGGCAAAGGATCGAGCTCTTGAACCCAGTGAATGAGAAGAGCACCAATTTCATGAGCACGGAGGCCATGGACTGTGAGTGACAAGTACATGCAGCTAGATCTTGTGTGAGGTTTGGGGCTCTTCAGATCAGTTGTAAGCATGCGTATGTAGGGCAGTACCCAAGATTCATGGGCAATAATGAGATTTCTCAGGTACACAAGGAGACAGCATGCCGTGTTGAAAATGTGCAATTTCTGTCGATGCTTCATTTTGGGGGCCGGCATCCAGCGAGACTGGATGTTGTGCTGTGTGCCTTGAGGTGAATGCCTGTGCGTGCTTGCGCAGACCCATGCAGCAACATGAAAGAGTTCGAGACCATTGTAGGCTGTGCAAGACGCTTCATGGCTGGCATCGCTGGTGTAGATGACGAGAATGCCGTCCAGTGAGTTGCTTTTTTTGGCTGCAAATTCTGTACCCAAATGATAAAAGCAAAGGAGATGCAGGCATGAACAGCAAGATACAATTCATCTTTTGTATTTATGCTCCCTGGGCCCTTCACAAACTTTGCATTTTCTGTACTTTAAACACAGGCATGGACTGCCGTCCATGCTGCTAAGGTGTCCTTTGCATCATTCTTTTCTCTTTAAGGCACTATTACCGTCACTGGGCCACCTGCAAAGCTCAGTGCTTTCAAAGGAATCTTTGATGCAATGAGCGCAAGCGCGGACAAATTGACCCAAGGCATAAGGTGCTGGCAAACTTCCTGCAAGAATAAATTCAAAAAGTTATCTCTCAGATCATCCCATTGGGGCCTGCATATCCTTCTCACGTGCTGCGAGTGACGCTCAAGTGCCCCTGCACACAATCTTGCTCGGTGCCTCACAATATGAATCAGTCTCATGGTATCTTCTTTTGGTATGCTGTGAGTCCACTGATGAGCCTTGCCTTCTGTGTCTCCTACCCAGCACTAAGTGGGGCTTACAGTCTCACATTACATTGTATGGCCAACCAGGATGAAGCGCCTGGATGAGGGGGGCATTGACGGTGATCTCTGTATGCTGTTGCAAATTGGGAGCTATGCGTGCGTCGTGTGGCCCACCGTCGAGAAGCTTAAAGTCCTGGAGCGCCTGACCAACGTGAGTGAGTGTGCGAGTGCGTGAGTGAGAGGGTGTAAACGTGAGCTAGTGTGTACGCTAGTGAGCGGGCATGTGTGAGAAAGTGCGCAAGAGTGTCTGAACAAGCCTGTTTTCAGTGAGAGGCAATATGCGGGCACGTGCAGGTTGCGCGTGTTGCGCGTGCAGCGCTTGCTGCATGACAAGGTCAATAACGTGTAGCCAGAGTGACATCAGCGTAGCAGGGCCTGCATCTTTTGCCAGGGCCCTCGATGGCCGCCAAGGCACTTATTGAGGTTGCAAACGCCCACCAATATGGGGGGTGTGCGCGCTGCATGCAGGATCTGTGAGTGACGGTGCATTGCTGACCCCAGCGTGATGATGCATTGGTGACCCTTGTGATATGATGCATCGGTGACACGAGCGAGGCGGTGCATTGGTGGCTGTGCAGGACCCCAACGTGACAATGACTTTCTGCGTGAACCCTCAGTGGAAGTCAGAGGGTGAGTTCTGCTGAGATGGAACAGGTCGCATCGTCCATGCCCAGGTGACCATGGCTGAATGCATGCGCTTGCTCTGTGGTTACGGGTGCATGTTGTGTTGGCAGTCCCCTCTCCATAAGGTGGCCCAGCTCCAATCCCACCTGTGATCTGGGGCACTATGGCCTGCTGATGCAGGGAACCTGGTCTCTGAGTTTGGCATCTTCCCATGGGATCGCAAGAAGAACGAGGTAGGCATTTTTTGGCCCACTGTCTTGAACCTCTGTTCAGGTCTCTGGCCGCCATACCTTGCCAGCTCACTCTGTCACATATTGGATATGCATGTTGGGTACAACTCTCAGACATGAGCCACATGTTGGATATGACATGTTGGATATGACTCCGAGACACGAGCCATGAACTGGCTGGGAATCGTCTTGGCAGCCTGTCTCATGATTCCGCTGGCAGCCGCCCAGCCTTCAGGCCCAAAAGCAACATTCCAAGATTCCCACCAGCACTAGCTCGGCTGTCCAGTGTCCAACAGACCCAGTTTTTGTTTTCCCCCATCAACACAGGACCTGGCAAACAGCTTCATGCTGAGCTATGCACTTTTTGAGCAAAGGATTGGTGCCCCAAGCTCTGTCGCTAACTTGTGAGTAACAGTATAAATTCAGTGCGTTGCAGCTGGCTGCCGTGATGCTTGCATCGTGCTCCCCTGTATGAATTCAGTGCGTTGCAGCTGGCTGCCATGATGCTTGCATCGTGCTCCCCTGTATGAATTCAGTGCGTTGCAGCTGGCTGCCATGATGCTTGCATTGTGCTCAGTGCCATGATGCTTGCATCGTGCTCAGTTGCAGCTGGCTGCCATGATGCTTGCGCCGTGCTCCCCGGTACTCATGCACCTACCAAACACCCTTGACAGTGCAGCATGAGTGTGAGCAATCTGAAAGGAGACTGAGTTTGCAAGTATTTTTGTGTGCAGTTTAAGTCATGCACAGAGCATCCAAAGTAGTAATTAGCCTTTTGTACCCATAGTGTGTGCCTTGTACCCATAGTGTGTGCCTTGTACCCATAGTGTGTGCCTTGTACCCATAGTGTGTGCCTGACGCTCATTGTAATGAGCTCTACTGTAGAGCCTCAGGTCAGCCTTCAGCCCCCTACAATCCGCCAGAAGGCTGTCCACTTGCAAGCGCCTTGCTGAGCAGGTGTTTCACATTCATTGCTCCTCTCATTCACACACGCACACATGCATACAACATGCAAAGTGTAAACTGTGCACACACAGTACACACGTCCACATACCAATAACAACGCCTCCTCTGCCTTGTGCAGGGCCACTGGCGCACGCTATGCCAGTGGAGCTGTGCTGCGCACGTTGAGCCGTGCAGATGGTAAGACGCACAATCCTTGTCCTTCCCCTTGAAAAAGAGTGTGCGCACACGTATGCATGCCCACACACACACATGCACATACATACGCACGCGCGAATGCTCACACACCCACCTGCAGGTCAGAGCACCGGTAATTGGATTGTGCATGTTGTCTCCCCAGACGGGACCACCCAGAGCATCGGTGCTTACCAAGCCAAGGTCAGTGACAAGGCCGGCAAGCGTTGCGTCAACTTTTGGTCCAAGGGAGCAGCTCAAAGCTGCAGGCTGAAGTTGTTGCACTGCAAGCCTTTCGCTTTGGAAGGAAAGCCTGGTCAACAAGTGTGTCAACAGCCTGCATAGAGCATGCGCTGCCCTGCTCACCTGAGTTGAGCCTGCAGAAGGATTGTCCCCCTGCCGGGCCTGAACAAAGCAGTCAGGCACCTACAATTGGAAAGCAAGCTTTTGCTCAAATCTGTGGTCAGCCACTGACTTGACGGAGCGTACGCACGCACGTGCATGCTGAGCCTGCAGGGACCAGGAGGCAACACAAGGCCGTCCTACGCTGATCTGGAACAGCTTGTGAACACGGCCAGGGCCTCCAAAGCTGAGGTGCGAGGAGGACCTTGGCAATGCCTGTGAGCAGCCAGGGGAGGGGGGGCCTCCCACTCGTGCAGCGAGGTTGGCTCTTCCCAATGGGAGTGAGTTACGGCTCGATAGAAGAAAAGTTGCCTGAAGGCCTATGCCAATTTTTGCTTTTGTGGAGTCCAAGCTCACGAGGGGTCTAGGTTTAGGGAGTTCAATGACATGGAGTCAAAGCCTTACCCGCGCCCTGTGTGCAACAGCCAGAACTTGAGGCCTGAGCAAGATAGCTGGCAGCATGCATTAAGGGTTGGTCGGTGCACTCGTGTAGCTTGCAAACTGGTGCGTGGTCCGCTCGCAAAGCAGTGCGTGAGCACCGTGGTCCGCTGCGCACTCGGCCAGGCTGTAAAGATGCGGAAAGATCAGCTATGCCTGGCAATGATGGCGAGTTGCAAGCTGGTACTGTAACAGGTGCTGAACACGCGGACATGCGTCGACACGAGGGAACTCGGTGTGGCCGTGCAAGCAACCTCTGCAAAGCACACACACGTTCACGTTTGTCACAATTCCTGGCCTCACGAGCTCTGTTGCTGTCTCTTGTAGATCTTTGGCGTGGCCGTGCAAGCATCCGCCGCGATGGACAAGCCCGCCCCTCCAGCCTCAGGCCGCTCCACGGACCTGTTCTTTGACCGGGAGGCAATCCTGGACATGGACCAAAAGGTGGGGACAGAGGTGGGGACAGCAGTTCACCTTAGCAATCCTGGTCATGCACCAAAAGGAACCACGCCCACATCTCTCGCGCTTAAGCGTCTCGCGCCTCGTGGGTTCCGGCCCTGGCACAAATGGCTCCAACGTGTTTGTTGTCAATAGCCTAGGTTGCCTGCCCAGCACCTGGCTGCAGTCTGCCATGAATGCCTGTGCCAAGGTTCTGCAGGCAGGAGCTTTGCCACGCTCGCACAGACATGCCACAAGTTATGAGCGTGCAATACATGCGTGCATCACCTGAAGAAGTGTCGCCAAATGGGCCCCACACCTTCTGTGCTCCACTGACTTGTATGCCCTGCTCACCTTGCTTTGCTGACCTCCTGACTCAGGAGTCCTGAGTACTCAGCTGACATTGCGTGCCCTGATGACCTCCTGAGCGCTTTGCTGACCTCCAGAGCTCCCTGCTCATTTTCTGTGCCCTGCTGACCTTGCGTGCCCTGTTGATCTTGTGTGCTCCGCCTCATCAACTGCGCCGCATCCTCATTGGGCTAGGACTGGCTTGTGCCGTGCTGACCTGGCTTGCTCTGCTGCCACTGTGTGCCCTGCCTCAGCAATTGCGCCGCATCCTCATGGGGCTGGGACTGCCAACGTCTGGGGCAATGTCCAAGCTGCAGGTGCGACGAAATGGTTTTGTCATGTGCATGGGCCCGCGCGGTGCTGCTGTGTATGAGTAGTGCACGTGCTTGCATGCACGTGCGTCAGCACGCTTCCGTCTTCTGACGGTGAGCGTAAAGGCCGCCTTTGCGTGTCCATGCTGCATGAGCATGTTAGGGTTTAGGGTTTAGGGTAAGGGTTAGTTATGTGTATGTGCTTGTGCACAAATGAAGTTGTGCACCCAACAGGATCAGGCCTGTGGGCAGCTGGAGACAAGTGCGTTAACCAGCTCCGGGGCATTTTAGTTGGTGGTCCTGTCTGGCCAAAAGAGGGAGTGTGGATTGGTGTATAGAAGCGTGTCATGACTCCAATACTCAAAGGGGGCAGCCTCGTTGACAGTGCTTGTCACCAGTGAACGAGAACTGAGGCGGGTATTTCTACTACGTGTGATCCTTTTTGAGAGGGCATGTACGAGGCAGAGGAGCCATGATCATGCACAACCAGGTCGGACCGGCTAACAGCTGTGGTTGCCCACGGCACCAAGTGCTTGATCCCTGCCCGTTCTGCATGAACACAGCTTCTGCTCATGACCTGTGCCTCACCCCTGGCAGGCACGCGCGCTGGCTGTCGCGGATGCCCTCAACGCCGATGAGGCCATGACCGTGGAAAAGGCTGTGGAAGCAGCGAAGCGCCTGAGGTGATGGCAATACAGGTGCTATGCCTGGAGGGCCTGCTCAAGGGTGGGCTATGAGGTCACATACACGGCCACATACACGGTCACATCTACTGATGCGTAATTTCATCCTGTGTGACACACCATGTACCAAAATCCCCAATGGAAGCATTGTTGTGGAAGCTGGGGCTTCTGAATAAGGAGCACCTTGCTCCTTGCTTGCCATGCAGCACCATGCAATAGAGGTCATGCCAGCTGACCGAGTTGATGCGTTGCTGGGAATCAGTTGCGGTGGTTGGCAAGTGGAAGCACGCTTGCCAGTATCTATCTGAGCAGTAAAATTGGTTTCTGCTTGTACTTTTAAATGGATGGTCCTGACCTGGTACTGTTGGAAACAACATTGTTGGCTGGGATGCAGCTTGTCCAATACTTGTGCAGAATGCTTTCGCTGGTTACAAGCCGCTGAAAAGGAAGGTTGTATCTTTATTTTGTCCGACCAAATAAGGAAGTCCCACATGTGGTTCCATGTAATTGTTGCTGTCAGCATACGGTATGCTGTATTGCCACATTGGAATGCTAGTATTGGCCTTCGAATGCCCTGCCTCAACATGTGTAACTGGAGGCGTACTTGTAATTGAGTTTGGTGTAAGTTGACAATCCTGCTCAGAGTTGGAAGAAACGGTATTGCTTCTTCCTTCCGTCTCTTTCAGCGTGGTGCAGCTATGTGATTTTTCTTGTTCTACTTCCATGATGCCAAAAGCGGGGGTCTCCTGTTTGCTTACACCAGGTGCTTGTGTTCCTTTTTAACTTGCCGCCGGCCTTTTCACTTCGGCTTGAACTGCAATTAACACGGCAAAGCCAAAGTTCAGGCCGTCATAGCACTTATGTCCGAAATTTATGGCACACGTGGCGCATGGCAGGGCAGTATCTGGCCACATCCTGTTTAGTAGCTTCTAGCCAACAGCCGGTGTCCAGTGGACACACTCACACTGGATGGGGGTTTGTCTAGCTGTATGGCGCTGCCACGCCTGCTGTCCCACAAGTGCAAGAGGGGGCTAACCCCTGGGGTTCAGCATACGAGGTCGCCCACAAGAGAGAAACATGGTATTGCCATGACAAATTGTCGTGTGGGAAGAATCAAAAACTGAGTGCCTGAGTTAGTTGGTGGGGGGTATGTTTGACCGTACCACCGTTTGATGTCCCTTGATGCATGGATTTTGCACTCTGGACATGCCAAAAGCCTACACTTGGTGTACCATCCGAGAAATGTGGCTTGTGTATCTGAGATGGTTCAACAATAAGTTATTCAGTAATGACAGTGATTTGGCGTGACAGTATTTCTGCAAGTCCACAGTTAACGTGCTCAAAAACAGCTACAGCTGAACTGACAATGGGATCAAATACTCCACCAGCTGAATCAACAACTTCCTGGTTGCAATGCAGCATAAATGTGGAACTGCACCCGTCTAATGTGACCACTTTGTTCTTCTTGTAAATTATGCAGACTTGTTCCATATGTAAACCTGTGATGGTATGCGCCCTGATGTAGTCTTTTAAGTCAGAGATCAGGAGAGCAATTATGCCTGAGGGATACATCTGTGTAACCTGGTCAAGCCTGAGGGATACAAGAAGCTGTTAGATATGACTCCGGATACTCGAGCAGGCGGCGGGGCACCTGAGATGGAAAGTTGTTTATCCACCCTCGCCTGTGGGTTCGGGGTTCGAACCTCACTGGAGGCCACAATCGGCTGAGCTGCCCTCGTTCGGCGGATACAGCCTTGAAACCTAATCTAACCTAACCTAACCAAGAAGCTGTTGAAGAGCATTTTTCATGGAGTTTGTTTGTTTGTTACAAGACGCGAGCGGGCACAGCAATGTCCTTAAGGCAGGCAAGGCAGAAGAGCTGAAAAACGCTAGGAAAAGGAGAACTGCCAGAAAAGCCAACTAGCTAAGATGACGCCCCAAAGGCTACGAGGACAGCTCAGGCTTGGGCT
>LFIK01005373.1_pt1 | contig 10291 bp, 17 predicted proteins | sample 643401 | NCBI WGS metagenome assembly LFIK01 (sample SAMN03777447, study PRJNA286221) | soda lake metagenome | biome: soda lake; feature: Kulunda steppe; material: water; isolation source: sample T5-Br brine of Lake Tanatar-5 | place: Russia: Kulunda steppe | collected 2010-07
CCCTCGCCGCCTGCAGCACCACTGCCACCCTCGCCGCCTGAAGCACCACTCCCACCCTCGCCGCCTGCAGCACCACTGCCACCCTCGCCGCCTGAAGCACCACTGCCACCCTCGCTGCCTGCAGCGCCTCTCGACTCTGACCGTCGCCCTCTGACCGTCGCCCTCTGACCGTCGGCTGACCTGGCTCCGTCCCCCCCTGGATTGGTACCGCCCGCTGCAGGGCCGCTGCCCGCTGTCCTGCTGCCGCCGCCTGGCCTCAGCGTGGCACGGGCAAAGATCTTCTGGCCTGTGTTTGTGAGGTGCATGGGAGGTGCATGGGAGGTGCATGGGAGGTGCGTGGGTTGTGCATGGGGGGCGCGTGGGAGGTGCAAAGGAGGTGCATGCGAGGTGCGTGGCCTGTGTTTGTGAGGTGCATGGGAGGTGCGTGGGAGGTGCATGGGAGGTGCATGGACAGTGCATGGGAGGTGCATGGGCTGTGTTTGTGAGGTGCATGGGAGGTGCATGGGAAGTGCATGGGCGGCGCATGGGAGGTGCGTGGGAGGTGCATGGGAGGTGCATGGGCTGTGCATAGGGGGTGCGTGGGAGGTGTTAGGGCTGCGCTTGGGAGGTGCGTGGGAGGTGCGTGGGCTGCGCTTAGGAGGCGCGTGGCCCCCAGGCACAGGCCACCTGGCCTGCCACTAGTGTCGCAGTGTATGCAGTGCGTGACGCATGCGCTTGCAAGGCATGAATGGAATGTGGCGTGCACGAGCTGGGGGCAGGGGCGTACCTGGCTTGGGCTCCGGTGCTGCCAAGGGCAAGGGGGGCTTGGGGGCGCTGCTGCTAGTGGCCGCGGTGGCGCTACTGCTGCTGCTGCTGCTGGCCGGCAGATGGCTGGGCGAGGCTTGAGCCGGCGACGGGCCGGCAGACCCTGGGCTCTGCTGAGGCGGCCCTGAGCCCTCCTTGGCGTGCCGGCTTGTCTGTGCATCAGGTCCAGGCCTCCTGGGTCGAGCAGCAAAGGAGTCTGGCGTGGCCCAGCCTGTGGGCGGGCTGTGGTGCACCCGCAGCTGCGAGGAGCCTTGGGCCGGGGCCGCTGCGCTGCTGCTGTGACTGCTGGCAAGGGTGATGCTGGTGGGGCAAGGGCTGGCAGGGCCCGCAACCTGCCTTGCCCCGTGTGCCCTGCCTGCCTGCCCATCATGCTGCATGCCACCCTGCTCCTTAGGAGAGGTGCGGTCAGGCCTAGAGCGCGGCCTGGGGCCCCCGCCGCACAGCACCACTGCTGCGCTGTCTGCCACAGCGCCGCTGCCCCCACTGCCACCGCTGCCAGCGCGTGCTTGCGGGCGGCTGAGCTTGATCTGGTGGTCGCTGCTGGTGGGCGTTGCGCCGCTCTGCTCTGGGCTGAGCGGCGCAAGGCTGCTGCTGCAGGCCGTGCGCGTTGGGCTCTGGCTGTGCGTTGCACGGCTGCTGGGCGTAGCGTTGCTCACGCCTGCAGGTGAGTGGCCATGCATTCCAGGAAAGACCGTTTGAGGCCGCAACAACGCCGTGATGTGGTTGCAGGTGCTGCTGCTGCTGCAGCTGCTGCTGCTGCTGCTGCTGCTGCTGCTGCTGCTGATGATGATGATGATGATGGAGCAGCCGTCCATCCTTTGCACGCAAACGCCGAGTAGAAAAATGTGGTGCAGAGGCTGCAGGGGGAGTGCGAGCCTGGAGGCTGGGCTTGTGTGGCCCGGGTCAAAAGACACAGCCATCCAAACTAGGTGGACCAAAATAACACACCAAGGAGCGGTCCACAAGCACAGAGACAAGGTTGCCTGGAGCCCTGGCGCAGGTTGCTTGGGGTGAGGCTACACAACTCAATGCTTGTGTTCACATTGGGGCGACCTGAACAGCAGCTTGTCTCCCCGCGGCGCAGCTCCCTGCCACCCACCGGGGCTCATGCTGCTGCAGCCCGTGCTGCCACCCACCGGGGCTCATGCTGCTGCAGCCCGTGCTGCCACTGCACTGGCTGTAATGGCTCTTCTTGGAGTCTGGAGTGGCGGATGGGGATGTGTGGCTGCCCCCCCGGGATCTGTGGCCATGCCGGTGGCCCCTGTTCTTGCCGCGGTGCTGGCCCGGACGTTTCCGTGCACTGGGCGCCTGCGCAACATGTGATCAGGCACGCAGCAGGATGTTGCAGGCAGCAGCACAGCACCCACTGCGCAAATGTGGGCGCCTGCACAACATGCAATCGGGCGCGCAGCAGGGTGTTGCAGGCAGCAGCACAGCACCCACTGCGCAAATGTGGCACCTACACAGCATATGATCAGGCGCGCGGCAGGGTGTTGCAGGCAGCAGCACAGCACCCACTGCACAAATGTAGACGCCTGCACAACATAAACCCACTGCGCGAATGTGGGCGCCTGCACAACATGCAATCGGGCGCGCGGCAGGGTGTTGCAGGCAGCAGCACAGCACCCGCTGCGCGAAAGCGTGGTGTCTGTTGCTGCAGCAGCCTGCTGCTGATTTGCTGGCACCTGTGCTGTGTCTCCTGAGCTTGTGCCCTTAGGACTCCCAGCAGCCAGGCTCTCGGCTTGCAGCATTGGAGGCGGTAGCAACAGCAATCACAGCAGGGGGGGCGCACACGGTGCAGCACACAACCTGTTGGGTCTGGGGCAAGACCACAAATTGCGCCAGAGACGGCCTTAGCATGCTGCAGCAAGATGCGACGTGATGTTGTGTGATACTGCGTGATGCGGTGTGATGCGGCACGACGTTTGGCGCCCTGCGCAATGCTGCGTGAGACTGTGCACACTCACCTGAAGGCTTGGCACCACCTGCTGCATGTCCAGAATGAATTGGCACACCCACTCGTCGATCCTCTGGTACATCATCTCCAGTAGACCCTACGCACCACATTTGACACATGCAGAGCGCACAGCTGCAAACGAAGGGACACAAAGGCCTGCATGAAATGCCGCTGCATCTACACAAGCCACACAAATCTCGCATTTGCAGGAAATCCGGAGACGCAGCAAAAGTTTAAGGATTGATCATCCTGTTGTGCTCATACTTCGCGAAGTCCCAGGCACGCGCGCATCTCTACTTTGAGCACAATAAGCGTTTGCAGCAATGCCTTTACGATGAGTGCCTGCCAGCTCCTAAGACCATGACCGTGCAAGATCCTCGGCAATGACTATCATGACCCAAAATGTCCTTTGTGGGGCGTGTAAGTTCCTGTGACTTGCAACAGTGGCATCTCCAATCATCTCACACCCAATACATGTGTCTGTGCTTGATGAGCTCGTCTTCAGGTCCTGTGCTTTCTTGTCAAGTCCTGTGACCCCATGGGCAAGGAAGGCTGATACCGCACACGCAGACATGCACACAAACACAGACATACACAAGGCATACTCGGTACAATCCCACACTCCTGCACACTCACGCAGCCTCAGTGCCCGGGGTCAACACCCAAGCTCCCCATACTTCCTAAGCTTCCCATGTGGACAGTTGTGGAGCATGGTACACATAAAAATTGTCTGATCCAATTCACCTTAAGCGTCACCACCCTCTCCAATGCTCCCCGCATGCCCCTTTGGAACGCTGCGGCAATGTCTGGGTGGCGGGGAGGACACGTCACCCCGCTCTTGAGTGGGCCTGCAGGTGTACATGTGCATGGAGGCACAGATCCCAGCACCATTGGACTGGAATCAATGACTCTCACCCGTGGAATCAATGACTCTCACCCGTGGAATCAATGACTCACCAGTGGAATCAATGACTCTCACCAGTGGTCGCTCAACTTCTCCAGTCCTTGGGCACACAAGAAGTTCTGATCTCAGGCACAACCACATGTATTTGAAGTACTGGCTGGGGGAAGGAAAGGGACAGTCGATTCCCCTTCCCCTTTTGCACCTTAACAACCAGTTTCAGATTGCCACAGCAACCCTGATCCTCGGTAATCTACCTGTGCCTGCCAGCTTTTCTTTCACAAAGAATGCCATGCAGTGCTTCCTCCAATGCTGCTGCCATGCGGGGCTACTGCCGCTTACTGCCAGAGCCAGACATTGTGTACTGGGGATCTGAGGGGGAAGGGAGTAAGGAAAGGGGCGCGCACCCCCTCTGAGATGCAACCACGGCTCATTGCCAGCTGTCTGCGTGCTTGCAAATGCGCGCAGCCCCTTGACCCCGCCCTCACCCGCCAGCGCCGGCACCCTGCCCCCTCCCCCACACACCATTGTTGATATTGATGCCTGCCGCACATTATGCGGGGCGAGCTGTGCTGTGAGGGGTGGTTGCGCGGAGGGGCGGACGGACGTAGAGGTGCAAATGAACTCCGTGCAAGCATTCATGGGAATACCATGCCCGCCCCCTCCCACCCCCTCTCCCACCCATCTCTGCCACCAAAACATCACAACAGACAAAATCGGCACCCAAGTCCACATGCGGAGTGCGGGAGGGGGCGCCAGCGGAGACCTGAAGTCTGCCCGACTGCACTGTTTGGCAAGCTGCGACCACTGCCCGAACGCACAGAAAATGCTCTGTCCAGCCAACATTGCCTTATGCTCCAAGAACAGACTTCAACCTAAATTTGATTGTCTCAGACACCCCAACAATCATCCGCACCAAGTGGCGTATGGTATTGGATTGATCTCGGCCTAGGGGATAAAACAGTGGCAGTCGCGCGTCCGCCTGCTTCTGGCTCACGCTCACTCTCGCTGGTGCACACCTGCCTGCATGCCCTTATCTCTGGCTTGTCCGCACTCACATCTCAGGCGCCGCACCCAAATCTCTGGCGCTCATTCTTTTCAAGTGGTCCTGACAAGGTAACCCCAACTAAGGCATCGGTACAAAACAAATGCCACTGCGACACAGCGTCAGTGTCAGCGGCACTCACTTGCTCCAGCAGCTGGCACCTGCACTGCTCCTGTGCAGAGTCCAGACCAAGCTTGCGGGCAGCGTTTTGAAATGTTTGACATGAGAAAACCCGGTGTCTGCACTGCTATGGAGAAGAATGCTTCAAAACTTGCAGGCAGGTCTGTGCAGAGCTCTCATGCAGTTCGTTGTGCAAATTGCTTTCGCACCTGTCCGGCTGTCACCAGCTGTCGCAATGGTAATGCTTTCCCCTCCGCCTGTGCCACCCTTGGTGGTTCGCAGAAGGCTCGCTGCAACTACCTGCAGCAGACGCCAGAAGAAGCATGCACTTGTTGATTGTTCGCCTTGCAGCAAACACAGAAAGGCGCACCAAGGCAGCTTTGATGCGTTTCACAGGGCCATGCTTAAAGGGAAGTGTGCTCAGACCCTTACAAACACTCTAACCAAAAAGCGAGGAAGGAACATCAAGAGTTTGCATGGGCCACGCACGGTAGCTACACACACACACACAAGTACGTGGATGCAAGCCAATGCTCCACACCTTGTGGACGGTTCCAGGGAGGATTTGCTCTCGCAGCAAGGGCATGACGACCCTTTGGCCAGGGTTGGTGAGCACCTGACACGCACAAGAGACATATTAACTTGATACAGGGCAATTAAGCGAGGATGGTGGAGGCGCAGGTCAGGGAACATGCCTTGCAGAAAGTCCAGGCTCACATGCTGCATGTGATTGCAGCAATTAAGGCTGTCTTGTGATAAGCAGCCCTGGCTTGGGTTCTGAACTGGCCGCATGATTAAGACATGCGGCACGAGTCATGCCAGGGTCAACGGTGCTTGCCTGTCTGCCCCTCCCCTCTGCTTCGGCTGACCCTGCAGGATCATTTTCACGCATACTGAGCAACTTGCTGACATTGAATAGAGAAGGCAAAGCCCACTGCTGGATGCCAAAAACTGGAGCCAAGGCTCTCAAGCAATCAGCCCCTCTTTCCATCTTGCTAGACCTGCTGGCCCAATTGTGTGAACGTCCCAACACATGCGGTGCAGGCAAGAGCCCACCAGGAATCAGAACTGTCACACAAGGCATCAGTACAAAAAACAGACCTCAAGGAGGGAGACTGGAGATTTGTCCTCGCACAGCCTACAGCACTCACAAGCTGCGCAAGGCGGTCCACAGCCTCATCCTCATGCTCCAGCTTTGCCGCTGGCGGCCTGCGCTGTACACATGCGTCAATGGCTACCACATGCCCAGCAAAGGCCGACCCTGCGCGTGATGCAAGCTCCTTTTTTCTGTACACACACGTCAATGGCTACCACATGCCCAGCAAAGGCCGACCCTGCGCGTGATGCAAGCTCCTTTTTCCTGTACATACGCGTCAACGGCTACCACATGCCCAGCAAAGGCCGACCCTGTGCGTGATGCAAGGTCCTTTTTTCTGTGTGGCACCCTTGATTTCACAGCAAGGCTTGGTCTCATTGAAGCTGTGTTGGAAGCAGGCCTGCGAGAACCACTCTGCAAAGGAAACGGAGGGGCGCTTCACATCCACATGTGTACCTCCATACGTCCATGACACTCTGGGTCAACAACTAGGGTTTCAAATGTACTGTTTGGCGCATTACAAGATTCCCCCCCGCCTTGCTCAATCTGATGTCCATCTCTGTCTTGAGAGTATCATCCATCCTTCCCAAAAAGTGGCAGCAGCTCCAAGGCGCAGCGTTGCTCCCAAAACTCACCTTGGGCACCGAAGATAATGTTTCCTGGGTTGCCTCTCCATCCCAGTTCGGGACAAGGCATGCGGTCTGCATTGCCAAGTACCATGTCCAGCAGGAATAACCGCCCCAGGTCTTCACAAAGGGTGATACTGGCATGGGACGCACTCACAGAGGCGCTGGCCGGGTGCTGCTGCGCATGCAGATAGCAAGGATAGGCAAGTTTAAGTCACGGAAAGGACAGGCAAGTTTAAGTCATGGAAAGGATGCAAGCCTCAGGAGGAGGGCCCTTAAGGATGCCCAATGCCGCGATGCAGAACTGATTGCAACACTGCGCACACAAGATGGGATCCACCAGAGCAAGCACAGGGGACAAGGGGCCTAGTTTGAATGGCAAATAGGAAGCAGTTGGGATGCAACACGCCGATGCTGTGTGGGGAACTAGTCAGGACAGTCGTCGGGGAGGGGTTCCCATATTTTAAGTGTCATACAGACGTTTATCCAGAGGGAGTAGCTCTGTGGTTTTTAACGCTCAGCACGTCTGCCTCAAGCCCGTCATATGTGCAGCACCCAGATGCAGATGCAGACACACCCACCATATGCATAGCTGACAGCCGCAGATGCACAGCACGCAGACGCAGATGCAGACATGCTCACCAGATGCGCAGCATGCAGACACAGATGCACAGCACGCAGACGCAGATGCAGACACACCCACCATGTGCAAAGCATGCAGACGCAGATGAGGATTGGCCACCTACTGAAAGGCCCCAATGCTTCCAGGTCCTGGCCGCCTGCAGGGCCCCTGCTGCTCTCCTTAAATAGATCCGCCTGAGTTCACCCAAGCTAGGCACTCAGAACCAATATGAGCTGCCACCGCACATGCATGCACCCACGCACACGCCCACGTTGGCGCGCATCGCATGCACGCCGCCCACCGTGCCGGCCGTCAGCGCGTCTCGTGCGTCAATCAATTTGGTGCCTGGCACGTACGCCATAAGCAGCGCGGCAGGCACCCGCTCCATCTCCTCCTGCAGCTCCTCGTCACGCAGCGCGTGGGCGGCGGCCTCCAGTGCTTTCCACTCGTCGGCAGTGTGCCCAACCTGCACGTGCAGCACGTGTCAAAGGGCCCCCTGTGTGTGCATGCTGGCACATGTACTCGTACACCTGTAGAAAGGCATTTGCTCATCCCAGGGGCAGCCTACCTGCAGGTGTGGCACAGGACAAGCATCAAGATTTGCACTCGTGCGTGTTGCTGGCATAAGGCTCATTGTGAGGAGCGCTGAAAGACCACTTTCAGCCATGTCCTCCTGCACACCTGCTTGCTGGCAGCAAGGCGATGCATGGGTCTCCCAAACCTGTTGTGCTGCCTCTTGTTCCAGACATGAATGTGGCTTGTTGCATGGCTAGGTGCTAGGCAGGGTGCACAGCTTGTATCAAAATTGTGAAGTGGATGAGGTTGCTGTTCCCATTTCATACCATCAGCACCTTTGATGGATGGTGTGCATAAGTGCCCAAGCATAGGAGTCATGACCACTTATACATGGAGGAGGAAGTAGGTGCTTGCACACATACTGGCTGATGCGTGAGGGTGGTGCTGCCACACGTCATGCTTCACAATCGCATACGCAAGCTGCGCACCCAAGCTCACCTGATGGATGATGCGGGAGGGTGGTGCGGCCATACCTCGTGCCTCGCAATCTCATACATGAACTTCATACACAAGCTTCACACACAAGCTTCATACAAAAGCTTCATACACAAGCGTACCTGATGGATGATGCGGGAGGGCGGTGCGGCCACTCCCACGTGCCTTGCAAGCTCCCCTGCAAGCTGCTCTGCTTGGGCAAGCAGCCGGCTCCCTGCATGTACACCATGGTATGCCAAACTCTCTTTTAACCCTACCTGTGCTGTCTCATTGGGCAGGCTGGGCATTGTGCGTGCCTTGAAAGAACGCCTGGCCCTTGACGTACGGGCCGTTGAGTGCAGGGTCCTTGGAATTGGCACCTATACAGGGTGCCGAGTACTTCTTCAAGCATAAGAACATGGACGACAAGCATTGTGTGCCTAGGACAGCCTTCAGGCGTTCATGCTAGACTAGGGCAGGCAGCTCAAACCATCACTCGTGCTCGCACTGGCATGCTTGGATGCAGGGGGACCTGTATTGCGCATGGTCAAGTACCAAACCGATGCAGCCAGAACCAAGGCTGGCTTTTGAAGCTGAGCGCCTGCGCCTCAACACCCAACCATATGGACAAATCCAGGGCTGGGTAGAACCATAGAACCATGGACCGTAGGGCTGGGTGGAACCATATGGACAAATCTAGGGCTGGGTGTGTTTTTGCTTGCCTGCTTGGCAAGCCAGCCCGCAAGGGCCGTCCCTTCACCATTTCACCACGCTGTTGACATCTACAAGTCTGGCATCGATGAGCGCCCTATTTGTGCATTCCACAGGGACATGGATTGATTTTTCATGCTTGCACTGGCGTGGCTATCATGGATTGATTTTTCATGCATGCACTGGCTCATGGATTGATTTTTCATGCTTGCGCTGGCGTGGTTATCATGGATTGATTTTTCATGCTTGCACTGGCGTGGCTATCATGGATTGATTTTTCATGCTTGCACTGGCGTGGCTATCATGGAATGATTTTCATGCTTGCACTGGCGTGGCTATCATGTAATGATTTTTCATGCTTGCACTGGTGTGGCTATCATGGAATGATTTTTCATGCATGCACTGGCTCATGGATTGATTTTTCATGCTTGCACTGGCGTGGCTATCATGGATTGATTTTTCATGCTTGCACTGGCGTGGCTATCATGGATTGATTTTTCATGCTTGCACTGGTGTGGCTATCATGGATTGATTTTTCATGCTTGCACTGGCGTGGCTATCATGGATGTATTGTTCACATTTGCACTGGTGTGGCTATCATAGATTGATTGTCCATGCTTGCACTGGTGTGGCTATCATGGATTGATTTTTCATGCTTGCACTGGCGTGGCTATCATAGATTGATTTTTCATGCATGCACTGGCTCATGGATTGATTTTCATGCTTGCACTGGCGTGGTTACCATGGATTGATTTTTCTTGCTTGCACTGGCGTGGCTATCAGGCTCTTGTAGTGCTCACCCACAGGGCAGCTCCTTCCCCACCAGGCAGGTGCGGCACCAGCACCACCAGGCGCTTGCGGTACAGCCCTTGCATAAAATGCCACCCAGGCTCTGCCGGCGCAGTTCCCACCCCACCAGGCGCTTGCGGCACAGCCCTTGCAACAACCGCCACCCAGGCTCTGCCGGCGCTGCACCTTCCCCACCAGGCGCTTGCAGCACAGCCTTTGTAGGGTGCCCCACAGGCTATGCCAGTGTTGGCGCTGGCAGCGCCGACGGGGGGGGCGGCACTGCCGGTAAGGGATGCGCCTTGGGCCTTCATGGTGCGCTGCTGGCAAGGCATGGCAAGCATGCAAGCTTGCCAGGCCGTTTGGCCTCCAATAATGCTCTGCCGGGCTGCGCAGCATTTAGCAGCAGCATGTGCAATAGCCCACATATCTCGCACCTCCGTACCGTGCCTGCTCACCTGCAAACTTCAGCACGGCCACGCCCTCCCGCCTCTTGCCTCCGCCAGCGCTGCCTATGGTCCGGCCGCCCGCCCGACTGCCGGCCCCCTCACCAACTCTTGCTCCAACCTGGCTCTGGGGTCCCCATGCCTCCCCCCCAAGCACCGCAGACCGCCCTTTCCCCCCATCATCACC
>LFIK01005374.1_pt1 | contig 10290 bp, 18 predicted proteins | sample 643401 | NCBI WGS metagenome assembly LFIK01 (sample SAMN03777447, study PRJNA286221) | soda lake metagenome | biome: soda lake; feature: Kulunda steppe; material: water; isolation source: sample T5-Br brine of Lake Tanatar-5 | place: Russia: Kulunda steppe | collected 2010-07
CAGGTGTAAACTTCTTCCTTAATTCACGCAAACAGGGGTTACCTTGTTGGCGTAGTCTTTCTTTCTTTCTTTCTTTCTTTCTTTTTTTCCTTTCTTTCTTTCTTTCTTTCTTTCCTTCTTTCTTTCTTTCCTTCTTGTTGATTTTGGAACAGCTTGTAAGCCATAATTATGATAGCAGAGATGTGCACATCATCTCCAGGTAATTTGCGTAGAGCCAATAAGACCTCATATCACATGAGTCGTACGTCCAGATTCCTTTTCTGTGTACGAGCCGCAAATCAGCCTCATTGATCTTACTCAGCAAGGCATTGTTGGTTGTCAGTAGGCTGTTCCAAAAGTTGGCTTGTGTGTTGTTGTCATGGATCTGTCTGCATCGATTCTGCATTGCCATGGTTGATAGCAGATGTAGATGGAGGGATTAAAGTACGAGGGATACGGCGTCCATTAACTTCATGTCTGTAGTGGACAGCAGAGCGAGGCTGTGGTGAAGGTACTGCTTGAGTGGTTGGTATATTTCTGTCTGAGGTTGCAAAGTAGTGGATGGGAAGAATGTTAAACTAAAGTGGGTGTCAACTAGTCCGCTGATGTGTGTATTGTTATTTTTGCAGTAGACGGCAAGGGTACTGGCTTCAGTGTTTTGGTTTGCCAAAAGCTTGTGAATTTTACTGCCGGTGAGTTCCTCTGTTTGGGGTAGGTTAACAAGGGCGGCCAGTCTGTTAAGTGCTGTTTTGCTTTTGTATAAACTTTGGAGCATCTCACTTTAAGCTAGCCACTGTGATCATGTGGATTTTGCTGGGGGAAGTAAGGTCATGAGGTCCGTTTATTTCGAGGCTCATTAGGGGTCGCATTATGCAGGTGATCAGAGTAGAGAGGGTGTGTGGAGGTGGTTTGCGGAAGGAGAGAGCTTCGCTGATTTCATGAGATCTTATGAAGTACTTTTCTCCATGCTTCATAAGGAGCAGCTTGTTGGAGTGATTGCTAAGTAGCTGGCTTGCTCGCATGCAATAAGTAAGTTGACGTATGATGTGGAGATTAGTGCCTTCTCTGGTGGATAGAAAGGAATTAGAAAGGTCAGCGAGATGAGCAACTTGAGAAGGCTGAATGTGACATCCTGTGTCTGGTTGAAGGATCCTCGAGGCTAAATGTGAGGGCTCTGGCCAGGCGTCTGTGCTATTCAATACATATGGAAGGTGCTCTGAGGCCATAATTGGATGTATCTTCACCAATCATGGCTGTTGCGGTACTAATCTAGAGTTAGGATATATGCTAAATTGTTCAGCCTATCATGATATCCCAGATGATCACGTCTGATGGGGTGCAAGGGGTAACGGCAAATGCATAGGCAAGGCTGGGAATGACGGCTGTGCGGATGATATTCAGAGTTTGGCGTGGGGAGGCCTGGGAGGCATGAAGGGCTCTCAGTTTGTACCTGAGGTTACCACTGGTAATACCAGTCATGCGCTGAATTTGGTGTATCCAGTTGAGTTCCATGTTGAGTACCACTCTAAGGTATAAGAAAGGTTCATTTGAGGCTAGGAACTGAAACTTTGTTTCTGCGCTTCTTTTTTTGTTTGTTTTTTATTTACAGAGGGTCTGTGAGGGCATAAATCCATTATTGTCTCAAGAAAGGTGACTGCATAGTATGCCAGTGGCTTTTATCTTGCTGCCAGAGATACTCAGTGCTGCTCAAGGTGTTGGTAAGATGTGTGTCTGCAGCAATTTGTTCGAAATGCAGCCATGCCTGTATCCGCGTCCTCCCACCTGGAGCCATCTCAGGTGCGGCTCCATGGAGAGAAGGAAGAGAAAAGGAGAGAGAGTGTCACAATGGATGGTGCCTCATTCAACTGGTATCTATTTGGTGCTATCTCCAGAGGGTAACCTGATTTGCATAGTGGCATCTACAAAGAGGTTCTTGACTGCCAGTCAATGCCACTGACAGTGAATCAATGGCATCTGTAGGGAAGCCAAGGTCAAGCATGATCTAGATAATCCTATCATGGTCTGTGGTGTTGAATGCTGATGTAAAATCAACTATAAGACCATAAACATCCTTATTGAACTTCAAGAATTTTGCATCTTCAAGGCTCATGATGACTTTTTAGAATTGGTGTATCATACACCATGATGGTATCTTTTTGGTTGTGGAAGCCAGCATGTGTAGTGCTGAGCAGGGAGTGTGCCTTGGCTTATTCATAAAGGGCATTGGTGACAAGGTGGATCCAGAGCTTATAAAGGGTGTTTGCTAACCCTCTGGGTCTGTAGGATGATATTTCAGTTTCTGCTCCCCTATTCTTGTCTATGAGTATGATGTCACTGGTTTTCCAAGAGACAGGGGTGATACGAGATGCCCACATAATGATAGACTTTATGAATGGTGTCTTGCATGCCACAAGGTAGCATTTTAAGTACCTCATTGACCACGCCATCCAGGCTTGGAGATTTATTACTGCTACGAGTTTTGATCCATTCATTGACAGCACTCTTATCCAGGATCTTGGAGTGAAGCCACACTCTCTTCTTACGATAAGGAAAGTAATGGACAATCCTTTCAAAAATGGCTGATGACAGTGCTCAAGAGGATTTTGATGGTCAAGGACACAACCCCTTAATGGTGCATCATGTGCAAGTGTGGTTAAGAGAATCTAGAGTTCAACTGGTTCCGGCGGCAGCGCGGCTATACAATGCTTTAACCCAAAGCATTAGCTCCACTGTGAGAAAGATCTTACAAGCTGACATGCAAGTGAGCTCACAGTGGGATGATTGGTCATCCCACACCCTGTCTCCTATGAATGGTCTCACGCAATCCTACTTGTTCAAGGGAAGGCTGCTGAAGTGTGAGCCCATTGATCTTGGTCGTTTTGTTGTGGACCTCAGGGAGAGGCACTTAAATTATTGGACAGCTTATTCTGATATACATCCACGAGAGCGCAAAAGCAATCGCTCCACTTGCCATCAATGGTGCGCCCTCCCTACCAAGAGGGCCCTGGTCACACATTCGCCATATACCCTTCCTAGATACATGCTTCTTGATCTTCCTCATGACATTATTCGCAGCGTGGCTCGCTTCAGACTTTGTGCCCACACCCTACGAATTGAGACTTTGACCTGGACTCACAATACCTCCCCTACTTGTGACTTGTGTAATGCTCATGATGTACAGGATGAGCAACACGTCCTTTTCTACTGCACCCATCCACACGTGGTCTCTCTCCAAAGGACTTCAAGCATAAGTTATGCTTCCCTGTTTTCTTCCGCAGGCTTAAACAATGTGCCTGCTTTTCTGGGCCAGGAAAACAATGAGCTATGTTTCTTTCTCCACGCACTGATAGGTTTTTATGAGCAGGCTAGCAGTCGCACTTCTTGACTGAAGGCATCTGGATTTAGGCAGGCAAACACAGCGCAGTGTGGCACGTTTCAGGTTACACTCCCATGCGCTGAGAGTCGAGACAAGAAGCTGGGAACATCATGATGGTACCTGTGATAAGTGTGGCTTGCAGGCTAATTCAAGATGAAAAACACGCTCTTTTCTTGTGCCGTTGCATGCAAATGTGTTAATTGAGGCTTCAATTTGCAGACTTGTTTCACGATTTACCTATTGCTCACAAAATTACTGTCAATCAGACTGGAGCTTTTTTTCTCTCAAATTGTTCTGAAGATGTCTTCAATTTTTTCCAGAAACAAACTAATGATTCCTATCGTTTTATTTCAGAGCTTATGGATATTTTTTTAATGGCTGGTGTTCACCAGCAATCTGGTCAGTCAAACTACCTGGCTGAAGGTCAAACTTAAACTTGTAAACTTGACTGAAGGCCTTTTTCTTGTAACCCTTGTGACCCTTATGAGAGATGGTGTTGTATTCTTTGTTGCGTGCGCATTGAAATGTGCTATTTGAGAAGGAAATGTATTTGCAGAACAATGTATTGATTTTACCGTGGCTGACAGGATTTAAATTGGAGACACTGGAGCTTTTCAATTTGACAACATCAGTGCTGAGGATGTGAAGTTGTCACATTGAGATGGTCTCGATGCACACTGCTTACAAAACGTGAACAGACCATAAACATGATACCCCAAAACCCGCGCAAAAAACAAAATGAAACCCAGCAGCATTGATGCAGTCCAAGAATAAAGCAGGAGCAACTAATCAATTTCATCTTCAGCCAAGTCCAGAGACCCAGCCAAAAGATGGATGCAGGTGTTGGAGTGACACTGCATTTAGTTTGTTCAAAAGCATGCATTTGAGTGCATTATCGGATATTCTTGTTTTTCTATGGCTGGTACTAAGCCAAACACATAGCAGTGTGCATGTGCTTGGGCGTGATTAAAAAGCACTGAGTGTTGATAGAGAGATACGACTGCCCCATGGGGCAACAGAAGTGAGATGCTCACCCCTATCAGCAGTCCAAACAAAGAGGGGCAGCAGGGCTTGGCACCTGGATGCTGCGTCCAATGCTTGGGTGCAGGGTATCAGGGCAAGGTCTTCCACACATGCCTGCCTGTTCAATCTGCCAGTGCGCACACCCAATCGGCGCCCTACCACTCCCTGAGGGCCAATGCTTAACATCGTCTCTGCACAGTTAAGCTGACAGGCACCAGGAATGAGCAACACACACAGAATTCGCCACAACGCCTTGTGACAAGACTTGGCACCCTGCATACTACATGCACCACTTCACTGACATTCCTTGCTGACGCAGTGCATAATAAGGAACACAAAGGACAATTCAATACCTCAGAGAACCCAAAAAAGCACATGTAAAACCTTGTCACAGATTTGTTTCCGGACCCACCACGGCAAGGCCTCGCTGCCTCATTTCCAAGACCAATCCTTTCCAAGACTAAGCTGCACAATCCGTAAACGCACGCACAAAAAAATGGTGAGGGCAGGCCCGGCTCTCTGCCGACAAATTATGGTAGTGTAGCTGCTTTGGTACTTGAGTAGTTCTGCAGCAGAAGGAACAGGCACCCACCCACCCCCCCACACACACCCACACACACCCACACACAAGAGCTGCGCAACCGCTCAGCAGCTTTCCTATTGGAGGCACGCAGCATCCAGGTGCTAGTGGCTTTTGGCAGGCGGACACCCGCAGGCCAGGTTACCCTATCCCGGTGGTGGCGTGGCGCCCGGAGTGGCTGTGGCGGCAGCGCTGGCCGCCACGGCTGCCGCAGTGGCTGCCATCTGCGGCGGCGGTGCAGCCATGGCCGCGGAGGGCGGAGCAGACGCTGCGGCAGCTGCATCGGCCATCAGCGCGTCGTCATTCATGTCCTCGCTCTTCACAGTCAGTGGTAGCGAGGGTGCAGTCAGCCCCGCGCTGGCCTCCCTCTGGCTGGGCAGCGGGGGCTGCAGGGGCAGAGATTGCAGGGCTGCAAAGGGCGATGCGCCGGCGGGGGGCAGGGTCGGCTGCTGCAGCTGTTGTTGCGCGCCGCCCTTGAGCCGGGTATAGTTGGAGGTGAACACCTTGCGCTTGTCCACGCGCTTCTGGCGGTACACATCCAGCACATGGGTGGCACCAGAGAAGTCACGAATCCACGTGTCCACACGGCGCTCGTACAGGTCGTTCACCTGCACCCACACGCTCACGCACACGCACACGCACACGCACACGCACACGCACACAGCCCACAGCGCATCAGATCGGGCGTGCACTGTAGGCTCAATTGGTGGCATGTTGTCCTGGCAGGCAGCTGAAGCAACTGAGTCTGCAGGGGCATGAGTTGCTCGCACAGCAACCTGACACAGAGAGTGGGCTCGCGCAGCAACCTGACACAGAGAGTGGGCCCGTGCTGCAACCCGACACAGAGAGTGGGCTCGCACAGCAACCTGACACAGAGAGTGGGCTCGCACAGCAACCCGACACAGTGAGTGGGCCCGCGCAGCAACCCGACACAGAGAGTGGGCTTGCACAGCAACCCGACACAGAGAGTGGGCTCGCGCAGCAACCTGACACAGAGAGTGGGCGGCAGTGGCATGTTGTCCTGGCAGGCAGCTGAAGACGCTGAGCCTGCGGGGGCATGAATTGCTCGCACTGCAACCCGACACAGAGAGTGGGCGGCGTTGCTGAACCTTAGAGCAGAGGCGCTCTGCTGGTGTGATAGCTAGGGATGGGTCAGAAGGGTTTGGCAGACCCGCGTCGAGGCTCTGTAGAGCCTCGTTAGAGCCTATTTGAGCCTCTACAGAGCCTCTTTGGCATTCTGGTCGGAACCTATTTACCCATCCCTATTTACCCATCTCTCCCTGATAGCCCTCGCGTGTCTGCAAGCACATGCCGCGCCTCGCGTGCTCACATGGGTGGCGCCTCCACACGCTGCATGCGGCTCAGGCACTCACATGGATGATGGCGTGCACGAGGCCGTCCATGTCTGCCCGGTTGTCGTGCTCGGGCCCCGCCATCTTGCAGGACAGGACGAGGCAGCCAGGCTGTGACATGGAGAAGCGGCAGATGAAGGTGCCGGAAGGCTGGTTGACCAGCGCCTGCAGGAACCAAACAAGCAGAGACCGTTACGTCGCATGCCCCTCCCTAACTGTGCATGTGACAGCTCCTCTGGGGCGTCAAGTGTTGGTGGCGCTGCGTGTACTGCAAGTGCACCAAGGGAAGCAGCCAGTGGCTCATCTGGAGCAGTTTCGTCGCGCATCTGGAGCAGCAGAGATGCGGGCGCAGCCTGCCTGAGTGCGCGAGCGCCCATAGCTACCCCACGCGCTGCCAGTGTGTGTGAAGCGCTCAGCAGGCCACGCAAGAGACTTGTCACGGCTGCCAAAGACCCAGCACGGGGAGGAGGTAAGGTAGCTCGACCTGCTCATCTCAACCTTTTTGTCCTCATTGCTGTGCTCAATCGATGCTGCCCCGGCACGCAGGCTTCAGGTCGCACGGTTGCATGGGCGAATGACAGGCATGCACTACGTGTGCTTACTCACAGGCATATGAGCATGTGTGCAGTTTGTGCACATGCGCCTCGTTGTGTACCAAAAGATCAAGGAGCATGTCGCACATGAGCTGGGCCGGGTTCAAGTGTGTCGAGGCGCGTGTCCACACGCGCATGCCCTCATATTTGACCTTCCACTCATGCATTACCGTCCCAGGAGTGCGAACATCTTGCATGTGCAAACGCACGCGTCCGTGCCCACACACGCACACCTACCCATCTGTGCGGTGCCTTGCTGGTCCATGTCAGAACACACATATATGCACACAAGCACACACACCTGTGCGGTGGGCCTTACTGGTCCACGTCAGAACACATACATGCACACACACCTGCACAGTGCCTTGCCGGTCCATGTCAGAACACACACACGCACGCACACACACCTGCACGGTGCCTTGCCGGTCCATGTCAAAGCCGCTGATCACGCAAGGATCCTCGACATTCCAAACCGACGAGATCTGGCGCAGCAAATCCAGTGTGGCCCGGAACTGCACACACGTGTGTGTAGGCAAGCGTATTTGTTTGTGCGCACGTGCTTGTGTGCATGCACGCACGCACGCACGCACACGCATGTGGAAGGTACGGGCAACACCGTCCCATGGCTGCAACTGCATATGATGAGCGGGCATCTACTCCGTGCATCGGAATATCCCGGTATCGCAGGAAGCAGACCGCCCTGCTCTTAGGCTAATCCTGTTGACAAATCTGTCACTACAGGTTACCCAAAAGTGACACAGGTTACGCAAAAGTGACACAGGTTACGCAAAAGTGACACTGCACGAAGTGTTGCTGTTGCAAGACCTGTCATTCTAGATGTCGCAGGTGCATCAATGCTGGGCAGCCAGATGTACTTCACACGGTTTACAGCAGCAGCTCTCCTTACAATCTGTAGCCAGCTCACACCATGAATACTGAAGCCCTTTTGCATCAAAGGACTTGATCTTCAGATGCCAACTTCTTTTCACTTGTATGCAGGTCAGTTGGGAATGGTTTGCGCGCCTGTGGCTACATTCAACACTGCACCCTTCATCCAGTCTGGCAGCGCACCTGCGCAATGAACTCCTCCCACTGGGCCTGTGACACTTCTGCATGGTCGCTGGACTGGTCTGAAGGGAAGCCAGCTTGTGAGAGCAGGGCCTGCAGCCACAGGCATGCGCACGCAAGCGCAGGCGTACACAGTAGGTGCGCGCCATACCAACTACGTATTGTCCATCACAGCACGCGCATTTTAGAGTATGCAGGGGGGGGGAAGGATGGCCGGCATCCCCTGCTTTCAGCTCATGCCTCAGTGTGTGCCCTTCCACCGCTATGTGCCACCCTACCATTGAACAGGGCTACAGAAAGGAAACAAGCGAGAAATGCAGGCACCAAGAGAGGGGAAAATAGGAATCAGCGTCACCGCCTGCACATTGCCTGCACCCATATGCTCACCTGGATGTCCAGCTTGGTGAGCTTGCGCTTCAGTCCTGTGTTCTCATACTCCTCGATGATGAGGTCCTGCTTGCGCACGCACATGTGTCAGCGTACTCACTCAGCCAGAAACAGGACTGGGGCCTCACGCTATGCACCGATGGGAACCTGCACGCGCATGCATCCTCGCTCAGCCAGAAAAGAACAGAGGGCCTGCACTGTGGAGTGGGCGCCTTTGGCGGCGTCATGTGGTTCCATGAGCCTGGTCAACGGGGCAGGCAACGGCCTGCTTTTAGCTCCATCTGGTTCCATAAGCTTGCAGGTCAGTCTGGCAGGCAACGGCCCAAAAGGTGGAGGCCCTTGACGCAATGGAGACAGGCGCCTGTTGGTCGTGCCAGTTGCTTGCGTTGGCGCCTGTTGTCGCGCCAGTTGCTTGCGTTAAGAGGGAGGGGAGGATGCCAGCCTGGAGGACCCATGAAGCTAGCACATGAGCCAGGCAGCTACGCCAGGATTGCACCCATCTACTGTGCCGGCTCCACTTTCCTCCTATGCCTCCTCCTGCTTCTCCTTAGGGCCCCGGAAGGCAGGCATAGCCACCTGCTCTCTCACCTGCATCGCTGCGCGGGAGAAAGGGCCAGGCCCCTCCTCCTCAGTGCTCTCCCCTCTTGACTCTGGAGTGTCTAACGCCGCTGCCTACAAGGTGAGATGACAGACCGAGCAGCTTCACTTGCTTCCTTCCTCCAACGTTGCAAATTCCAGACATGCACACATTCATGGGAGGCGAGTTCACGCGCATGCCACCCATATGCTTTTGGACACGCCTGACACACACATGCGCACACAGATTCAACACACTTGCGGCGGCCGGTAGTGTACGCGCATAACAGTCACGCGCACTCTCACACCAGTAAGTTTCAAGCTCCACATATGAACGCCCGCGGCATGCCTGTTCCTTTGAGCCCAGCATTGACATGTGGGAGCCTTAGATGTGCCCCAAAACACCTATGGTGGGCCTGAAATCGACAGCCCTGCGCATCGGCACGCACGCACCCGTGGCTTTCCCAAGGGCCTGGCCCACCCCTCCCCTGTCTCTGTTAGTTTCACACCCAATTTTTGTACAATGAGTGCCAATATGAAAGATGACACGAGTCTGGGAGCCCATGCTTGGCACGCGCCCGTGGCTTCTGATGTGTCCGGCCCACCCCTCTCCTATCTCTGTTTTACACCCAATTTTTGCGCAAAGACAACGCCTATGTGAATGATGACACAAGTCTGGGAGCTCTGCGCATTAGCACGCACCCGTGGCTTCCCGATAGGCCCACCCTTCCTCCTGCCGATTAGCCTGTCCTCCCCAAGGCCCGGCGTCAGCTGGTTGCCTGCCTCACGCTTCCGCATGCCTGCCTGTCAGGAGCACAGCACAGGCAGGTACATGAGCGAGCGGGTACCTGCTGCCCCCCTTCCCCTCCGGTTAGTACGTGCATGCACAGCAGAGACAGCACAGCTGCACGCGCATGCAAACTCACAAGGGGTAACCGCTTTTGAATGACTGGCACATCAGCTACATGGCATGGGTATTGAGCCTGGACGGGGTGTTGGACAACCATACTATATTGTGACTGCATTATGGCGGCCAAAAATGAACAATAGCCCTTGTGCTTGGGTCAAGGGATCCAAGATACATCTGCCTGAAATGCACTGCAGACTTTGCCCTGTGGGTTGCCCTGCACCATAAAGGTTGCTCTGCTCTTGAGCAGGCGATCCATGTCAACCTTATACAAGTGTGTGAATGTCCGCTGCCTGAGGCCTCACTGCACTGGTGGAGATGCCACCAACATAGCGAATAGAGTTGCTGGAGGCGCCACCAACTTAGAGAATAGAGTTGCTGGAGGTGCCATCAACATAGAGAATAGAGAGGCACTGGTGGAGGTGCCACCAACATAGAGAGGCAAGGGG
>LFIK01005376.1_pt1 | contig 10290 bp, 10 predicted proteins | sample 643401 | NCBI WGS metagenome assembly LFIK01 (sample SAMN03777447, study PRJNA286221) | soda lake metagenome | biome: soda lake; feature: Kulunda steppe; material: water; isolation source: sample T5-Br brine of Lake Tanatar-5 | place: Russia: Kulunda steppe | collected 2010-07
CCAACCCTCCGCTACAAAGTACGACCACTTTCATCGGTTTTTTGTGAAGGAAACTTGCTCTTTTTTGGTTATACCCATCAATATAGCAACGCAATATAATGAGATATCGCTTAATTACCAGCCAGCCGGAGGTCGATGAGTTCGTCGATCGTATCGCGTCGGCGCACGAGCTCGCGTTGGATACCGAAGCGGATAACAGGTACCATTACCGGAATCGCGTTTGTCTGCTGCAAATCCGGTGGGGCAAAGAGATCGTTTTGATTGACACCCTCGTTCCCGATATCGATTTGACGCCGCTGTTCCGGTTGTTGGAAACCAAGCGCCTGATCATGCACGGGAGCGATTTCGACCTGCGCCTGTTGTCGGGGCTGTGCGATTTTCGTGCCGCGGAGATTTTTGACACCGTATTGGCGGCGCAATTGCTCGGGCTGGAGAAGATCGGGCTCGGGTCCTTGGTGGAGCATTATTTCGACGTCGTCTTGCCGAAAGCCCATCAGAAAAGTGACTGGTCGCAGCGGCCCTTGCCCGAGAAAATGCTCGATTACGCGGCGCAAGACGTGCTTTACCTGTTTGAACTGCGCGACCGGATGGAGGATGACCTGGGCGAGCTGGGGCGGCTGGATTGGCACCGGCAGCGGTGCGATTGGCAAGTGGAGGCCGGAACGAACGGATTTGCCGAGCGTGACGAAAACGCCTGGCGAGTGTCCGGCGCTCGCTACCTGCGCGAAAACGGATTGAAGGTTTTGTACGAGCTTTGGCACTGGCGCGATGAAGAGGCACAAGCGCGCGACCGTCCCCACTTCAAGGTGATGAATGACGGTTTCCTGTTGAGCATTGCCAAAGGCGTGGAGGAAGGAAAGGGCGAAGGGCTGAATTCGATTCCGGGATCTCTCCGGCGACGTCACGGCAAGGCCCTGACCCAGGCGATCAAGCGGGGCCTCGAGCGCGATTTCGCGACTTTGCCGTCCGCTCCCGCTTCCCGGGGGAGGCCCGAACCCTTTTCCCCGGAAGAACTGAAACGTCAGGAGATGATAAAAGCGGTCCGCGACCAAGTGGCGAGCCAGTTGAAAATTGACGCCAGCCTGATCGCCAATCGCGCCGTGATGGCGAGTCTCGCGCGCGATCCGGGGCGTTTGGATGAACTGTTGTTGCCGTGGCAGGCGGATTTGTTGCGGCCGTGTGAGTGTTTTGAGGCGAGCCTGGGCGCTCGGGATTCAGGTTGACCTGAGTTTCACCGTTTTTTGCAGATTTACGGGTTGGTTTTTGGTGGGAAGCTCCGCCGACCGAAGCAATCTCTCCGAGCCGTAGGTCTCCGAGCCGGAGGCCACCGGCCCGATTCTCCGGCCGCGCCCATATAATGCCTCCGGCTGAAAAGTGGTGGATTGCCACGTCGTTCCTCCTCGCAATGACAGAGACAGATCACTAGTAATTTGTTGCCGCGCCACTGCTTCCAACTCCGCAAATTGGGGTGCCCAAGGGAGGCCTTTGTCGTTTTATGGTGATTTGTTGAGCAGGAAAGACGTAATCAAGGAGCGGAAGTGAAAATTTTGATTGCTTTGGTCGTGGGCGGGGCGAATACTCCAGTTTTAATGATTCACTCCATGTTGAAAGACAGCTCGATGACATCCAAAAAATTTCCTCTCCTGATTCTCGTTACTTTGCTATTGGCCCTCGCGTCTGGTTGCACGGCTCAACGCGGTGAAAAAAGCTACACCAATTTTGGCGGTGGCCTTTACGAACGCCAGTTGCGCACGTATGAAGAAGTTCCGCCGTATTCGGTGGCTCTCCGGCGCGGTTCCGTTGATCCCGGCGCTGAATATTCGGGGAACAAAACCTCGGTGTTGTGGGGGCTGTTCACTTACTACGATTATTAATTTGCAGCTGAGTTAACGTATTTTTGTAAAAAGACTGTTCTGAATCGGGACAGTCTTTTTTTTGCGCCGCAATCTGCTATAAGACCTGCAGATGAATCCTTTGGAGGTAGAGAAGAAACGGATCAACGTAGCGCGCTTTTTGCCGCGCATGGCGGCGGAGGGAGGGAAGACCCTCGCGTTGCGAGCGCCTTTGGGTCTCGATGGTGACGGACGGATTCGTTACGACGATTACACCTTCCTGGAACTCGACCGGGAAGTCGACGCACGCTGTCACGAGCTGAACGCGGCAGGGATTGGTCGGGGGGCGCGGGTATTGGTGATGGTGAAGCCGGGCCTGGACCTGATTGCCCTGGTTTTCGCGATGTTTAAGATCGGCGCGGTTCCGGTTCTGATCGATCCCGGGATGGGGTTGAGGGGTTTCCTGAATTGTGTCCGGCGATCAAAACCGGATGCCCTGGTGGCCATCCCGCTCGGAATCTGGGTGAGCCGGATTTTTCGCGCGCCGTTTCGCAGCGTCCGTTCGGTGGTTACGGTTCGGGGACGGGCACGGGTCACCGCCGCGGATTCCGTGCCCGCGTTCGACGTGGCGCCGACGCGTGGGGACGATCCCGCCGCCATCCTCTTTACTTCCGGATCGACCGGTCCGGCGAAGGGTGTTTGCTACCGGCATCGGATGTTTGAGGCTCAGGTGGATTTGATTCGCGAGATGTATAAGATCGAGCCCGGCGAAGTTGACTTGCCGATGTTGCCGGTGTTTGCGTTGTTCAATCCCGCTCTCGGGATGACCACCGTTGTTCCGGAGATCAATCCGAGTCGCCCGGCGACCGTCGACCCGGCGAAGATGGTGCGTGCGATTCAACAGTCGGAAGTGACCAATACCTTTGGCTCCCCGGTTTTGTGGAAGAAAATCGGACGCTATTGCCTGGAGCATGATGTGCAGCTTCCCAGTTTGAAGCGGATCTTGATGGCCGGGGCTCCCGTGCCCCCGCAGCTGATTCGCGATTTTCAAAAAATCCTCCCCAACGGAGAAATTCACACCCCCTACGGCGCGACCGAATGTTTGCCGGTCAGCTCGATCTCCGGCACGGAAATTTTGGAGGAGACGGAGGCGGCGACGAACCGAGGTGAGGGCACCTGTGTCGGGCGACCGGCGCCCGGGATGGAAGTGAAGATCCTTCCCCTCTCCGACCAGGCGGAAGGACCGGAGTTTCTCGGACAGAGCTTGTCGTCGGGAGAGCCGGGTGAAATCGCGGTGTGCGGGCCTGTGGTAACGGAGGAGTACGATCAGTTGCCCGAGGCGACGGCTGGGGCGAAGATTCGGGACGGAGGACAAGTATGGCATCGCATCGGGGATCTCGGTTACTTTGATGAACGCGGAAGGCTCTGGTTTTGCGGGCGGAAAGCGGAACGGGTCGAGACTGCGGCGGGACGGCTTTACACCGATTGTTGCGAGGCGATCTTCAATCGCCATCCACGCGTCTTCCGCTCCGCCTTGATTGGCTTGGGGCCGACCGGGGAGCAGGAGCCGGCTATCGTCATCGAGCCCGAGCCGGGGGCCTGGCCGCGGAACGCGCGGGAACGGCAGCGGTTTCTGGAAGAATTGAAGAAGTATGGAACCGAAACGGAAGCGACGGCCCGAATTCGCCGGTTTTTCTTTAAGAAAAAACTGCCGGTCGACGTGAGGCACAACGCGAAAATCCACCGTCGAACCCTCGCAAAGGAATTTGATCGATAGGGCGGGGAACCTTCCGATGGTAGAGTGGTTCGGCATTCGGAGTGGTTCGGCATTCGAGTTGGAGGGATATTTTCCACTCGCCATTTCGGCATTTGCTCGTATTGTGGACGGAATGATTGAGATTTGAGGTTTGACTTGAACCATTCGTTCAGCCTTGAGGAAGGGTGTGTTTTGGTTTTTATTGATACGATTTTCGTCAAATCTGTATAAATCTCGGTCGACAGTTCGAAGATTCTCCGGTCGGTCAAATTGCCGCCGGGTATTTGGATGAAGGGGCACCGAACTCGTGATAAAGAGGGGTGCTTTGTTTATAATTGAAAGTATGAGCTTCGCGCAAATAGAGGGAGATACGGCATTAATCGTCTGATAGTCAGTCGAATACGCATAATTGCGTTAGTTGGCGCCGGCGCGATTACGTCGGCTGGAATTTGTTCTCTGTACTTGGCTTACACTCTGGAGAAGTCAGGTGAGGAGAAGCTCGAAGGATCGCGTCCCGCGCTCTCCGATGAAGTCGAGGTTGCGGAAATGGGCGCGAGCGCCCGTGACGCGATGGACGATGAACCTACCGACGCCACCAAAGAGCCGAGGGCGGAACAGGCCTTTTTGGTCGCCTTTTTGGCCGATGCCAATCCTCAAGTCCGGACTTTGGCGGCGTGGGGATTGATGAGTTCCGACAAGGAAGGAGAAGAAGGTCAGCAAGAAATTCTTGAATTTGTTCGTGAAGAACGGGATCCGGAAGTCCGGATCGCGCTTTACCGTTTCCTGCAAGGCCAAAAAACCCTTAAATGCAGCACCTTGGTGGAGTTGGTCCGGCAGGAGGAGAAGGATGAAAAAACGTGGTTGGCCAGTTGTGACTTACTCGCTGGGGCGGTGCAAAGCGGGGCGAATGAGGAAACCACAGCCTTTTTCAACGAATCCATAGTTCCCAGCCTGAAGAAGCGTGCGCTCAACGGGAGCGATTTACATTGCCGGATTGCGGCGATCATTGCCTTGCGCCGTTCGGGAACCGAAGAGGCCCTGAACGCTTTGCAGGAAATCACCCGGACTTCTGAAGACCCGCAGGTGGTGCAGGCCGCCTCCTCGGCCGTCCGTTTGGCCGGAGTGGAATAAGGGGCGGAAAATGGAGCCGGGAATCGGATTTGAACCGACGACCTACGGTTTACGAAACCGTTGCTCTACCAACTGAGCTATCCCGGCGAGTCGGTTTTAATCGAATCCTTAGCGTGTCGTGGGCTGTGGATTTGTTTCAAGACCGATAAGGTGAAGACTTTTCCGCGAGATACCCCTTCTGTCAAGAGCTTGTCTTTCGTTGGGAGGGAAATTTTTTCCGGGAATGGCTTCAGTCTTTTCTCGTGGCGAGGTTTGGGAACGGATCGGTCCTTGAAGTCGAGGGCTTGCCGAGGCGGTTTCGATTTTCTACAATCGAGAGATGATGGAGGATTTCGAGCCAATCACCGCGCCGCCGGAAAAACCGGAGAGAAGAGACATCGCGAACGGGTGGGGACGAGGGGATTCCGCTAAGGAGCGATCGGTTCAGGAGGTGCATCCAAGAGGATTCACGACCGCCTCATGAAGCTCGCGTTTCGTTGACCCACCGAGATTATCCGTCACATTGGATCAAATCTTGATTATGGCCAGTAATCCGAATCCACAAGGCAAAGGACTCATTCCGATTCTCTCCGTATTGGCGGAGGGCCGCGAGGCGGCTGTGCATGTTCCGCCGAAGCAAATCGACCAGATTTCGGTCGAGCTTTTCACATCTTTGTTCGTGTTGGAGAGTGACTTTAAATTCCGGCCGGTGCCGGGGCAGACCTATTGGCTTTATCAGAAGGAGACGCGGTTTTGGTTGTCAAAGGTAGCCCCCGAGCAGTGGCATGAGAGTGCTTATGGCCGGTTCGTGGGGGAGTGCCAATTGCACCGGGACATGACTTGGACCCTGGAGTTGTCGGAGTCGGCGGCCGCGGATAAGGCGCTTTTGGGTTATATTGAAGGGAAGCGGAGGGCTCTGGATGAGCGCATTCGGTCAGCCGAGGTGCTGGAGGATATTTTACCCGGCTATAATGAGGCTTTCCCTTTTTATCAACGGACGCACAGTTACGCGCTCGCCCATTCCCTGCGAAGTTCGATGCGAAAATCGGGGATTGTCGCGTTGCCCTTCAGCGAAGCAACGGCGGCGCTGGAAGGAAGCAAAACTGATTCGCCGGAAACTCAGGCTTGAATTCAAGCTTTGTGGATCGGCCGAATTTGCCGATGCCGGGGATGCGGTTCCCAAAGCGATTCGGTTTGACGTTACTCACCAATGATTTTGACGAGGGCGCGTTTGCGGCGTTTGCCGTCGAATTCGCCGTAGAAAACTTGTTCCCAGGGACCGAAATCGAGACGGCCCCCGGTTATGGCGACCACCACTTCTCGGCCCATAAGCGTTCGTTTTAAATGCGCGTCGGCGTTGTCTTCGCCGACGTTGTGGGCGTATTGGTCGTGTGGTTTTTCAGGCGCGAGTTTTTCGAGCCAGCGTTCGAAGTCGGCGTGGAGGCCGGACTCGTCGTCATTGATGAAGACGCTGGCTGAGATGTGCATTGCGTTTACCAAGGCCAGTCCCTCCTGGACCCCGCTTTCGGCCAGGCATTTTTCTACTTCGGGAGTGATGTTGATCAGCGCGCGACGGGTTGGCGCTTCAAACCAGAGTTCTTTACGGTAAGACTTCATGGCAATTATTTTATCCGGTCGGATCAGATGGAGGCGAACGCTTTTTCAAGGATCCCTGCCCGGGGGGTCCCCGGTTGAAGTGAAGGGGGCGTTTGCTCTTGGCGGAGGCGAAGGCTAGACTCTTCGCTAGGAGGTGGGACATGAAGGTAATGCGAGTAGCGGGAGCACAGATCCACAATCGGGTGGGTGACTTCGAATATAATGTTGAGCAGATCGCCGATGCGATGACTTGGGCGGAGAGCGAGGGGGCTGATGTGTTGGTGGCCCCGGAACTGGCGTTGACGGGGTATCCGCTGGCCGATCTTACCCTGCACAATGAATTCGTCGACCAGGCTGCGGTGGCGCTTCGGCGACTGGTTGCGCAATCCGACCGGGTGACGACGATCATCAGCACCATCGAGCGGGTGCCTCCCCAACGATCATGGGATACCAGGGAGCGGGATATCGCAATCGCGGCGAAGCTTGTGTCCGGCGGGGAGGTCCGTGGCACGTATCACAAGTGCCTTTTGCCGACCTACGGCGTCTACGATGAAGGACGGAATATTGCTCCGGGAAAACGCCCCGATGCCTTGTGGCGGATTGGAGATGTGATTGCCGGGGTGGTGATTTGTGAGGACATTTGGTCGGGCGACGGGCCTCCTGAAGCGCAGTCGGCGGCCGGGGCGCAGATCCTGCTGGTGCCGAACGCGTCTCCTTATCACCGCGGCAAGGCGGTGGCGCGCCTGAAGTTTGCTCAGTCCGTCGCCCGAAGGAATGGAATCCCTTTGGTGTATATGAATTTTTTCGGGGGACAGGACGACATTGTTTTTGATGGCGGGTCGCTTGTGATTGATGGGGACGGGACTTTGTTGCACAGGTGCGCGGAGTTCGCTGAGGACCGGTTTTGTATTAACGTTCCGATTACATCCCATCGGGCGATTACGGTTCCGGTTACGACGGTGCATACGCGTCCCCTTTTGAGTCGCCCCGTGCCGGGGCAAGCGCAGCCACAGGATGCGGTCGATGAACTGACGGCGGTATGGAGGGCGCTCGTGACGAGCACCGAAGATTTTGTCATTAAAAACGGGTTTTCCAGTGTCGTTCTCGGGTTGTCCGGTGGAATTGATTCCGCGATTACGGCGGCGGTGGCGGCGGCGGCGCTCGGTCCCGAGAATGTATTAGGAATTGCGATGCCTGCCGCGCAGACTCCCGTGGACGAGCGGAGGGACGCGGAAACCTTGGCGTCGAATCTTGGGATTGATTTCGTGGTCATGCCGATCACCCCGGTGGAGGAGGCGCTGGCCGCGGCTTTGCGGCCGAGGCTGGGTGCCCGGACCGCGCCTGAGACATGGCGGGATTTGGAGGCGTGGTCGAGAGCGGCTATGTTATTCGGGTTTTCGGACGAGCAAGGCCGCCTGATCCTAACCACGGGCAATAAAAGTGAGTTGGCAATCGGAGAGACGGCTCAGGGGGACCTGATAGGCGGGTTTGCGCCGTTGCGGGATTGTCCGAAAACGTTGCTATACGAACTGGGACGATTTCGGAACCGGGAGCGTGAGGTGATTCCCGAGGCGGTTTTTTCGAAGCAGACCACAGCGCAACGGTATAGTGAGCGCCCACCGCCATATCAGGTACTGGACCCCATTGTGGAGCGTTACCTGGAGAAGGACGTAGGATTCGAGGAATTGGTGGCGGAAGGATTCGATCCCGACACGGTGGTGTGGATTATGCGCAGAATAGATGATGCGGAATTCGTTCGGCGTCAGACTCCGTTAGGGGTGAAGATCACCGCGAAAGCGTTCGATCAGGATCGAAGGATGCCGATCAGCAATGCCTGGCGACCGCGCCGCCGACGAAGGAAACGTTAAGAATTGAGGGCGGGTGACCGACAAAGAAAAGACAGGCTGAAGCCTGCACTCTGAACTGATCCGCTGTGATGGAGAGTTGGGATGTTTCGCTGTGGACGAGCGTTATTGATTTAACTGGAGCAGACGTTCGCCGGCGGCGTGGAGGGTCTCTTCCTTTTTCGCGAAGTGAAAACGGATGAAGCGGTGTTCAGGTTCGCGGAAAAAGCTGGAGCCGGGGACTCCGGCGACACCGATTTTTCTGATCAAGGCTTCGGCGGCTGCGGTGTCGGTGGCGAAACCGAGCGGGCTGATATCGACCAGCACATAATACGCTCCCTGGGGTTCCGTGAAGGTGAGCCCGGTCTGACGGAGGTAATCCAAGAACAAATCACGCTTTCGCCTATAAAGGTCCTGCAGTCCATGGTAGTAGGACTCGGGCAATTCAAGGCCGGCGACGGCGGCTTCCTGCAAAGGCGCGGCCGCGCCCACGGTGAGGAAGTCATGCACCTTCCGCGCCTGGGCAATCACTTCCGGGGCGGCATGAACGTAGCCGAGGCGCCAGCCGGTGATGGAATACGTCTTCGAAAGGGAATTACAGGTGATGGTGCGGGGGAAAGCGCCGGGGAGGGCCGCTAAATAGGTGTGTTCGTGTGGCGTGTAAACGATGTGTTCGTAGGGTTCATCCGTGATGACGAAAGCGTCGTGCCGTTCCGCCAAGTCGAGGATGTCGAGTAGCTCCCGGCGGGTAAAGACTTTGCCGGTCGGGTTTGAGGGGTTGCAAATGATGATCGCCTTGGCGCCTTGGGCGAAGGCTTGAGCCAGTTCGTCTCGATCGAAGTTGAAATCGGGCGGCCGCAGCGGGACGAAAATCGGTTCGGCCCCGGAGAGAATGGCGTCGGCCGCGTAATTTTCGTAGAACGGGGAAAAGACAATCACCCGGTCGCCCGGATTGCAGGCGGTCATCATGGCGACCATCATCGCTTCCGTGCTCCCGCAGGTGACGACCAGGTGCCGATCCGGATCGGTTTCCAAGCCACTGCAGCGAGAAATCTTTCTGGCCAGCGCTTCCCGGAAGCGCGGGGCGCCCCAGGTGACGGCGTATTGGTGATGGGGGCCGCGCGTGGCCTCCTCCAATGCTTTCAACAGAGCTTCCGGTGGATCAAAGTCGGGAAAACCTTGGGAAAGGTTGATCGCCCCGTGTTCGTTGGCCAGCCGGGTCATTCCCCGGATGACGGATTCGGTAAACCCTTCGAGTCGTGTGGCTGTTTTCGGCATAGTTATCGCCTGTCGCGGGTATCGCGCACGCTTTCCTTTTTTTCTGGTCAGCTGCCGGGTTTGTCAACGGGTTTCGCGGCCAGTTCGGGAGGCAGTTCGGTGGCGGAATAGGTCGGGAAACTCAGTTGAATCAGGCTTATCCAGGGAATATTGAATGAGGCTTTGCCGTCGCTCCGGTCAACCAGGACCGCCAGCCCGGCCGGAGTCGCGCCGGTTTCGCGCACAATGGCGATCGCTTCCTCGGCTCGTCCGCCGCGGGTGATCACATCCTCGACCACCAGGACTTTTTCCCCGGGGGACAGGCGAAAACCGCGGCGAAGAGCCAGGCGATCCTCCACCTTTTCAGCAAAGACGTAGCGGGCGCCGCTTTGCCGCGCAACCTCCTGGCCGATCACGAGCCCGCCCATCGCGGGGGCGAGCACGGTTTCAAATTCGATCCCATCCAGTTTCTGCAGGAGCAGTTCCGCGAGGCGTTCCACATGATTCATGTATTGGCAAACCTGTGCGCATTGAAAGAAGTGCTCGCTGTGCAAACCGGAGCGCAAAACGAAGTGGCCGTTTAGCAGGGCCTTCGTCTTCTTGAAAATATCCAGAACCTCATCCTGAGAATCATGCGTCATAGGAACAACCCTTGGATAAACCGCGGAAAAAGCCGAGTGAATATTTTCGGGTTATCGCCGATCGCACGACTGACGCGGCAATCCAGCGTCTTTCAGGTCGAGCGGTGGTGGTTGGGCTGGTGTAAGGGCTTAGGCACAGGTGGATTGCCGCGTCGCAGGCTCCTCGCAATGACAGGAGGGAAGATGTGTGATGGTTCGTCCGACCGGAACGTCTGTCATTGCGAGGAAGGAGGCACGACTGACGCGGCAATCCA
>LFIK01005377.1_pt1 | contig 10290 bp, 10 predicted proteins | sample 643401 | NCBI WGS metagenome assembly LFIK01 (sample SAMN03777447, study PRJNA286221) | soda lake metagenome | biome: soda lake; feature: Kulunda steppe; material: water; isolation source: sample T5-Br brine of Lake Tanatar-5 | place: Russia: Kulunda steppe | collected 2010-07
GGTGGTACTTTTCAAAGCTAGAGCCCCTTGTCAAGGGGTAAGGCCCAAAATTGAGGCCTATATTTGAAGACCTATATATAATCTAGCGCCATAGAGATCGCCTCTTTATCTCAGACGATGGCCCTTTTGAGCGATAGACCCATCGAGAGTTCCCAGACGGTTTCCAGCTTCATACCCGTGGGCCAAAACCATGATCCCTTTTTGTATGTTTTTACCTAATCCTGGATGACCATTTCGCCACCGAGGCTGGTAAGGCCGGCCGTTGTAATTTTTACCAGGGAAGAATGACCTAAAAGCCTTTTGTTTGCGGGCACGTGAACCAGCTGCATATAGGGTGTCCGTCCCACAAGCTGACTTTCTTTCCGACTTTGATTTTCAAAAAGAACGGGTTGTATGCTGCCAATACTTTGCTGATTAAAAGCAATTTGCTGTTCCCGCAAAAGATCCTGAAGGACCTTCAGACGTTCGGATTTTACCGTTTCCGGGACCTGAGTGGATAGGGCCGCCGCCGGAGTTCCAGGTCGACGACTATATTTGAAGGAGAAAGCCTGGGCAAACTTTACGTTTTTAACGAGCTCTAAAGTGTCTTCGAAATCCTTATCGGTTTCCCCTGGGTAACCCACAATAAAATCCGAGGAAAACGCCATGGTGGGGCAGGCCTCAATAAGGTGATTAATGTGACCGAGATAATCTTCAACAGTGTGTTTGCGATTCATGGCTTTTAACATACGGTCACTTCCCGATTGTACAGGAAGGTGTAGGAAGGGCATGATTTCGGGGATATCACGGTGAGCCTCAATGAGGTCTTTGTCCATATCTCGGGGGTGAGAGGTTGTATACCTTAGACGTTCAAGTCCTTGAATCTTTGCAAGTTCCCTCAAAAGCCGGCCAAGCCCCCAGGTTACCTTGTCAGATCCGATGCCATGATAGGCATTGACATTTTGACCAAGAACGGTAATTTCCTTGACCCCTTGATCGACAAAGCTTTGGGCTTCTTCAAGAATCTGCTCTCCCGGGCGTGAATATTCCGCCCCTCGTGTATAGGGTACGCAGCAAAAATGGCAAAATTTGTCGCATCCTTCCTGGATAGACAGAAAAGCTGTAGGCCCCTCGGAACGCGGCGTAGGTAAGGAGTCAAATTTACTGATTTCAGGAAAATCCGTATCAAGGACCCCTCGGAAAGCGGTTTTTGTGTCCGCAAGGCTGCGGGTCGCTTTTGCGATCATTTCGGGCAAACGGTGATAGGTTTGGGGACCAAATACCATATCAACATAGGGGGCGCGTTTGCGGATTTCTTCGCCTTCGGCTTGGGCCACACACCCAGCTACGGCAATAATAACATCCTTGCCATTTTGTTGAGCGCTGGTTTTGACAGATTTAAGCCTGCCTAAATCAGAATAGACTTTTTCTGTAGCTTTTTCCCGAATATGACAGGTATTTAAAATAATCATATCTGCACCCTCAGGACTTTCTATCGTCTCGAACCCTAACGGTCGAAGAACATCCTCCATGCGCTCTGAATCATAGAAGTTCATTTGGCAACCAAATGTTTTAATAAAAAGTCTTTTTCGCGGGGACGTCCTGGATGGCGAAGATGAGATCATGTTCATAGTATAAAACCTATCATAAAAATGGTGCCTGGAATCACTTTATCCAGGCACCTTTGTTATGGCAAACTTAGGCTGCTTTGGCAACGTTCTTTTTGCGAGGACGTGTGCCGAGTCCTATGTCTTTTGCCAAGCTGGAGCGCTGTTTTGCATAGTTTGGAGCGACCATAGGATAGTCAGGTGTAAGTCCCCATTTTTCACGGTACTCATCGGGAGTCATGTTATAAGCCGTACGTAAGTGCCGTTTAAGCATTTTTAGCTTTTTCCCATCCTCTAAACAAACGATATAATCATCTGTAATAGACTCTTCAACAGCAATCGCAGGCGTCACTTTTCCACTATAAAATCCCTTTTTATTCTTTAAGGTTATCAAAGTGTCATAAACGCTTTGGATAAAATCTGGAAGCTGTTCAGATTCCATTGAGTTGTTTGACACATGTGAAGCCACAATGTCTGCAGTAAGGGAAAGAAGGTCTGTTTCTTGTTCGACAGCGGGAGTGTCGAAAGTCTTATTTTCTGTATGTTCCACGGTACACCTCTGTGTTGTTAATTTAATGTTTAAGTATTTTTGATACAGTTACTTAAATATTTGTATGAAGGAAGATAAACACTTTTTCCATGAAAAAGGCAAGAAAAAAATGAATAATTTTTGATATAATTTTTATACATCCTTTTTCATCACCATGGCATCAATCGATTCTTGATTGGGAATTTTATAATAATGAGGTCGCATCCCCACACGACTAAAACCTAATTTTTTATAAAACTCAAGGCCTGCGTGGTTTGTCTCTGCAACCTCTATATAGAAAAGCTTGGCCTGAAGACGTTTTGCCTTTTTCACAATAGAGTCGACCAAAAGTTGGCCAAGTCCTTGACGTCGATGTTGGGGCAGAAGATAAAGCGTCAAAATTTCTCCCTCATGACCAATGAGGCGCCAGACAATAAAACCAATCAATTTTTCATGTTTACAAAGCGCCTCCCCCTTCGCATGGGGATCCCGGAGAACACTTTTCCATATCTCAAGGCTCCAAGAGCCAAGCATATCTTGATGCATTTGTGAAAGATCGGGGAGATCTTCTGTTGCCAAGGAACGAACCGCATAGGGAGCCATCATATTTTTCGAGATGTTTGAGGTTGCGATACATATGTGGGAATACAGCTTTGCGGCGAAAACAAATGGGGGGTGACATGAAGTTTTTTGAGGGCGACTTGTGCGGCCCAATACGATAACCCATAGGCATCTTGAGGAAGGGTTGTGGTATGAATTCCTATCTTCTTCAAGCGATCAAAAGTTTCTGTTAGGTAGAGGTCCCCGATAACGCTTAGGTGTGAGGGAAGCTGAAGCTCTTGCAGTGTTTCTAAATTTAAAGTTTGGGGGGGCGATATCAGCTCCCAATCCTGACTGTACAACGCGTAGTAGGGGTCATCTCTCTTGGAATCAACCAGAATAAGAACCGAAGATGTAATAAGATCAGCTTGGGAGATGGCAAAAGCTTTCCATGCCTCAAACGTCGAAATGCCGACAAGCGGAATTGAGTTTGCAAGCGACAGGCCTTGGGCGGCAGAGATACCAACTCGAATGCCTGTAAACGAACCAGGTCCCGTAATCACAGATAGCCCCCCGAGATCGCTGTAGTTCATATCAAAGGACGTTAAAAAAGCTTCAATTGACGGGATTAATGTTTTGGATAATGCATAGGTATTGCCGAGAGAAAAGCTATGAGTCTCTGATGCCTTGATAAGGGTTAGACTGTTTTTTTCGGTTAAAGCCGTTTCGAGGGCCAATATGTTCATGGGGGTCAGAGTTTCATTTATTACAGCGTCTTTATACCATAAAGAAAGTGTGCGTAAAGCATGCTGTGGGCAAAAAAAAATGTTATCTTAGGGCGATACGTTTTTGAGAGAAAAAATGCACTTTGTAAAAATGCACGGTTTGGGAAATGATTTTGTGCTTCTGGATGGCCGACAGACCTCTTACCCCTTGACGCCGCAAAAAATTCAGTTCCTTGCCAATCGACATCGTGGCATTGGATTTGACCAATTAATTTTATTGGAACCTATGCCAGGATTGATCAATCAATATGGATTAACATTTTTCAACGCCGATGGGTCTTCCGCAGAGGCTTGCGGAAACGGAACGCGATGTGCGGCTCTGTATTTAGCAAAAGAGATAAGAAAAAACACAATTACCTTTCAAATATCGGGGACAAATGTCGAGGCCACCATCCAAGGCAATGATGTCACTGTCAACATGGGGAGGCCAAAAACTCTACGTCGTTTCCAAAGTGAAGACATACCGAACCTTTCCGGGACATATGTGAATATGGGGAACCCGCATGTGGTATTTTTTACGGCTAGATTGTTAACAGATGCTCAGATCCACTCCATTGGACACTATTTTCCGAAGGGGGTGAATATTTCTTGCGTACAGGTGATAGGGTCTCAATCCTTGCAACTCGATGTTTTTGAACGTGGAGCAGGATGGACCCAAGCTTGTGGAACCGGGGCCTGTGCAACGTTTGCTGCCGCAGTTTACGAAAAGAAATTGGATTCCCCGATTACCATCCATCAAAAGGGTGGCGATCTAAAATTGGAAATGGTAAATTCAGGGGATATTTTGATGACGGGGCCCGCGACGTTTGTTTTTAAAGGGGAATTGATGTGACACATAAAGATCCAAAAATATTCGAACCCAAAATTATTACCTTTGGGTGCCGTCTGAACATTTCAGAATCTGAGGTGATACGGGAACACCTTAAGGCATCCAACCGAAAGAACGTGGTTGTTTTGAATACCTGTGCGGTTACCAATGAAGCCGAACGTCAGTCCCGTCAGGCCGTGCGCCGTGCGAAACGAGACCATCCGCACGCTGAAATCATCGTTACAGGATGCAGTGCTCAAATTCGCCCTGATGATTATGCCCAAATGCCCGAGGTAAGTCGAGTCATTGGCAATCATGAAAAAATGTTAAAAGAAAGTTTTACCCTTGATGACCACCCCCGGGTTACAGTTAACGATATTATGGGTGTCCGTGAAACGGCACAGCATCTCATTTCCGGATTTGAAAGTCATGTTCGGGCATTTATTCAAATTCAAAACGGATGCAATCATCGGTGTACATTCTGTACGATTCCTTATGGACGCGGAAATAATCGAAGCGTTCCCATCGCGGATATTGTGAAGCAGATCCAGCACCTGGTTGGACAGGGGTGCAAAGAGGCTGTGCTCACAGGTGTCGATATTACGGATTATGGCGATGATCTGCCGGGAAATCCAAGTTTAGGACAATTAGTTCGTCGTATCCTAAAGAACGTTCCCGACCTCCCCCGGCTGCGTTTGTCATCCGTTGACCCCGCCGAGGTTGATCAAACCTTATTTCAAGAGATCGCAGAAAACCAAAGGATAATGCCTCATTTCCATATTAGTCTTCAGTCAGGGGACGATATGATTCTGAAGCGAATGAAGCGTCGCCACCTTAGGGGAGATATCTTATCTTTTATGGAAAGAATTCATCACTTCCGTCCTGACGCGGTATTCGGGGCGGATGTTATCGCCGGATTTCCTACGGAAACAGACGCTATGCATGACAATACAAAAGCCTTACTCATGAATTCAGACATTGCTTTTTTGCATGTATTTCCTTTTTCCCCTAAAGTTGGGACTCCTGCGGCGAAAATGCCTCAACACTCCCGGGAACTTATTAAACACAGGGCCGCAGAATTGCGGAAGATTGGGACAATAAATTTACAAAACTATTTACAAAAACGTGTGGGGAAGACAGAGGATGTTCTTATGGAAACCCTGGACGAAGGAAGGTCAGAACACTACGCAAAAGTCAAGCTCCACACCCCACAGACAGTCGGGTCATTGGTAACAATAAAGGTGGAAGACACCAAAAACAATACGCTTTTGGGAGACGAAATTGTGTAACTCAGGCAGGTAATATTTTACTCAGAAAAGAAGGATTGCGCCAATGAAATGGTTTCAAAAGTTAAAACAAGGACTGCAAAAATCCTCGTCCAAAATTACGACAGGGGTAAGTTCGGTTCTCCAAAAAAAGAAGCTTGACCAGGATACAATTGACGCCCTGGAGACCCATTTAATTATGTCCGATTTTGGGGTGAGCTTAGCCAGTCAGTTTTGTCAGAAACTTGCTAAAAACCGATTTGGCAAGGACGTAAGCGATGACGAAGTTCGCGCTTTTCTTGTAGAGGAAATTCATCATGTTTTAGATCCTTTTGCCCAACCCATGGTCGTGCAACCAAACCATAAACCCCATGTCATTCTTGTGGCTGGTGTTAATGGAAGTGGGAAAACAACCACAGTTGCGAAATTAGGTAAATATTGGAAAGAACAAGGGCTGTCTGTAAATTTAGTTGCAGCGGATACATTTCGTGCGGCAGCGGTTGAGCAGCTGAAAACGTGGGGAGAGCGTCTAGGTGTGCCAGTGATTTCGGGTGCCGCAAAGGCGGATCCTGCGGCTTTGTGTTACGAAGCCATAACACAGGCACAAAAGAATCAAGTGGACGTTCTACTGATTGATACAGCAGGAAGGCTTCAAAACAAAACAACGTTAATGGAAGAGCTAAAAAAAATACAAAGGGTCATTCAAAAAGTTGATGAAACCGCCCCTCATCATGGCCTGCTCGTTTTGGACGCCACGGTTGGTCAAAATGCTTATTCTCAAGTTGAGGCGTTTTCAGAAGCAATACACATTTCTCATTTAATTATGACAAAGCTTGACGGAACGTCGAGGGGGGGCTCTTTAATCGGGCTAGGAGAAAAATTTCAAATCCCAATTCATGGGATTGGCGTAGGGGAAGGACCTGATGATTTGCAGATTTTTAAATCGAAAGATTTTGCAAAAGCCCTTATGGGGGTCGAAACGTGAAAGATAGGGAAAAGACTGTTGCCCTTACCTGCGTAAATGGTTAGTATCTTAATACAAAGATAAATAGGGTAATATTAAAAAATGCTGACGGCTTTTCGAAACTTTGCGAACTCCTTACCGGGTAAAATATTTTTTGGACTCCTCGCTTTGTGCTTTATCGTTTTGTGGGGTGCCGGTGATTATTTCATGAAACAGGGAAATAATGCACAGATTGTTGCCAACGTTGGGGGGAAACAAATTACAGCCCGCGCGTATCAACAAGCTTTCCTAAGAGAAGCTCAAAATATACAACAACGAATCGGTCGGCGTATTGATATTAAGCAATTAGAACAAATGGGCTTACCTCAGTATGTACTGAATGAAATGGTTCAAAAAACGATGTTGGATATTGAAGTTGAAAATCTCGGGTTGGAAGTTCCTGATATTTATGTCAAAAACGCGTTAATGGAAGATCCTTCTTTTCACGTAGAGGGTGAGTTTAATCAGGAAAGGTTCCAACAGGTCGTTCGTCACCTTGGCTTTACAGAAAAGACCTATAGTGAAAGGGTGCGTGAGGAGTTACGTCGCAATAGCTTGCTGACCGCCTTAGCGTCAACATCCAGTGTGTCCGATGAAATCACGAAAAGAGTTTATACTTGGCGAAATGAAAAACGAAAAATTCAATCAGTTACCTTGACAAAAGCTGACCTTCCCTCGGCCCCGGCGGCCTCAGAAAAGGAATTGAAAAATTACTACCTGAAAAATGAAGATAGTTTTAAGACCCCGGAAAAACGTACTGTGGATATCGCCATCTTAAATATTGAAAGGATCCTTCCGACAATCGAAATCTCGGAAGCGGAATTGCAGTCCGGTTTTGAACGTCTTAAAGGGGACTATAAGGACATGAGCTCGTTGAAAGCTTATCAAAAAGTATCAGAGAAGCTGAAAAGGGATAAGGCTGCAGACGCCCTCTATGAACTCAGCACCCAAATCGAAGATGGGTTAGCAGGGGGGGCAACACTCGAGGATATTGCAGCTTCGCATGGACTGAAAGTTGAACAACTAAAAGATTTAACACGGGATCTCAAATATAAGGGAGACGTTAAGCTTCCTTTACATCGGATCAGAGAGATCGTAAAAAAAGCCTTTTCTATGAAGGTTAAAGAAGACCCCATCGTCATCGATGCAAATGGACAGTATATCGTTGTTTCTTTGAAAGAGGTGCAGCCGTCAAAACTATTAGATTTCAAGTTTGTCAGGGAAAAAGTTCGTACCGATTGGGCGCGTGAGAAGCAGGCTGAATTATTACTCAATAGAGTGAAGGAAACGGAAAAAATCGTAAACGAAAAGGGAATGACGTTTCACGAAGCCGTTAAAAAAGTAAGCAAACGTCCAACAACGCAGACGATTGACCGAACCTTGCCCAGTAATCCGGACACGATAACGCGTCTAAAGACTCAGAAGGCCTTCAGTCTTGAGAAAGGAAAAATGGCTTATTTTCCGACCCAAGACGGTGGATATCTGCTGTTTGCTGTAGAGGAAGTCATCCCCTATACGTTCAAGACCAAACCTTCGGATTACGGAAAGTTTGAAAAATTTATGAAGGCGGCTTATAATGAAGACATTATTCAACTTTACTTATTAAATTTGCAACAAAAGTATAAAGTTGACGTGAATCAGTCGCTATTCAATCAATCCTAGACTTCAGAGGCGATTTTTAAGGGGTTTTTTGCAAGTGCATTTGAATTTGCTATGATTTTATTTGTGTCTGTTGAAAGACCCTGACCTAAAATGGATAAATTCGTCTTCGTCATAGGGGATGTCATAAAGACGTATCCGCCGCCGGGGCACAGATCGCCTTTCCTGTGTGGATTAGTGGGTTTCTCTTATGCGTTATTGGATCGATGCATCGATTTTTGGATTTGTGTATATTGGTCATACCGGTGATCTGGTCAAAATGGGTAAAGCCGTGTTTTTTAATTTTGATATCTATGCCTAGAAATCTATTCGCATCTCTTTATCCTGATTCAAATGAGTAAAATATGCCCCCTTTAAAGACTCAACTTTCTACGTCTCATCAAACGCTGCTTGATTTTCAGAGAGTGACGTATCAAACAGCCTCGACAACACTCCTTCGACAGGTTTCATTTTCAGTTAAACGGGAGCAAATCTTAACCGTTATTGGGCCTAATGGGGCAGGAAAGACTACCCTCGTTCGTCTGGCCCTGCATCTCATTAGGCCTTCCCAGGGTCATGTGTGGATGCGTCCGAAAATTCAAATTGGATATATGCCCCAACGCTTAACTTTAAATGACACGCTTCCTATTACCGTTGAAAAGTTTCTATACTTAAACTATGGGGTGAGCTCTGTTGATTTGCGCGTGATGATGCAAGATTTAAAGATACAGGCTTTGAAAAATAAACTTATTCACCATCTTTCTGGAGGGGAGTTTCAGCGTGTTCTCCTTGCCCAAGCCTTACTGTGCCGGCCTGATTTTTTAGTTCTGGATGAACCAGCCCAAAGAGCCGATGTTCATGGACAAGCCTTTATCTACAGTTATTTACGTCATTACCGTCGCCAACATCATTGTGGTATCCTTTTGATTTCCCATGATTTGAACCTCGTGATGGCTGCCAGTGATAAGGTGATCTGTTTAAATCAGCATATATGTTGCTCTGGGACCCCCGAAGCCGTTCAGAAGCATCAATATTTTAAAGATCTAATTTCTCCTAATTTATCTAAGGAAATGGCATTTTATAGGCACGAACATAATCATACTCATGACCAATTACCGGTAGAGGAGGACAGGAATAGATGACGATTTGGGACATTCCGTCTTTTATGTTCATTCCATTTTTTGGCGGTGTTGGCGTGGCCCTGCTTGCGGCACCTTTAGGGACACTGATGGTGTGGCAACGCTTATCCTTTTTTGGAGATACCATGGCTCATGGTGCCTTAGTTGGGGTCGCTGCAGCTATTTTATTGGATCAACCTATACGCTTTGGCATCATTGGGTTTGTCTTGTTGGTTGCTTTGCTTATGACCATCATTACGTGGTATGAAAATTTTATGGTGGATACCTGGCTCATCGTCTTATCCCATGGAGCTTTAGGTCTCGGATTGTTTATGCTTTCCTTGACCCAGTATTCCTTTATTGATCTTTCAGGGTATCTATTTGGTGACATCTTGCTAACATCTTGGACGGATATCCAATGGATATATGGTGGGTTATTTATCGTCTCCATCACATTATATAAACTCTGGCGTCCGTTGCTGCTGGTGATATTTAATGAAGAACTTGCCTCTGTTCAAGGGTATAATACCCCACTTATTCGGTTTATGTTTCTTTCACTGTTGGGATGTGCTATTGGAATTTCGTTGAAAATTGCCGGGGCATTGTTACTGACGACCCTGTTTATTTTTCCTGCCGCAATTGCCCGGCCTTATGCTCGGTCACCTGAAGGAATGATGCTGACAGCGTGCATCATGGGCGCAGTTATGTTTGCCTCGGGATTTTTCGTGTCGTACCATTTCGACCTTCCGACATCCCCGGCCATTGTTGTCTGTGGAATTGGTCTGTTATCCATTAGCCGTATCATTTTTATGTTTTTTAGGCGTGGAAACCGTCTTATTTAGTCGGCCCTGAAGTATGGACAAATCATTGAAATCATTTGATTAAGTTGGTGTGTTTGTTTAAAATATATTCAACAATTGCTCAACTTAAACGTAAAAGCTTGCAAAAAAATGACTCCAAAAAAGCCTGATAATCAGCAACGTCATCTTTTTTTAAACTCTCTATCCACTCAATTAAA
>LFIK01005379.1_pt1 | contig 10288 bp, 9 predicted proteins | sample 643401 | NCBI WGS metagenome assembly LFIK01 (sample SAMN03777447, study PRJNA286221) | soda lake metagenome | biome: soda lake; feature: Kulunda steppe; material: water; isolation source: sample T5-Br brine of Lake Tanatar-5 | place: Russia: Kulunda steppe | collected 2010-07
GCCACGCTGGGCACCTGGTACATGGACGGCCGCGCGCCGCTGGACGTGACCTGCGTGGTGGACGAGGCCCCGGGGATCGAGGTCGACCAGCACGCCATCGCCATCTGCCGCTATGCCTTTGGGCTGTCGAAGACCGAAACCCGCTGGGGCACCTTCACCGACCCCTGGACGATCCAGCCGCAGCCGAAATGCGGCTTCATCCTCGTGGGCACCGACGGGACCATCAGCAGTTGGGACTACGAGGGTCACGTGACCGTCCAGACCCGAACCCAGCCCGAGCCGCACGCCGTCCCCGTCAACCCCCTGCCCCCCGCGCGGGCCGGTGCCATCGCCTACATGGTCGACCGGATCACGCGCGACGCGCCCATCGACGGCCCGCTGGACCCCGCGCTGTGCCTGACCGCGCAGCGCATCGTCGATACTGCCGCGCTCTCGGCGCAGGAAAAACGCACGCTGGAGTTGCTGCCATGACCGATGCCGCCGACGATACCGACACCTACGCGCTGAAATCCGCCGACCTGCCCGAGGTCCCCGCGCCCGACCTGCCCTGGCGCCCGCCCATGCCGCAAAGCTACCAACCCCGGATCGGGGTGATCGGCACGGGTGGCATCTCGGGCAGCCATCTGGCCGCCTATCGCGCCGCCGGGTGGGAGGTCGCCGCCCTGTGGAACCGCACCCGCGCCAAGGCCGAGGCCAAGGGCGCGGAATACTGCCCCGGCGCGCGCGTCACCGATGACTGGCAGGCGATCCTTTCGGACCCCGAGATCGACGTTGTGGACGTGACTCTGCACCCCGAGCACCGCACGCCCATCATCGAGGCCGCGCTGAAAGCCGGCAAGCATGTGCTGAGCCAGAAGCCCTTTGTTCCCGATCTGGACACCGGCGAGCATCTGGTCCGGCTGGCCGAGGACAACGGCGTCTTCCTCGCCGTCAACCAGAACGGCCGCTGGGCGCCGCATCTGGCCTATATCCGCGAGGCAGTCCATGCCGGGCTGCTGGGCGAGGTGATCTCGGTCCATGTCGGCGTGCACTGGGACCACGGCTGGACCGCCGGAACCCCCTTCGACCGGATCGCCGATCTGATCCTCTACGACTTCGGCATCCACCGCTTCGACTTCATCGCAGGCCTGGTGGGCGACCGGGCCGAGAGCGTCACGGCCAGCGTCGCCCACGCGCGCGGGCAGAAGAACGCGGTGCCGCTCCTGGCGCAGGTCATGGTGCGGATGGAGGGCGGGCAGGCCAGCCTGCAACTGGACGGCGCCGTGCCGCATGGGCCGCGCGATTGCAGCATGGTCACGGGCACGGCGGGCACCGCCGTGGCGGACGGCCCCGATCTGGGCGCGCAGGCGGTCACGCTGACCACCGCCGACGGCATCGCCCGGCCTGACACCCCCGGCCACTGGTTCGTCGAGGGGTTTCAGGGCACCATGGGCGAATTGCTCCGCGCCATCGAGACCGGGCAGGAACCCGGCAACAGCGCGCGCGCGAACTTGCGCAGCCTCGCCATGACCTTTGCCGCCGTGGAAAGCCGCATCACCGGGCGCGAGGTCGCCATCGGTTCGGTGCGGCAGCTGGCGTCCTGAGGCCACCATGTCCGACCCTGTCCTGACCACGCTGGAGGCGCGCGGCATCCGCGCCACGCTGGATCATGGGCTGGGGCAACTGGCAGACTTCGCGGTGCAGTTGGACGACGGCTGGCACAGCCCGCTGGCACGCGCCCCTTGGGCCGATGCCCCGCCCCCCTGCCCCGAGATCGACGCCGCCCCGCATCTGGCGCGCCTGTCGGGCGATTTCTTCTGTGCGCCCTTCACCGCCTCGGATGTGGAGCCCGCACCGCCGCATGGCTGGCCCGCGAACAGCAACTGGACGCTGGTGGAGCGGGTGGACATGCCCGACGGGGTGGTGGCAACGTGGGAGCTTGACCGATCGGTGATGGGCGCGCGGCTGCGCAAGCGCTGGCGGCTGCGCCATGACGACCCGTTTCTCTATCAGGAACATGTGTTCACAGGCGGCACGGGGCAGATCAGCGTCGCGCATCATGTCATGGTCGATGTGCGCGGCGGGGCCGAACTCACCCTCTCGCCGCGCGCCCATGCCGAAACGCCCGCGCTTACAGGCGGGCTGGCCGAGGCTTTTGCGTCCGCGCTGCTCGACTACCCGGCCCGTGCCACCGATCTGCACCGCTTCCCGCGCCGCGACGGCGGGACGGCGGATCTGCTGCGCTATCCGCTGGGCGACGGCCACGAGGATTTCGCCATGCTGGTCGATGCCGTGCCCGCCCTGCCCCCCGGCAGCGTCGGTTGGGCCGGGGTGTTCCGGCCCGGCGCAGGCGATTGCGTGCTGCTGGTCAAGCCCGCGGACATGCTGCCGCAGACCATGCTCTGGATCTCGCATGGCGGGCGCGTCTCGCCGCCGTGGTCGGGGCGGCATGTCGGCGTTCTGGGGATCGAGGATGCCTGCGCCTGGTCGGCCCATGGCCACGCCGCTTCGGTGGCGCCAAATCCGCTGAGCGACGCAGGCGTGCCGACCTGCCACGCGCTGGGGGACGGCGTGCGCATCTGCCACGCCTTGGGCCTGCTGCCCGCGCCCGAGCGGCCGCTCGACGCAAAGGTGCTAGAGGCGCGCGCGCACGCGGCCCTCGCGATTGCCAAGGAGACCGCACCATGACCGAAGCGAACCAGGCTGGCCTGACCCTTGCGGGCAGGGTGATCCTGATCACCGGCGCCACGCAGGGGCTGGGCGCGGAAATCGCGCGCGAGGCCGCACGGCGCGGCGCCCACGCCATCGCCCTTGCCGGACGCTCGGCCGAGAACGGCGCCGCGGTCGCCGCCGAGGTGCAGGCGCTGGGGGCCGAGGCGCGCGCCTTCTCCGCCGACCTGTCGACCCCCGAGGCCGCGCCAGACCTGGTGGCGGCAACCCTCGACTGGCAGGGCCGCATCGACGGGCTGGTCAATTCCGCCGGGATCACCGACCGCGCCTCGGTGCTGGACGGGACGGTCGCGGACTGGGAGCGGCTGTTCGCGCTCAACGCCCGCGCGCCGTTCTTCCTGATGCAGGGCGTGATCCGCGCCGCGCGCACCGCCGGGCACCCGGCCAGCATCGTCAACATCCTGTCCATGAACGCCCATTGCGGCACGCCCGATCTGGCGATCTATGCCGCAACCAAGGGGGCGCTGGCGACGCTCACGCGCAACGCGGCGCATGCACACATGGCCGACCGTATCCGCGTCAACGGCATCAATATGGGCTGGGCCGCCACGGATGCCGAACGCGACATGCAGGCCCGGCGACTGGGCAAGGGCGCGGACTGGGAAAGGCAGGCAGCGGCGGGCCTGCCGCTGGGCCGGTTGCTGCGCCCCGAGGAGGTGGCGCGGCTGACGGTCTATCTGCTGAGCGATTACGCCGGGCTGCAGACCGGAACGCTGATCGACCTCGAGCAGAGCGTCATCGGCGCGCCGGGCCACCAGATGGCGTGACCCTGCGCGGCCGTTCCGCCCAGCGCTGCCCGGGACTGCCGCGAATGCCGGCAAATCCGGACCGTTTCAGGGACGGGTCGCCTTCGGGGATGACTGATGACCGGGGGGAAGCCGTCTGCCCGCGCCGGGGTTGCTGGACTTGTGTCGATCTGGTGCCGCTGAAGGGACTCGAACCCCCGACCCCATCATTACGAATGACGTGCTCTACCAGCTGAGCTACAGCGGCGACCTGCGCGCGGTTTAATCGCCACGCCAGGGCGGCGCAAGCGCAAATCGGCGCGCGGGTGCGACGCTGGCGACCTTGACGCCGCCCGGCGCAGCCCCGAAGGTGATCGCCATAACACGCGAGGAGGGCGTGCGACATGGCACAGGACTGCACGGGGCGGATCGGCTCGCCCCTGCCCGACAGCATCGACGCGACCGAGGCGCTGCTCGACGCGGGCGGCTATGTCAGCGACCGGGCACTCGCGACAGTGCTGTTTCTTGCGCTCAGAATGCAACGGCCGCTGTTCCTCGAGGGCGAGGCCGGGGTCGGCAAGACCGAGATCGCCAAGGTGCTGGCCGCGCGGCTGGGCCGACGCCTGATCCGGCTGCAATGCTATGAGGGGCTGGATGTCGCCTCGGCGGTCTATGAATGGAACTACCCCGCGCAGATGATCGAGATCCGCCTGGCCGAGGCCACGGGCGAGACCGACCGCGCGACCATCCAGCAGGGCATTTTCGCCGAGCGTCACCTGATCCGCCGCCCCATCCTGCAGGCGCTGGAACCCGCGCCCGAAGGCCCGCCGGTCTTTCTGATCGACGAGCTGGACCGCGCCGACGAGGCGTTCGAGGCGTATCTGCTGGAAGTGCTCTCCGAGTTTCAGGTCACCATCCCCGAGCTTGGCCCGGTCCGCGCCGCCGAGCCGCCAATTGTCATCATCACCACCAACCGCACGCGCGAGATCCATGACGCGCTCAAGCGGCGCTGCCTGTATCACTGGGTCGATTACCCCGATGCCGAGCGCGAACTGGCGATTGTCGGCGCGAAGGTTCCGCGGGCCAATGCGCGGCTGGCGCGCGAGCTGGTGGCCTATGTCCAGAAGCTGCGCGACATCGATCTCTTCAAGGCGCCGGGCATCGCCGAGACACTGGACTGGGCCTCGGCGCTGACCGAACTCGACAAGGTGGCGATCGACCCCGAGACCGTCTCGCAGACCATCGGCGTGCTGTTGAAATACCATGACGATATCGCCCGCATCCAGCAGGGCGAGGGGCACCGCCTGCTCGAGGAAGTCCGCGCCGAGCTGGACGCGGCGGGCTAGCCCGATGACCGGCGCACAGGCCGAGGGGCGGCTTGCCGACAACATCGTCTATTTCGCCCGCGCGCTGCGCCATGCCGGGATGCGCGTGGGACCGGCAAGTGTGGCCGATGCGATCTCTGCGGTGCTGGCGGGCGGGCTGGGCAGCCGCAACGACTTTTACTGGACGCTGCATTGCGTGCTGGTCAAGCGCCACGAGGATCGCGCGGTCTTCGACGAGACCTTCCGCCTGTTCTGGAAATCGCGCGAACTGGTCGAAAAGATGCTGGCGATGTTCTCGCCCACCGCCCCCGGCAATCGCGCGCCCCAGCCAAAGCGCGCCGGCGAAAGCCGCGCCGAGGCTGCGCTCTTTCAGGGCCACGCGCGCGAGGCCCCGCCCGCCGAGCAACTCGAGATCGAGGTCGATGCGCGGCTGTCCATGTCCGAGCGCGATGTGCTGCGCGACAAGGATTTCGCCCAGATGACCGCCGAGGAGTTGCGCGCCGCCAAGGCCGCCATCGCCGCGCTGCGCCTGCCGCTCGACCGGGTCGCGACGCGCCGCTTCCGCCCCGATCGGCGCGGGCAGCGCTTCGATCAGCGCGCGACGCTGCAGCAGGGGTTGCGCGATGGCGGCGCGATGATGATGCCGCGCTTTCGCAGCCCGCGCAGGCGGCACCCACCGCTGGTGCTGCTGGCCGACATCTCGGGCTCGATGAGCCAGTATTCGAGGCTTTTCCTGCATTTCATGCATGCCCTGGCCGAGCAGCGCCGCCATGTGCACAGCTTCGTCTTCGGCACGCGGCTGACCAACCTGACCCGCGCGCTGGCCCGGCGCGACCCCGACGAGGCGCTTGCGCGCTGTTCCGATCAGGTCGCCGACTGGGCGGGCGGCACACGCATCGGTGCCGCGCTGGCGAACTTCAACCGCGACTGGTCGCGCCGGGTGCTGGGGCAAGGCGCCGTGGTCGTGCTGATCACCGACGGGCTGGAGCGGGACGAAACCGACACCCTTGCGCGCGAGGCCGAGCGGTTGCACAAATCTTGCCGCCGCCTGATCTGGCTCAACCCGCTGTTGCGCTTCGACGGGTTCGAGGCGCGTGCGCGGGGCGTGCGCACCCTGCTCGCCCATGTCGACGAGTTCCGCCCGGCGCATTCACTGGCCTCGTTCGAGGCGCTCTGCGCGGCCTTGTCAGGCAGCGCCAGCGGCGCTAGCGTCGCACCGTCCCGCTATCTGACGCGCGGCTGAGGGGGGAGGGATCATGGACACGCAGACCGAGCATCCGCTGGCGATTGCCGAAGCCTGGGCCGAGGCCGGGCGCCAGGTCGCCATCGCCACGGTGATCGAGACCTGGGGTTCGGCGCCGCGCCCGGTCGGCAGCCATCTGGTGATCGACGATCAGGGCGATTTCGCGGGCTCGGTCTCGGGCGGCTGTGTCGAGGGCGCGGTGATTTCCGAGGCCGCCGAGGTGATCGCGACCGGCACGCCCCGGATGCTGGAATTCGGCGTGGCAGATGCCGTGGCCTGGCAGGTGGGGCTCTCCTGCGGCGGGCACATCCGCGTCTTTCTGGAACGGCTGGGCTGATGGACCGCGCGACGCTCTCGGCGCTCAACGCCGCCCGCCGGGCGCGTATGGCGGCGGTGCTGCTCAGCGATCTGGACAGCGGGGCCGCCCGCGTCGTCACCGAGGACGCCGTCGCCGATGACCCGCTGGCCGAGGCGCTGCGCGCGGCCTTCGCCTCGGGCAAGGCGGGGGTGGTCGCGACGGCCGGGCAGCGGGTCTTCCTCAACCCGCATCTGCCGCCAGCGCGGCTGGTGATCATCGGCGCCGTGCATATCAGCCAGGCCCTCGCACCGATGGCGCGGCAGGCGGGGCTTGATGTGACCATCATCGACCCGCGCACCGCCTTTGTCACGCCCGCGCGCTTCGGCGCCGAGCGGCTGATCGCCGACTGGCCCGAGGATGCGTTGCAGGACGCCCCGCTCGACCGCTGGACGGCGCTGGCGGCGCTGACGCATGATCCCAAGATCGACGACGCGCCGCTTGTGGCCGCGCTGCGGGCGGGCTGCTTCTATGTCGGCGCGCTGGGCAGCCGCAAGACCCATGCCGCGCGGCTTGACCGGCTGCACGCGGCAGGGCTGACCGGGGCCGAGACCGGCCGCATCTGCGCCCCCATCGGGCTTGATATCGGCGCGGCGAGCCCTGCCGAGATCGCCGTCGCGACGCTCGCGCAACTCATCGCGCATCTGCGCAGGCGCGCCCCGTGAGGTTCGGCCCCCTGCCCCTCGATCAGGCCGAGGGGGCCGTGCTCGCCCATGCCTGCCGCACCGCGACCGGGCGCATCGCCAAGGGCACGCGGCTCGATGCGGCGGCGCTCGACGCGCTGGCCGGGGCCGGGATGACCGAGGTGATCGTCGCCCGGCTCGACCCCGGCGATCTGCGCGAGGATGCCGCCGCCGAGGCTGTGGCGCAGGCGTGTGCGCACCCCTCGCTGCGCGCGCGGGCCGTGGGCACGGGCCGGGTCAATCTGCACGCCCACGACGCGGGGGTGTTTCTGTGCGCGGCCGCGCGGGTGGGCGCGCTCAACGCCGTTGACCCGGCGATCACGCTTGCCACCCTGCCCCCCTTTGCCCGCGTCGCGGCGGGCGAGATGGTGGCGACGGTCAAGATCATCCCCTTCGCCGTGCCGCAGGCGCAGGTCAGCCGCGCGGCGGCATGTGCGCAGGACGGGGACGCGGCGCTGATGCAGGTGGCAGGCTTCCGCCCGCTGCGCTGCGCGCTCTTGCAGACCGATCTGCCGGTGCTCAAACCCTCGGTGGCCGACAAGACCGTGGCGCTGACCCGCGCACGCATCGCCGCGCTGGGCGGCAGCCTGCATGACGCAGGCCGCGTCGCGCATGATGCGGGCGCGCTGGCCCGGGCGATCCGCGCGGTGGACGGGGCCAAGGTGCTGATCGTCTTCGGCGCCTCGGCGATGTGCGACCCCGACGACGTGATCCCGGCGGCGATCCGGGCGGCGGGCGGGCAGGTCGAGCGGGTGGGAATGCCGGTCGATCCGGGCAATCTGCTGGTGCTGGGGCGGGTCGGCGCGCTGCAGGTGGTCGGCGCGCCGGGCTGCGCGCGCTCGCCCAAGGAGAACGGCTTCGACTGGGTGCTGGCGCGGCTCTTCGCGGGGCTGGAGCTGCGCGGGGCGGATATCGCCGCGATGGGGGTGGGCGGGTTGTTGACCGAGATCCCCACGCGCCCCCGCCCCCGCGCCGCGCGCTGAGCCCGCCGCCGCGTGCCCGGCGGACACCCCGCACGCCGCCAGCGCACCACACGACACCAGAGCGAGAAGATCCGACGCTCCGCCCTTTGGCAGCGGCAGCGCCTGCGAGTGGCCATGGGAGGGCGGGCGGGGCCTCGAGCGGGCGCTTCTGCCGACGCGCACAACGAGGCTCGGCATACGCGCACAAGCGCCGACGGCGCGCAGCACGAAACACCCGAACAATTCCCGCCGCTGCCCCTGGCAGCGGCAGCGCCCGCGAGCGGGCCATTGGGAGGGCGGGCGGGGCCCCGAGCGGGCGCTTCTGCCCGCCCGCCGGGGGCGTCAGGCTGCGGCCACGGCCCGCTTTGCCATCGCCTTGATCAGGCTCGCGCGATAGGCGGCCGAGGCGTGCATGTCCTCCATCAGGTCATCCGCCGCGACCGTCACCCCGGCCACAGCCTCGACCGACCACATTGCGCTCAGCGCCGCTTCCAGCCCGGAGTGCCGGAACACCCCGTCGCTGCCCGCGCCCGTCACCGCGACCCGCACGCCCCCGTCACCGCGCGCCACGAAGACGCCTGTCATCGCGTAAAGCGAGGCCGGGTTGGGGAACTTCGCATAGGCCGCCTTCTCGGGTGGCGCGAAGGACACCGCGACGATGATCTCGCCCTCTTCCAGCGCCGTCTCGAACAGCCCGGTGAAGAACTCTCCCGCCGGAATGTCGCGCGTCGATGTGTGGATGGTCGCATCCAGCGCCAGCATCGCCCCCGGATAGTCCGCTGCCGGGTCGTGATTGGCGACAGAGCCGCCGAGCGTGCCCATATGGCGCACATGCGGGTCGCCGATATGGCCCGCCAGCCGCGCGAGGCCCGGACAGGCCTGCTGCAACTCGGCACTGCCCGCGACCTCGGCATGCGTGGTGGCCGCGCCGATGATGACGCGCCCCCCTTCGAGCTTGATGCCCTGCATGGCCGCGATATGGCGCAGATCGACCAGATCCGACGGCGCGGCAAGCCGCGACTTCATCGTCGGGATCAGCGTCTGCCCCCCGGCGAGCGCCTTGGCCTCGGGGTTGGCGGTCAGCAGCGACACGGCCTCCTCGACCGAGGAAGGGCGATGGTAATTGGTCTCATACATGGTCTCTCCTCCCTCTCACGCCTTGGCCTGCAAGGCTTCCCAGACCCGGCGCGGCGAGGCGGGCATGGTGATGTCGCGCACCCCGATCGCATCGGTCACGGCATTGATCAGCGCGGGCGGCGAGCCGATGGCCCCTGCCTCGCCGCAGCCCTTGATCCCCAGCGGGTTCGACGGGCACGGCGTGACGGTCGTGCTGACCTTGAAGGACGGCAGATCGGCCGCGCGCGGCATGGCGTAATCCATGTAGGACGCGGTCAGAAGCTGCCCCGAGGTGTCATAGGCCGTGTCCTCCAGCAACGCCTGGCCGATACCCTGCGCCAGCCCGCCATGCACCTGCCCCTCGACGATCAGCGGGTTGATGATGTTGCCGAAATCGTCCGAGGCGACGAACTGGATCACCTCGGTCTTGCCGGTGTCTGGGTCGACCTCGACCTCGCAGATATAGCAGCCGGCGGGGAAGGTGAAGTTGCTGGGGTCGTAGAACGCCCCTTCCTTCAGCCCCGGCTCCATCCCGTCGGGCAGGTTATGCGCGGTATAGGCGGCGAGCGCCACCTGGAACCACGGCACCTCCTTGTCGGTGCCCGCGACCTTGCACTGCCCGTCCTCGATCACGATGTCGCCCTCATCGGCTTCCAGCAGATGGGCGGCGATCTTCTTGGCCTTGGTCTCGACCTTGTCGAGCGCCTTGGCAATCGCGCTCATCCCCACGGCGCCCGAGCGCGAGCCATAGGTGCCCATGCCCATCTGCACCTTGTCGGTGTCGCCATGCACGATGTTGACCTGATCGAGCGGCAGGCCGAAGCGGTCCGACACCACCTGCGCGAAGCTTGTCTCATGCCCCTGCCCGTGGCTGTGCGAGCCGGTCAGAACCTCGACCGTGCCAACGGCATTGACCCGCACTTCGGCGGATTCCCACAGGCCGACCCCGGCCCCGAGCGAGCCGACAGCCGCCGAGGGGGCGATGCCGCACGCCTCGATATAGCAGGACATGCCGATGCCGCGCAGCTTGCCGCGCGCCTCGGCCTCGGCCCGGCGGGCGGGAAACCCCTCCCAGTCGGCGGCCTTCATCGCCGCATCGAGCGAGGCCTCGTAATCACCCGCGTCATAGCACATGATCACCGGCGTCTGGTACGGGAACTCGCGGATGAA
>LFIK01005380.1_pt1 | contig 10287 bp, 11 predicted proteins | sample 643401 | NCBI WGS metagenome assembly LFIK01 (sample SAMN03777447, study PRJNA286221) | soda lake metagenome | biome: soda lake; feature: Kulunda steppe; material: water; isolation source: sample T5-Br brine of Lake Tanatar-5 | place: Russia: Kulunda steppe | collected 2010-07
ATTAAGTATTGTGAAGACACTCACCCTGAGAAGCAGCTCCAAGCTACCCATGCTCAGCATAGTTGCCTTAGACGCAGCATTGCAGGAAACCATGTTCTTCATGTTATTCTCTTAGGTGTTGGGGGTGTTGTTTACATTTCTCACACGTTGGTTCCTCTGAAGAGTCTCGGCCTTGAATTGCAAAGAGTCAAGAAAATTGCTCTCAAGCTTCGTGCTCATTCTGTGCACTATACTCATAAGCTTGTTCAGACCAGACGTTCTCTTGAGCATTCTCCTCACCTTCAAACCAATCAGGAGAGGTGTGCTGGTTCAACCATTGCGACAAAGTTTGTCTGCCCGCAACCCTCCTGATCCCTCACTGATCCCCCTTTTCTTTTCTGGTGAGGGGCTTCTCTTCTCAAGTGGCCCCTTTTCCTACATTGATGTGAGGAGCTTTTTTTGCTGCTTGCCTAGTTTTTCTTTTTCCTTCTTTCTTCTGCATTTTAATGGCCCAAACATTTCCGACGTAGACGTGCTCTTGAAAAATCCAGTTACTCTCAAGGTCTTGGTCTGGAGCAGGGGGCAGCTTGTCACCCTCCAGATCCTCACTAGTTCTTCCTTTTCCTGGTAGAGGAGACTCACAGCTCTTCGGGCCAATGTGTCTCCTTTTCCATAGTTGATGCCATCCAGAATGGCATTCCGGGCGGCGGTGCGGCTATACAATGCTTTAACCCAAAGCAATAGCTCCACTGCGAGAAAGATCTTACAAGCTGACATGCAACTGAGCTCACGGTGCGATGAATGCTGGTCACCCCACATCCTGTCTGCTATGAATGGTCTCACACAATCCTACTCGTTCAAGGAAAGGCTGCTAAAGTGTGAGCCCATTGATCTTGGTCGTTTTGTTGTGGACCTCAGGGAGAGGCACTTGGATTATTAAGGTAAGGTATGGTTTCAAGGCTGTATCCGCAGAACGAGCCTCGTTCTGAGGGCAGCTTAGCCAGTTGGCCTCCAGGTAGCTTAGCCAGTTGGATTATTAGACACCTTATTCTGATACGCATCCACAAGAGCGCAACAGCAATCGCTCCACTTACCATCAATGGTGCACCCTCCCTACCAAGAGGGCCCTGGTCACACATTCACCATACACCCTTCCTAGATACATGCTCCTTGATCTTCCTCGTGACATTATTCGCAGCGTGGCTCACTTCAGACTTTGTGCCCACACCCTACGAATTGAAACTGTGACCTGGACTCACAATACCTCCCCTACTTGTGACTTGTGTAATGCTAATGATGTGAAAGATGAGCAACACATCCTTTTTCAATGCACCCATCCACACGAGGTCTCTCTCTGAAGGACTAATGCGTCCCTATTTCCTCCCGCAGGCTTCAATAATGTGTCTGCTTTTCTGGGCCAGGAAAACAGTAAGCTTTATTTCTTCCTTCATGCACTGATAGTTTATATGAGCAGGCTAGCAGTCGCACTTCTTGACTGAAGGCCTTTTTCTTGTAGCCCCCTTGTTATCCCCTTAAGTTGATGTAGGGAGTGAGTTCACTGCGTAGGTTTTTTTTCTTTTCTTTTCTAGTGCAGCACCAGATTTATGCTGCATTTGCATGTACAGTCGGTTGTGGTAGTTGACTGGGTACTTATGGCTTGTTTTGCCGGTATTGCTGTTATCCTGCTGCCATGACGCTACTTTGTCCGCAGCATACTCTCGGCGTGACACCCTAGGCCACTATGGTAGCCTGCCAAACCTTCAATGGCAGGGACAGCCCCACACCTTTCAAGTCCTCTTTTCACTAACTCTTTGCAATCCTTGGCAATTGAGATGCAAAATTTTGCACTGACTGATTAACGTCATAAACAAATAAGACTAAGGAAAACGCAGAGACAAAAGAAAATGCAGCCAGTCAAGCGCTTGAATAAAAACTTCTCTTTGAACGACAAGCTCTTGCCGTGATGGGCCATGCAAAATGATTAGACTGACAAAAAAAGGCACGACACGACCAATCAGAATGCTTCCTAACACATAAGAGCAGCTGGATGGGCTGCTTGACGCACAAGAACCCTCTCCAGCTTGACTTTATTTACCCTTCCTCCCCTCTCTTCCCCGTTCTCAATTGTTCTTCCCACCTGCAAGTCACCAGAGATTGGTATGCTACAGAAAGGTGGCAGCTGGGTTGAAGCATACCATGCATACATGGCTTGAGTGGGTTGCAGGTACAGGAGCGCACAAGTGACCCAGGGCCATGAATGATGCTTATAACTGCCCATTTCCCCCACAAGATGCTCACGTTAGAGCCCACATGCAGGCTGCAGCCATTTGGGCAGATTCGGCTATGCCAATAATAATGAGCGCAGAGGGTTACAAAATAGGCAGGGCAGAGATCAAAAGAGCAGCGCTGAAATTCATATGCTCCATGTTGAAGCGATTGTCATCTTCTCATCATGGACAATGCCAGCAACCAGGGCAGAGTCGACTCACAATGCAACAAAGCCCCAGCAGCCAGGAAAGTTCCAAATATTGCCCCTGTGGTAACCGTTGTCTGCCCGATGTGTCTGATCTTGTACATGCCCGGAATCTGAATGCGCGTGTTTGTGTGGCTTTGTCAGGGCCTCCAACATCTCCCGTTCGAAAAGGGCAGACGCACAATACAGTGGTTAAATGTGTGATGCAACATATCTACCAAAAACAGAGTGTACTGTTTTCATCCCCATTGCCTACGCCGAGCCCGAATAGCACATGAATACAGAGACCTGACGGCACCAATCAGGAAAGCTTTCCAATGAAACTTTCCAGTACTAAACGTCCAGTCCCAGTAGCTTCCCTGCCATGCAGACATCAGCGCAATGAAAATCAGAGGTGAGCACGCATGCTCAGAGCGCTTAAGCGCACCTTGAACTTGAACGCATCCCAGGTACCGTATGCCGCTCCTATGCAGAAGACAAAGACATTCAATGTGTTTCTATGTTCAGGCAGAGTGGAGAAATCTCACCATGCGGCAGATTTTACTCTTGCCTCCATTGCTAGTCTTGCTATGAGTTTTGCTGTGGTCATAAAAAAAGTTGAAACTTACCTATAGAAGCTCCTAGGGTGGCACCTAAGCCAAAATTTTGCGCCATCTGCCTCACGCACTTGTTGTCGGTGATGCCCATGATTACTGTGATATACTACAGAACGATATGTGCTTATTACTAGTTTTTAATGTCTTAATCATGAATCGGTAGAAAATACTCAAGCAAGGCATGAGGTAAAGGTTGCACCTTTGTTGCCTACCTATTTTGCCTGCGTATTTTGCATGTGTCATTACATTTGATATTATGTGCATGGGTGCGTGCGAGCGCGCATGCTCGTGTGAGCGCGCAAGTGTGCGTGCGTACATGTGTGCGTGTGTGTGCGTGTGTACATGCGTGTGCTTTTGCATTAGGTGACCTGCACAAAAAAGAGCAACCTTTTTTCTGTGTTCCCAAGGACCCTTGCAGTGCCTTGGAACCAGCAGCCCAGACTGCAAGGCAGAGGCCGAACTATCTGTAAACGTCAGAGTTTGCTCACCATCATAAAAACAAATTACAGATCTTCCCATCATATGCAACGTGACGTGGCCCCATTTTTAGCTGACATTGGGCAAGGCCCAAGATGGAAAGCTGCACTCCTGTACTACACCCTTGCTGTCCTGATTGTCTGTGGCCAACTTCTGAAGATGGTGTTCTCTTTCTTGACTGGTGAGATCAGTGACAACAGCGTCCATCTTCTGCCTTTCCTTGCTAGATTTCCCCTTGACCCCTTTTCAACAAATGTTCGGATCTAAGCACCACAGCTGTGCTGTTTATGACATGCACATGTTGATGGGAAGTGTAGTGCTTTCTTAATTCTCACCCCAAGGGCATGCCTGTTCAGCTGCTTGGACACTCAACGCTCCGTTTTGTCAGAAGTCCCTGCACCCACCTCCTTTTCCTTGTCCAAACCCCCTTAATAATTCACTGCAGCTTTCACAGCAAGGAATGTCCTTCCTTATGGCAGGCAATCAGGTGCCTTTTCAATGCCTTGATGTCCTTCTACAGATCCATTCCATTACTTCAGCTCAAAAGATCGCTCCCATATGGACAGCGACTGCCCTGTGCCAGACTCGACTCACGAGTATCTCCAAGCCAATGGAGTCACGTAGGTGAATTTTCAGCTGCCAAGCACAATCTTAGGTCAAGCAACTCCAATGCCCGCTCTGGTACATTCTGGCTTTGAAGTTTCCATGGATGCAATGCCTGACCGCTTCAGCATGTGTGTGCTGTCAGGTTGCTATGCTGCTCTAGTTGTGCAGCTGCAATGGCGCTCGAGCTACATGCTTTTATCTGGTGTTTGACGCTGCCGCTTGCCCATGAAGCGCCTGATTCTACTTTTATGTGTGCTTGATTTTTATTCCATGTGTGCTGCTGCCGCTAGCCCATGAAGCGCCTGATATCAATTCCATCTATGCTTGATTTTAATTACATATGAACTGCTGGCGCCAGCCCGTGAAGCGCCTGATACCAATTACATCCTTGCTTGATCTTAATTCCATTTGTGCTGTTACCGCTAGCCCATGATGCGCCTGAATCTAACTTTATTAAATCACTTTTTGCCTTTGCTAATCTGTCTGCAGGATTCATGCTGTGTCCCTCAAGCGCCAGCCTGGGAAACCCTTGATGCTTTTCCTACATGGTGCGTGCTCAGACAAGTTGCGGCTGCGTGGAGCCTCAGTTTACCAATCTGACCTGCAAGTCCTCTGACACCATGCCTTTTGCAAGTCTGCGTATCAGTCTAAAGTACAAATCAGCCTGCCTTCTTGCAATGTCATCCCATTTTTGCATGTGTGAAAGAAGCTGGATGAAAGTTTATGACCCGGTGAAATGAAGGTGCAAGCAAGGTTCCCTCAAAAAATATTGGCATTGTCACAGCCACCACCATTGTCGTTATGGATGCAGTTGCACAGCCATTCATAGGGCATGAATAAGCCAATAAGTTGCCTCTGCTGCAGCTTGTGCTCAGGCTTTCCAGAGTTCTGGTTTTCATGGAGGCATCAGCTCAAGGCCTTTGCTGAAGACTATGATGCGGTCGCCATAGACATGAGGGGCTACGGAGACAGCTCCAAGCCTCAGGCAGGTCATCTTAGCCCTGGAGGAAAATGTTCTTGGAAGTTAACATTTTTCACTTTGTTCAAATGCTCCATCGCATGCCTCCTGTGCTGAGATAAGAGCATCATCCTTGAGCACAGCTGCAGGCAATGGCAGGTCGCTGTGATGTGAGCCTGATTTTCTTGAGCCCCTGCGGCAATGGCAGGTTGCTGTGATATGAGCCTCCAAACACGTCTGCCTTGTGAATAGAGCGGCAGCATGCATTTTCTGCCCACTGCCTTCTGCAGGACGTGCACAGCTACGACTTGGACCTCCTGGCAGGCGACGTGAGCGCTGTATTGCGCGCATTGGGCCACAAGAGCTGCACGCTGGTGGCACATGACTGGGTGAGTGCTTGGAGCGCATGACCAGGTGTGCGCATGGGGTGCACACCTGGGCATGTGGTTGGGCATGTACCTTTTCATCAGGGGGGATGCTGTTGGCACTCACAGTGTGGAAACCTGCTGCAAGGTAGCATGACCTAGCTTTAAGCCTTGAGGAGCCTCATCATCCGTTGTTTAGTGCTTGCAACCTTCTGGCCATGTAGTGCATACTGGCATCTCTAATTTTTGACATGCCAATGACCTTACGCATTTTGTGTGCATTGCACATGCAGGGGGGAGGCGTTGCTTGGGTGGTAGCGGGCATGTACCCTGAAATGATTGACAGGTAAGGTTTTTCACTCCTAAGCTCTCGTCAGGTCAAATCATGTAGCCTTGCAGATTTTCCTGGATTCCTTGCAGCAACCAGAACGCGGTGACCGCCTCAGCTTTCTCAACATTTAGGAACCCTATGGCGCTGGTGCATCTGCATGTTAAGGTGCTCACAAGAGTTGGGCCTGTGGCACCGCTGCCACAATTCATTTCTGTGTTTTTCTTGTACTATAAGTCATCAGAGAATTGTACTGGTACTTGCCTAACCATCACTGCAGGCTCGTTGTATTTGCGGGTCCCCACCTTGGCTTGGTCACCAAGAATGCTGGCTGGACGCAGCTGAGTGAGTGTGGGTACTGAGCGTATATGCTCTTTTCACGGTCAATCTTAAAACATACTCACTTGCAAGCCAACACATATAGAAACTGGATGTGAAAAGAAGAAGCATGGCATGAAAAGTAAAAAAATCATAGGAGGTAGGGAGGGAAAGGAGAAGGCAGCGATTCCTTTAAAGCTGCTCTCAGCCTCACATTCCATATTTAATCACTAGGCAATTTAGATACCAATGAATCTAAGAATTTGAGGAAAGTTTTGTGTGAATAATCGTTCTTCTGGCAGCAAGATGCAGGGCAAAACAAGTGGCTGCGCAAGGGTTCCTATTGTTCTCGTGACCTGCAAAGTAGTTAGTAATATTCTGGCTTCAAAATTTGGAGTTGTTCATGAATTGGAATCGCCAGGCGGTCACGCTTTGGAACCAGCCCCAATTCAGTTCATCTGAGAAAAAGAAGGATATGATGATTGAAACTTGTAACATCATGGAGGAACTGACGTGGTTTTGCGATCTAAGCCCAGCATCAGCACGAAGTGACACTGAACTAAGGCGGGCGCGGCCTTCAACTGTTCCACTTAAATTGCGAACTCATTTCAGAAACCAACTGCATCTTTCAAGCTAATGGACCTAACACGGATACTGCATGAAACTTTCACTCCCTCAAGCGTTCATGCATGTCTTCCTCCACAGGCAGCTTTGTAAAGCACGCATGCACACAACAAGCTGCAGGAGCATTCCCGCACCCATTCTGCAAGAGAATATGCTATTAGGGCTAGTGGCCTCTTCAGGAAGGCCAGCTCCTGGGCCCATAAGGAGGCTGGTGCACAGACACTGCCTGCTTTTGTCAATGGTCCTATTTCAGAGGATGCTTCATTGCATCGCGTCTTCCCTTGCTCTATCCTGCAGTCCGGTCCTTCTACATTCTGCTCTTCCAAGCACCTTTCATTCCTGAGCAGGTTTGTGGCAGGAAAGTATGCTGAACTGGAATTGGTCTAAAGGAGTTTAGGATGAAGTGCATGCTTTTGTACATCCTCACAATGAAATGATGCGCAATTTAAAGGACACCCCCAAGTCTAATTTCGCCCATTTGTTCACATCTACACATTCCTCTAGATATTTGTTTGAACATGACCATCCCATTTGTGCAGGGCTCTATACGGTCCTGGTGCCCCTCTTTCTCCTAGCTCTACTTATTCTTTGTGGTCCATTAGCTCACAAACACGCAGGACTGGCTGTTGCTTATCACCGCACACTCGTTCATTGGGCTCTATCCTATCCACCCCAACGAGCACAACTCTTACGTCACCCTCAGTGTGACCAGTGTCAGACCTTTCAGGCCATGATCATCTCCTTTTTGTCCTTGCCTTTCCATGCTGCTTGTGCCCTCCTCTGCGCTGCCGCCTGCGCACGAACCTCCCATTTTCGCGCAGCTACCAATATCACGCTGGTGCCCTGGCCTCCCATAGGGTAACTGGCAGTCAGTTGAAACTATTTGCACATATCCATGCCTTTGCATGCAGAATCCCCACAATTCCTCAGGGAAAGTAATCCCACTTTTCTTTGCAGATATGAGCCTACTTCATTGGTCATCGTATGTTGGTTGGCACCGATTGCGCACACCCTCAAAGATTTTAAAAACAATGATGTTAGGTGCATGTCCCAATACCACCTCAATTAGGATTGCTCTGTTTGCTGCTGACGGCCATGACAAGGTTACCCTCTAGCTCTGCTCTTTAGAATAAGCAAATGTATAGAGGGCAAATGCACATGGATTGCAGATCTTTGGTCTTCTGCCGCAGTGTGTATTTGCTATTAGTTGAGTGGGTTGGGCTGAAATTCGAACTAACAGTCTGTTCAGCAAAAACTTCTTCCCCTCACTGATAGGGAGTGCAAGGAAAAACTCTTCTTGTTGTATATGTGGCCATGGGCTGCTTGCGTGGCGAGTTCTTCAACAGCATTAGAAAAGCAGCGAAATAGGCAACTGGAATCACACGCATGAAAACTCTGTCCTTGGACAAATCCTGTTTGGCAGGTGTTCAGAGCGCATGACTTCAAGCAGCTGGCCCTGGTTTTTCAACCAGGGACTCCATATGGGCCGGTGTCACCAGCTGCTTTATCAAGCACTGATGTGGAATGGTACAAGCATGCCTTTGGAAAGAGAGGTAATCGCCACGCTTCTGACTGTGCTGCCTTCTGTTTGAGTGTCTTGCCACCTTCATGATTGATGCGCTTGTCTTTTTAGAACAAATTAGTCCATCACGACCAAGTTTTTACGCATGTGATGGAAAGGTTGTGTTTTTTGCAACTGTTGAAGCGATCCTTCTTATGTGCTTCAATTGATTAATTAATCAGGTGCTGCAACAGCCATGGTGAACTACTACCGTGCTCTGCTTCCCATGTTCACTTATGCGCCTCTTCCTAGGTAGGTACCAGAAATAATGTTGTGGCTGCAGCGGCACCTGATATCTTAGGCACGCTCTTCAACCTGTGGCTGCTACATGTTGGCCAGGTCAATGTGCAGGCTGGTTTAGCTAGTGCCTTGGGTGCTATTATTGCTTCACCTGAGGGATCAAAAATTTGAGCTAATAGAACCTCTGTATGGCCAACAATTTCTGCACCTTTTTTTGCTGGACTGCCTTCTCTGCAAGGGTGTGGGAAGCACTGAGGCGTATGCTGAGGATGCCTGTGTGTGCTGTGATGGCAGACAGAGACAGTGCCCTGGAGACACGATTGATGAACAATTTGGAGAAGGTAAGTCATGGGACTGGGAGGAGGTGTCGTCCTTGTGTGAGCCGCTGGAAGGTCTTCAAAGTAACGCATGTGCTGATTCTCAAGCTATGGCCCTGCTGAATGTGCTGATTTCGTAATGAAGGGCCCCCTTGCTTGTCTGACAATTTACGTTGACTTCTTTTTGAGTTTGCCAGTGAATGACTCTGTATTTGTGCATCCAGATTGCACCGGTGTCAGAGAGGCACATCCTTAGGAATTGCAGCCACTGGATGCTCGCCGACCAGCCAGACAACGTAAATCATCTGATCAAGGACTTCTGTAGCAGGCACCCTCTTAAGACTGAGTGATGCACTTTTGCTGACACATTTCACATGCTATTAGGGTTGGACTTGTTCTTCTGGGTTAGCAGGCAATCTTACTGCGTGTATGAACGAGAGCAGTGGAGGAAAAGTAGGGCTCGTGCTTGTTACCATTCTGCTCCTCCACTGGACGGTTAAATTTTCATGCATGGCTGATTTGAATCTGTAAATGATAGCTCGAGGACAAGATAAGTTCCCGAGCATTGATGAGGGCTATAGTGGGTGCTCTTAGGTCCAACGCAGAACTGTCAGACATCAACATCGATGCCTTCATTATAATGGAAATATATCCACTCCCACCATCGGGATAAGGTTAGGTGTTAAACCGTCAAACCAAAGTTAGGCCTAACCAAAGTAAACCAAAGAGCCAATGTGATAACGATGATAATCAATCCAGGTTCCATCAAAGATCACGTTACTTTTCTTATTTAATTTGCTAGGATTCTTGATACATTTCATCATAATGGTGTAAGGACTGAAAGCCAGGGTTTGGAGGAAATCCATGCTGTCATGGCTGTTGGTCTGCCTGACCCTGACTTGGTGGCTGCTGTCCATCTCTGACATCAGTGGTAAGCCTTGAAGGCTATTTGAAGGCTAACTGAACCTGTACCTGTCTTTTGTGGTCTGTTCAATCATTGCAGTGCACACACACACACAGGCGACAAGGACGAGGCGCGAATAGTTCAAGGCAACAAAGATGGATCCGAGAGGGTCCCTTCATTGGTGTACACCCTGTTGTTGTCTGGATGGAAAGATAGCATGCCTGGTGGGTAGGCAGCAAGTCTGGGGAAATGTGCTTGAACCTGGTAAAATGTGAGGTCAACTTCACACTCCTTGCAAATATAGACAAGCCAGTGCTGCCGAAATTGCTTCTTTGAGGTGTTTTAATCCTGTAGAATTTCAGGAAAAATGACAGTGCATGCACAAGCACATTTGTGCACTTTTACCAGCACACGCACGCGCGCACGCGCGCACGCGCACACACACACACACACACGCACACACACACACACACACACACTCATACATACACACATACACACACCAACCACACAGGTCTATTAGAGACATTGGATCTGGTGC
>LFIK01005382.1_pt1 | contig 10286 bp, 7 predicted proteins | sample 643401 | NCBI WGS metagenome assembly LFIK01 (sample SAMN03777447, study PRJNA286221) | soda lake metagenome | biome: soda lake; feature: Kulunda steppe; material: water; isolation source: sample T5-Br brine of Lake Tanatar-5 | place: Russia: Kulunda steppe | collected 2010-07
CGTGCCTCCGTTAGAGGTGTTTAGCGCGGTTGAAGCCGGTACGGTGGAGTGTGGCCACAGCTGGAGTGCCTATCAGGTTGGCCGTAATGCCGCGTTATTCCTCGAAGCTGGTATTCCGTTTGGGATGAACGCAGAGCAGCACGCCACCTGGATCCGCAATGGCGGTGGTGCCGAGATGCTCGATGAGGTCTTTGCCAAGTTCAACATCAAGTCGTTCCTAGTCGGTGACATCGGCGCCCAGATGATGGGCTGGTTTAACAAGGAAATTAACAGCCTGGATGACATGCGCGGCCTGCGGGTTCGCATCGCCGGTCTCGGAGGACAGGTCTTTGAGGATTTGGGTGTCTCCGTGCAGCTGGTGCCCGTGGGTGAAATGCTGCCGGCGCTTGAGCGGGGCGTTATTGATGGGGCTGCGGGGGGCACGCCGACCGACAATGTGCGTCTAGGTCTAAATCGGGTGGCTAAGTACTGGTATTATCCAGGCTGGAATTCCCCGAGTGCCGCGATGAGTCTGTACGTCAATCGTGACGCATTTGATGGGTTGCCAGATGACTTCAAGAAGGCGTTCGAGACCGCCGCGCTTGCTGCGCATAGCGAGCATGTTACTCACTGTCAGAACTTAGACCGGCAGACCATAGCAGATCTGATGGCAGACTCCGATACGGAATTCAGACCATTGCCTGACGATGTTATGCAGGCGCTTGAGCGGTCTGCTATGGATCGTCTTGACCGCATTGCTGAGAGGGAAGCCGACTTCGGCCGTATCTATCCGGAGTGGCGGAAGTTCGTGGATGAAATTCGTGCCCTTCAGGACATGACCGTGTATCCGCTGAACAGGTTCCGTAACGAGGCCAGCTGAGCCATCGAATCAGCCATCGGAGTCGTTGATTCCGGTGGCTGGTGACAAATGTCTGATAGGCAACATGGAGCAAAGCATGCGTGGGATTCTGTTACTTAGTGAACTGATCGACGGACTTAACAGTCGGGTCGCGGGGGTTGCGATTTGGAGCGGATTGATCATGGTCATTGTTTCATTTGTTAACGCACTATTGCGCCGAATCGGTCATACGATTGGCGAGAACTTGACTTCGACAACGCTCATGGACATTCAATGGATCCTCTTTGGCGTTATGTTTTTGTTTGTCGGTGGTTACGCCATCCTCACTGACACCAATGTGCGGGTAGATGTTTTTTATGATCGGTTTTCCGCACGAACCCGGTGCCTCGTTAACGGGATAGGCTGCCTGCTTTTTATCCTGCCATTTTCTATTTTAGTGATCTACATGTCCGAGTCGCTGGTGACAAATTCCCTCGAGGTAATGGAGCGTTCTACACTGCCGGGCGGAGTACCGCCCTGGATTATAAAGCCTCTCATTCCGTTGGCGTTCTTACTGGTCGGGCTGCAAAGCATCTCCGAAGCGATTAAAAACATTGCCCATGTGACCGGGCACGCCCCGGATCCCGGGCGTCGGCACCAGGTTGGATAGGGGCGCATGATGGATGGAATACTGGGTCTGGGCATGTTTGGGCTGCTGATGGTGTTGTTGTTTACTGGCTTCCCGGTTGCCTACATACTGGGCGGAGTGAGTCTAATTGCTGCCGTAATCGGATTGTTACTCGGTGAGTTCAATATTCTGTTTCTACAGGCGCTACCACAGCGCATTTACGGGATTATGCAGAATTTCACGCTGATCGCGATTCCATTTTTTATTTTTATGGGGCTGCTGCTGGAACGAGCCCGTATTGCCGAAGAACTATTACAGACAGCTGGTCTTTTGTTCGGGCGCCTGCGTGGGGGGCTCGCGCTGTCGGTGATCGGTATTGGTGCTATTCTCGCGGCCAGTACTGGCGTCATCGGGGCCTCGGTGGTAGCGATGGGGCTTATTTCTCTGCCGATTATGCTGCGCTATGGCTATGATCGCGGAATTGCCTCTGGCATTGTCGTCTCTGCTGGTTCACTCGGACAGATTCTGCCACCCAGCATTGTGCTTATCGTCTTGGGTGATCAGCTCGGCATCTCTGTTGTGGATCTTTTTGCTGCAGCCCTCATACCGGGGCTGGTGCTGGTTGGCGGTTATATTCTGCTGGTAGTGATTCTGGCGCTGTTTCGCCCGGAATATGTGCCGGCCCTACCGGTTGAAGAAGTCGCGCAAGAGACGATACAAGGGCTCATCGGTAAGGTTTTCCGAGTGATGCTGCCGCCACTTGCGCTCATTCTGGTGGTACTTGGGAGTATTTTCTTTGGTTTTGCGACGCCAACGGAGGCCGGCGCGGTGGGGGCGGTCGGCGCATTGGCGCTGGTAACATTGCGCCGCCAGCTTAAATGGGATTTAATCCGCCAGGCGCTAGATTCCACTGCGCGCTATACCGGTATGATTCTGTTCATCCTTATCGGTGCAACTGCTTTTGCATTAATGTTTCGGGCCCTGGGCGGTGACTGGCTCTTGCGCGACACGGCGGAAATGCTACCGGGTGGAGCATCGACTTTTGTGATTCTTACTCTGTTGGTGGTATTCGTTCTTGGCTTTTTTATTGATTTCTTTGAGATTGTTTTCATTCTGGTGCCGGTGCTGCTGCCGGCAGCTGTGGCATTAAATGTGGATCTGGTCTGGTACGGGATCATGCTCGCGATCGTGATTCAAACCTCGTTTTTAACTCCCCCGTTTGGATTCGCTTTGTTCTATCTGCGCGGCGTATCTCCGCCTGGTCTCACAACTGGTGATATTTATCGGGGGGTGATCCCATTTATCGGCGTGCAGGTCGTGGTTACCGCCGCGATTTATTGGTTTCCGGCAGTGGCTCTCTGGCTACCCGGCGTCATGCGCTAACTGTTAAATGATGAGGGAGGATCGGATATGACTTGGCAGCCGCTTACCATCGGAGAAGCACTCAGGCGGTCTGCAGCGCAGTACCCGGCGCGGGATGCCCTTATTGGTGAGACGAGCAAGCTGAATTTCGAGGAATTCGACCAGCAGGTAGATGCACTGGCTTGCGGATTGCTGTCGATAGGGATTCGCCGTGGGGATCATGTCGCTGTCTGGCTCGCCAACACACCGGAGTGGGTCATCGTCTGGATGGCCTGTGCGCGCATTGGTGCGGTACTGGTGCCGATTAACACCCGTTTCAAAGTGACCGAGGCCCACTATATTTTGCAGCAGTCTGATGCACGTGTGCTCATTTTTATGGAATCTTGTTGGGGTATCGACTTTCTCGGCATGTTTCGAGAGATGGCGCCCGGGCTCGAAACCATGGAGCGTGAGGCGCTCTCCATTACAGATCTACCGGAGTTGCAGTCGGCCGTGCTTTGGGGAGAGGTTGCCCCTGCCGGCGTGTTCAGTCTGCCCGAGGTCTGTGGGCTCGGTTGTGACCCGGTCGTCCTTGAGGCGGCCATTGCTGAAGTGGAGGTGGATGATCCGGTTATCATCGTCTACACATCTGGTACCACTGGTAATCCGAAAGGTGCGGTTCACTCGCATGTTATGCTTCGGAATGCAGAGAATGTGGGGCGGGTCATGCATATCGAGTCTGGCGACCGCATCCTAGGGCATATGCCGTTTTATCATATTGCTGGAACGCTAACCGCAATCCTGCCTACGGTGTTGCTCGGCTGCACGCTGGTCACGATGTCAAAATGGGACCCGGAGGTCGCGCTTACACTGATTGAGCGCGAACGAGTTAACTTCTTTGGTGGCATTCCGACGCATTTCATAGATTGTATTGATGCGTTGTCGCAGCAGAGTTTCGAAACCTCGTGTCTGAAGAGTGCATGGATCGGGGGTGCACCGGTAACGCCTGATGTGGCGCGCGCTGCGCTCGATGTCATGAAGCTCGATGCGCTGCAGGCCGTTTATGGCATGACCGAGACAACCTCATCGACGGTGCTGAGTGAATTCGAAGCCCCCCTAGAACTCCTCTGTGACAATAAGGGTAAGGTCATCGGCGAGTTCGAGGTTCGGGTAGTGGATCCAAAGACCGGGGCCGATAGTCCCGTAGGCGAAGTCGGCGAGGTCTGGGTTCGGGGGCATATTGTCATGCTAGAGTACTACCGCAACCCGGAAGCCACTCGGGCGGTAATGACGCCGGCGGGCTTTTTCCGCACCGGAGATCTCGGGGTCTATGATGCTGAGGGTTATCTCAAGATCACCGGACGTATGAAGGACATGTTCATTGTCGGGGGGTCGAATGCTTATCCGGCTGAAATTGAGCGGCTGATTCAGAGTCATGAGGGCGTTAAGCAAACAATAGTTGTGGGCGTGCCCGACGCGCGACTTGGCGAAGTCGGGTACGCTTTTGTCCAGACTGCGGACGCCGCGAGCATCAGCGAGGCTGAGCTTATCAATTTCTGTCGGGCCCATATGGCCGATTACAAGGTGCCGCGATACGTGGAATTTGTGGACGATTTTCCGCGCACGCCAACCGGCAAGATTCAGCGGTTTGTGCTAGCTGATCAGGCAAAGGAAGCGCGCGAAGAAAACAGGCTATCCGGTTGAAGAAACGAAAGTGCATGGGCCATGTTGATGCGGGATGAAGTAGCGATTTTTAAACGCGAGCGCATACTCGAGGAGGCGGCGGCCTTGTTTTATGAGCGCGGTTTTCACGGAGCCAGCATGGATGCCATTGCTGAGCGGCTCGGAACCACGAAACCGGTCATCTATCGATTTTATAAGAACAAATCATCGCTACTAGTTGAGATCTACCTGCGCGTAGTTGAGCGCTCTTTGGGTTGTATCGTTCAGGCGCGAGCCGCCGATGGCAGCGCTCGCGAGCGTCTGCAGCGCTTCACCGAGGGTTTTGCCCAGCTGATCGTTGATGAGCAGCAGGCTACAGCGGTTTTCTTTCGCGAAGAAAATAGTATGCCCGAACTGCAGCGCAAACAGTTTAATGATATGAAAGGTCAGTTTGATACAGAGCTTGCCGCGTTACTAGAAGAAGGGCGTGAGAGTGGGGAGTTTCAGGTTGCCGACACCCGGATCTGCTCGCTGGCGATCGGCGGCATGATCAGTTGGATGTACGTGTGGTACCGCGATGGCGGGCGTCTGACGCCGGAGGCTATTGTTAAGCACATGGTTGAGTACGTGGAACGGATCGCCGGTGCAAGCGGAGTCGCGGTATGAGCCTGAGCGTCGGCACGCATGCTGAGGGCATAGTGACCGTGACGGTGGATAACCCGTCGCGGAGTAATGCTCTCGATCTCGGTATGTTTCGGGCGCTCGCTGCGCTTTGGCCGCAAATTGAGGCGGATCGCTCGGTCCGCTGCGTACTGCTTAGCGGTCAGGGCGAGAAGTCCTTTTGCGCTGGGGCGGATCTGAATGTGGATTGGGCCAGCGTCGAGGATCGCGATGCCCTGATTAATGCTGCATTATTAAAAACGCGTGTGCTGAGCAAGCCGATCGTCGCGGCGATCAACGGTGATTGTGTTGCGGGCGGGCTTGAGTTGATGCTGGCTAGTGATGTGCGTGCAGCCCGTGTAGGGGCGCGCTTTGGCCTGCCGGAAGTCCGCTGGGGGATTTTTCCCGCCGGTGGTGCTGCCATGAAGTTGCCTGAGCAGATTGGCTACTGTCATGCCATGGAGCTGTTACTTACTGGTGATCTCATCGATGCGGAAGGGGCCGCGCGCATGGGTCTTATCGGCCGTGTTCTGCCCAGCGAATTACTGGAGGATTGGGGCTGGCGGACCTGTCGGCGAATTGCCACGAATAGTCCGGCCGCGGTGCAGGGGGTCAAGGCCTATTGCGTTCGGTCGCGGGCAGAGCGCTTCGGGCGAGAATGGGTTCTAGAGCAATCCGAGATGGATCGGGTCCGCGAGAGTGGTGAGCAGGAGGAAGGCGTCCGCGCTTTCCTCGAGAAGCGACAGCCTCTCTACCTACGGCGCGACTGACGCCAGGCCGGGTTTTGTTGGCGGTTACTGATTTTTTTTATCCGAGTGATACCCCTGAGTACATAAATGTACCTAGAGGTAATACATAAGCATATAGGAGAATGAAACGCATGGCAGCGCGATTAGATGTTCAGCAGACCGACATAGAACAGGCAGCAGCCGTCGGTAATATTCCGACTCTGCTTATGGTCTTGTATCACCTTACCGGAGAAGCATGCTGGTTATCGGACCCGTATCGGCCGACGCGAAATCGGGGCTTGGGTGATCATCGCAGTGGCGGGCTCGATTCTGGGCGACAGGCCGAAGTGCGCGCAGCCTTCGTCGCCGCCATGAAGGCTTGGTTGGCCGGACGGGAACCCGTTATAGCGCATCCCGATGGCGAGACCCTGCATCGAATGATGGAGGTCTGCATGGGCGAGCCGATCTCGGTGGACTACGTACCGATGATAGCCGCGCAGATGGGCTTTGCAGCTAACCCCAGAGAGTCGGATCTGGGTGTGAGTGCGGCGCGGAAAAAGGAGTTTCATACCGTCATTATTGGCGCGGGGATCTCTGGGTTGTTGGCTGGACTGGAGCTTAAAAAGCGGGACATCCCTTTTACCATTCTGGAGCGCCAGCCCGAGGTCGGGGGTAACTGGGTAAATAATCGTTACCCGGGCTGCGGTGTAGATACGCCAAGCTATCTGTATTCGTATTCGTTTTATCAGCGCGACTGGTCCACTCACTTTGCCAAGCGTGATGAGGTAATGCGGTATATCGAGGGCATGGCTAAAGACAATGACCTTTATGGGCATATTCAGTTTGGCGTCGACGTCAAGCACGCCGCGTTTGATTCCGAGTCTCAGGGCTGGCAACTAGATATCATAGTCAATGGCGGCGAGAGTCAGCGCCTGCACTGTAATGCGGTGATTTGCGCGACCGGGCTGTTTCACACGCCAAAAATGCCCAACCTCCCGGGCCTAGATCAGTTTAAGGGACCGTTATTTCATTCGGCGGAATGGCCGGACGGGCTAGATCTCAGTGGCCGACATGTTGCGGTGGTCGGCACCGGGGCCAGTGCCATGCAGATCGTACCTGCGATTACCGATCAGGTGGGCCGGCTCAGTGTGTTCCAGCGCTCTCCCCAATGGATCGCGCCGAGCGAGGATTACTTTAAACCGATGAGGGTCGGGGAACACTGGTTGATCAACGAAGTGCCATTTTACTACTACTGGTATCGGTTCAGGCTGGCTTGGGCCTGGACTGACCGTATCTACGTGGCGCTAAAGCGTGATCCGGACTGGCCACATCCAGAGCGCTCAATGAACGCCATAAATGATGGCCATCGGAGGGTGTTCACCGAATACCTGATGCGGGAGCTTAGCGGGCGCGAAGATCTTCAAGTCAAGGCGTTGCCGGATTATCCACCGTTCGGCAAACGCATTCTGCTCGATAATGGCTGGTACGCGGCGTTGCGTCGTGATCATGTCGAACTCATTTCTGACTCGGTGGCGGCGGTGACCAAAACTGGTCTTGTGAAGGGTTCCGGTGAAGCAGTGGATGCCGATATTATAGTGATGTGCACGGGTTTTGAGGCTCAGCGATTTGCCCGAACGGTGAATTTTTATGGCCTGGAGGGGCGCTCTCTCTATGACGCCTGGGAAGATGACAACCCGAAAGCCTATCTGGGCATAACAACACCGGGGTTTCCAAATCTCTTCTTCATGTACGGGCCGAATACCAATCCGATCGGCGGGAGCTACATCAGTCTCGCCGAGTGCCAAGTAACCTACATCTGCAGTCTGATTCAGCAGATGCTCAATGAGGGACTGTCCAGCGTTGATGTCGATCAGGAAGTGAATGCTCGCTACAACGAGCTCGTGGACGAAATTCACGCCGACATGGTCTGGACCCATCCGGGTATGCAGACTTATTACCGGAATCGCAAAGGTCGGGTGGTGACGAATATTCCCTGGCGTATTATCGATTACTGGAATCTAACCCGTGAGGCCGATCTGGCTGACTATCGAACGACCGCCGCTCGATAGCATTCGCGCCATGGCGTTGCAGTCTCGTAGCGATCCGTCACTGCGAGCAGCAGTGCCTCTGAAAACGGCCGTCCTACGAGTTGAAAGCCGCTGGGCATTGGTAGGCCAGAGACGCCAACGTGCGGGCTGCATGGCACGGAGACAGCCGGTAATCCTAGGTAGTTGAAAGGGCGTGTCAGCAGCGTTAGGGAGGTGGTATCGGTTAGGCCTTCCCTGAGCGGTGTGGGATTGGCGATACAGGGCATGTGCAGCAGATCCACGGACGCCATGACGGTGCCAAGGAACGTCTCCAGCCACTCAGCGCGTAACGTCAGTGCGTCGAGATACTCAGTCGCGCTGATGGCTAGCCCCCGTTGCAGCCGTTTGAGAATGGCCGGCGAGAACCCCCCTTGCCCAGTTTCCAGCGCCACTCGATGAACCGCAGCCGCTTCAGGCAACAGCAGCTGAGAGCCGAGCGTATTTAGCGCTTGATAGTTAAAATCGGGGACCGTGCAAAGCGTCGCGCCCAGCGACTCGAGCTCAGCTAGAGTGGGGGTGATCGCCGTCTTCATTGCCGGCTCCAACTCAGCGGTCAGCATTTTGGCCGACACGCCGATGCGCAGGCCGCGCAGGGGCTGCGGACCCGAACGGAGCCAGCGCGGTGTGAAGGCCCCCTGGAAGGTGGTCGAATCTTTCGGATCAGCGCCTGCGACTATAGTCAGCATAGCGGCACAGGCCCGGGCCGACTCGGCCAGGATCCCGGGGTGATCGCAGGAGAAGCTGACCGGTTGGACACCGTAGCGACTCAATCGGCCGTAGGTCGGTTTCAGCCCGACGACTCCGTTGATCGCCGCTGGAATGCGCACTGATCCGCCAGTATCGGTACCGAGCGAAGCGCTGATGGCGCCCACAGCAACCAGAGAAGCACTGCCACTCGATGACCCGCCGCTGATGGCGGCCGGATCGTGCGGGTTACAGGCAGGGCCGTTGGCGGAGAGCAGTCCGGAGGGGTCGAGTGCGACTTCGGTCGTATGAACCGTGCCGAGGTTAACGGCGCCGGCCGCATCCAGCCGTTCAAGCATCGTGGCGTTTTGCTCAAAAAGGGATTTGTGCGCGACGGCAATCCCGGAAAGGGAGGTTGTCGGTTGACATTGATCGGCGCGCTCGGCTGCGGCCATGGCATCCGAAGCGGCCTGTTCTGACAGCGGTTGGCAGGCATTCAGCGTTTCGGCAGCCGCATTAAAACGGCGTAATGAGATGGTCATACGCTCAGCGTAGGAGACACTACCTGCCGGGTCGATATGAGGCGAATCGTCCCAGTCGACCAGATCATCAGCGAAATCGGATTCCAAATGGACCAGACGAGACAAAGAAAGGAGAAACGCCGCTGGTTCGCGCAGCATTATGCTCATGATGCGCCCGTCATCCAAGATTCGAATGTTATCAAACGCCTCCGGATTAGCAAGCGTCCTGTGATCATTCGCATGGCCCTGAGATCAGTATCTATTGATGGATAGCCTGTCAACGTAAAAAACTCCTAGTTTATTTTTCGTAGAGCTTGAATGCCGTTTAAATTAACGTCAACTGGCTGATTGCAAGTTCAGTAGTGCACGAAATTGCCCTTAGGAGGGATCGAGTTCGCTGATAGCGATCTCGATCTCAGCGCGGGTAATCCCCCCGAAATATGATCGAGGTGATAAGTACAATTTTGTACTCTGATGAAAAAAAATTTTCTGCACGTGTAAATCCCGATTCACTTTCAGCCAGATCATGGTCAAACTCAAGCAGGCTGTGGGTAACGTTAAGGACCCACATCTGTACTAGTAGCATGATATCAATCAGTTTTTGCGCGTGATGATTCGACCCTTTATGCGATTTTCAGTGCTTTCGTAATCCTAGGTTGTTTTGTTGTGAAAGATTGATCCGGTAACCCCTGAGTTTTTATCTATTGTAAGGAAACCGATCTATAGTGAGCGAGAAGACTAGCGCGCTATGGACCCTAAGTCATTTAAAAAATGTAAAAAAAATTGGTGGGCGGTACTGGGATTGAACCAGTGACCCCTGCCGTGTGAAGGCAGTGCTCTCCCGCTGAGCTAACCGCCCATCTGCCTTGGAAGTTTAGAAACTCCCCGACAAGCTGTCAACGAACTGCCGATAAACTCATAAAAAAGCTTGACGCATACTTCAGTTTGTCCGATCAATGGTTATAACGGATTGGGCAAAGAAGCCCATGCGATGTAAATCGCGACCAGTTTTTACGGACAAACATACCGCCGCATAGCCGGCTGGGCATCGAAGCCCCCTCGCGAGATCAGGCTGATCCCGCAGGGGGCTTTTTTGTTTTGGGGTGAACAGAAAATGCAGAGCAAGACCAACATTAAGCTGGGCATGATTTTCTCTGA
>LFIK01005384.1_pt1 | contig 10283 bp, 19 predicted proteins | sample 643401 | NCBI WGS metagenome assembly LFIK01 (sample SAMN03777447, study PRJNA286221) | soda lake metagenome | biome: soda lake; feature: Kulunda steppe; material: water; isolation source: sample T5-Br brine of Lake Tanatar-5 | place: Russia: Kulunda steppe | collected 2010-07
CATTTATCATTTGAACCCAGGATGCAGGCCATTGACAGCATAGATGATTTTGGAAGGTTGGCCTGGTTGGTGTGGCTGATGTGACCACCACATTCTGGAGCGCCCTCAATTTTTGGGCCATCACATTCTAGAGGTTGGGGGTGCAGGAGCTCAACCTCCTTGATCCAAAGCTCGCATTCCTCAGTGGGCTGGATGTCAGCTTGGGGGTTTGTGGGATACATGTCAAATACGGCTTTGGCGCGTGCGCGAGTTCCTTGCGTGGAATGCCAGGTCGTGGTGGGATTTGGCTTTTGCTCAAAGCCTTGGCGCTCAAAATCGTGTAGCTCACGAAGATGGAATACAATGAGTGGACATATATACAGGCCCAGCTGCTGCGGCCACGCAGGTGCACGGCCTGCACCTGGGCTTTGGAGGAGGTGCATACCCTGCCCACGGCCGCTACTTTTGCAGACCTGGTGGGCGGCGTGCTCTTCTACTTCGCCCGCCTCTTTGCAGAGTCAGTGGAGTTTCGGGAGTACATCCGCCCCACTGCCCTGTAGGCCGCCAAATACAGACCATCCCATGTGTGTGCAGGTCTTGTTCAGCAAGGAGTGCACCCGGCACACCTCTTTCAGGCCTGCGCTCCTGCCTTGCTGCCTTGCTATGGCCTCTAGCTGGCCTGTGGCAGGTGTGGAGTGGCATCGTCTGCCACTTGCTCTGTATCTTGTGCGCATGCTGACATCTCCTTGCCTTGCAACCTCCACCTCCACCTCCCAATCAGGCACCACGTACCGCCTGCTCATCAAGCCCACCCTTGTCAAGATTGTGGCTGAGCACGGCGACATGATTGTCCACGCGCTTTGGGAATTTAACGAGGCCTAGGGGCGTGGCAAGTAAGTGGGTGGCTGGGTGCACTTCGGGAGGGACGGGGGGGCAATCAGCGTTGCGTGCGAGACACCTTTCCTTCATTCACCTCTCCTCGCGCTCTGACTGAAGTGGACGTGCTGGTAGGTAGAAAACCATGCGTACTGCTCAACGCTCAGCTCCTTGCTCTGCCACCATCCATTTGCGCACATGGCAGGTGGATGTGCAGCAGCCGCCAGACCACCATGACACATGCTCAGGAGGTCTACTTGGTGTCAAGAAGCATGCACGGTCGAGGGTTGCTTGGGCCTGGGTGAGGCTGAGCAGCAGTAAGGTGGTGGGGGCGGCTGGAGGGCATGCACACACGCACGAGCAGCAGCATGACATGCCCTCTGCTGCCCCACCCACAACACAACAGCAGCAGCAGCACGGGCTGAGTGTGGGCAATGGGGCAGTCACAGGGGCTGTGCGGCCCGTCCCACGCGCCCACCCAGCTCCTGCCCAGCAAGGGGAGCGCAGGCCCCTTGCTTTCCTTTATACCGACACAAACCAGTAGTAGGGGTGGGAAGGCAGTTGGCTGGCAGTTAAAGGGCGTGTACAATCATGGCAGCAGTAACAGGGTCAGCAGCAGTGCACGCCCCCTGAAGCCAGCCAGCCCGCTGCCCCACCCCCAACACAGCAGAAGCTGGTAGAGGGCACAGGTGAGGTGGCTGGGGCTGCCCCACATGCCTACCCAGCTCCTGCACAGCAGCAGCAGCAGCAGCAGGAGCAGCAGCAGCAGCAGAAGCAGCAGCAGCATGGGCTTCTTTGACAACCTCGCCAACAAGGCAGCCATTACAGATGCCCTGCAGCTAGGCAAGCTGGTAGCAGTGGGCAGCAACCTCGCTGCAGCTGGAGCAACAATAGCAGCAGCAAGCAGCAACAGTCCCAACCACGCCGCCACCGCCCCCCCTGCCACCACCAACCCACCTTCTCCTGCAGCAGCCCCCCCAGCAGCAGCAGCAGCAGCAGCGGCGTTTGGGGCTACACCCTCCAACCCACGTTGGACACGTGGCACCTTCAGCACCTGTTCGGTAAGGCCCACGGCATGGAGACCGAGCGCACCATCAACAAGGTGCGGCAGTCCTGGGGGGGGCACACGAGCATGATGACAGCACAGCGGCAGATCCTGGCTCTGTGCACCCCCCAAGACAGCCTGGAGGTGACAGGCAGGTATGCGCTGTGGCACAAGCAGGTATGCGCTATGGCACAAGCAGGCAGCAGCAGCAGCAGCAGAGCAGCGGCAGGCCAGCAAGGGCAGCAGTGGCCACACCATTAAGCTGTTGGCAGCGTTGGGGGCTGCACAGGCCAAGCAGAGAGGAGGCCGTCCAAGGCGCGCACGCGCAGAAGCAGCACAGTATGCAAAGGAAGCAGCGCAGCGCAGGGCAAAGGACCCAGCCGCCGTGCGTGTGCAAGAGGATGGTGTACCTGGACCTGAAGAGGGCAGCACTGCTGGGCTTGGAGGCAGCCCGCATCACCCCAGCAGCACCAGAGCAGCAGCAGCAGAGGCATCAAGGGGAGCAGGGGGAGGAGAGGGAGCAGGGGGAGCAGCAGCAGGAGGGGGAGCAGGGGGAGAAAGGGGGGCAGGAGCAGCAGCGGCAGCAGCAGCAGCAATACAGCCTGCTGAAGAAGCAAGTGGCCAGTATGAACGTGTGAGAGGTGGGGAGTGCGCTGTTGGACAGCAAGTGGGCAGCAGAGGAGCTGCAAGCAAAAGCTGATATAGCAGCGGCAGCAGCAAAAATTTGCCTCGCTAAGAAGCAAGCCAAGCAGCAACGCAAGCAGCAGCAGCAGCAACAGCAGCAGCAGCGGCAGCATGTTGGAGCAATGCGCAAAGGATCAAGCTGGCCGGCACGCCAAGCCACCCTCATGCCCCTCAATTACGCCCAAAGCAGCAGCAGCGACAGCGAGAGCGACAGCGAGGGTGAAAGCGAGAGCGGCAGCGGCAGCAGCAGCAGCGAAAATGATTGGTATTGACTGACTGACTTAACTAGCATGAATGAATGACAGACTGACTGACTAACTCTCTGACTTGACCGCTCACATGTCCGGCTATTCTCCCTTACTGACTTTATGTAAACTCGGATGGAACATGCCCGCTGCTTTGAGTTTCCACCCCATTCCACTGAGGGCACTTAGCAAAAAGTGTTCCCGTTTCAGGTGGCGCACTTGATCAGTCATAAGTAACACCATATTCTCATACTCGTATATATATATATATATATATTCTATGCTTCTTTTTTTTTTGTATCTACATTGGGTCCATCTCTAGTGTCATTTTAAACAAATCACAATCGTTTAATACATGGTCCGATTTGCATTGCCCCTGCACAGTGAAGAAACAACCGTTTAGAACGCACTCCAACGGCAATATACTCTTCCTTGTGAGCATTACTAATCCACTTCACTCTCTCGTTCTAAAGCTTGCGTACACACACAAGTACAACCAAGAAAGCACAATGGAGATCATAGCAGGAGCAATAGCATGTGTACTTAATTTGACGAGCGTTCCTTCAGATCCACACGGTTTTATTATGAGCACCCAGAATAGTGATATAGTGTCTTGGAATCAAGAAGCATTAAAGCTTACAAGGTCCCGGGTTAAGTATGGAGGGAGTACAGCAGAGCTTTGGAATCCAGATGGGGGAGTAGGTGGAGCAGCCATGCGTTTTATACCTGACCTTACAAGCTTGGATAAGTTAAACAAAAGCAGTATGTCAAGTCTATTAACAACGCCAAGGTTTCAATCAAATTGGGCACAAATACTTGTTCTTGACAGTATAGTGCAGACAATTGACCGGCAGCCAAAGAACTGCTTTTTCACTGACTCAAAACCTGTTGCCCTTGATAACGGAAACGCCTGGAAAAAACTGAGCAACAAATTTTATGGCTTTTCTTCACTTCAAGTAGTACATAAATGTATCTATCGTATGTTTGGTGGGATGCAGGCGCAGAGAAAGTTATTTATCATGGAAGCATCTAGAGTTGCCTCTACATATTTCATAATGGACCCTTCCATTTTTCACATGAGACTTTTAAATATATTGAAGGTCGATCCCTTTGTAAAGAGTAAAGAAATTCACGGACGAGGTTCAAAACACATTGATCCTATAGAATTAATGCTAGGCAACACATATAGGAATGTGTTAAGCAGGGTTTCATCTCACTGCCGTCCAGATGATATAAATACCGGTAATGCTTTATCTGAAATAATAAGCTGTGTATTTACGACACGCTATTCCATAATCCAAAGATCGTTGCAAGAGAGAGGTGTGCTGCACAATTAGTTATATAAGGCAATTCTAAATCCCTTTGTTGTAAAGTGAGCCCCCCTGTCGACCCATTAAAAAACTAGTAGTATGTGCCGTAGAGTGGGTAAACCAGCAGTGCGGTTATGACAACACAGAAGGTCTGGATGTTTGGCAAAACGGGCGAAAGAGGGACGATCGCGTTTAAACGGTCAACAGCACTGACCTTCACGGCCTTCAAAGCAAAATGTCATGCCCCAGTGGCGCAGCGGAGTGATTGGTGCAGCGGCCGGCCATTTAGGGCAGGCAGCGGAAGTTTGAGGACTGGTTGGAGACTCAGTGTCAAGCTGTTGCAGTGTTGTGTTGGCGGCGCGGGGACACATGGGAGATTGGCGGGTAAAAGGAGCAGTTGCTTGGTTGTTGTGGCCGGTGGCCGAGTACTGGGACGCGATCATGAGCCTTATATATTCACTTGTGGGAGAGAGCAGAGGCCTGGAAGAGCCAGGCCCTGTTGGAGATCGATCTTGTATGAGTGCAAGATGCCCTGTTCAAGGATCGATTCTGCAAGCAGTGCATAATGCCTCGTTGCGATGAGTGAGGTGATTCGGTGTGAGCCGTGTATTTGGTTGTTGTGCAACAACAGCGAGGCTGTTGTTCAGAACCACCCCTGGTTTTCCTTGTACCTTGCAGTCCGACATTGCGAGACTGTAATGCTGTGCATTGAGACATGGCTCTAGCAGAGCAACCCTGGAGTGCACAGCCACGCTCCAGTACCTGCGCGGCAGCCGTAGCGGAGCCGCACAGCAGAAGCTGGCGAAGGGCAGCAGCCAGAAGAACCCCCTGCTCAGGAAGCAGAGGGCCAGCAGTGGGCAGGTGCGTATAGCACGTCCGCAGCAGATCAGCAGCGCACAACATTCTTGAGTGCGCGCAGCAGGGGGCAGCAGCACACGCAGTGCAGCAGCCCTTCCCCCGCAGTGCTCAGCAGAGCTCAGCAGCCAACCCACTACCGAAGGCCGCAAGGCTGTAGGAGCAGCGGAGCGCGAGTGCGCCGAGCAGCAACCGTGTGCAGGAGTTGGGCTGTGTACAGCCCATCCCCCGTCTCAACACACACCGCATTCTAAACAACCAACCATCCACCCGTCGTCTCCTGCCACCGGCCACCGACCACCGCGGGCAACCAGGCGAGCTGGGGACAGGCGCGCGGCGCCCATCGTACCGTAACGCCATCGGAGGCCATCCACCCACTCGTGGACGTTCACGCCCCTCCCCCCACTCGCGATTCCCCCGCCGACAACGCAGCTGTTCTAGTCGCGTGCTTGTCAAACTTTTGTTGAGGATGATTAATCAAATTGACACCCCCCGACGAGCGTTGAGTAATACCTCACTCCCGCTGGAGCAGCTCAGAACGCTACTCTAAATTTCAGCTGCAACAAAACCTCGGCAAGCCTGCAGTCAGCCCACTTGGCTTGTTGGCGGGGGGGGAGGAGGGGGGAGGAGGGGGCAAGCCTCCAAGGAAGCTCCCCTGTTGCGCGCGCATGGCGCCCTGTTGCGCGGGCGCGCGCAGACCCCCTCCCCGCCCCTCCTAACCCCTCCAGGCCACTCCGGGAGCTCCCCAGGGACCCATCTGTGCAGGGACGGGCAGCCGGGGCGCAGGTTGGGGGGCCCCAAATTTACCATGCCCAAATATCAATTCGTTCCAGCCATAATTGTGGTTGGAGCGCAGAACGCCGCTCCTGGCCTGGCTCACCCCAGACTGAGTATGCAATCCCACTAATTTGGGCCCACTTATTTGGCTTAAGCCAGTGGCATGCTCAAAAGTGGGAAATTCGGAGTTGGCATGATATCCAACAGGGATGGTGGGGCTGAATTAGCTCAAATTAAGGAGGCGGCAGCCTGAATCGGCGCTTTCGGGGTCCGCCCTGTATTACTTTTTTCCCGAGCGCCAAGCGCCCCCCCAGGGACAATGGCACCACTCAAAAACCACCGCCAATCGACAGGAGGGGTCCAGGTCAGGCGCCCTTGGGGATTGGAGTAGCGCCATCGTCCCGGAGGGGAGCTGCTGGCATTAAAACATGAGTTTACCAGGGTGGGTTCTTGGGGTGTCAATTGAGGGGTGCTGGCTTTGTAGGCCTACAGCAGGCCCCGTCCGGGCACCTCCGCAGGCCCCGAATTCGGTTGAGGTTGGCCCCGTGGTGGCCACTGAGTGGGTCTGCGTGTCAAGCGGTGGGTGGCGAGGGCAGCGCAAGATCCTCCTAGCGGCCCTTGGGCTAGGCCCATGCTCCTTCCCCAGGCCACCCACCCACCCTCTTCCTCGCCAGCCATCACCATTTGCCTCCTGGGCAATGTGTTGGGCAAATTTGGACTGGAATTGCAGTGCGGCGGGCGCGCATTGAGCAGATTTCAGGGACTGGGCGCGCAGGAAGCAGGCGTGCTTCTTGCGTGTTGGGCTGCAATGGCAGCTGGGGGAGGCAGATGGCGGCAGATGTGGGGCCCACAGCGACGTTACAGCAGGGGGAAAGAGGAAAGGAGCAGGAAAAGGCAGGCAACTGCGCGCAACCGGCGTGGAAGACGATGCAAATGTGTGTGTCCTTAAATGCTGCAAAGTGCTCATCCCCACCCTATATTCCAATTTGTGTTGAAATATACCGTAGTGCTTCGAAATCTTAGGTGGTTTTTGATATTGGTGATGATCGCGGGAAACCCATATTTTGAGGGTTTGGGCACTTGAATTGGTGATGAGCAGCTGGCCCAAACCACACAAATATAACAATTGGTGATGGGGTTCGGGGTGCCGGGGGAGGGGGGGGCGGCGCACGTGTGTGTGTGTGTGTGTGCATGCGTGATTGCACGCTGATGCATGCGTTGCTCCGTGCTGCTGCCCTGTACTGCTCAAGTAGCGCTGCCTGCTTGGCAATGGCCAGTTACTCCTGCTGGCAGCGGGCAGCTAGTGCCTGGCATAGGGCGGGAGACTGCTGGGCCGCTGGCTAACGGGCACCGCGAAGGGCCCCGCAGCATTGCACCCGGCCCATCGACGAGGCTGCTCTGCTTCAGCTTGCTGTCTACGCCTTGCTGCCTCAGCGGTGCTGGTGGGGATATAATCCTTGGTGGAGGGGGGGGCGGCCCCCCACGGCCGCTGCAGAGCGCGCTGCCATTTGAAAGGCAATGAGCGGACAGCTCAGGAAAATTTTCGCATTTCCCCCCTCCTTTCGACCTCCCCTGCCCTCCCCTGGCTTAATATTATGTTATATCGCTTAGCGTGCTTGACACTAGCATTGGTGACGGCCCTGGTCGAGGCGGTGATATGCCCGCAACCACAATTGGTGATGGAGAGCGGTGATTGGATCACATAAGATATTGAAGCAATACGGTAGTGTGGAATATAATATAAAGTGATGACCTCAGTCCCGCCAGTGCCAGTGTCTCCATAGCCTGCACGACCGACAGTCCCTCAAGGGGGCGCCGCTGTTACGTGGGCGTGATGCGGGCAACCGATCACCCAGTAACCAAGGGAGTAACCAGCTGTGGTCACGGTGACTGGTGCAGCTGGGTTTCCTCCCCGCCCCCTCCACCGAATCGACCGCCGTCCTCACATAGCCCTTCATTACATTGAGGCGCACCTCCGAGCCCAAGGGGGGGGATCGGAGGTGCATGGGTCGAGGTGCAGGACAGCGGAGAACGCTTGACAGGCAGCGGACTCGGGACGCCCCTCTCTCCCAGCCGGTTCCTCCAGCAACTGTTGGTCACCGAGGGACCAGTAGTACCCAAGGGTGCTTCCCATGCACTTGGTGGCCGGCTGGGGAACAGGGAGTGGAGGGACGGATACCCGTTCCGCTGGGGTAGAAACTTGCATGCATGCAGTTGCACGCACAGTGCGCCCTGCTTTACCCAGCCAGTTGGCACAACATCAGGGCACCCCACAGGCTGCATGCGGCCTGGCAGGCAGGGGTGGGGATGGACACCGCAAGGAGACCAAGGTCTTCGACAACCAGCGGGACACCTGGTGGGCGCGCGCTGTGGACTGCGCCGTACCTCTCATCCGCCCCGTTTCCCCGAGGGTGCTTCCCATGCAGCTGCAGAGGCAACCAGCAGTCTGAGACTTGGCCGCTGAGCAGTATGGCCACGAGCAGTATGTCATTGACCCCCAGCGGCAGGCAGTGGCCTACAACCTTGTTCGGGGCGTGGCCTACACCGGCAATGACGCGGTGGCCGCGCAGCGGCGCCACGAGGACGCAGTGGCCACAGCTGTGCACTGACAGAAGGACATGCGGGGTATTAGAGTAGGTGCAACCTCGAGCCTGCCTCCACTCCTGCCTTCCAGTGCGCATGACTCCTCACTGCACAGCACACTGGCACACGCATCTGCACTGCCTGACTTAGTGCGCCTGAACGAGCACATCAAGTACGGCACGGTCAAGCCGCAGCTGCAGCCGCCCTGCAAGTGGCGTATGAGTGATGTCACGACGCGCGACCCCGTCATGTTCTTGTGCGAGGTCCTCGAGTATGCACACGCGTACACCCTGCGCAACAATTTCAACGAGCCTGAGATGCAGTTGGATCTGGATGTGGCGATGCGCGCCTACAACACGGTGAGCTGGCCAGTGCTGTGCGAGACGTTCCTGAAGCTCATTGGCAAAGACTTCTACAACCCTGCACAAGCAGCCACTGTCGAGCTCATCCGGGGTGAGCTCAAGCAGGACAAGAGCGTTAAGGTCCTGGAGTACGTTATAAGGTACCGCGCAGTGGTGTCAAGGGCTGAGCTCATGCCACAGGTTGCCTTGTGTGACCTGTTCGTGCGCGGCCTGAATTTTGAACTGAGGCGCGACTGCATGAGGACGGAGGGCGGACAGGTATGGGATGACCTGAACAAGTGCATTGCGCATGCCCTGGGCAAGGAGCGCATTATGAGCATGAGGCAGGCTGGAAGTGCTGCCCATGTTGCAGAGTGCGTTGTCGTCTCAAATGCGGATAGGCCGTACAAGCTGAACACTGCGCCGCGGGCCAGGTTTCAAGTTGAGAAACAGCCATACTCGCAGGGCGAGTTCACTGGTGCCAGTGCCGGCAACAAGCGCCAGAGGTCGGGCCTAAGGCCAGCACGTAGCGATGACGAGTGCCATACCTGGGGTCAGATGGGCCACTTCTCCCGGGACTGCCCTCAGCAGAGCGCTGACGGGGGTCGGGGTAACGGCCGCGGCCGAGGTGGTGGGCGCACGGGTAGGTGTGGCTGCGGCGGCGGACGCTCCGGTGGACGCGGCACCGTGGCTGCAGCGGCTGGCATTGAGAGCCAGGAGGTCCAGAAGGGCCAGCAGTAGGAGCCTGCCCTTGGGGTCGCTGTACCCGGCCCGCAAGGTGCAGCTGTAGGGGAATTTTGAGGCCAAAAACCAGGGACGAGACCGACTCAGGGTTAAAGGGCAAACTGTTCTAATGGATGGTTGTGCCTGTGCCTGATGAGTTACCTATGTCGGTCAGGCTTGGTGATGCTGTAAGGTCCCCATCTCTTCCTTCGCCACCTCATGTGCACGGTAGCCTGGGTGCTGCTCAGCACACCGTAGGGCTCACGTTCCTGTTTAAAGGAAGCCTGGGAAGCAGGCGGTGCAACATCCGCTGGATATGGGTGCATCATTATTCACTATCACTGCCAACCCACCGGCTGGACCCCGTGCTGGACACCGCGCTGCGCGGTGTCTGCGCGGCGTGCTGCGCGGTGTGTGCACGTTGGTGCAGAACACCTTCCTATTAGAGGTGTTTGCGCGGTGCCGCGAGGACACCGTGTGGGCGTGGAGGCGGGAGCAGGCGTTTTACACCGGCCGCCGCAGCCCCACAGCGGCGCTGGCAGGCCCCCCACACCTGCAGGCGGGCTACCACACCCCCACCACACTCCCTGCCACACTCCCTACCCACTGCACCCCCAGCCACGTGGCACGTACGTGCAGTCCCACACGCCCGTCTGTAGGTCGCGTGCACCCGCGCCCCAGCAGCCACACACAGTACACAGCGGCAATGCTGCCACCGAACATGAAAGTACCACTAGTAGTGCAGGCCCAGCAGGAGCAGGAGCAAAGAAACAAGCGCGCAAGATGTGAGCTGCAATCCCCTACTACTAGCTGCGACCGCGCCTCTTCTCTACACCCCTGGGAGCAAGCTTGGCGGGCGGCCTCA